>ENA-UOWO01000331-UOWO01000331.1-activated-sludge-metagenome-genome-assembly--contig:-NODE-331-length-70108-cov-26.270866_pt1 | contig 70108 bp, 57 predicted proteins | sample MGYA00238148_ERZ761564 | MGnify/ENA primary metagenome ERZ761564 (study PRJEB28885, sample SAMN05720194) | activated sludge metagenome | isolation source: Anaerobic digester | place: USA...
CGGCGCAGATTTGCAGGTAATAGGGGCGGAAAACCTCGAGGTATTCCTCGAGCAAATGGGCATATTCGTCGCCGAGGACGGTCTGGGCGAAGCGGTCGGAGCCCGGGCCGATGGCCTTGAGGGCCTGGGCGAGTGAAAGGGGGGGCAGGCCGAGCACGCTCCGGGCATAGTTGATAGCACGATGAACGTCGGGTGCGGTATGGACGAGGGTGCCGTCAAGATCGAAGAGAATGGCTTGCAACACTGGTTTCCTTTCGGGATGAAAAGCTCTAATTACATAAAATTTACTAATGATTAGCATCAAGTGCAACGGTTTAATCCCGGAGGGTAAGCCCCGAAATTTGTTCCCGCCTGAGGACTGGCGGCGCCATCTTTCCGCGGCCGCCTGAAATGGATTTGACTTTGCATGCCGATTTGCTAAATTAAGACTACTCTCTTTTGGGCGGTTATCACTCACAATTCCCGCGGAGGTCTGTGATATCCAAAAATGTCATCCCGCCTGAGCAGCTGCCGGGCATGAACCGGCTTGCCGCCGATTACTGTACCCATGCCCCTGCTGCGGCCGGCTTTTTTGCCGGGGATTTCAGCCGGCCCGAAGCCTGGCTGGAACGGGCGGTGGAGGTGGGGCGCGCCGACCGCGCCGACCGGGGCCGGGTGATCGCCGCCCTGCGCAGGCAGCTCGACCAGCTGGAGGCTGGTCCGCAGAGCATGGCCAACCTGGAGCTCCTCGCCTCACCCGATGCCCTGGCCATCGTCACCGGTCAGCAGGCGGGACTTTTCGGCGGCCCCCTTTACACCCTCTACAAAGCCCTCACCACCTGCAAGCTGGCGCGGCACTGGTCCGAGCAGCTGGGCAGGCCGGTAGTGCCGGTTTTTTATGTGGTCTCAGAGGACCATGATTTCGTCGAGGTGCAGGGTGCCGGCTATCTGGAGGGAGGGCATATCCTGAAAAAGGCCCTCTATTCCCCCTCAAGTCTGCGTGAACGCATGCCGGTCGGCCTGGTGAGACTCGAGGCGGAGATCGACGCTGTTCTGGCAGAACTGGCTGGGTCGGTGCCCGAGGCGGAGTTCAAGGCAGAGGTCATCGCCGACTTGGCCTCATGCTACCATCCCGGCGCCGGTTTCGCCGGGGCTTTCTCCCGCTGGTATGCCCGACTGCTCGGGGAGCTGGGGATGGTATTCCTGGATCCCGCCGATCCGGAGCTCAAGCGCCTCGCCGCCCCTATCTTCCGGCGCGAGCTGGAGAAGCGGATCACGGTCGAGCGGATCGAAATCGCCAATACCGAGCTGCTGGCCGGGGGGTATCACACTCAGCTTCCTGTCCATCCCCTGCGCCCGGCCCTCTTTCTGCTGCGCGACGGCCGGCACAGCCTGGAGCGCACCGGGAACGGATACCGCAACCTGCACAGCGGGGAGATCCTCTCCATCGATGAACTCATGGCCGCACCGGAGCAGCTCAGCCCGAAGGCGGCGCTGCGTCCCCTCTTCGAAGATTATCTTCTGCCGACTCTGGCCTACGTCGGCGGACCCGGTGAGATCGCTTACTGGGCCCAACTCAAGGGGGTTTACGCCGGATTCGGGCTGCCCATGCCCATGGTGGTGCCGCGGGCCGGTTTCACCCTGGTGGAGGGCAGGAGCAGGCGCGCCCTGGAGCGTTTCGGCATCGCCGCGGCGGAGGTGGTGCAGCGGCCGACGGAGATTCTGGCCGCCCTGCGCGAAAGACTGGTGCCAGCGGATCTGGCCGGGGAGCTTGCGGAACTCAAGGCGATAATCGGGCAGCGCTGGCCCCGCCTGCAGGGAGGCATCACCGCCCTCGATCAGACCCTGCAGGTCCCGGCCGAGAAGAGTCTGCAGCAGCTGATGCATACCCTCAATCAGCTCGAGCAGAAGGTAGTGCGCGCGGCGGAGAACAGGGAGAGTGCGGGGCAAGCCCAAATCGACGCCCTGACCGCCGCCCTGCTGCCGGGTGGAATACTGCAAGAGCGGCAGCTGAATGCGGTGCCGTTTCTCTGCCGTCACGGCCGGGGCCTGATTGGTGAGCTTTATGAGGCTATCGATGCAGCGAATCCCGGACACAGTGTAGTGGAACTTTAGCCGAGGTTAAAATGGAACAGGCGCTGGATGTGCTCGCCTTCGGGGCCCACCCTGATGATATCGAACTGATGGCGGGGGGAACGATCATCAAACTGGCCAGGCAGGGCTACCGGGTGGGGATGATTTCCCTGACCCGGGGCGAGATGGGCACGCGCGGCACGCCGGAGATCAGGCGCGAAGAGTTCGCCGCCTCGGCCGGAATCATGGATTTGGCGATGCACAGTATGCTCGACATCCCGGATGGGGGTGTCAACGAGAGCGAGGAAAACCGGCTCAAGGTGATCCGGGAAATCAGAAGGTGGAGGCCCGCTCTGCTTTTCGCGCCCTACTGGGAGACACGTCATCCAGACCATGCCCACTGCTCGCACCTGGTGCGCGAGGCGGCTTTCTACTCCGGCCTGAAAAAGATCGAGAGCGGGGAGGCCGCGTTCCGTCCCACGCGGTTGGCCTACTACTGCGAGCACTATCACTTCGCCCCCTCCTTTGTGGTGGATATTTCCGATGTCTTCGAGATCCGGCTGGAGGCGATCCGCGCCTACAAATCACAGGTCTTCAATCCGGACGCCCCCGCCGATGATGAGGAGAGGACCCACATCAGCAGCCCCGAGTATTTCCGTTCCATTTACGCCCGGGCGGAGTATTGGGGCGGGCGGATCGGCGTGCGTTATGGGGAGCCTTTTCTGGTGCGGGAAGTGATCAGGACGGAAGATCCCTTCGCCCTGCTCATCGGCAGGGCGCGGGAGGAGGGGCAAGGGTAGATCAGGGGCGCTCGCGGGCGCCGGCGGCATGGACCTCGGCGAGAAAATCGGCGATGATCCGCATCATCTCGGGATTGGGAAGCAGGAAAGAGTCGTGGCCATACCAGGTGTTTAATTCCCTGAAGGTCACGGCTTTTTTGTTTGCCTGGAGGATGTGGAGCAGTTCGAGGGATTGGGAGGTGGGGTAGAGCCAGTCCGAGGTGAAGGAGAGGATCAGATAGCGTGCCTGAACCTTTTTGAAGGCTTCTTCGAGGGAGCCGTAATCGCGGGCGAGGTCAAAATAATCGATGGCCTTGGTGATATAGAGGTAGGAGTTGGCGTCGAATCGATCGACAAAAATCTCCCCCTGGTGGCGGAGGTAGCTCTCGACCTCGAAATCGATGCCGAAATCGTAGCCGTAATTTTCCTTTTCGCGCAGGGTGCGGCCGAATTTGCGTCGCATCGACTCCTCGCTCAGGTAGGTGATGTGGGCGAGCATGCGTGCGGCGGCCAGACCCCTGGCCGGTTTTTTCCCCAGACGCTGGTAGTCGCCGCTGCACCAGTCGGCATCTGCATAGATGGCCTGGCGGCCGACCTCATCCCAGCCGATCTGCATGGCATTCTGATGGCAGGTGGTGGCGATGGGGATGGCGGAGGCGACCCGCTCCGGCGCGGCGATGCTCCACTGCAGGGCTTGCATGCCGCCCATGGAGCCGCCGGTGACGCAGAGGAGGCGGTTGATGCCGAGGTGGTCGATGAGACGCATCTGGGCGCGCACCATGTCGGCTATTGTAACCATTGGAAAGTTCAAGGCATAGGGGTTACCGGTCTCCGGATCGATGGAGGAAGGGCCGGTGGAGCCCTGGCAGCCGCCGATGACGTTGGTGCAGATGACGCAGTATTTGTCGAGATCGAAAGGGCGGCCGTGTCCGATCATAAAGTCCCACCACCCCGGCCGGTGGTCTTCGGGGTGGTGCCAGCCGGCGGCATGGGCGTCTCCGGAGAGGGCATGGAGGATGAGGATGGCGTTGTCGCGTGCGGGATTGAGCTCGCCGTAGATTTCATAGGCGAGGGTGACCGGCCCCAGTTTCCTGCCGCAGTCTAGGGATAGTTCATCCGGAGGCGCGGCAAAGGAAAAGTACTCTCTCTTGACGAGGCCGGCTGAATCTGCAGGGAGGGTTGTGGTCACCACTTGACCGCCCTGGCGAGGGCCTGTTCCAGGTCCTCCTTGAGGTCATCGATATGTTCGAGGCCGATGGAGAGGCGGATGAGGTCGGGGGTGATACCCCCTTCCAGGCGCTGGGCCTCGCTGAGCTGGGAATGGGTCGTGCTCGCCGGATGGATGGCCAGGCTTCTGGCGTCGCCGACGTTGGCGACGTGGGAGAAGAGCTTGAGGCTGTCGATGAAAAGGGCTCCCGCCGGCACGTCCCCCTTGATGCCAAAGACTACCATGCCGCCGAAGCCCCTGTGCAGGTATTTTTTGGCCACAACATGGCTGGGATCGCCGGGCAGGCCGGGGTAGCGAACCCAGGCGACCGCCGGGTGGTGCTGCAGGAATTCAGCGACGGCCAATCCATTTTCGCAATGGCGCTGCATGCGCAGGGCGAGGGTTTCGATGCCCTGGAGGAAGATCCAGGCGTTATCAGGCGAGATGCAGGCGCCGAGGTTGCGCAGGGGCACCAGGCGCAGGCGCATGATGAAGGCGAGGGGGTTGAGTTCGCCGAGATCGTGGGCGTAGCGCAGGCCGTGGTAACCGGGATCGGGCTGGTTGAAGAGGTTGAATTTGGCATCGCTCCAGTCGAAACTCCCCTTGTCGACGACGATGCCGCCGATGCCGGTGCCGTGGCCGCCCAGCCATTTGGTCAGGGAATGGCAGACGATGTCGGCCCCATATTCGAGGGGGCGCAGGAGCCACGGGGTGGTGAAGGTGGAGTCGACGATAAAGGGCAGATGATGGCGTCTGGCCACAGCGGCGATTTCTTCGAGATCGATGAGGTCCAGGGAGGGATTGCCAATGGTCTCTGCATAGAGGGCGCGGGTCCGGCCGTTGATCGCCTTTTCGAACTGTGCCGGATCGGTGGGATCGACGAAGCGGCAGCGGATGCCGAACTGGGGCAGAATGGTGTCGAACATGGTGTAGGTGCCGCCGTAGAGATTGCGGGCGGCGACGATTTCATCCCCGGCCGCGCAGATGTTGATGATGGCGTAAAAGATCGCCGAGGTGCCGGAGGCGAGGGCCAGTGCCGCGGCGCCTCCTTCGAGAGCGGCCATGCGCTGCTCGAGCAGATCCTGGGTGGGGTTGCCGAGGCGGGTATAGATATGACCTGATTCCTTGAGGGCGAAGAGATCAGCTGCGTGGGCCGAATCGCGGAAGAGGTAGGCGCTGGTGCGATGGACCGGGACCGCATGTGAGGAGGCGGCCGGATCTTCCTGCCCGCCGGCATGGAGGGCCAGGGTTTCGAAATGGCGGTGTTGGGTGTTCATACTTTTATCCCTGATGAGATCGACTGCACTTGTATGAATATAAGAAAAAAAAAGACCAACTTGAATCTTATTCCACAGTGTTTTTACGGGAGTGAGCGTTTTTACCGGGGCGGAAATTATTTTGCATCCGATGGAAAAATTATCTAACTTGTTGCGCAACGGGGGTAAAAATTTGCTGAACGGCTCCGTTTGAGCCGGGCCTGGTCACTAGGGAAAAAGGATGTGAGCATGAAAGAGGCCATTCGCGCCCCGCGGGGCGCCCAGTTGAGCTGCAAGGGCTGGATTCAGGAAGCCGCCCTGCGCATGCTGATGAACAATCTCGATCCGGAGGTCGCTGAAAAACCCCAGGAGCTGGTCGTCTACGGAGGAACCGGCAAGGCCGCACGCAACTGGGAGTGTTTTCATGCCATGGTACAGGCGCTGCGGGAGCTTGAAAATGACGAGACCCTCCTGGTGCAGTCGGGCAAACCGGTCGCCGTCTTCAAAACCCATGAGAATGCCCCGCGTGTACTGATCTCCAACTCCATGCTGGTTCCCCATTGGGCAACCTGGGACGAGTTTCGCCGCCTCGAGGGTCTGGGACTGACCATGTACGGCCAAATGACTGCCGGCAGCTGGATTTATATCGGTACCCAGGGTATCCTGCAGGGAACCTTCGAGACCTTTGCCAGCTGTGCAGAGCGCCATTTCGGCGGCACCCTGGAGGGGCGGCTGCTGGTGACCGCCGGGCTGGGGGGCATGGGGGGCGCCCAGCCGCTGGCGGCGACCATGAATGGCGCAGCCTGTCTCTGCATCGAGGTCGACCGTCATCGAATGGAGCGCAGGCTCGAAACCCGCTATCTGGATGTCATGTGCGAGAGCCTGGATGAAGCCCTCGAGCAGGTGATCGCGGCGCGCGACCGCAGGGAGCCGCTTTCGGTCGGTTTGCTCGCCAATGCCGCGGATGTTCTGCCCGAGCTGGTACAGCGCAGGATCGTGCCGGATATCCTCACCGACCAGACCTCAGCGCACGATGTCCTCAACGGCTATGTTCCCCACGGCCTGGCCTATGATGAGGCGTTGGCGCTGCGGACGGCAGATCCCGAACGCTACAAAAAGATGGCCCGCCAGTCGATAGTCCGCCATGTTGAGGCCATGCTCGCCCTGCAGCGGCTCGGCGCGGTGGCCTTCGATTATGGCAACAACATCCGTGGAGAGGCTCTCGACAACGGATTGAAAAACGCCTTTGACATCCCCGGCTTTGTGCCGGAATACATCCGGCCGCTCTTTTGCCTTGGCAAGGGTCCCTTCCGTTGGGCAGCCCTAAGCGGGGAGGCCGATGATATCTATGCCACCGACGCCGCCCTGCTGCGCACTTTCCCGGAGAACGGAGCCCTCAGACGCTGGATCAGCAAGGCACAAAAGCAGGTGCAGTTTCAGGGACTGCCCTCGCGCATCTGCTGGCTGGGCTATGGCGAACGCGCTCGAATGGGAGCGGTCTTCAATGACCTGGTCGCCTCCGGGGAGGTCAAGGCCCCTATCGTCATCGGCCGCGACCATCTCGACGCCGGGTCGGTGGCTTCGCCCAACCGGGAGACCGAGCGCATGCGCGATGGCAGCGATGCCATCGCTGACTGGCCCATACTCAACGCCCTCATCAACGCCGTGGGAGGGGCGAGCTGGATTTCAGTCCATCACGGCGGGGGCGTCGGCATCGGCAAGTCGATCCATGCCGGGATGGTGATCGTGGCTGATGGCACGCGCGAGGCCTCCGTACGGCTGCAGCGGGTGCTCACCACCGATCCCGGTATGGGGGTGGTGCGCCACGCGGATGCCGGGTATGAAATCGCCGTGAACGCCGCCAGCCAAATGGGGATCAAAATCCCCATGCTCGCCCAGGGGAGGCCCTGACTGTCATGACCGATCCCAAGGTTTTCTATCGCGAGTTGGATGCCCTCCTGGCCATGATCCGGATCGAGGAGGCAGGGGAGCAGTTTCTGCCGACCATCCTCCAGGAGCTGTCGGCCAAATTCCATCAGCGGCTTCACATCGCCGATGCTCGCTACTACCTCTTGCTGGACGATCTCTTTGTACTCAGCTACCCGGAAGAGGGGGCGGAGGAACACGGCTATGTCGAGGAACTGCCCATGGAATCAGAGGTTGTGCAGTTGGCCTCCCGCAACCGCAGCTATATCTACGATTCCGAATTCCTGAACAACCAGTTTTATGCCCCGGCGCAGCCCACTCATCTCAGTCATGCGGCTATCTGGGTGCACAGCCCGGAGCGGCAGTGGCTGGTGGTATTCGCCCTGAATGACGGCTGGGAGCGGGAGGAGATTAATCTCTTTCTCAATTCCGTGCGCACCAGCCTCAACTACCGCCTTTTCTCGGATGCCATCGGGGTGCGGCTCGAGCAGGCGGTGGAGATCCAGAAGAGCCTGCTGCCCCAGAAATCGCCCAAACTGAGCGGCTACGATATTGCCGGCTTCAGCCAGCCGGCGGAGCTGGTTGGTGGCGACTTGTTCGATTATTTTGAGCTCAAGGACGGCACCCTGGGGGTTTCGATCGGGGATGTGAGCGGCCACGGCCTGCCCGCAGCCCTGCTGATGCGCGATGTGGTCATCGGTTTACGCATGGGGCTGGCCCTGGAGCTGCGCACTGTTCACACCATCAAGACGCTGAACAGAGTCATTCTGCGCAGCACCTATGCGACCAATTATGTCTCCCTTTTTGTCGCGGAGATGGAGGGCGACGGGCATCTCTTTTTCGTCAATGCCGGCCATCCCGGTCCCCTGCTGGTGCACGGGAAAAAGGTCAAAAAGCTGATTGCCACCGGAACCACGCTGGGCTTTTTGCCGGAGATTGACCTGCATCGCGATTATGCACATCTCGAGAGCGGGGCGGTTCTGGTCCTTTACAGTGACGGCATCACAGAGCGTCAGAACGAGGAGGGGGAGATGTTCGGTGTCGAGCGGCTGACCGAATGGATCGTTGACAACCAGCACCTCGATGCCAGCGCCCTGCTCCACATGACCTTTGCCCATGTCTATGAATTCGGGGATTCAGCGGCGTGGGAGGATGATGTCACGCTGGTGGTGATCAAGCGACGTTAAAAAGGAGGTGTGCGGATGTCCTCCCTGCTGGTTATCAATATTGCCCAGGCGGTCAGCGGCAGCGCGGCTCCGGCGCGCGGGCGGAAAATGCGCGAGCTCGTCATTCATGCGCCGGCGGCGATCTATGCGCGGGAGGGGGTGATCCAGGCTGTCGGCCCGCAGGAGATGGTCGAGAAGGAGGTCAGCGATGATCCTGTAGTGCTCGACGCCGGTGGCGGAGCGGTCATCCCCGGATTTGTCGACAGCCACACCCATCTGGTCTTCGGGGGGCAGCGCGAGGACGAATTCGATCTCAAGATCGCCGGAGCGAGCTATCAGGAAATCGCCGCAGCGGGGGGAGGGATCATCAGCACGGTCGAGGCGACCCGAAGGGCTGCACCCTCCGAGTTGGTCGAGACCGGTCTGGGCTATCTGCGTTCAGCGTTGGCGCACGGCACCACCACCATGGAGATCAAGAGCGGCTACGGGCTCGATCTGGAGAACGAACTCAAGATTCTGGAAGTGATCGCCGAGCTGGGCAGGAGGCAGCCGGTCGAACTGGTGCCGACCTTCATGGGCGCCCACGCTGTGCCGCCGGGAATGAGTGCGCAGGAGCAGACGCAGAGGGTGATCGCAATGCTGCCGCACGTGCAGGGCAAGGCGGAGTACTGCGATGTTTTTTGCGAGGGGGGCTATTTTGGACTCGACGAGACCAGGGCCATACTGGCCGCAGCCAGGAGGGCGGGCCTGAAACTCCGGCTGCATGCGGATCAGCTCAGCAGCAATGGCGGGGTGCAGCTGGCCCTCAACATGGGGGCGCGTTCGGTCGATCATCTCGAACAGATCACCCCAGCGGAGATCATCCAGCTGGCGGATTCCAGCTGTGCCGCCACCCTGCTGCCGGGGGTGTCGCTTTTTTTGCATTACGGTTATCCCCCGGCGCGGCGTTTGATCGATGAAGGAGCGATCGTCGCTCTGGCCTCCAATTTCAATCCGGGCAGCTGCATGTGTCTCAACCTGCAGCTGATCTTTGCGCTCGCCTGCACACAGATGCGCATGACGACGGCCGAATCCCTCATTGCCCTCACAGCCAACGCAGCCTGGGCGCTTGACCGCCCGCACATCGGACGGCTGGAGCCCGGCCTGCAGGCCGATTTTCTGCTCCTCGATTCTCCGGGTTATCGTATGATCCCCTATTTTTTTGGAGAGAATCATGTCAAGGTGGTAGTGAAAAAGGGCGAGGTTGTGGTTGGCTGAGCCGATCGAACGCTATCGCTCTTTTTCGGGCTATCTGCGCGAGCGCTACGGCGGGAGGGTCTGGAAAATTCCGGTGGATGCCGGCTTGAGCTGCCCCAACCGCGACGGCACAATAAGCCGCGGTGGCTGCATCTACTGCCGGCTGGAGAGTTTTTCGCGCATGCAGTCGAGGCTGGATATCGGTCTGACTGAGCAGATCGAGACCGGGATACGCAATGCCCAAACGCGTCAGGGCGCCGACAAGTTCATCATCTATTTTCAGAGTTCCAGCAACACCCACGCCCCGGTGGAGCACCTGCGCGCCCTCTATGAAAGGGCGCTTTCATTTCCCGGGGTGGTCGGGCTCGACATCGCGACCCGTCCCGATCTCCTGGGGGAGGAGGTATTGGCCCTGCTCGCTGGTATGGCGGAACGAACCGACCTTTGGATCGAACTCGGCCTGCAGAGCAGCCATGACCAGACCCTGCGGGCTATCAACCGCGGCCATACCTACGGTGATTATCTTACCGCCATCGCGTCCCTGCGCGCCCTGCCCCTCCGCATCTGCACCCATCTCATCCTCGGGCTGCCGGGGGAAGATGCGGCGATGATGCTGGCAACCGCTGACGCCATCGCTGCCTCTCCTGTCCACGAGATCAAACTTCACCCCCTGCTCATACTGACGGATACTGTATTGGCGGAGTGGCACCGTCAGGGGCAGGTCAGGGAGTTGGCGCCAGCGGAATATGCAGCGCTGGCAGCCGATTTCATCGAGAGAATGCCTGAGGAGATGGTGATGCAGAGGCTGACGGCGGAGGCGCCGGCGGAGATGCTGATCGCCCCGCGCTGGGTGCTGGCGAAGCACAAGGTGCGCAGGGCGATAGAGGAGGAGTTGGTCCGGCGCGACAGCTGGCAGGGGAAATGCCGGAGGCTATAAGGCGTTTTCGTAGTGGTCCCTGAACTGGCGGATGCTTTCGCAGACTGCTTCGGCTACGTTCATGTGAAAGCCGCGTGTCCCGAGCAGTTTTTCGTCCGATGCATTGGAGATGAAGGCGGTTTCAAGCAGAATATTGGGCATGGAGGTGCCGTGGAGGACATAAAAGCCGGCCTGGCGGACGCCGAAGCCGTCAGCTTGTTGGCGTGACCGCATCTCCCGGTCGAGGATGGCCGCGAACTCCTCGCTCTCCTTGTTGTAGCTGTTTTGGGCGTTGGCGGCGAGGATGAAGGCGGTTTCGGAGAGATTGGCGTACTTGCTGTTGGAATCCTCGAACTTGATCACCGAGTTTTCAAACTGGGCCACCCGCCTCGCCTCTTCCGTCTTGGCCGGGCCCATAAAATAGACGGTGTGCCCGCGCAGGCCCTTTTTGGGATTGGAATCGGCGTGGATGCTGATGAAGAGCTTGCCGCCCGCGCGGTTGGCGATCTTGCCGCGGTCGACCAGGGGGATAAATTTGTCGCTGTCCCGGGTCATGAGGACCCGGATTTTCAGGTCGCGTTCGATGATCCTCTTGATCTCCCGGGCGATCTTGAGGGTAAAGTCCTTCTCTCTGGTTCCGCTCGAGCCCAGGGCGCCCGGATCCCTGCCGCCGTGACCCGGATCGATGACGATCAGGTCGATTTTCCATTTTTCCCGTTCCCTCTCCAGCTCATCCAGCAGTGCGGCCGGCACCTCCTCATGGGTGCGCAGCGAGATCTGGACCTCGGGCGGAGAGGCGATCACTTTAACCTCCCTCTCCTTCACCTTTTTGAGCAGCCGGAAGCCGAGTCGCGCCGTATCCCTGGAGAGCTGGATGGTGCTGATCCGGTCAATGGTGCGGGTATTTTTCCGGGCTGCATCGGCCCTGAAATCCCCGATATTGCCGCCGTAGAGGTCCGCATAAAGCCATCCGTTGGTTTCGCTGAGGAAGAGATTTGAGGCATTGATCGGCTGGCTGAGGGCGATGCGGATGAGGGTGCCGTTCTGCATGTCATCAATCTGGATGCCGCCCACGCCCACACGGCTGCGCGTGATGAGGATTGTCGCCTCACCGGAGAGATAGTCCAGCCGGAAGGGAAGAGCGTCCCGGATGATGTCGAGGAAATAGACGGCAGGGGCATAATACTCACCATCGAGGATGAGAGCAGCGATGGGCATCTGCCGCCACTCGGTGCCGACGCGGACGAAGGGATTGATCGCGTGAACGACGACGGGATTGTGGGGTATCTGCAGGACGAATTGTTTGCGGCTCGAATTGATTGCGCCGGGTATCTTGATCGCTTCGGCGAAGGCACTCAGGGGGATGAATTCGTAGCGGCCGGCCTGAATGGTGGAGAGATGGCCGATCGCAGCCCCTGATTGTCTGTCTTTGATCACGATCTCCCGACCCTGAAGCAGGGACGCCGGAGCGAGGAGAAGGGCGATGGTTAACCAGCGCAGAAGATGCTCTCTCTTGCTCCGATCAGTCAGCCGCTGCATGCGAATAGTCATCCATCCTTGATTTTTTTACTGTTCTTGAGCAGGGTTTTCTTTTCCTCGCGAGAGAGGGCCTCATAGCCGACCTCATTGATACGGTCGAGGAGGCGGTCGATTTCGTCTCGCTCTGCTTTTTGGCGGGCCTGCAAGCGGTTTTGTTCAGCCTTGTGCCGCCACTCCCTACGTTTGCGCGTCTCGAAGAGCAGGGAGTCGAGCATCCGGCCGCCACGCAGGAGCAGGAATCCCGTGAGGGCCCCGCCGAGATGGGCGAGGTGCGCCACACCATCCCGGTTGCCGAAAATATTGCTCTCAATGCCGGAGAAGAGCGAGATGGCGATGAACAGGGCCACCAGATGCTTCGCCTTGAGCTGGACCGGGAGGACAAAAAAGAGGAGCAAGGTGATCACGCGGTCCGGGAAGAGCACGGCAAAGGCGACGAGGACGGCGTAGATCGCTCCTGATGCGCCGATCACCGGCACCGGGCTGTGGGTGTTGAAGAGGAGATGACACAGGCCCGCCCCGGCCGCGGAGATCAGATAAAAGAATAAAAATTTCCTGCCGCCCAGAACCCGTTCAACCTCACATCCGAACATCCACAGGGTGAAAAGATTGAAAAGGATGTGGATGATTCCGCCATGGAGAAAGGCGTAGGTGAGGATTTGCCAGAGGGCGAACTGGTGGAGCACCCTCGGCGGCCAGAGGGCGAACCAATGAAGCAGGGGCGACGCCGTTCCCTGGTGCGCCCACGGGAGTTGGAGAGCATAGACAGCGGCATTGATGATGAGCAGGTTGCGGACCATGGGGGTGAGGCCATGGCTCAAGCCGAAAGAGACTCTTCTTTCCATACGCCATGCGAGGGGTCTAAGGTTAAGGGGCCGCTTCGCCCGGACGCTGCCGCCGGGAGGCTCAGCGCATGTCGAGTATCACGCCGATGCGCAGGCCGAAGCCGGCCAGATCGACACGTTCAAAGATCGGCAGTCCGGCTTTGCTTTTGGTGACCTCGCTGCTGGCCTCGCTGCTGTTGTAAAAGAGATCTGCGACCAGGGTGGAGCGTGAACCGATTTCGGAATAGAGGCCGGCGCCGAGCTGCCAGCAGATTCCGCCGAAGCGGCGGTTGGTGCTGGAATTCTCTATATAATTGCTGTATTTGCTCCAGAGAAAGGTATAGCCGATATTGCCGCGGACGGTATAGCCCATATATCTGGCGAGCGGGACCTTGGCGGCGATTTCGAGGGTGAGGGGCATCGCCCAGTCGGAGATTTCGAGCTCGGTCATGTAGGTCTTGGTATTGCGGTCCGGCCGGGTTTCGTCGGCCACCTCTTTTTCGTCCCGGTAGATCTTGTGCCAGAGGTCGAATCCAATGCCGATGCTGACCGATTCATCGACCATCGTGCCCAGCCTGCAGCCCGCCAGCATCCCGCCCTCAGGATCCTTTGGATTGAGATAGCCGGCATGGATTCCAATCAGCCCCTTGGGGGCCGACCACGAGGGGCCGGAACGGCGCTGTGCATGGGACGGCGCTGCAATCAGCAGCCCAAGGGCGATGACGGCACATGTGTAAAGGTTCTTGCTGGACATCTGATTATCCTCCTAGTCAGACACAACTGATGATGGCCGAACCTCAGGATTCGGGCAATTTCCGGTGGCGGCGCGAGCGCAGACGCAGGCTCGAGCGCAGCCAGCGCGCCGGACCAGCGCAGCGTGGCGGAGCCTCTTTCAGGTAGTGGTCCAGATCCCGCGCAAAAGTCCGGCGACCGTCTGCAGGCCTGCGGCATCCTGCTCGTCGAATGCGGCGAGGCTTTCGCTGTCCACATCGAGTACGGCGCGCAGGGTGCCCATCTCATCGTGGACCGGGACGACGATCTCGGACCTGGAGCGGGCGTCGCAGGCCACATGTCCGGGGAACTCGTGCACATCCGGGACCAAAATGGTCTGCTGACGCTCCGCCGACGCCGCGCAGACGCCCTGGTTGCGTGCGATCTTGACGCAAGCTGGAGGGCCCTGGAAGGGACCGAGGAGCAGATACTCCTCCCGTATGAAATAAAAACCCACCCAGAAAAAGGAGGGAAAGTACTCCTTGAGGATGGCGGTGGTGTTGGCTAGGGTGGCGATGGGATCGACCTGGCGTTTGACCTGGGCGCGCACCCGTTTGGCCGCCCATTTATAGGCTTCGTGCTTCTCCATGGGTTCAGGAATCGATGCCCAATGCCTTGCGGGTGTGGGGGATCAGCCCCCCGTCATTGAAAATGCCAATGACCGCCTCCGGAAGAGGTGGAAAATGGAAGAGACCCGCCTGGCATAAGATGGTGCCCGCGCTGAGATCGATCTCGATCCTCTCACCGGCGACAAAAATGTCGGCCGATTCCGGCAGGGTCAGGGCCGGCAGGCCCGCATTGATGCAGTTGCGGAAGTAGAGCCTGGAGAAGGAGCGGGCCACGACCGCGCCGACGCCGGCATATTTGAGACAAAAGGCGGCCTGTTCACGTGAACTTCCGCAGCCAAAGTTCTTGCCTGCGACGACGATATCGTTGGGCTGAACATTTTTAGCGAAATCTGCGTCGAGATCCTCCATGGCGATCCTGGCCATCTCCGCAGGATCGGTCACGGTATAGGTGTACTTGCCCGGGAAGATGACGTCAGTGTTGACATCATCGCCATATTTCCAGACACGGCCGACAATCTTTGCCATTACTGCTCTCCTCTATAGATGCTCGCGAAAGTCGCTGATCTCGCCGGTGAGGGCGCTGGCAGCGGCAGTGAGGGGACTGCACAGGTAGATCTCTGAATCCTTGCAGCCGAAACGGCCCTTGAAATTGCGGTTTGACGTGCTCAGGACGCGTTCGCCGGGGGCGAGAATGCCCTCATGGTTGCCCATGCAGGGGCCGCAGCCCGAGTTTACAATGGTCGCGCCGGCTTCGCCGAGAATCTGGATGTAGCCTTTGGCCAGGGCTTCAAGGAAGACCTGACGGGAGGCGGGAATGACCACCATCCGGCAGGAGGGATGGACTCTCTTGCCCTTCATGACGCCGGCGACGATTTCAAAGTCCTCGATGCGGGCGTTGGTGCAGGAGCCGAAAAAGACCTGGTCAATCCTGGTTCCCTTGACCGCAGAGACCGGCTTGACATTATCCACACTGTGCGGGCAGGCAACCAGAGGTTCGAGATCGCTGACATCAAATTCGTGGACGCTTTCCAGTTCGGCGTCCGGATCGGAGGTGATGACGGTGAAGGGCGCGCGCGCGCGCCCCTTGAGGAAGGCGAGGGTCTGGTCGTCCGGCTCCATATAGCCGTTTTTGGCGCCAAATTCGACCGCCATATTGGTCAGCACCATACGGCTGGAGACGCTCATCTCTGCAATGGCGGGTCCGGTGAACCAGACCGACTTGTAGAGCCCGCCGTCGGCACTGAGATCGCCCATGATTTTAAGCATCACATCTTTCGATGAAATCCCCTTCGGCAGCCTCCCCCTGACGATAATCTTCATGGTCTCGGGGACGCGCAGCCAGATCTTGCCGGTGGCAAAAATCACCGCCATCTCACTGCGGCCGATGCCGGTGGCGAGGGCGCCAAAAGCCCCGTAGGTGGTGGAATGGGAATCGCTGCCCACCATCAGATAGCCGGGCAGGGCAAAGCCCTCCTCCGGTAGAACCTGGTGGCAGATGCCCCGGTCGATGTCGAAAAAGTTCGGAATGCCCTGCTCGGCCACAAAGGCGCGGATGTCCTTATGGTTCTGGGCGAATTTCTCGTTGGCTGCCGGCACACAATGGTCGAGAACGATGACGTGCCGGTTGGGATCATCGATTTTAGCCACGCCGATCTCCTTGAAGGTTTTGGAAATCGCCGCGGTGTTGTCGTGACTCATGGCAATATCGGGCTTGACTTCAACGATCTCGCCGGGGACGACGCTCTTGCCCGCTTTTTGTCCCAGTACCTTTTCTGCGAAGGTCTTTCCCATACCGCCTCTTTGCCGGTTACGTGGTTTTGGCTGACTAATTACAATAAAAGTAAATAAAAAAGGGATGGAATACAAGAGTTATTCATCGAGCCAGACAAAATGAAGAAGCGGCTTTCGACACGCCACGCCCCCGCCGGTGCCGGCGGGGGCGTACTGGATTCATCCTTATTTCATCAGTACCATCTTGCCGGTGCGGATGCCAGCTGGAGTTGAGAGCCGGTAAAAGTAGATCCCGCTGGTCATGATCTCCCCCTGCTCGCTGCGGCCGTTCCAATTCAGCCGGTGCTCGCCTTCCGGCAGGGCGCCTGTATGCAGCTGGCGCACCCGGCGTCCGAGCCTGTCATAAATGGCCAGGGTGACCTGCATGGGCGAAGGGAGGGAAAAATGGATGCTCGTCTCCGGATTGAAAGGATTGGGGTAGTTGCCGAGAAGCGCGACCTGGTCGGCAAGGATCCTGACATCGACGCCGGTGCTCCGCGCCGGCGGCAGGGTGATGTTCACCTCGGTCAAGCCGTTGGCTGCGATCAGGGGGGTGGTGGCCTCGCGGCTGGGGGCATTGCCGTTGAAGGTCGTGGCATAGCCGAGCTTGCCGGCCTGGAGATAATAGGGTCCGTTGGCGATGCCCATAATCTCAAAGCGGCCATTTTCGTCGGCGGTAGCCCAGGTGACCGGCTGGCCGCTGCCGTCCAGGAGGTAGACGGCGGCGCCGGCGATGCCCTGGCCGTTCTCGTCATTGACCGTGCCGGAAATGATGGCGTTCAAGGCATTGCGGCCGGCGGCGTCTCCCTCTTTCATAAAATACCAGGGATTGGCCCGCAGGGTGAAATCGATGCCGGTGATCACCTGGCCCGCTTCAACCTTCACCAGCACCGCTTCTGCCGGATCGAAGGTCTCCTTGTAGTATTGCAGCATGTGGCCAGGAGCGAAACTGGAGAGATAATACTCACCATCCGGCAGACCCTTGAGGGTATAGCTGCCATCGGGGTCGGTGACGGCGGTATAGAACTGCTCGGAATCGGGCCAGAGCATGATGGTCACCGCGGGCTTGGCCATAACGACAGCGATCTCGGGAATATATTCATCGAGGACGGCCTCAAGCCGGACATTTCCTGGGCGGGCATCGCCCTCTGTGGCGACGAAGCCATGCTCCGCGCGCACCTGGCCTGATATCGTGGCGGTGCCGCTCTGGCGCAGGGTCAGGGCAAAGTTGGCTTCGCTCTTTCTGCCGCCGACCACATCCACCGGGGCGGCCATCTCTTCCACGAGGGCATCGGGATACCAGGCGAAGGCGCCGTTGGTGTAGACCGAGAGCTTGTAGCTCCCCTCGGGCAGGGATTCGAAGACGAAAGCTCCCTGGTCATCGGTGATCTGGTAGTAGGGCCACCAGGCGAAACGACGGATGGCATAATCAGCCGAATCCTGGCGGTAGTCGACTTGCACATAGGCGCGCGGGAGCGGTTGACCGGTGGCAGTGTCCGTCACAGTGCCAACGATGGCGCCGTAGATGGGGTGGACATGCAGGGCAAAGTCGATGTCAGTCCGGTTTTCGCCCTCTGTCAAGACGATCAGCGTCGCCGACGCGAGGGAGCCGGCATCCTTGTACCAACCCTGGCCGAAGCTATCACCCTCCCAGCAGGTCGCGCAGGCGATATAGCTTCCGGGGGAGAGGCGGTCGACCTTGAAGAGGCCGCTGCTGTCGGTCGAAGCCCAGGCGTAAAAACTGCGTCCGGCGGCCGAATCGTATTCATTTCCCGCCGTGGTGATCTGAATATAGGCGTTGGCCAGGGGGCGGCCTTCAGTGTTGACCACGCGACCGCCGAGCGCAGCGGTGCCTGGCGTCAGGGGCAGGGTGAAATCGGCCTGCCAGCTTGGCGTCTCATCGGAGAGAGTAATGATTTTGGCGCTCTCCATGGTAGTGGCGTCCGGCCACCAGAGCTGAATATAATCCCAGCCGTTCTGAGCCCAGCAGTAAGCGATATAGCTGCCATGGGGAACCTGGTCGATCTGATAGTATCCGTCGGCATCGGTGTCGGCGTAGAGCCAGATCCAGTTCCAGCCGATGTTCTGGTCCGGTGCGGCCATGACCTGGATTCCGGCAGCGGCGAGAGGATTGCCGAGGGCGTCGACCACCCTGCCGGCGATGCGGCCGGCTTTGGATGGCATCTGGAAAGTAAAGTCGATGCCGCTGGTCTCGCTGTTTTCACTGACTGTCACCGTGCTGGCATCCGCCTGGGAGTCAGCCTGAGGATACCAAAGGGTTTGGCCAAACCAGGTGTTCCAGTACTCGGCCCGGAGGTAATAGTCGTCCGGAGGCAGATTGACCATAGTATAGCGGCCGTTTTCATCACTGGAGGCATAGCCGATATCGATAAAATCTCTCTTTTCGGGATCCGGCATAAAGAGGGTTGAGGCAATAATATTGACAAAAGGCAGCGGCAGGCCATCGGAGCCGGTCACCTGGCCGCTGATGGTGCCGCCATGGACGAGCGTGCCCGGCTGTAATTCAAAGGTGAGGCCGCCGGTCACCTGTCCGGGATAGACAGTGACAAGGGTGGCTGCGCTCCAGTATGCGACCCCATTGTAATACTGGGGCAGGTAGCCCGGGGCCTCGGCGACGACATAATAGCCGCCGGGGGCGAGGCTGTCAATGCGGAAAGAGAAGAGGCTGTCGACCACGGCGCGGCCTTTGCCCCACTCCATGATCGAGGGATCGTTGCTCCAGGCGGTGACCGAGGCGATGCCGATGAGGCTGGAGTCGAGGCCGCTGATCCGGCCGCTGATGGATCCCTTTTCCATCGTTGAGACGGGGCTGCCGCCCGCGTCTTGGGCCGCCGGCCGGGACGCTGCGCCCAGAAGGAGCAGCGCTGCGGTGGCCACGAGGGCAAAAGATTTTTGAGCGTATTTCATGGTAGTACTCCCTGGATTGGTGCGGAACTCAGGCCGGCCTTGTCTGCGCCGCACGGTGATAAAAAGCGGGGAGCATGTCCGGGGCGGATCATGCCCTAATTCCATTCCGGTTGATAGATACGTCCGACAAAGAGGGCGGTCCGGCTGTGGTGATCATGAATGACCACCAGGAAGGGGCGGTCGATGCGCATGAAGAATCCGCCTGGTCCGCCGATCGAGGTTGTACCGACGCCGACCACCGTCACGGCGGCGGCTTCGGTGCCCTCCTCGTCCACCTGGACGAAGGAGGAGTGTTTCACATAACTGATAAACAACGGCATCATGGTGCTGATTCCGGAAAAATCGGCGCGGTGGTCGTCAAAGGCGACCGCCATGCCCATGGCTTTGAGGGCGTTATTCATAGTCACATCACAGGCGAGTTTGAATTTGGGAAGCTGGAGGGTGCCCCGCTGCCGGCTGAAGCGGGAGTGCCACTCGTCCCAGGCCACATTGTCAAGACGGCTGGTCAGGTCCTCGAGAGTGGTCCTGGGCAGAAAGAGGGCCATGGCGAACTGCCCGTCTCCGTAGGGCAGATCCACAGCCTGGAAGAGCTCGTTCTCGAAATAGGGCAGGTTGTCGGTCAGCTGCATCATCTGGCAGGAGGCCTGGCTGCTGTCGGCCAGAAAAAAGCGGTCCGGCCTGGTCTCAGAGGGATCGAATTCGGTGGTCCAATCTCCCTTGAAATAGATCGCATTGAGCAGGAGCATCATCAAATCGGGAGCGATGGTGTCGATAACCCTGGGGATGCGGCCTTTGGTCTTGTCGCTGGCCCAGGCGTTGATGATCGAGGGCGCCTGCGGGGAGTTAAAGTCCAGGGGGGCAATGGTCGCATTGTAGGCGAGCCGGTTACGCTCGATGAAATCGGGCTTGACCTGCAATCCCTGACGGTACCAAATGGCATTGGCGATCCTGAACTGGACGGACGGATCGAGGCCCATCAGCAGGCTGGAGAGCCCGGAGAGGGCGGCATTCAATTCCTCGCGGGAGAGGTCGGGAAATCCGAGGGTGGTGCGCATGGCTTGCTCGGTTTCACCGCCGGCGCCGTTATAGGCCATCGCGAGCGCCAGGGTGACGCTGAGGGGGGAGATGAAGCTGTTTTTTTGCCCCTCTTCCAGGGCCATTCTCTGCACCAGCCGCCAGCCGAAATCGTTGCTGTCGCGGGCGAGGGCGCTCTCGTGCGCGGTGAGTGGACGGGCGGGCGGATTATCCCGGGGATCGGTCGGGGAGGCATCTCGGGAGCAGCCCGACAGAATAAACAGGAGGGCGAGGGGTAAAACCAACCAAGGGCGTTTCAAGGCGATGACTCCTTGCAGATGGAAAGGCCTATACTCTGAATTAACAAGATTGATACGATGTGCGGATGCGGGATGTTCCCGGAGCAGAGCCCTTTCCTTGCGAAGGGGAGAGGAGGCCTGTTTATAACTGCTGATTAAATGGTAGGTTACAGGGTGGTGGTTGGCGAAGAGGGGCTTTTTTTATCGGCCGACACCTTTTTATGGCGATTATCTCCTTGCAAAAGAGGGGATAATTTTTTAATATGATAAAATGGATTTTGCGCTTTGTCGAAGAGGGTTGCCATGTCTGACCGTCTGCCGGTGTTCACTGCTGTAATGGGATTGGCTGTCCTGCTCACCTGCCTGCAGGCGAGCGATTCCCCGCTCTATCATCTGGCCCCGCTGCCGGTGATCGACCAGGATATCCGCCAGACCACGGCGCGCAGGCTGACCAATGCGGAAAAGATGGTCTATTACTCCGGGCGCTTTATGGGTGCGCCCTATCTGCTGGTCTGTGAAGGGGAGGGTGAAAACGGCCGCTATGAGACCCAGCCTCTCCTCAATTTGCAAAAGATTAACTGCATGACCTATTGTGAGATCGTCATGGCCTTGACGCTCTCACGCAATTATGAAGAGATGTTCAACGTTCTCCAGCATATCCGCTATCGCGACGGTTATATCAGTATGGCCACGCGCAACCATTATACTATGGTGGACTGGCTGCCGGCGAACAGCTGGTGCCTTGAGGAGGTTACCCGGCAGGTTGGCGGGGCGGACGTCGTGGAATCGACGCGCACCATCCGCCACGGTCTTTTTTTTCAGGGCAAGGGTATTGATGACTTGTCCGCCGTGCTCCCTGACCGGACAGTGTGCGCGGCCTATATCCCGCTGCAAAAGCTCGCGCTGCATGAGCAGGCGCTCAACAGCGGGGATGTCGTCGCCCTGATCCAGGACAAGCCGGATATTTTTTCGGCGCATATGCTCATGGTCATCAAGCGAGAGGGACGCACCTGGTTTCGTCATGCCAGCATGAGCGCGGGGAAGGTTGTGGATGAGCCCTTTGCAGAGTATATCGTAAAGATCAGCAAAAGGCCGCTCTATCAGGGCATGAGTTTCATGCGCATCAGGGAGCGGGTGGATTGGTCTCTGCCGGGAGCAGCGCGCGGAAAGAATCCGCTGCACGAGTAATCGCATCGATTGGGAGGCAGTATGGGTGGAGTGAAGATGGGGGTGGGCGTTCTCGTCACGGTTTGTGCTGTGGTGCTGGGTGTGGTCGGCTGCGGTGATCATGAACTCTCGGCGACGACGCAATCGGCTGCGGCCTTGTGGGAGCTCTCGGAGCGCGCCGTGTTCAAGGAGGGGCGGCCCGTGAATGCTTTTGTCGCCACCCTGCTGGAATCCCTCGCCGCCACCTCCGGGCAGGGCAAGCCGGTTTCTGAGGCCGAATTCAGGGAGCTGTTGGGCAGGCTCTCCCCCGAGGTCTATCCCGAGAACATCATCAAATACGCCACGCCCCAGAGCGTGACCATCCAGAACCGCGAGCATACGGACTACCGCAAGGTCTTCCTCAAGCCGCGCCGGATAGCGGAGGGGGCCCGATTCATCGCCCGACATCGCGCCGAGCTGGACAGTGCGCAGGCACGCTACCGGGTGGAGGTGCGGGATATCGTCTCCATCCTGATGTGGGAATCGGGCCTGGGCGAGTTTGTCGGCAGCCATTATATTGTCAACGTTTTTCTCGGGCAGATTCTTTACCTCGATCAGGCCCGCGATCTGGCTGTACGCGAGCTCATCATCAAGGGGGAGGCGGACACGACGGCGTTGAAGCTCGGGGAGGCGGAGAAAAAGCGGCTCGACCGTCTGCGGCGGAGCGCCGCGCTCAACCTGGCGGCTCTCCTCCGCATGAGCAAGGAGAAGGGGGTGGAGGCGGCCGAACTGCGCGGCTCCTGGGGCGGAGCGATTGGCTACGTTCAGTTCATGCCCAGCTCGATGCAGTTTGCGAGGGATGGCGACAGCGATGGCCGCATCGATCTCTGCACCTGGCCGGATGCCATCCATTCCGTGGCCAATTATCTGCATGCGAACGGTTATGGAGCCTCCGGGAGGGGGCGGCGACGGGCCATTCATGCCTACAATCCGATCGACTCCTACGTCAACGGGGTGATCGAGTACGCCGATGCGGTCTGGAAAAAATATCAGGAAGATACTCTACAGCGATAGGGAGTCCCAGGCCCATGGCCAGGAGGCGTCATTATACCCGGTTCAAATTTGAGGGCACCTTCACCAGGGGCTATGATGTCTTTAACCATGTCGCCACCCTGGGGCTGGATCTTTTCTGGCGGCGCAAAGCCGCGGAGCAGGTGAGCCGTGACCTCAACGGCACGGCCTGTCCGGGGGCGGTGCTGGATCTTGCTTGCGGCACCGGGGATATGGCTGCCGCCGTCGCCCGTGCGCACCCGGGGGTGCAGGTGGTCGGATCGGACCCCTCAGCGGCGATGCTGCATTACGGCAGGGAGAAATTCGAGACCTGGAATGGCCGCATTGCCGTGGTGCAAGCGGTCTCCCTCCTGCCTTTTCCGGACGGCGTTTTTTCGGCGATCACCTGTGCCTTCGGGGTGCGCAATTTTGTCGCCCTTGCCGATGATCTGCAGGAGTCCCTGCGTCTGCTGCGGCCGGGCGGCCGGCTGAATGTGCTCGAGTTTTTCATCCCCGGCAATTTGCTCATCAAGGCGGTGCTGAAGAGTTATAATGCCCTGCTCTTTCCATTTCTGGGTTTTCTGTTGACCGGACGTGTTGGTCCTTATCGCTATCTGTTCAACTCGATATTCACATTCCGGACCGTGCCCGACTTTTGCACTCTGCTCGAAGGCGCCGGTTTCAGGGATATCCGCATCAGGAGTTTTTTTTTCGGGATGGTCCATCTGGTGAGCGGCGGCAAGCCGCAGTGACCGGCCAGTGACTTAAGAACGAGGAATCCAAACATGGCGACGCTGAAAGCCTATTTTCTGGCCACCCGGCCCTGGTCTTACACGGTGAGTGTGCTGCCGCCCGTTTTCGGGCTGCTGATCGCCATCATCGATGTGGCCGGGCTGCAGGTAGACTGGGTCAAGTTCGTCCTTACCCTGCTCGGCTGCAATCTCGCCCACTCCGGGTCCAACACCCTCTCGGACTATTTTGATTTCAAGACCAGGGTAGACCGCGAGGGGACTTACGGCTCGAGCGGCATGCTGGTGGCCAAGGTGATGACCCCACCTGAAATGCTGCGCTGGGCCCTGATCCTTTATGCCGCCGCCGGGGCGATCGGACTCTATTTGATCCTCACCTCGGGCAACCCTGGCCTGCTCATCGCCCTGGTCGCAGCCGGTTTCATCCTGGGTTTCTTTTACACCATGGCCCCGTTCAATTTCAAGTATCATGCCCTCGGGGATGTCGGGGTGTTTCTCGCCTTTGGGCTGCTGATTCCGCTGGGCTCCTACGCGGTCCAGACCGGACTCTTTTCCTGGAAGCCCCTGCTCTGGTGCATTCCGGCCGCGCTGCTGGTGGATGCCATTCTGCACAGCAACAATCTGCGCGATATCCCCTTCGACAGCGCCGTCCACATCAAGACGGTGCCCATACTCATCGGCGAGCGCAGGGCGCAGACGATGTATTACGTGCTGGTCCTGGGCGCCTACGCCTTGATTCCCCTGCTGGTTATCAGCACCGGGCTGACCTGGTTGAGCCTGCTGGTTTTCCTCTCCCTGCCGGTGGCGCTGCAGAATATTCGCACCGTACGCCGCAAGCAGGAAATGGCGATTGAGCAGTTTGCGGGCATCGACGCCGCCACCGCCAAGCTCCATCTGCTTTTCGGCCTGCTCTTCATCGCCGCCCTTGCCGGCCGGATCTTCTTTCTGCCATGAGAGACGCCATGCATAAAAGGATCCTCTACACTGCCATCGCTCTGGCCTTTGTTCTCTGGTACATCATGTTCGTGCTCAGGCCTTTCAACTTTTGGGCGATGATGGCCTTCAGCACCTCTCTGCTCTCGCTGGTTGTCCTTTGGATTGGCAAGCCCTTTGCCGACCGTGGGGAATGGAGCTGGAGCAACCTCTGGCTAGGAGTGACTTCAGCCCTGCTGCTTTACGCCATTTTCTGGGCCGGAAACCAGGGGCTGATTCTCATGGAAAGGGTCGTGCCCGGCCTCTTTGCCGACCGGCCGCAGAATCTGGCGGCGATTTACGGCAACCGTGGTGAGTTGGCACCCCACTGGGTTGCTCTGCTGCTTTTTTTCCCGGTCGGCTTCGGTGAGGAGTTCTTCTGGCGGGGTCTGGTACAGAAGCACTTCGCAGGCACCCTGGGCCGCTGGCGCGGTTTTCTGATCGCCACCTTTCTCTATACGGCCGTCCATTTTGCCACCGGCAACTATGTATTGCTTTTGGCCGCATTGACCTGCGGCCTCTTCTGGGGGGCTCTTTATGCATGGCGGGGCCATCTCTTCCCGGTCCTGTTGTCACACATGCTTTGGGATCCTCTGATATTTGTCCTCTTTCCGATTCAATAGGAGAGAATGCTGTGAGAGACGGGGAAAATGGCGGGAAATGCCGGGGCGGGGAGCGTCGAGGGCGCTGCAGCGAGCCCCTGCTCTCTCTTCTGATCCTGCTCCTGCTGCTGCCCTGGAACAGGGGGGAAGCGCAGCCCGCATCCAGTCAGCTCCCTGAGCCCATTCTTTTGCACCGTTTGCAGGAAGATATCGCTGACGAGAGGCTGGATGAATTCACCCTTATCCAGGCGGCTTTCATCCTCAGTGGCGCCGCGACCGAGGACAGCTTGGCCAGCTGTCTCTCCTGGTATGAGGAGGTGCTCTCGCGCCTGCGCGCACTTTATCTGGATCCCTTCAAGCGGATTGAATCAGCCTCGACGATCTTCAGCTATCTCCATTCTTTTTATCTTCGGGAATACAAGGAAGAGGCGACAACCCTGCTCGATGTCGTCCACCGGCAAAAGTTCAACTGTGTGGCCGGGACCATTCTTTACAATCTCGTCTGCGCTGATCTGGGTTACGCCACCGAGGCCTTTGAGACTCCCACCCATGTCTATACGATCTTTCCCGACTTTACCCGTACGGTCACGGTCGAGAACACTTCGCCGATGGGATTCAATATCATGCGCAATCTCCAGGCCTACTCCGCCTACCTGTTGAACTACTATCCGGAGCATCGTGCCGCGCAGATCGGGCTGGATCGCATCTACGCCTATGAAAATTCCCGGGGCCGGCGGATCAACAATACAGAGCTGCTCGGCCTGCTGGCCTACAACCGCGCCTATTTCGCTCGGGAGCGGAACGATTTCGCCGCCGCCTATGAGTTTGTGCTGCTGGCGCAGGAGTTCAACCGCGATTCCCGATCCAATATACCCTTCGAACAGAGCCTCTATTTTCAGTGGGGCAAGACCCTTTACGAAGCCGGTTCTTTCGATGACGCCTTTGCGGTTTTCGCCGACGGTGCCTACCGTTACCCGGAGATGAAGGAACTGGCCCAGAACAGCCGTGCGGCCTATTTTCAGGCCCTGCGCCGGCATGGGCAACAGCTGAACTGGCCGGAGAGTCGCCGTCTGGTCATGGAGATGACCGAGCTGGCGCTGCTGGGACCGGCGGAGATGGAGCAGCAGCAAGAGATCCTCTCGGGATGGGCCGAATATTTTTACCGGCGCGCCGAACGGAGGCCGCTGCTGGAGGTCATCGAACTGATGCAGTCGGCCCATCCCGAAGAGCCGCGCCTGCAGGAGATGAGACGGGCGGCCGAACGGCTGCCAGAATAGCTAACCGCCCTTCCGTGAAGGGCAGGAGCAGATTATGCCGATATACGATCTGGAGGTGTTTTTACGCCTCTCCGCCGATTTGAACTACCTGCTGGTGGTCAAACCGACCAACTGGTCGAGTGTTCTCGACAAGATTCTCAACGAACAGCACCTGCCGGTCGCCAAGCAGGAGATCCTGCTCGAGACCATGGAGTATCTCGATCAGGTTTACGGCCGGAAGCGGCGGCGCATGGGCGCTCAGGCGATCATCCATCCCCTGCGTGCAACGGCCCTGCTGGTGCGCAGCATGCCTGTGCCGCTGCATCTGGATATGATGGCCTCTCTCCTGCACGACCGGTTCGAGGATTTTCCCTCCGTCAGCCGGCCGGCTGATTTTGGCGAATCCATCGATCCACCCTTGCGCGCGATCATGAACAAGCTTCCAGAGGACGAGCAATGGTTCCTGACCGAGCGGCTCTACTGGCTGACCAAAAGATCAGGAGAGAATTATTACCGCTATATCGGCCGTATGCTCAGCGAAGCCTGCCGGACGCCCGAGGCTGTGCGCGTCAAGCTGGCCGACCGGCTTGATAACACTCTCGACATGCGCATGGATTTTCGCCACGCCAATGACAATATCGATTTTTTCGAAGAGCTTTTTCAGATGATGTTTCTCCCCTCCTATCATCCCAATAAAAGCAATTTTGCCCACCCCTCTCACTCGGCCATGGATGGCTCCGAGCGCCTCTATCAACTTTACAAAAACATTGTCCTCATCTCGCTTGTCCGGCAGAAAAAGGCCGCTGAAGATGATGCCATCTCCATCACCCTTTTCAAAATCCTTATTCAAGCCAGCATCAAGGAGGCGAAACGGATTGCGCAGCATATCTTCTCCTACCACCAGACCAACATCACCCGCATGCGCGAGCTGGTGATCGAGACCATGCAGTATATCATGGAAGGTGGAATCGATGCGGTGACGGCACCCACCCTGGGCAAGATGCTGGACGGGCTCTTCCTGAAATGGTTCAACGAGCCGGACCGCCGCGTCCGCACCAGAAACCTGGCCGAACTCTACAAGGACAAGGATCTGATGGTGGAAGCCTCCATCGCCTTCATCGTTATTTTTTATCGTTTTCTCGATGATCCCGCCTACTTTGTGCACGGCATCAGCGAAGAGGGCATCAAGGTGGAATAATTTTCGCCCAGGCAGGCGGCCGCCCGGCTCACCCATATTTTGTTTTGAATTGTTCCGCAAAATGGATACCTTTATGGTTATCGAATCAGTTTCCTTTTAACTCCCGAAGAGGACAGAGATGTTAAAGACAATGCAAGAGAAGGCGGGAGGGCTTGTTCTGCTTCTGGCTGGAATCGGCATGATGATCAGCATGGCTTCCAATGCAGCGGCCGGGGTTCCGCAGAGTGCGGTTGAACGGACGATTGCCCTCCTGCAGAGCCGGCATGAAGCGGGCGTGCACCAGCGCATCGAGCTGGGCGTGCGTCAGGCCGCCTCTCTGTGGCGGGAAGAGGACGGCACGGAGAGCGAGTTCAGCGATTTTTGCGCCGCCCATTTCGTCGCCGATCCGCAGCAGCGGGCGGCCCTGCTGGATCGCTTTGAGAGCAACCTTGAGACCCTGTACGGCCATGCCCACGAGGTGAGCCGGGCATGGTCCATCCCCCTGCAGCTTGAGCTCGGACCGGTGCTGCCCGTCGATTACCTCTTCGCCGAATACAGCCCCTTTGCCCATATAGCGGATGATCTTTTTCACAACAAGATCGCCTTCTCCGCCCTGCTCAATTTTCCATTTTACACCCTGGAGGAGCGGCTCAGGCTGGGCCCCTCCTGGAGCCGTGAGGAGTGGGCAGAGATGCGGCTGGCCGGACAATTCAGCGCCCGGGTTCCAGCGGAGGTTCTGCAGGCCTCGAGCGTCGCCTATGTCCAGGCGGATGACTATATCTCCAACTACAATATCTATATGCATGCTCTGGTTGATGAGCAGGGCCGGAGGCTTTTTCCGGAGGGGCTCAAGCTGATCAGCCACTGGGGGCTCCGGGATGAACTCAAGGGGCAGTATGCGGAGAAGGAAGGGCTGGCCCGCCAGCGCATGATCAGCAAGGTGATGGAGCGCATTATCCGCCAGGAGATTCCGCAGGCGGTGATCAACGCCCCCGTCCCGCTTTGGGCTCCCTACACCAACCTGGCCGGGGAGGAGGGCCGGATGGCGCCAGCGGCCCCGGAAGAGGATGTGCGCTACTCCCATCTGCTGGCGATCTTTGCGGCCGAACGCGGAGTCGATCCCTATTATCCAGGCCAGCCGACTAAAATCGCGCGCCGGTTCGACCGCGAGCGGGAGATCCCCGAGGCGGAATTCGAGACCCTGCTGATCCGTCTGCTCACCGATCCCATCGCCCCCCGGGTGGCCCGGCTCATCTCACGCCGGTTGCAGCGCCCCCTTGAGCCCTTTGACATCTGGTACAACGGTTTCAAGCCGAAGAGCGCCTTGGGCGAGAGCGAGTTGGACCGCATTGTCAGTGCAAAATACCCGACCACAGCGGCTTTTCAACAGGGTTTGCCGGAGATCCTCACGCGCCTCGGATTCAATCCTGAAACCGCCGCCTATCTGGAATCCAAGATAACAGTCGACCCCTCGCGCGGCGCCGGCCATGCCATGGGAGCCATGCGTAGGGAGGACAATGCCCATCTGCGCACCCGTATCCCGGAAGGGGGGATGCGCTACAAGGGCTACAACATCGCCGTCCACGAGCTTGGCCACTGCGTCGAGCAGGTTTTTTCCCTGAACAGGATTGATCATACCCTGCTGGCCGGGGTGCCCAATACGGCCTTCACGGAGGCTTTCGCTTTTGTCTTCCAGAGCCGCGATCTCGAGCTGCTCGGCCTGGCGGCCCCGGATGCGCAGGCGGCGCACCTCAACGCTCTGGACACCTACTGGGGCGCCTGCGAGATCGCGGCTGTCGGGCTGGTGGATATACGCGTCTGGAACTGGATGTACGAACATCCGGATGCGACCCCGGCCGAGCTCAAGGCGGCGGTCGTCGAGATCGCCCGCCAGGTCTGGAACAGCTATTTCGCCCCCCTCTTCGGGGTGCGCGACGTCATCCTGCTCGCCATTTATTCGCACATGATCGACAGCGGCCTCTACCTGCCCGACTATGCCCTCGGTCACATCATCAGTTTCCAGATTGAGCGCTATCTTCAGGACAAGAATCTCGGAACGGAGATGGAGCGGATGTGCCGGCTGGGGATGCTCACCCCGGATGGCTGGATGAGCGCCGCGGTCGGCAGTCCAGTCTCTGTCGAACCCCTCCTGGAGGCGGTCCGCGAGGCGGTCAAAGTGATAAAAAAGTGATGCGATTCCTCAGTTTGACCATGGATGAGGGCGATGCCTCGCGGCGTCGATCGCAGCAGAACTTTTTGCGTTGTGAGCAGGGGGAGATCACCCACCTTCACAGCATGAGAGCCCTATGAGACCAGTCAAGACACTCGTAATTTTGTCCCTAGTTGTGCTCTTCTCCCTCTTGCCAGGGAAGGCTGGCGCGGACGCCTATTCTTATGGACCTGCGCGCCTGATGCAGGACAGTCTGGCCCGCCGCAACGCCATGCCGCTCGATGGTGTCTGGCATTTGCAGATCAGCGGCGGGGATCGGCGTTCTCTGGAGATGCCGGCCGCGCTGAGGCTGCGCGAGCAGTGCACCCTCGAGAAAAAGTTCGCGCTGGACAGCACCATGATCTCCTCTTCTTATGAGCTGGCGTTCGACGGGCTTGACGGCCTCAGCACCATCTATCTGAACAAGAAGATCATCGCCACCCATTCAGCCGGCAGCGCCCCGTTTGCCATCCAGGTTGGCAAGCAGGATCTCTTCCTCAACGAGGAGAACGAGTTGATCATCCAGCTCGATGGCCGGCTTGACTACCGACGCTCGCTGCCACTGCTGGTGCGCAACCGCGGCATTCCGCTCTCGGGCAACGGGCTTTTCCGTCCCCTGGTTCTGCGCAGCGGCAAAACCCCGTTTATCTCCTCCCTCTCCCTCAACCCCGCGGAGAGCAGCGGCATGGGTTTGCAGACTCTGGACCTTCGGGCCGTCGTCGCCCTGGGGGGTATGGACAGCCTGGCGATGGCCTCCCTCGCTTCCATGCGCGGTCAAGTGGAGATCCTGGATGGTCACAGCCTGCAATCTCTCTTTGTTTCGCCCCAGCTGCCCCTTAACGCCACTGCCGTCGATACCACTTCGCTCGGTGTGACGGCGGTTATACCTGCCTTCCGGCACTGGGCGCCCGGAGCGCCCCAGCGTTATCGTATCGTCATGCAGCTCTTCCTCGGGTCCGAAGTCATCGACCGCGCCTCGGTCTGGTTTGCCCGTTCACAGCCCGGTCAGTGGCTCGCCGCGGCCGGGGAGAAGGGCGGCGGTTTCCGGTACCGCGCCGTCGATTGGGTGGAGGATGAGCGGCAGATCCTGCTGCCTCAGCAGGAGCAGAAAAGCGTCATCCTTGAGGATCTGCGGGGAATCGTCGATCTGGGGGCCAATACAGTGCGTCTGCCGGGCGGCCTGCCCGGGGAGTTTTTTCTCCAGAGCTGCGACAGCCTTGGCCTTGCTGTACTGGTGGAGATCCCAGTGACCCACATTCCCTCCGCGCATCTTAATAATGCTGCGATCCGGCAGAAGGCGCGGAGCGCGCTCACCGATATGATCCGGACCTGCCGGAGCCATCCCTGTGTGGCTGCCTGGGGGTTGGGCAGCGGCTACGATCCGTCGGATCTCCGCGCTCAGGCCTTTGTCCGCGATCTGGCGGCGATCGCCCGCGAGCTCGACGACCGGCCGGTCTACGCGAGCATTCGCGGCAAGAAGCTGGCTGCCCATGCTTTGCCGGTGGATCTGCAGATTGTCGAGGTGCCGTTGGAGAAGACCAGCACCTTCGCCCAGGGGGCGTGGCGAACCAACGGGCCCTATCTTCTGCAGCTCTCCTCACCCCTTGATCTGCGGGATAGCAGCGACCGCAGCGCCCAGCAGAACCAGGCTTATTATCTCAAAACGGCCATTCTGGATGCGCAGCGCCGCAGTCAAGGTGCAGGCCTCCTCATTTCCCCCTGGAAAGACTGGCGTGGTGAGGCGCCCCACACCTATTGGGGGCCTCGGCAGGAGACCCGTCTGTTTGTCGCCGGCCTGCTGGACGAGAAAGGCCAGCAGCGTCTGGCCTGCCAGGTGGTCAAGGCGGCTTTTAAAAACAGCGAGATGCCTGAGCTGCTGCCCGCTGATGTGCCAGCCGAGGATCCCCCGGTTTTTCAGATCATCAGCATCGTCCTTATCGTCCTGCTGCTCTTTTATATCCGCACCGACAAGCGCATGAGCCATTACCTGAAGCGGGTATTCGTCTACCCCCACGGTTTTTATATGGATCTGATCGAGAACCGCCAGGTCAATCCCTTCCTGACCGGCGTGATGGGATTGGCCTCTTATCTGACCATGAGCACGCTGCTGGCCAGCCTGATCTTCTTTTTACGCGAGAACAGCCTCTTTGATGAGCTGCTAACCTGGTTTTTTCCGAACAGCACAGCCAAGAACCAGGCCATCGCCCTGATCTGGAATCCCGAACGGATGATCCTGCTGCTGACCGTCGTCATGGTGGGCCTGGCTTTACTGCAGAGCTTTCTGTACAAGCTGATTGTGCTTTGGCAGCGGCGTTATCTGCGTTTCAGTCAAATCCTCACCTTCAGCTTCTGGGTGCCCGCCAATTTTATCTTTGCCTTGCCGCTGGCGGTGGTGCTGTTCCGGGCCTTGTCGCGATCCAATCTGGTCACTCTCAGCCTGGTCTACCTGGGGATCATGCTCTTCTGGTTTCTGGTGCGGAGTTTGCGCGGGACCAAGGTGATCCTGCAGACCACGACCTTCAGGGCTTTTCTGGTCGTAGCCGCCGGGCTCTTTTTCATTCTTTTGGCGGCCGGCCTCTACCTGGAACAGACCCGGGCGATGACGGCCTTTGCCTCCTATTACTGGTCGCTGCTGGGCCAGTGATCCGGCAAAATGATATTGACTTTAAACTAATGAAGTGCTATTTTGAAAATCTGTCCCTTTAATCCGAACCAATCATAACGGGGTTCTGTGTATCTTTCCGAATTGACCATTGTCGGCTTCAAGTCTTTTGCCAAAAAGACGCACGTTACCATGCACGACGGCATCACGGGCATTGTCGGGCCTAATGGCTGCGGCAAGAGCAATATTGTCGACGCCATCCGCTGGGTCATGGGCGAGCAGAAGAGCGGGGCCTTGCGCAGCGAGGTCATGGGCAACGTGATATTTAACGGCACGGCCACCGCCAAGCCCGTCGGCATGGCCGAGGTATCGCTCAAGATTGAAAATTCCGGCAACACCCTTCCAATCGACTATGCCGAGGTGATCATCACGCGCAGGCTTTTTCGCTCCGGGGAAAGCCAGTATCTGATCAACGGCAACAGCTGCCGGCTCAAGGATATCCTGGATCTTTTCATGGACACCGGTGCCGGTCCGCATACCTATTCGGTGATCGAGCTGCCGCAGGTGGAGCGTATCCTCAACGGCAAGGAGGATGAGCGGCGTCATATTTTTGAAGAGGCGGCGGGCATCACCAAGTACAAGCTGAGGCGCAAGGCCACCTTTCGCAAGCTGGAGTCGACCGAAAAGGATTTGATCCGCATTGAGGACATCATGTCCGAGGTCGAAAAGAATGTGCGCTCCCTGCGTCGTCAGGTCGCCAAGGCGGAGCGTTATCAGGAGATCACCTCCGAACTGCGCGACCTTGAGATCAAGCTGGCGAACAACGACTATGCGATGATCCTGGATGAGCTGGAGCCGGCGGAGACCAGGCTGGAGCTGATCAGGGACGAGCGCGAGGGGGCTTCGAGCACCCTCGCCACCCAGGATGCAGACTATGAGACCACGCGCGCCCGTCTGCTGGAGATCGAGAAAAAGCTTCTCGAAAACCAGCGTACGGTCTCCGATCTGGACCGGGAGGTGCAGAAACTGGAAGAGCGGATCCTGGTCAACAAGGAGCGTATCCGTTCCCTGGAGGAGAGCGGCCTTCGCTCAAGCCAGGAGCGGGAGCGTTTTGATGCCCATCTTGTCGAGCTGCAGCAGCAGTACAATGCCGCTCAGGAGCTCTACCTCGAAGCGGAGAAGAACCTGACGGCCAGGCGTGAGGAGTATGAAAAGGCCAACGGCGAGCTGCAGGAGGTGCGGGTCCAGTTCGAATCCAAGCGGAGCCTGGCTCGGGAAGCGGAGAATCGTGTTTTGCGTATCACCGAGGAGTTGAGCCGCAAGCAGACCGAGGGAGAGCGTCTCAAGGCGACGGAGGAGAGTCTGAGCCTTCGTCTCCGCCAGATCGAAGCCGATGCCGAGAAGGATGCAGCCCGGGCAACGGAGTTGACTGAAATTCTGAACAAGACCCGTGCGGAGGAGGCCGCCCTCGCCGATACCCTGGGAAAAAAGAAGCAGCGCCTCACCGAGATCAGCCGGAGGGAAGAGGAGGCCAAGCGTCTCTTTGAAACGCTGCAAAAGAGTGAATCCCAGGACCGCAGCCGCATCGAGGTTCTGGGTCATCAGGCTGAACTGGTGCGGCGGCTGATCGACAATTACGAGGATTATCCCGCGGGGGTGCGTTTTCTGGCCACTCTCAAGAAGGAGGGTTTTTCCACCCACGGCCCCCTCGCCAATATCATTCATGTCGAAAACCAGCATCGCACAGCCATCGCCGCGGCCCTGGGCGAGGCGGCCACCTACCTGGTGGTGGAAGAGAGCAATACCGCTTTCAACGGCATCGGACTGCTGCGCGAGGAGAGGCGCGGCATCGTCACCTTCGCGCCGCGGCAGGAGATGGGGGCCATTCTGCGCGAACGGCCGCTCTTGAGCGATCTGGGGGTGATCGGCTGGGCGGATGAGCTGGTCTCCTGCGAAGACCGTTACAGCGCCCTGGTACGCCAGGTGCTCGGTGCTTTCATTGTGACCCAGGATCTGCAGACGGCGCATCGCGTCTTTGCCGAGCTGCGCGGCCAGTCCTACAGCGTGGTCACCCTCACCGGTGAGGTGCTTTCGCACAACGGCTACATCCGTGGCGGGGTGTTGAGCAAGAACCAGTCCGATTTCGTCGGCAGGCAGGAGCAGCTCGCCGCACTTACGGGGGAGATAGAAAAGCTCCAGCAGGGTCTGGAGGCGCGGCGGATTCAGCTGGGGCAGCGCGAGACCGAGATTCAGGAAAACAAGATCGAGGCGGAAAAGCTGCGCAAGGAGATTCAGGATTCGGAACAAGCCCTGGGTTCCCTGCGTATTCAGTTAGGGCGGCAGACCTTTGAGGAGCAGGCCCTCGCTGAGGCACGTGAGAAGCGCGAGGGTGAGAGACAGCGCATCATCGGTGAAGTGAGCCAGCTCGGCCACAACCTCGAGCTGCAGAATCTGGGCGCCGGCGACCTGCAGACGCAGCGGCACGAGAGCGCCGAGCGGGCGGCGGCCCTGAGCGAGGAGATCAAGGCCATCGAAGAGGCCGTCGACCGCGCCACCGGCCGGGCTCGCGAGCTGAATGTGGCCATGGCCAGGATGCAGAGCGAATTCGAGGCGATGCGGCGGGAGAGCGATGGACTGCACCGGCAGATCGTTGAAACCGAAGCCTTGATCAAAATGCGCCGCGAGGATGCAGAGAATGCATCGGCGGAGATCAAAGAGCTGCACCAGGTCAACGAGAACTACAGCCAGGAGGTGGCCAGGCAGCAGGTGCGCCGCCAGGAGGTGCAGGCGGTGCTCGACGAGCTCGAGGAGCAGCAGTATCAGGCCAACATCCGCGTGGCTGAGGCCGAAAAGCTGATCCGTGCCTCACGCGGCAAGTTCGACGTGCTTTCCGAGTCGGCCCATCAGATTGAACTGCGCGTCTCGGAGCTCAAGCTCAAGGCGGAGAACCTGCAGTCGCGGCTTTGGAATGAATTCGAGTACAAGCTGCAGCGGATGGCTGTGGATGTGGATATAAATCCCAATGAGACACATCAGCGGCTGGAGAACCTGCGCGAGCGGATCAAGGAGGTTGGGCCGGTAAATCTGCTCGCCCTGAAGGAGTTCGAGCAGGAGAAGGAGCGGCTCGATTTTCTCCAGACCCAGCGTGACGATCTGATCAAGGCGCGCAAGAATCTGATGGAGACCATCGAGATCATCAATACGACAGCGCGACAAAAGTTTCTCGAGACTTTTGAACAGGTGCAGCGCAATTTCTCAGAGGTGTTCAGCAAGTTCTTCGCCGGCGGGCGGGCGAGTCTGGTCCTCCAGGAGACCGCTGATCCGCTTGAATCGGAGATCGAGATTCTGGCCACCCCGGGCGGCAAAAAGCCCGCGGCGCTGACCCTGCTTTCCGGGGGCGAGAAATCGCTGACTGCGATTTCCCTGCTCTTTGCGATCTATCTGGTCAAGCCGAGCCCCTTCTGCATCTTTGACGAAGTGGATGCTCCGCTGGATGACCAGAATGTGCAGCGCTTCACCCATGCCCTGCGCGAGTTTTCGAGCAACACCCAGTTCATCGTCGTGACGCACAACAAGCTCACCATGCGGGCGGCCGACCAACTCTATGGCGTAACCATGGAGGAACAGGGAATTAGCAAGCTGGTTTCTGTCAAGTTTGACTCGATGAAAAATGACCAGCTGGTGCCGGCGGCCAGTTCCGCACCGGCCAATTGAGGAGGGTGCATGCGTATATTGGCTGTGATTCAAAAAAACGTTTCCTTCATCGCACTGCTGCTCGCACTCGCCGCCCTGCCACTGCCGGCGCAGGAGGAGAAAAGTGAGGAGAGGCTGCGATTCAATATCGACTATACCCGTTCCCGTTATTCGGACAGCCTCTCCTTTTGCGAATTCTACGCACTGCTTCCCCGGAAACAGCTCACCTATCTGCCCGATGGCGGCAGCTTCAAGGCCGAATTCAAGGTGACGGCCGAAGTCTTTCTGCAGGACTCCCTGGTCTCCTCCAAGATCTGGAAGAATGTCAACCATACTGACAGCCTCTCCACCATCGAATCGGGGCAGAATCTCTTCTTTCTCAACCATTTTATCCTGAGCGAGGGCGACTATGAGATGTCCCTGCTGATCGAGGATCTGCTCAAGCCGGAGAGCAGGGGCAGTTATCGTTTTCCACTCAGCATTACGGCCTTCAAGGGACCGGAGCTGCAGATCAGCGATTTGCAGATCAGCAGCTCCATCGTCCGGGACACCACCCGCACCTCCTTTCTGAAAAACGGTTTCCAGGTCACCCCCAATCCCTCCGGGCTTTACGGTCTCGAGCTGCCCATTCTTTATCTTTACTCAGAGATCTACCATCTTGTCCCCGCCAGCAGTGACAGCGGAGGGCAGTACAGTGTCGCTTACAAGATATTCAACGCGGATGGACGAATGGTCAAGGAGGTTGCCGCCAAACGCCGCAACAAGCCGGGTGACAGCGCCGTGGAGGTCGCGGCCATCAACGTGGTCACGCTGGTCTCCGGGGCCTATCGTGTGGTCGCCGAGGTCACCGATATGGAGAACGGTGCAGTCACATCAGGCATGCGCAAGTTCTTTGTCTACCGGGAGGGGGACTATGCCGAAGGGGGTGCGGCCGGCCAGACAAAGGAGGAGGTCCCGAAGACGGGCAGTGCGGGGATGGATGCCGACCGTTACGCTGTGCTGAGCGAGAAGGAGCTCAATGAGGAGTTTGAGTTCACCCGCTACATATCCACCAAGGAGGAGCGCAAGACCTTCAAGAAGCTTAACCTCGATGGCAAGCGCGCCTTTATGAAGGAGTTTTGGGCCCAGCGCGACCCGAGCCCCGGTTCGCCGGAGAATGAGTTCAAATATGACTATCTGACGCGCATTCAGCAGGCCAATACCTCCTACCGCGGCACTTTCAGGGAGGGCTGGCGCACTGATCGCGGACGCGTCCTGCTGGTCTATGGCCCTCCTGATGAAGTCGAGCGCTACCCTTTCAGCAATGATAATCGCGCCTATGAAATCTGGCACTATTACTCCCTGCAGGGGGGAGTGCAGTTTTACTATGTGGACAAGCGCGACACCGGGGATATGGAGCTGGTTCACTCCACGGCGCGAGGAGAGATTTACGATCTGGACTGGGAACGGTGGAAGAATCCCAATGAGTAGGGAGGAAGGGGAAGAGCCTTCCGTCAGGCGGCTGTGATGGTACGGCGACGCTGATGAGGATGAAGAAACTCGCGCAAAAGTGCCTCGGCTTTATCCAGCTCACCCGTCCGGTCAATGTACTCATCGCCGGGCTCTCCATCTTTCTGGCGGGTTATCTCTGCGGGATCGGGGATGCCGGGACCAAGCTGCTGGCGGCCTGTCTGGTGGGGATGCTGATCACGGCGGCGGCCAACGGGATCAACGATTATTACGACATCGAGATCGATCGCATCAACAAACCGCGTCGTCCCTTCCCGTCCGGCCGCCTCCGGCGCGGAGAGGGGCTGGTCCTGGTCGCGATTTCCTTTGCTGCGGCGCTCGTCCTTGCCGGGCGCATCAATCCGGCGGCCCTGGGGCTCACCCTGTTCTCGGGATTTTTGCTCTACTGGTACAGCGCCAGGCTGAAGCGGACGGTGCTGTGGGGCAATCTGGCGGTGAGTCTGGTGACCGCGCTCGCCTTTGTTTTCGGCGGAATCGCTGTCGGCCGGTTCCGCTACGCCCTGGTCCCGGCTGTTTTCAGTTTTCTGATGCATTTCGGGCGGGAGATCATCAAGGATATGGAGGATGTCGGCGGCGACGCCGCCCTGAATGCCGGCACCTTTCCAGTCGTGCATGGTCTAGCACCAGCGCGGCGGCTGGCGACCACGGTGCTGTTATTGCTGCTGCCGGTCACCTGGCTGCCCTGGTTTCTCGGCCTCTACGGCCGCTGGTATCTGCTGACGGTGGTCGCAGGCGTACATTCGGTGCTGCTGCTGGTGATCTGGTCGATCTGGCGCCGTCCTGGCCGCACGACATATAAATGGTCGAGCAATCTGCTCAAGGCGGATATGCTCGTCGGGCTGCTGGCGATTTATGCCGGCCGCTGGTGAGGGAGCAATCATGCGGGTACTGCTGCAGCGTGTCAGCCGGGCGCAGGTGAGTGTGGGGGGAGAAACCATCGGCCGCATCGGCCCTGGACTGGCCATTCTGCTCGGCCTCAAGGAGGATGACACCCCCGAACTTGCGGAACGGATGGCCGACAAGACGGCGCATCTGCGCATCTTTGCTGATACGGAGGGCAAGACCAATCTTTCGGCGCTCGATACCGGCGCGGAAATGCTGGTGGTCTCGCAGTTCACGCTCTATGCCGATTGCCGGCGCGGCCGCCGCCCCGGTTTTTCCTATGCTGCGCGTCCGGAAAAGGCCGAGGCCTTGTATGAGCATTTCATGGCGGCTCTGCACCAGCTCGGCTTTACTGTCGCCAGCGGCCGCTTCGGCGCCGAGATGGTGGTCGAGATCTGCAATGAGGGACCATTCACCATTCTACTGGACAGCGACGAACAAGCCCTATGAGCTTCTCCCTGGAAACCCATCTGCCGCACCGCACCTGTTACCTGGCCTCGCAGTCCCCGCGGCGCAAGCAGCTGCTTCAGCTCATCGGTCTCAAGTTTCACGTCCTGCCCAGCGGTATCGATGAGGAGGCCTGCACCGAGCGCGATCCGGTCGCGCATGTCCAGAAGCTGGCCCTGGCCAAGGCGGAGGATGTGGGGCGGCGGATTGAATCCGGGCTGGTCGTAGGCGCCGACACCATCGTCGTCCTTGACGGCGAGATTCTCGGCAAACCCGTCGATGAGGAGGACGCGGTGCGCATGCTGCGCCGGCTGAGCGGACGCACGCACCAGGTCTATACCGGTTTCGCCATCCTCTTCCGGCCGGAGGATGACAAGGTGACCGGCTACGAGGTGACCAACGTCCGTTTCCGTCCCTTGCAGGAGTGGGAGATCCGCAGCTACGTCGCCACCGGCAGTCCAATGGACAAGGCTGGAGCCTATGGCATTCAGGATCAGAGCGCGCTGTTTGCGGATCGCATCGAAGGCTGCTTTTATAATGTGGTGGGATTTCCGTTAACCCGATTCTACTTAACCCTGTTGAATTTTATAAAAGAGCATGCTTATGAATGAAGTTTTTAAAAACCTGGGTGAGGAGCTTGCCCGGCAGCGGCAGGAGAAAGAGCTCTCCATCGCGCAACTGGCGGCGCGGACCAAAATAACGGAAGCTTTCCTTGAAAAGATGGAGCAGGGGGATTTTGCGTTTCTACCCCCTGTCTATGTTCGGGCCTTCATCCGGTCGGTCTCGACCGAGATCGGCCTCGATCCCGAGGTGATGATGCGGCGGTTCTCGGATGAGGCCGGACGACTCGCCGCTGCCTCCAGCGCTCAGGCCGCAGAGGCCGGGGTTGAACCCGCTGCGGAGAGGCCCGCCTACAAGCCCCGAGCTCAGTTTGAGCCCACGCCCGACGAATCCGGGGACAAGAAACGGGCGGACATGGACTGGTTTAAAAGTCCCTTTACCCTGGGAATCATGCTCATCGCCCTTCTTGCCGCCCTCTACTTCTTCTTTGGCCGCAAGCCCAATGTGGAGCCGAGCGCGATGGACTCGGGGATCGCCGTTGTAGAACCGGTGCAGGAGAGCGGTTCCCTGCGGGATGCCCCGCTCGTGCCTTTCACCGGAGACAACAGGGTGGACAGCACGGCGGTCACGCAGCTCTCCCTCACCCTGCGGGCGGAGGAGACCGCCTGGGTGCGCATTGTCTATCAGGACAGTCTGGTGGAGGAGGGGGTCTTCACCGAGGGCTTGAGCCGGTCGTGGTTGAGCCCGGAGCGCTTTTATCTCAAGATCGGCAATGCGGGCGGCATCCGTTTGATCCTCGACGGCCAGGATCTGGGATTGACGGGGGAGAAGGGGCAGGTCGTCACGATCGCCGTGACCAAGGAGGGCATTGCGCCGCTCGATCCTGCCCAGGCCCCGTCGCGATTGACGCAGATGAATCCCTGACCCCGGAGCAGTGATGGTTCTTCCAGAGCCCAAACGGATCTATTTTCTTGCCATCTGCGGCACGGCCATGGCCAGCCTGGCGGCGATGCTCAAACACAAGGGCTACCAGGTCAGCGGCTCGGACAGCGGCATCTATCCGCCGATGAGCGATTTTCTCGCGGAGCAGGAGATCGAGGTTTTTAGCGGATTTGACCCGGCTCATCTGGAGTCGGCGCCGGATCTGGTGGTGGTCGGCAACGCCATTTCCCGCGGCAACGCTGAGATCGAGGAGATCCTTGACCGCCGCATCCCCTACATCTCGCTTCCCGATGCCCTGCGCGAATTCTGCATCCGCGGGCATCGGTCGGTGGTGGTCACCGGCACCCACGGCAAGACCACTACGACTGCACTTATCGCCTGGATATTTCAGAGCGCCGGCCGGGATCCGAGTTTCCTTGTCGGGGGCATCCCCAATAACTTTGGCCGCGGCTTCCAGAGCGGCTCCGGAGAGGAGATCATCCTCGAGGGCGATGAGTATGACTCGGCCTATTTTGACAAGGCCGCCAAATTTTTGCGTTACATGCCCGAGGTGGGGGTGATCAACAACATTGAATTCGACCACGCCGACATCTACAACAGCGTGGATGAGATCATTGTCGCCTTTCGCCGTTTCGTCAATCTCATCCCGCGCAGTGGGCTGCTGGTCAGCTGCGCCGACTATGAGACTGTGCGGGGTGTCAGCGCACGCGCCTTCTGTCCGGTGGAGAGCTTTGGATTTGCGGCTGATGCGCTCTGGCAGCCGCAGGCGGTGCGGGTGACCGAAAAGGGATTGAGTTTTGGCATCGTCCATGCTGGGGAGCTTTTGGGCGAGGTGGAGGTTGCGCTTGCGGGTGAACACAACGTACGCAATGTGCTGGCAGCAGTCGCGGTCGCGCGGAATGCGGGCATCGATTTCGGTTCCATCCGCTCCGCCCTGGCCGCCTTCACCGGCATCCGCCGCCGGCTGGAATTAAAGGGCAGTGAGGGTGGTGTTGCCATCTATGATGATTTCGGCCATCACCCGACCGCCATACAGGAGACCCTGCAGGGATTCCGCCAGCGCCATGCCGGGGCGCGCATCTGGGCTCTTTTCGAACCGCGCTCGGCGACGACGCGGCGTTCGGTTTTCCAGAAAGAGATGGCCGAAGCCTTTGCCAAGGCGGATGCCGCCCTCATCGCCCCGGTCGACCGGCCGGACAAAGCCCCGGCCGGGCAGCTTTTTTCGACGGAGATGCTGGCGGATGATCTGCGCCGGCGAGGCCGCGAGGCCCTTGCGGTCTCCTCTGTCGATGAGATGGTCGGCTATCTGCTGGCCCATCTGCGGCCGGGGGACGTAGTGATCTCTTTCAGCAACGGGCCTTTCGGGGGGATCCATGACCGGCTGCTGAAAGGCTTGAAGAAAAAGTGACATCATGGGAGTCTTTACAATAAAGTGAGGTTGCAGAGATGGAGAGACGAGAGAGAAGAGGAAGAAGAGATCACCGAGAGGATCGTCCTCGCGAGGAGGTCAGTGAGAAGATTTTGCAGTTGATCAAGCAGGCGGAGGATGACCTGGTGGATTCACTGGCGCCGGTCAGCCTGTTGAATCTGGATACCAACGAGCGGCGCCAGGTGCATCGTCATTTCGACCGCAGTCTGGAGTATGCCACCAAGACCTACAAGCTCGCCGAGAACGAATTTGATCTGCGCGTCTATCCGGTCGGCAATCTTCGCCGCCTGGCGGAAAAAAGCGCGGCGGAGGCGATCCAGACGGGCAAGAAGGTGGCCTTGCCGCCGATGAGCAGCTATGAGCGCTTTGTCATTCATGAGGCCTTGAAGACCAATGAGTCCGTCAAGAGCGCGAGCCATGGTGAAGGGGCGGAGCGCCATGTCGAGGTGGAACCGGAACTTTACGGCCGCAGTCTGAAAAAGATGATCAAAAAGATCAAGCTGATATAAGGAGGGGACGGCGCGGATCAGCGCCAGGCCAGATAGATAGGATTGGAGAAGCAGTGGAAGGGGGTGCCCTCGCGATCGCTGCTCACCTCCAGCCGCAGATAGCCCTGTCCGGGGAGTTCCCGGGCGGGCTCATCCAGCGTCAGGTTCATGGAACCCGCAGGTCCGATGGGAAGAGGCCTGCGGGTTTCTTTTTTGCGCTGCAGATCGCCGATGCAGAGGGTGACCCTGGCGAGGGGGCCGAAGGCGGGGGTGGAATCGGCTGCGATGTGCAGCTTACGGGGCGCGCCGGTACAGGTATCGCCCGGGGTGCAGGGGGGACCGGTCTCAGTAATCAGTTCGAGCCAGAGGGAGGGGCCGCTGGTGACCAGGCAGCGGCCGGCGCGCAGGGAGTGCAGGAGGTCTGGCAGGGTGGCTGTACCGGCGGGGCGGATGATGCCGGTGCGCACCTGGCCGAAGAGGTGTTCCTCTTTCTCCTTCAGCGAGACAAAGGGGAGCGAGATCTGGCGCCAGCGGCCAAAGTCGCCATGGGCGTCATTGCCCCCGATCAGGACCGGGCGGCGGCCGGCGAGGAGAAGTTTCTGCCAGGCGGCCAGGCCGCGGCTGAAGGCGGGATCGCGGAGGCGGTTCCACATCTGCACGCCATCGAGGCGGGGGTGTTCATAGTCGGCGGCGCGCCAGTGGTCGCGGCCGAGGAAGAGGCGCTGCAGGCGGGGCGGAGCCGACTCTGCATGGCCGGCAAAGGCCAGCGCCTGTGGAGAGAGCTGGTCCAGAACCTTCCTGATGGTCCACTGCGGTTTGGTCTGCAGCCATTTTTCTGCCGAGTCCCCCCAGCCCGGGAAGAACGACGGCTCATTATAAAGGAGAAAGTGGACATTGCCTCCGCGGCTGTTCCCCGCCGAGAGCTCCTCGCCGGGAATGATGAGGGGATGCCTGCCCCCGCCGTTCCACTCCCGGACGAAATCCTGCAGCCACTTCCACTTGGCGAGTTCCTCATCGTTGTGGAGATAGTCATCCCAGCGGTCATCGAGATCGTAGCTGTGATCGGTGACGGCGAAGAAATCGAGGCCCATCGCCGCGGCCATGGCTGCGGCTGCCGCGGGTGGGGCGCCGAATTCCACCTGATCGGAGGTGAGGTGGCTGTGATAGTGCAGGTCGCCATACAACCAGCGCTCCGCGCCCGGCAGCTGATCCCGGTCCAGGCGGCAGTTCAGGGGTGCATGGCTGAGTGTGGGATAGTTGTCGACGCGCACCTCGAGGGCACGGCCTCTGCAGCGGCCAGTCAGCATCGGTTCGACGGTAACCTCACCCTCGAAGCCGCGGACAATCAGGGGAAAGCGGCGCCACCAGAGGGGTTGATCCACCCTTTCATCTCCGAGAGGCAGCCGGGTGGTGGAGAGGATCTTCCCCTCCTGCTTGATATCTATACTGATGTCGTTGAGCTCGACGGGATAGCAGTCCGCGTCCTTGATGATGAGAAGCAGAGGCAGGTCGGCGCCGGGAGCGACGCGGTGGGGAATATCGAAGAGGATTTCGGGCTGGCGGCGGAAGTAGCGGCTGGGCAGCCGGCCGATGCGGAAATGGGTCTCGACATAGAGGAAAAAGCCGATCAACAGGAGGGCGGGCATAGGGGGGGCTGAGAAACCGGATGCGATCATCGGGCCTCCGCAGGGCTGTCGTCCGGCTTGCTTAAGCTGGCCATGATCCCGGCTGCCGGCCGGGGGTCGGTTCGGGAGAGGGTGCGCATCAGAGGGGCGCGCACATATTTGTCCCGGGCGTACTTGATTTTGGCCGCCATACTGTGCATGAACAGGGCATCGATCCGGCATGCGAAAGAGGGATCGAAATAGCAATTCAGGGTGCATCCCGCGCAGGCGGGCCATCGGCCCTGCTGCGCGCGCAGTTCGTTCACCGCCGCGCTGTGCCAGCAGGCTGCGAGTCCCTCTGCAAGGCTGATGCGGGCCTGCTCGTGATGGTAGCAGGGGAGAATCAGCTGGTTCTGCGGAGAGATCACGACAACGCTGTCGACGACACGGCAGCGGGGCTGTACGATGCTGTTGCCTCCCCTTTTGCGCAGGAGGTGAAAGGCGCGGTTGACGTAGACAAACGGGCGGCGGGCGAACTGATCTATAAACGCCAGATCTTCAGGATTTAATTCCCGTTTCTCACGGTGCGAGAAGACCGGATTGACAATCAAGACCAGGCCGAGGCGCCGGCAGAATTCAGCCAGCCCGGGAAGGTGATGGAGATTGTCAGGAAGGGCAGTGAAGAGGAGATCGGGCTTTTCTCCAAGCTGCCTGGCCAGGTCTATACTCGCCATGACCCGGTCAAAGAGCGGGCGCCCGCGCAGGCGGTCGTGGTCGGCGGCGGTGGAAGCATCGAGCGAGAAGTGGAGAAAATCGACGTTTCCCACCAGCTCGGCGGCGCGGTCGGGATAGAGCATGGCATTGGTGGTCAGGGTCGTGCGCAGGCCCTCCGAACGGGCGCGGCGGAGCATGCGCGGCAAGTCCGCATGAAGCAGGGGTTCCCCACCGGTGAAATCGACAAAGCGCAGGCCCAGCCGGGCTGCGTCATGCAGGTTTCTTTCCACATCCTCCAGCAGGGCGTCAGGGCCGGCCGGCTGCCGCCAGATATCACAAAAGCTGCAGCGGCTGTTGCAGCGTTCCGTGATGTAATAATGGAGGAGGAGGGGAGGGATCCAGGACATGGGGCCTCAGGAATTAGGCTGTACCGCGGTTTTTCTTTGCGTGCGCCGGGAAGTTTTGATCCTTCCAGCGGATGCGGCGATCGAAAAGGATCAGCAGCGGCAGGAACAGGGTATAGCTGAAATACAAGAGTTCAAATGCAGGAAGATGGCGTAAAAGAGGGGTGTTGGCGGTCGTACTGCTCATTTTCCGGCAGACGGCCAGGTCGCCGGCCAGCAGCAGTACGAGGGTGGCCAGGGCGGCTGGCCGGCAGCAGATCAATCCGGCGGTTGCCCCGAGATGGGCGAGGAAGCTGGTCACCAGCAGGAGTTTGCCGAAGGGGCGCACCTGGCGAATGCCCAGGGCCCAGCGGCGGCGCTGATTATAGAGCGCAGAGAGCGAGCCGACCGGAAGGCTGAGGACGGCGGCCTGGTTTGACGGGGTGATGCGCACCTTCCATTCGGTCTCTCGTGAGATCGCGTTAAGCAGGGCGAAATCCTCGATGAGGTTGTGGCCAAGGGCGGGGTATCCGCCGACATCCTCATAGGCGCGGCGGCGGAAGGCCATGTTGTTACCCATCCAGGTCAGGGGTTTGCCCATCTTAATGGCTGCCGCCGCAATGCCGAGCAGAAAAAGCCAGTCGAGGGCCTGGACGGCCTCAAAGCACGTGCGTTTCCGGGCCGTGGACTCGAGGAAGGTGAATCCCCCGACCAGACCGACCCCGTCATCAAAGGCGGCGAGGAGATGGCGGATCCATCCGGGGGGGACGCGGCAGTCAGCGTCGGTCATGGCGATGATCTCCCCCCGGCTGCCGGTTATGCCCCGGTAGACCGCGCCCGCCTTGCCCGGGAGCTGTTTTGCGTCACCCTCGAGACGAATGGCCTGCACCCAGGGGTGGCGGTCGTGAAAATCGTGCAGCAGTTCTGCGGAGCCGTCGCTGGAGCCGTCATCGATGAGGATGATTTCGAGCCTGTCGCGGGGGTAGTCGAGGGCGGCCAGGGATTCCAGGCAGTCGATGAGATGGGGGGCTTCATTGCGGATGGCGATGATCACGCTGACCATAGGCTCGTCCTGCAGCGGGCGTCGCTCCTCAGCGAAGAGGCACCTGAGATGGCGATACAGGAGGGCGACGAGGAGGGCATAGAGTCCGCCTGTGAAGAGGATGATCACGGGCAAGAGCGATTCCCCCTGGTGTAGTTTTTCATGCGCATGCTCACCTGTTGGCCCGGCGGGCCGAACTGGATGAGCAGGGGGATCTGTTCAGGTGGTGGGCCGAGAAACAGGGTCAGCATGCCGTCCGGACGGGCGATGCGGTTGGTGAGCAGATCGGTTTTCCAGGCGCGGGGGGAACCCTGGTCCATGCGGCTGAAAAGGAGGGTTATCCTGCGGGTCTCGAGCCGGCCGCAGGGGCTCTCCATCTCTCCGCCCTTTTCCACCTGGCCGGATGCGAGCCAGGCCTGGCTTTCGATATCGAGTGGGAAGGCGACCTTTGCGCCCGGAGGGAGCGACATCCTGCGCAGCTGGAAGAGCATGGTGAAGAGGTCCATCGCGCCCGGCAGAATGGACCAGGAAGCGGGGGTGCTGCTCTCCGCGGTATTGTCCGGCCGGTCATAACGGATGGAGAGCTGCTGGCGGATATTGCTTTGGGCGATATTTTTTTCCACGACTATAGGCAGCCCGGATGACGGGTCGATGTGGCTCTGGTAGGTGTTGTGCACCGAAAAGATCAGGCTGGTCAGGCCCCGGGTATCGATCCGGGCTTCGATACGCTGTGGAGTCCCCGGGAAAAAGCGAATGGAGGCCTGTGCGGCGCCCAATCCTTTAAACGCGAGTGAGTATTCCGCGGTTTCGTCAAAAACGAGGGGCCCGGCGGTGCTGTTCTCCTGGGCGCAGAGGGGGTTGGGGGATCCAGGCTGGATGAGCCCCAGCAGAAGAGCTGAGCCTGCCAACAGCCGCCGGAGGGCCGGGAATGTGGCCTGGAAGAGTCGTTTTTTCACCCGCGCCTCCTCTGCATGCGGACGATCTTGCGGCTGTTGTTGAGGGCTTCGCCCAGGGAGCGTGGATGGACGAGCAGATAGCGTTGGGTGTAACAGGTGGTCCAGCAGCCGCGGCAGTTTTGGTACTCCTCCAGGCGCTGGCGGTAGGCGTCACCGGAAAAAATCTCCTTCATCGAGTGGGTGAATAGGTTGCCGACCGGTCCGCCCCAGCAGAGGTGAAGATCGCCATTTTCCATGATTGTTGTCCGGCTGGAGAGGAAGCGCGAGGCCACAAAAGGGCACGGAGTGGTTTCGCCGCGGCTGATGAAGGGGGCGATGCCGCGGATCCAGGCATTCAGGTTGAGGATGTCGGGATTGTTATCGAGGAAGGCGACCAGTTTGTCGAGATCCTCGCCCGGCCGGACGGAAAGGTTGTCGTCCTCGCGGGTGGTTTCGGTGAGATGGTGATAAAGCCCGATGGTGGCTTTCCAGCCTATAGCCCTGGCTGCTGCGATCAGCTCGGGAACCTGTGGCAGGTTGAGTCGGCTGAGAACGATATTGCAGTAGAGCAGGGAGCGGGAGCTGCTGCGCATGGCGGAGATCATCTCCATGTGGCGCAGCACAGTGGCGCTGAAATCTTTGGCCCCGCGCAGGAGGTCGCCGGTCTCGCCGAAGCCGTCGAGGGAGGTCTGAATGTTGATCTGATTGTCGAGGCAGATCTGTGCGATGTCGCGGATCAGTTCGCTCTTGTTGTAGAGGCCGGTTACCAGGGTGGTGGCGACGGGGAAGGTTTTCCTGGACTCGAGGAGAATTTGCGGCAGGTCGTGGACCATGGTGGCTTCGCCGCCGGAGATGAAGCCGATATAGGCGCCATACCGGGAGAGTTCCCGGGCGATATGGCGGAACATATGGATATCCATGCTCGCTGGTTCGGTCGTGCGTTCATAGACCTGGCATTGTCGGCAGCGCTGGGTGCAGAGCCGGGTCAGGCGCACCTCGGTGCTGGAGTTGAGGGGTCTTTTATGCCAGGCGTGGCTGAGGGCGGCGGGGGCCTTTTCAAGCACGGGCAGGATCATAGGGCTGCTCCATGTTTGCGGTCCTTCCATTTGAAATTTCCAAAGCTACCGAGCATGCCGACCCAAACGATATAGGGGATCTGGACGATAAACCAGAGGGGAAACCAGCGGAGCAAGTCGGTTCTGCCATATCGGTGTGCGCTGACCAGAGAGATGGCCCACTCACCTCCGATCTTGCTGGCCAGGCAGAGGGCAAAGAGGCCGGCATGGGTGCCTAGGAGCAGCGAGAGGGGCACCCCGACGAAGAGTGCGGCGGTATAGAGGTAGACCATGATTAAATAAGCAAAGAAAGGGATATTTAGGAAGAGCTGAAAGGAGCCGTTCGAAGCCCAGCGTTTGCGCTGATTGATGAGATCAGCCAGGGTGGGCTGGGGCGCCGAGCTGGCGAAGGCTCCCGGGTGGGAGGCGAAGACCACGCGATAATCGGTGTGGCTGCGGATGAGCTGCAGGAGGAGGACATCGTCTCCGGAGACGCGATGGGCGACGCGGCTGTAGCCCCCGACGGCGTGGAAGGCCTCGCGGCGGTAGGCGAGGTTTTGGCCCGAGGCGGAGAGGGGTAGTCCGAGGTTGCAGCTGCCTTCGGCCACGCCCATGAGGGGGATGAAATCCATGGCCTGCAGCCTTTCGATCAGATTCTGTTTTTCTCCGCGGCGGCCGTACTGGGAAAAGCCGATGACAAAGCCGACCTCGGGAAGGAAGTATTTAACCATGGTGCTAGCCCATTGCGGGCCGAGGCGGCAGTCTGCGTCGGTGGCCAGGATGATTTCGCCCCTTGCCTGGCTGACGGCCCTCTGCAGGGCGTACTTTTTGGGGCTGAAGCCGGCCGGGCACTCCTCGATGGAGAGCAGGCGGATGAAGGGGGATCCGGCCATGCGCTCGCGGACAATCCCGGCGGTACGGTCGCTCGAGCCGTCATCCGCAATAATAATTTCGTAGAGGTGGTCCGGGTAATCCTGGCGTGTGAGGTCGTCGAGCAGAGAGCCGATATGTTTTTCCTCATTGCGTGCGGCGACGACGACGGTGACTACCGGGAGCCCGGTGAAGCCCGGGGAGGCGGGCCTGCGCAGCCCGATGAGAAAGAGGAGGATAGTCACGAGGTAGGCTGCAGCCAGCAGGAGGGTCAGCCATGCCAGAATGGTCAGGGAGGACATGCAGATTCTCTATCTTTTCAGGGTGTGGGTGTGTGCGGTGGTTTCTTTCCAGCGCACCCGGGTGAGCGGGCCGAGCGCCCCGAAGAGGACCACATAGAGTACATGCGCCGCCTCAGCTTGCGGGAAGACGGTCAGGGTATGCATGCGCTGCATGGGCCCGGCGAAGCGGATGAGGAGGAGCAGCTCTGCGGCGGCCTTGCCGGCCCAGGCGACCCAGGCCCAGGGCGTGATCGCGGGGCCGCAGAGGCTGGAGATGGCCCTGACGAGCAGGAGCAGGTTGAAGAGCCAGGCCAGGGCGAGGATGCTGCTCATTTTCCAGCCGTAATAGAATCCCTTGGAGGCGTGGCGCAGGCGCTGTCGAAAAAAGGCCTTGCCGCTGGGGAGGAGGCGGGTGGGTACGATCGCGCCCGGATCGAGGGCGTAGGCGATCCGCCAGCTGGTCCGGTCAAGCACCTGTTTGAGAAAGAGATCGTCGTCGCCGGAGACAAAGCGGGCGATGGGTTCAAAGCCGTTGACCTGGAGCCAGACGCTCTTCCTGTAGCCGAGGTTGCGGCCGGTGCAGGTGGCAGGTCGTCCCCAGCCGGTGGTGCCGGCGGCGAGTGCCGCCAGCGAGAGCGACTCGAGGGCGAGGAAGCGCTGGCCCAGGGTATGCGGCGCGGGGATCTCATAGGGAGAGTAGCCGATCACCATGCCGACCTGATCGCCGAAGCGGGCGCACAGGGAGGAGATCCAGGTGGTGGGGGGCTGGCAGTCGGCGTCGGTGAAGAGGAGGATTTCGCCCCGGGCGGCGTTGATGCCCTGTGCGAGGGCATGTTTCTTGGTAGAGATCACCTGGTCGCGTCCCTCGCTGTGCAGCAGGCGGATGGGGCAGTGCGGGTTCGCCCGGAGCCATTGCTCAATAGTCTCCGCGGTGCCGTCGCTGGAGGCGTCATCGACGATGATGATTTCGTGCTGTTCGCGCGGATAATCCTGGCGGGCGAGGGCCTCCAGAAGGGGGGAGACATGGTCGGCCTCGTTGCGGGCGGCAATGATGACCGAGATAAAGGGTCTGGTCGCCGAGGCCGCCGGGGGCTGGAGCCGGCTGAGGCCGCGGGAGATGAGGAGCAGGGCGACCATGTAGAGAAGCGTGAGCAGGAGCAGGAGGGCGGTCATCTTCGTCCGTTAATAGTTATAGGCGATTTCGAAACGGGCGAGGTGGTCGTCTCCGGAGAGGCCCTCGACGCGGCCGGCGTTGCGGATGTGGGCGTAGGTATAGGCGACCGAGACGAAGAGGTCGCGGCGGACCTGCTCCTGGAGGCGCAGGCCGGCCAGGTAGCGCTTTTCGACCACTCCGCCGAGGAACTGCTTGACAGTGCCCTGCGCGGGCCGGGCCCGGGTGTCAGCTGCGCCCTCCCCCTTGCGGATGCGCTCGAGGCTGGCCTCCAGCCGCAGATCACGACCGAACTGGCGGGCTGCCAGCAGCCAGGCCGAATCCGAGTTGGGCCCGAGCCAATGGCCAATGGTTTTATCGTAATGGGTATAAATATTCAAGGAATCGTGATGGGCGTAGACAAAGGGCTCGACGCGGCTGTATTCGAAACGGAGGTCGAGGTTCCGGGCTCCGAGGGGATCGCTCCAGAGCACCCCGGTCATAAAGGCGAATTTGTTGCCGAAGTAGCGGGTGAGGCTTTCAGTCGAGGTCATGTCGTCGATAAAGTACTCGGCGTAGAAGCGCGTGCCACGCAGCAAGGTGCAGCTGAGGTTGAGGAACAGGGTATTGTTGTCGCGGTCGCCGAGGTGGTGTTCCGCCACATGGTAGAGCATGAGGGGATTGAGATAGGACATTTCAATGTCGCGTTTGCCATAGACCACGGTCTCGCCAGCGCCGATCTGGAGACCGGACAGGAGGAGGAAATCGAGCCGGTGGGCGGCGAGATATTTGGCGCCGAGGGGGGTGCGGAGCCAGATATGGGCGCTGCTGAAGGCGAATTTGCGGAAGCGGCTGGCCAGACGGATCATATCGGCCGGCGGCATGTTGCGGGTGAGGGCGAGGCCGCTGTGGGATCCGGGTCCCCAGTCGATTTCATCCCGGCCGGCCTGAATGCGCAGCCAGGGTTTTTCCCAGACGAAATAGGCGAGGGCGCGGTCGCGGAAGAGATTGGGGCCGGAGATGACGACCGGCGAGCCCTTGGAGACGTCAAAATTCTCGTCCCGGTCGCCGGCGGTTTTCTCGCCGCGGGTGAGGGTATTGCGGGCGTCGGCGTAAAAGCCAAGGGTGGCGCCGAGCTGTCCGCGCAAGATCGCGCCGAGAGTGCCTTCGGCAAGGAGTTCAGGCGAGTCGTAGCTTCTGCCGCGGTTGGAGACGATGCTGAGGCGGCTGTAGAGATCAATGCAGGCCTGGTTCGGGCCTTCTGACCAGCGCGCGGCATGCAGTTCCCGGCGCGCGGGCAGCGAGCGGCCGCCCTGTGATGAAAGTTCGTCGGCAAAGTCGCCCTTGAGCTGTTCGAGCAGCCTGAGGTCGGTGGCGCTCAATGAGGAAGGCTTGACTGCCGCTTTATCTTCGATCTCGCCGATGAGCTGCGCCACCTGGTTGCGGTTGAGAGGCCGGTCGAGCAGGGCGAGGCTGTGGAAGAGCCCCTTGGCTTCCATGCGTTCGAGAAAGCCATAACCCCAGTAATCGAGCGGCACATGCACGCTCTGTGCCGAGGACGCAAAGGCAGCGAGTCCGGTTAACAGCAGTGCGGTCTTAATTTTCATCGGGCATATTCTCACGCATACTTGCGGACCGGTGGGTCGTCCGTTCTGGCGGGTGGACGGCGTCTGTCGTAGAATATATCAATAATGCGGATGAATTCAAACCCTTTTCGTCGCCGCGTTCTTCTCAAGCCGGCCCTGGCGATAGGTGCGCCCTTTCCATTCAAAACGGCCGAACTGACCGATGAGGCCGATAACCGGGATGTAGGCGATGTGGAGCAGGGAGGCGCCGAAAAATCCTGGCCAACTCCAGCTGCGGCGCACCATGCGTACACCCTTGTGCAGGAGGAGATAGTCGCAGGTCATCTTGCACAGCAGGGCGAGAAGAGGCACCCAGAGGGGAAAGGAGAGCAGCAGGGCGAGGGGGATGCCGAGCAGGAGGGTGACATAGTGAACAAAGGCGGCGCCCTCGATGGCTTTTATCCAGGTGGGATAGAAGGCGGCCTTGGAGCTCCAGCGGATGCGCTGCCTGAAGAAATCGCGCCATGACTTGCAGGGCAGGGTGGTGACTGCGCTCTCGGGATCGGTATTGAAGAGGATCCTGCCGTCCCCGTCGGCGTGCAGTTTTTGCAGCAAAAGGTCGTCGTCTCCGGAACCCATGTAGGCAAATCCCTCATAGCCGCCGATTTTCTGGAAGGTGCGGCGGCGGAAGGCGAGATTGGCCCCATTGGCGAGGAAGGGTTTTTCCCAGCCGATGGCGGCGGCGCCGATGAGCTGGAGGGCCAGGGCGTCGAGGAATTCGATCTGGGTGGGGAGGCTTTTCTCTTCGGGGATCAGAACCCACGAAGCGGCGGCCGTGATGTCGCCCGCAAAGGGGGCGCTCATTTTTTCCACCCAACCGGAGGGGGCAGCGCAATCGGCGTCAAGGGTGAGGATGATCTCGCCCGAGGCGGCTCCGATGCCCGCAGCGAGGGCCGCTTTTTTCGGGGCAATGGAACTGCTGAAGGAAGGGGCGGCCAGGACCCTGATCATGGGAAATTTGGCGGCGATGCCCTCGGCCACGCTCCGCGTCCGGTCACTGGAGTGGTCGTCCACGACGATGATCTCCAGATGCGTGCGCGGGTGGCTCTGTTTCAGCAGTGTGCCCAGAGAGAAAGGGATGTTCTGCTCCTCATCGCGGGTGGCGATGATCACGGAGACTTTTTTTACAATCTCTCCGGACCAGGGCATTCTGATCCGGCGCAACCCCTGCAGAATCCAGACGATGAAGAGGCTGTAGGCGATGGCGAGAAGAAGGTAAAGGAGGGCGGGGATCATGACAGACCTCAGATTCTTCCAGAGTGAGCCTTGCGGGCGGCGGCGTCCCGGCGCAGCAGCAGGATCAGCCCGGCGAGTGCGGGCAGCAGCACGTTGATAAAAAAGAGCAGAAGGGAGCCGTCAAAGGCGGCGGCCTGGGCGACCCCGAGTTCGCCGAGAAAATAGATGGCAGCGCTCTCGCGCACACCGAGGTCACCGATGGAGATGGGGAGCATGGTCTTCACCCAGAGGGTGGCCATCAGGGCCTGTATGCCTCTAAGGAGGGGCAGGGGAGAAAAGGCGCGGATGAGGAGATAGAACTGGAGGAGATAGGTGAAGACCTGCCCCAGGGCGAGCAGGGAGATTCGGACGGCGAGCCGGGGCGGCACCTGTTCGAGGCTGGAGACGATCTGGGCGACTTTACGGCGGTGTTCCCAGAGCTTTCTGAACTTTTTCAGGATTCCGGCCAGAAAGGGCGGATGGAGGAGCAGAAGGAAGAGCAGGGCGAAAAAGGCGAGGGCGATGATGATCAAGGGCATCCAGACCAGCAGCTCGACCTCTCTCCTGAGGTAGGGGAGCATGCCGACGAGGCCGAGGAAGAGGAGCGTCATAAAGGCGTAGCTCTTGTCGAGCAGGGTTAGGCCCAGCAGTTTGGGCCAATCGGTGCCGTCGATGAAAAAGGCCCGGCCGAATTCTCCCACCCTGCCGGGGGTGATGAAGCCCAGGGTGATGCCCGAAAGCAGGGAGGAGAGGATCTGCCGTTTCGGCGCCCGGGGCTGGACCTGGCGGACGAGCATCTCCCAGCGTTTGAACTGGAAGAAGAGGTTCAGTGCCAGCAGCAGCACGGCCGGGATGATCCAGACGATGCAGGCTTCGAGGAGGGCGGTTTTCAGCTCCCCGATGCTGATATGCCGTACCAGCATGGTCAGGACGATGATGGCGATTACCGCCTTGAAGATGAGCAGGGTGCGCTTATGCCGGGTATATTTTGAGGCCATCGGTGCAGTTCTGACAGATTTGCGGAGCATGGGCGGAATACTGCCGGCGGCGGAACTGCCGGTAAGCTTCGCCGTGAAAGAGCTTTTTGAACGGCTCGGAGGCGTGTCCGAGGAGATGAGAGCCGTCTTTATCAAAACAGCAGGGAACGACTTTTCCATCCCAGTGAATCACGGAGGAGTACCAGAGCCGGGGGCAGGGACGCGCAGCTTTTTCCTTGCGGAGCCAGTGCCCTTCGATGCAGCGGTAACGCCGGTAACGTTCCTCTGCGGGGAGGATCTCCTCAGCTCCTTCGACCGAGCGGAGATAGGGGGATTTGACCAGCACCTGGTCGGCGCCCCATTTTGCGGCCTCGGCGCGCAGGAGCGGGAGTTCATGCTCGTTGTGGCGCATGACGACGAACTGGAGGTAAAGGCGGGGGGTGCGCCCGCCCCGGGCGCGCCGGGCTGCCCGGAGTGCGGCGAGGCCGCTGCACACCTTTTCCAGGCTGCCTCCGCGGCGATAGAGCTCATAGGTGGACTGGGTGAGGCCGTCCGCGGAGATGATGAGGGCGTCGATGCCGCTGGCGGCGATTTCGCGCGCATAAGAATAGTCGGCGAGGCGCTGGCCGTTGGTGCTGCTGGCCACGCAGAGCCCCTGCTTTTTAGCCAGCCGTACCATCTCCGGGAAGTGCGGATGGAGGAGAGGCTCGCCCTGGTCGTAGAGGAGCAGATAGAGGAGATGGCCGTGATTGAGTTCAAGAATGGTGCGATAGAGCTCCATGTCCAAATAGCCGGTGGGCCTGGACAGCGTCCCGGCTCCGGTCTCGCAGTGGGGGCAGTGGAGGTCGCAGAGATTGGTGGGCTCCACGCTGAGCACATAGGGAGCGCCCCATGCCAGGGGGCGGTCGGAGATGCGGCCGCAGGCGCCGCCGGCGAGGGCTTTGAGCAGGTTGAGGGTGCGTCCCGGGGTGAGGGCAGCGAGGAGGGATCTGATCGGGATCTCTTTCATGTTTCCACCCTGGCCAGGATGAAAAAGGTCGGCATCAGCAAGCGGTTGCGCAAACCCGCGCCATCGTTGAGCGCCTTGTCCAGGATGTTCTCCCAACCGTGAGCTCGGATCGCAGTGAAGAGGCGGAGGTGCCAGGGACTGTTCCATAGCCCTGCGGGATTATCCATGGCCGCGGCGAAGAGGCTGTGGTTGATGAACCGCCATGAAAATCCGGCCTTGCGCAGGAGGTTCTCAAGGGCGCCGAGGGAGAGAAGTTGGGGAAAATCGGCCTTGTCCGGACGGTGCCAGCCCAGCCAGCCGGAGACGATGCGGCGGACCGCCTTGCGGTTGAACAAGGAGACTCCCGGCAATCCATAGTGGGGATCGCAGAGGGCGTTGAAGGGCGACCAGCGGTTGGGAGTGGCGATGAGGGCGAGGCCGCCGGGTTTGAGGGCTGTGCGGATATTCACAAGGGCCGACGCGGGGTCCGGTACGTGTTCGAGCACATCCCAAAGGATGACGCCGTCGTTGGGACAATCGCACGACCAGGCGGAGAGGTCCGCACAGACGTACTGGATCTGCGCATCCATTTTGGCCAGGCCATGCGGGGGAGTGGGGAAAAGATCGACGGCGGTGACCCGGGCGCCGGCTTCGGCCAGGGCCCGGCTGGCGCCTCCACTGCCGCAGCCGGCGTCGAGGATTCTGCTGCCCGGCAGAGGCAGCCATTCCGCCAAAAGTCGGGCGGCGAGGCGGCCGCGCTCGAGCGCCCAGCGGTCATAGTTGCTCCACAGGCGCTCATGACTGTTCAGCGTGTTTTCCAGGAGATCTCCTCTCCCCACCGGGGGAATGCAACAAGGTGGTAAAGGGGGAAGAGCGGCTCCCAGGCGAGCAAGCCCGCGAGGCTGAAGGGCTGGCGCAGTCTGCTGCTCCACAAAAAGAGGACAAGTCCGTCGAGGATAATTTTGGCCGGGAGGAAAAGCAGGAGCGGCCGGTGGATGAGGCCGACGAGGGGGGTTGACCAGAGAAGCAGATTGGCGCTGTGATAGAGGGTATAGCCCAGTTGGATCGGGAGTTTATAGCGGCTGCCGGCGGAAAGGTGGCGGCGTTTTTGCCTGATGAAGGCGCGCCATCCGGAGGGGCCCTGCGCAGGGACGGCGGTGGAGGGGGCGAGGGCGTAGATGAGGCGGTGCCTTCCCGAGGAGGCGACAGCCTGGAGGAGGAAATCGTCATCACCGGAGAGGGTATCGGGCAGGGCGTCATAGCCGCCGATCTCCGACAGGATGTGCCTGCGGCAGGCGAGGCTGCGGCCGCTGCAGGTGATGCCGCGGCCGTGGCCAATCCCCCCGGCAGCGACCAGGGCGGCGGCGAGGGTGTCCACGAGGAGAAAGGCGCGCCAGAGCCGCGATGCGTCCGGGGCCACCAGCGGAGAAAAGCCGGCGCAGAGGACGCTTTCGGACCCCATGGCGGCAGCCATGCCCGCCAGCCACTGCGGCGGCGGGGTGCAATCGGCGTCGGTGAAAAGTAAAAGCTCGCCGCGGGCGCGGAGGAAGGCCGTCTCCAGGGCCCCCTTTTTACTGCTGCGCCAGCGGCCGACAAAATCGTTTCCGGCTGTGTGCCAGCCTGGGTGCCGGGCGGCGGCCTCCCGCGCAATATCCGGGCTGCGGTCGACGGACTGATCATCGATGATGAATAGCTCCCACTCGCCAGGGTACTCCTGCCGGCTCAGGGCTTCGAGGCAGGTCTCGAGGTGTACGGCCTCGTCCCGCGCTGCCACGATGACGCTGAGAAAGGGGGGCGGAGAGGAGGCCAGGTGCGGGCGGGGCAGACGGATCAGGCCCGCGGCGAGCCAGAGGAGGATCAACGCATAAGATGCGAAGACTATTGAGGCTAGTGGGATCATCGCGGGCAAATTATCCATAATTGGGGAAACAAGCAAGGGAATTTCCCGGCGACGCGGTGTGCCGGTCACAAACGGAAGATGATGAAAAGCGTTGATTGATGCGCAAGTTTTGCTTATTTTAGATAAACCAAACCCTCTTCGGGATGGAGCAGCGATGGCCAATAAACGGGACAAACTATCCGACTATCTCAGGAAAGCCCTGTGGATATTGTCGGCTCTCGCCCTGATCATCATAGTCGTTGCGGGCATCAAATACGCCTACAACCGGCGCTATATCCGCAAGATCGCCGAACTCGAGCAGGTGATCAAGGGCATGCACTCGACGATGAGCGTCGAAAGCGTGCGCCAGTACAACATCCAGCGCATCATCGCCATCGTCAGCCAGTACAACCGCACCATGCCCACCCATCTCAAATACGAGATCGCACAGGAGATCCACGACGCCTGCACCAATTACACCAGTCTGGACCCCGATCTGCTCTGCGCCTTCATCACCCGGGAGACCAACGGCACCTGGAATCCTGAATACATCTCGGATTACGGCGCCATGGGCCTGATGCAGATCACCCCGACGATCGGATCTTTCATCGCCCGTTCGGAGCATCTGAACTGGATCTCACCGGATGAGGTGCTGCTCAACCCGGTCTACAACATTCGCATCGGCGCCCGTTATCTTTCCGCACTGATCGATGCCTATGATGTGGACGGCGCCCTGGTGGCGCGCAGCCTTGGGGAGCGCCGGGCCGCGATGTGGGTGAGGAGCGGCCGGAGCAATGCCCTGCTGCCGCGCGACACGATCACCTATATCGCCGACATGTTGAAGCAGTACGATCTGATGAAGGGATTCAAGATCTAGTCCTGCTGATCGAGCCAGAGCGAGGCGAAAAGAACCATCCAGATGAACCGGTAGGCGTCATAACTCAGGCGCCTGCCCCCCTCTATCCATCCCACCATTTTCTTCATCACCGGTTTGTGCAGATAGGCGAGCAGGGGATTGGCGTCGTTCAGAACGAGGCTGTGGAGATACTCCAGCATGACCGGATGCCTGGCGATGCGGGCGAGAGGCGGATCGAATCCCTGTTTGGGACGGTAGATCAGCGCCGGAGGCACGCTGCGCGCCGCCAGTTTTTTAAGCAGGGATTTGGGTTTTCCCTGCGCGCAGCGGATATGGTGCGGCAGGGCAAAGCTCAGCTCGAGCACCTCCCTGGCCATGAAGGGGTTGACCGGCCGCAGCCCGTACAGGCGGTAGAGGTCGGTGGACTTGGCGCAGACGGTGCCGATGGAGAAATGGAGCAGATTGATCAGGCAGGAGAGGTCATCGGCATCAAGTCCTTCACCGAGTCGATGGTAATGGAGATGGATGGCCTGGTCGAGTTCCCTGCGCAGCGGCTCAGGAGTGGCATAGGCGATGCCATTGAGGGCATTGATGGCCATGATCTGGGCCTGCTCGCGCGGCATTTGCCAGCGTTTGCGCAGAATATTGGCCATGGTTCCAGGCGGGCTCTCCTTTTTCCACAGCGCCATACCCTTGTAGACGGCCGCTGCGGCCCCTCTCACGAGCGCGGGTGCGGCTTCCGCCCATCCCCATTTTTTGTCCTGCAACTTGGCCCCGAAGGTTTGATCGGGCCCCACCCCTTCGATGACCGTGCGTGCGGAGCCCACTCGGGGCAGGGTGGCATGGATCATCAAATTGACGGGGATGGCGGAGGAGTCGCCGAAGGGGAAGGAGAACTCGCGGCCGATACGGGTCAGCATGCCGGGAAATTCTTCCTCATGGTAGGCGAGCTGTTCAATGGGCATGCCGAGCAGCGCAGCCATCTCAAGCGCCAGCTTCCCCTCGGGGTCTTCGGGCCCGAAAGTGAAATTGACCAGCTGCACCTTTTTCTTTCCGAGCGCGGCGAGGCGGGCGGCGAGGAGGGTCGAGTCGACCCCGCCGCTGAAAAAGAGGAGCGAGGAGTCGGGCAGGCCGTGCAGGTTTTCGTCCAGATGCTGCTGAAACCGGTGCAGGGCCTCCTCCTCGCTGATAAGCGTCAACTCCTCCCGCGTTCCGGCCTGAGCCGGAAAGAAAAAGGGGGTAAAAGTGAGGCTGGCTTCACCGGCGTGGCCGAGGAACTGATGGCCGTTGGGAATGCGGGCGATGCCGGTGTAGAGGGAAAGAGGCGGGGGGATGGCGCGGAATTGCAAAAGGGCATAGACAGCGGCGGGATCGAGTGCGCCCGGTTTCCAGCGCCGCAGCAGGCGGAGGTCATTCCCCATCATCAGGCCGCGGTGATCGACAGCGACAAAGCACTGTTCGGGGGCAGTCGGGGGCACCGTGATGCGCAAGGTCCTGTTTTCCGGCAGGAAGGTGATGATGGGATTGTCCGGATAGTTAAAGGCCCCGGGCTTCTCCGCCCGTCCGATCTCGGCATCCAGAGCGGCCTCATCGGCCAGGCCGGTATCGGTCGAACAGCTCCACTGCTCCTCCCTTTTCCTGATCGGCAGGAATCCGGGCGCGGCGGCCGGCATCAGCCAGGCCGCGGCGAAGAGCCACCCCTCGCCGCAGGGGCAGCTCTCCCGATGGACGGCGAGGCCGAGCCAGCGGGCATGGTCATCCAGAGCGGCTTGCCACTGCGTATCATCTCCCCTCTTCCCCAAAAAACAGCTGAAAAACATGGTCAGGCTCCGGGTGTGGTAAAAAGATAGTTCCGTCGTCCCTGCTAGGGATTGGTTTCAGAAGCCGCCTTTTTACGGCGCTCTTTTTCGCTGCTGCCATCTGGTCGGATAAACTCCCTGATGTTCCGCAGGGTGGGGCGCGCGGTGGTGAGAAGCACCAGCATATAGACCGCCGCGGCGATGAGGAATCCGCCGATGAAGAGAAAGAGGGTATTGGAGGAGATCAGCGGCAGCAAGAGTGATTTGGCCAGCAGGGTCACCAGGACCATGGCGCCACCGGCCGCTGCAGCCGGGGCGATGGAGCGATAAAACTCGCGGTCTCCCAGATGGATGATACGGTCCGAGATGGTTTGCACCAGGGGAAAGGTGAGGACCAGGAGCAGGGAAATGCCCGCTGCCGCTCCTTCAAGGCTGTGACGCGCGCCTAAATAGATGCAGGCGGCGAGGGGCAGGATATAGCCGAGGTTCCATTTCAATTCAACATCCGGCCGACCGAGGGCCATCAGCACCGGCCAGCGGATGACCCCTACCGATTTGGCCAGTCCCATCGGCACCAGGATAATCAGAGGCATGGCCATGGGCATCCATTTCTCCCCCATGAAGAGGGCGATGAACTCACGTGCGAAGAGAGCCAGCCCGAGCAGCAGGGGGAAGATGATCAGGGAGAGCAAGGCCGAGGCTTTGAGAAAGCCCTTGCGCAGCTTTTTCATATCATCCTGGATGGCTGAGAAGGCCGGAAAAGCGACCTTGGAGACCACCCCCGAGAGGCGGGTGACCGGCATCTTGACCAGGTTGAGGGCGAGGGTGTAATAGCCGAGGGCCTCGGTGCCCAGCATGCGGCCGATGATAACCACGTCCATGTTGGTGACGGCATAGGAGACGACATCGTTGCCGAGGACGTTGGCGCTGAAGGAGAAGAGCTCCTTGAACTGGCGCCAGGAGAAGAAGAGGCGCGGGCGCCAGCGGGAGTAGATCCAGACCAGCAGGACGTTGACGCCGTCGCGCACCAGGGCGCCGATGACCAGGCTCCAGACTCCGAACCGCATCAGGGCCAGGGTGATGGAGACCACTCCGCTGGCCACGGAGGAGATAACCTCCATGACGGCCAGTTTTTTGAATTCGAGATCCTTGTTGAGGATTGATTTCTGGACGATGCCAAGGGAACCGATGACAAATCCGGCGCCCTGAACCGCAACCACCGGCTGGACCAGGGGATTCTTGAAAAAGAGGGCCATGGGATACGACGCCACAATAGTCGCCGCGAACAGCAGGAGGCTGAAGGCGATCCCGCCCCAAAAGACCGAGGAGAGATGTTCCTGGCTGAGGGTGCTTTTCTGGATGATCGCGGTGCCGAGCCCGCGGTCGTTAACCATGGAGATCGCCACGGTGACGATGGCGGCCATGCCGACAATGCCAAAATCCTCCGGAGAGAGCAGGCGCGCCAGAACCAGCATGAGGAGGAAGAGGACGATCTGCATGCTCGCCTTGGCGATGCCGGTCCAGATTACACCATGGATAGCCTTTTGTTTGATGGACATACGATTCCTTGAGAATAGGCCCTGCGCAGCGGGGCCCGGATGGAGACAGGTTATACATAGTGTAGCCGCGCGCCCTTCACTTTGCGGATAGCGATGGGCGGCTATTCGACGACGAGTGTAGCGCAGCTGCGTGTGAAGGGCAGGACCAGATAGCGTGCATCAAAGGATTCAGGGGCGGGGCCGAGGCTACCCAAGAGTTCCTCAGGGAGAGCGCTCTGCCGGATGAGGACGTAAGGAATCACTGTATAGCGGCCTGCGGCCAGCATGCCAGCCCTGACGGCATAGTCGCAGCCGTAGGAGACCTCCTCCAGCGGAGCGGGGATGTAATTGAGGGGCCGGCTGTGCTCAGGATAGGGCACGACCGTGTGGACGATTTCAGGCCTGGCTTCGCTTTGCAGAAGAAAACCGTTCAGCAGCACGGCCTGGTTCATGACGATGGTGGGTAGGCCGCACGAGGTGGAGCTGACAAGGCCCTGGAGGTCCAGATAGACGAAGAGCGAGGTGTCAGCGGTGGCGGGGATGGAGGCGGGCACAACGCGGGTGCCAAGGGTGATCAGCTTGGTCAGCAGGATCTCCTCGATGATTCTGCCCTTGCTGTCCAGGCCGCCGGTGTCGGGCTCGATGGTGCCGGTTCGCAGAAAGATTTTACGGGTTGCCAGGCGGTAATTGGCGCGGTAGAAATAGAGAGTAAACTCTCCGGTCAGGCCCCCGCCCGGCTGGGCGGAGGCGGAGGGGAGCATGAGTTTGAAGGTGCCATCCGCCGCGCTGCGGGTGCCGAGGTTGAGGGTTTCGAGCCAGACCCAGGTTTCAGCGGGTGAGCTGCTGTCGTTAAGCCGCACCTGGCCGCTTATGGTACGGTTGACCCGGTTGATTTTGTCATCGCCGGAGAAGGGGTTTTCGGTGCAGGAGAAGCCGACAGACAGAGCGGCGGCAAAGATAAAAAGCAGGGATTTCGGGGTGGCGGCTGGCATGATAAATATCCTTAATATTGCAGGCCCAGGGTCAGATAGAAGCGGCGGTCGCGCAGGGCCAGTCCCGAGAGTTCTGCGTCATCGGCGGCGAGCAGATTGCGGGCGCTCAGGCTGCTGAGGAGCTCGAAGCTGTGGAACGGTATATTCTTGCTGAGATGCAGGTCCAGATCGGTGCGTCCGGGCAGGGTGATTTCAGCGAATTCGTTTACCCCCAGCCGGCTCCAGCCCACCTGATCACTCTCACGGAAGATGAAGGCATTGAAGGCGAAGCCGGTATGGTCGATACGCAGATCGAGGGTGACCTTGTTCTCCGATTTGAAGGGAAAGGCCGCTTTTTCAGGAATGTCATAGCGGGCCAGGCCGAGAGCCGTGGTGATTTTTTTCCTGGCGAGGAAGGCGGTCATCTTGCCTTCGTAGCCGGTGATTTGGGCATCCGGAAGGGACTCATAAAAGGCGAAGGTGTAGCCGCGGCTGTAGTAGGGTCTGAGTTTGTTGTCGTAATAGGTTCTGAAGATATTGGCCTCGAAGCGCCAGCCGTAGAGAGAGGGGACGTCACGGAGGTCGCGGGTGAACTCGAGGCCGATTTCGGAGGTGCGATTTCTTTCGGGCTCGAGGGGATTGACGGTGGAGGCGAAGTAAGGGGCGCTGATCTGCTGCAGCAGGGTCGGGAATTTGACGCTGCTGCCGTAGTTGAGATAGCCATTGAAAAGCCAGTCGCTGCCTTTGCCGGCGAGATTGGCGGATAATTTGGCGGTGGTCTCCTGCCAGGTTTTCGGGGTGTAGATCAGGGCTCCGGCGCTCCCGGCGGCGGTGAGATTCCGGGGTTCGCCCTCCTTGAGCCGGTCATAGCGCAGGCTGAGGTCGATGTGGGCGGCGGGGAAGGTGGGGGAGCCGCTCGCCAGCCGGCTCTTGGCGATGAGCACGGCGCCATGATGCTGGCGGTCGAAGCGGGCTGAAAGATAGTCCAGCAGTGCATTCTGCTGGTAGCCGCGGTATTCGCCCAGCTCCACATCGGTGTTCTCAAACTGGTAGTTGAGGAGCAGCTCGCTGAAGCCCAGGTTGGTGGTGTGGCCGAGGCTGGCGGTCAGGCTGCGATCGTGGTAGAGGCGGCGGGCCGGCGCCGTGCGCACGACATATTCCTGTTCCTGTTTGAGGTGATGCCAGGCGACCATGCCCTGGAGATGACGCAAAACGGAGATGCCGCCTTCGAACCGCAAGGCCGCGACCTGGTTGAGATCGGCGAGCTTTTCCCTCTCCCCGGGATTTTCGAAACGGGAGTCGGAATGGATCAGTGTGCCGGTGAGAAGATTCGGCACACCTGCGCTGGAAGGCAGTTCAAAGAGGAGGTCGGCGGTATGGTGGGTGGAGCGGTTCTCCATCTCCTCGCTCAAGCCGCCCTCTTCATACTGACGCCGCAGGGCCCCCTGCTTGAAGCGGTAGGCTGTGTGCAGCCGCCCGGCCGGGAGGTAGGCCTGCACGCCCCACTGCCCTGAGTTGTAGGTGCCGAAGCGCTGCTGCAGGCGTAAATGGTAGTCCTGCTTGACCTTGCTGACGATGTTGATGGCGCCGGCGAGGGCATCCGAGCCGAAGAGGGAGGTGTGGCTTCCCTTGACGACCTCCATGCGGTCGACATCCTCGAGGTCGATGAGGGAGAGGTCAAAAATGTTGTCGACGGCACTGTTGAGCCGGATGCCATTGTAAAGGACCACCACTTCATCAGCGTTGCCGCCGCGGATGGCGACGGTCTTTTTGCCGTCGAGCTGTTCCTCGACCTGCACGCTGTGGTCGGTGCGCAAAAAATCGCCGGCATCCATATAGCCGCGCAGCTGAAGTGAGGCGGCAGTGAATACCGAGACGGCCTGGGGCAGATCTCTGGAGAGCTGCAGACCACCCGAAGTGGCCTGGATGTCGACGGAGGCGATGGGAATCACCCGGGGCTGCAGGAGGATGGTGTTTTTCCAGGTTTCGCCCAGTTTTACTTCGGTGGGGAGGTAGGCGACATGCTGGAAAACGAGGATGGTCTCATCTGAGGGCTCGGGGACGGAAAGGGTGAAGCGTCCGGCGAAGTCGCTGGTGGTGCCGACCTGGGAGCCTTTCACAAAGATGTTGGCAAAGGGGATCTCATTGCGGGTGTTGACGTCGAGCACCCGGCCTTTGAGAATCACCGGCTGGCACCAGGCGGAATGGACAGAGAGTCCGATCAAGATGATCATATGAAGAGATTTCATACTGATTCCGTTAAAAGCAGGGTGACGGGCTGGCCGGATACGCTATTTGAGCCGGAAGCTGAAACGGGAGCCTTTGTCGATTTCGCTTTGCACCTCGATGCGGCTGCCGTGGGCTTCGACGATATGTTTGACGATGGCCAGTCCCAGACCGGTACCGCCGACGGCGCGTGAGCGTTCCTTGTCCACCCGGTAAAAGCGTTCGAATATGCGCGGCAGATGTTCCTGGGGGATGCCGCGGCCGGTATCGGCCACATGGATTTCAATTTGCTCGCCAATGCGGCGGCAGCCGATCTCTACCTTGCCGCCCTGCAGGTTATACTTGATGGCGTTTTCGGCCAGATTGGTGATTGCCTGGGTCAGCCGTTCGGGATCGCCATTGGCGGCCAGCATTTCGTCGGAGGCGGGGCTGGCGAAGGTGAGCGTCACCCCGTAGTAGTGGGCCTTGCTTTGCAGCTCCTCGACGACTCTGGCGAGGAGGGCTTTCACATCAAAGGGGCGGAAGATCAGCTTCATTTCGCCGGATTCAATGCGGCTGATATCGATCAGATCGGTGAGGAGGTTGTTGAGTCTTCCCGCCTGCTGATAGGCCCGGTTGATGAACTCCTTTTGCTGTTCCGGGGTGTCGAATTTGGAGTTGAGCAGGGTTTCGAGATAGCCCTGCAGGGTAAAAATCGGGGTGCGCAGCTCATGTGAGACATTGCCGAGGAACTGGCTGCGCACCTGTTCGAGCTTGCGCAGCTGCACCAGGTCGACGCGAAGTTTGCCGAGCATCTGGTTGAGCAGGTCAGCCAGTTCGCCGATCTCGTCGCGGCTTTTGTGCTGGAAGCTGGCCTCCAGATCTCCGCGTTTGACCTTTTCGGCGACGGCGGCGAGCTTCTGGATGGGATAGGAGAGCCGGCCGGCCAGCCAGTAGCTGAGCAATCCGATCAGAAGCAGGGCCATAAGGTTGGCGAAGAGGATCTTTGTGCGCAGATCGCTGAACTGCTGTTCGATCTCGGCGAGGGGATAGGCGATGCGGATATAGCGGGCGGTTTCGCCCGCGGTTTGGGGCAGATAGTCGAGTTTGAGACGGAGGGCGCCATAGTAGAAGGGCTGATTCAGGGTGGTGCTGAGGCGTCTCTGACGGCCCATGCCGTCGCGCAGGGCCTGGCGGATTTCCGGCCGGTCGCGATGGTTTTCCATGCGCAAGAGCGAATCGGCGCCAACGTTGGAGTCGAAGCGAACCCCGCCCGAGGAATCGACCAGAGTCAGCCGGAATCCTGCCGCATGGGCATAATCTCTCAGGATGGCATAGTGGGCCGGCAGGGAGAGGTCGCCCAAATCGCTCTTTTCGATCAGGCTTTGCACCTGGGCCAGTTGGGTCTGAATGAAGTGGTCCAGGCGCTTCTGATAATAACGCTGAGCCGTCACAATGGCAAAGAGGCTGCCGAAGAGGGTAACCACCGTGATGAGCAGGAGGTGGATCAGAGTGAGCTTGCTTCTGAGAGGAAATTTTGACATGATTCAGGTCCCGGTAATGAATCGGTAGCCGACGCCTTTAATGGTTTCGATATGATGCATCTCAGTGTCGCCGAGTTTTTCACGGATCTTGCGGATGTGGACGTCGATGGTGCGGTCGATGACCACGACCTCATCGCCCCAGAGTTCGTTGAGCAGGGTTTCTCTGCTGATGACGCGTCCGGGTCGCCGCACCAGATAGAGGAGGATTTCGAACTCTTTCTTGGTAAAGGGGACCGGTTGATCCGCGATGGTGATGCTATAGTTGGCGGCGTCGATGGCGACGGCGCCGAAGGTCAGTATTTCCGTCGATGACTCGACCGGCGTGTTGGCCTTGCGCAGGGCCAGCTTGATTCGCGCCAGCAGCTTGTGCATGCTGATGGGTTTGATGATATAGTCATCCGCGCCCAGCTCAAGGCCGACCACCTCGTCGATTTCGCTCTCCCGGGCGGTAAGAAACACCACCGGCACGCTGCGGGTGGCTGGATCCTGGCGAAGGCTGCGCAGCACCTCCCAGCCATCCTTGCCGGGCAGCATCACATCGAGGATGATGAGGTCGGGTCTGGCTGCATGTGCCTGGACGAGGGCGGCCTCGCCATCAGCGACGGCCAGGGTTTCATAGCCCTCCCTTCGGAGATTGAAGGTGAGCAGATCGAGGATCTCCTGCTCGTCATCGACGATGAGAATTTTCTTTGCCATAAAGATCCCGTCTGGGCATAAGCGGCCGGTCGCTGCGGCGCCCGTTTATTTAAGATAATCCTTTATTCGGCGATTCTCAAGGATTATTTCCCGCGGCCGCCGATTCTTCGGCGCGATTGCTCCGGGGCGGCTTGTTCAGGGGGAGCCGGCCCTTCTGATCGCCCTGGTGGGCGACGATGCGCGCCTCGATCAGGAAGATGACCTCTTCGGCGATATTGGTGGCGTGGTCAGCCAACCGTTCGAGGTGGCGGGAGAGGACGATAAAATGGGCACCGGGTTCGACCCATTCCGACTGGGCCTGCATCCTGGCGATGAGGGTGTCGAAGATAGCGCGGCAGTGGTCATCCACCTGGTCATCCCGCGCGCGGATCGCTTCAGCCAGCTCGAGATTGTTGTTGATAAAGGCTTCGATGGCATCGCGGGCCATCCCGCGCGCCTCCTCGCCCAGCTGCTGCAGCCCGATCTCCTCGAGCAACTTGCGATTGTCGACGGTCTTTTGCACACGCTGCACGATATTGACGGCGATGTCGCCGCACCGTTCGAGCTGATTGTTGATCATCAGGGCAGCCATGATGAAGCGGAGGTCGCCGGCGACCGGCTGAAAGAGGGCGAGGATGTTCTCACATTGCGCCTGAATGAGATTGTCATAGGCGTCGATCTCGCGATCGCGGCTGCGCACAAATTTACACAGCTCCATGTTGCCGGTCTGCATGGCGCGGATGGCGAACTCGAGCTGTGTGTCGACGAGTTCGGCCACCTGCTGGATGTTCTTTTTCAGGCTCGCCATTTCCTGGCTGAAGTGATTTTTCATCTGAGGCTCCTTGGGGGGATCATCCGAAGCGGCCGGTGATATAGTCTTCGGTCTGCTTTTTGGATGGTGTGGTGAATATCCTTTCCGTGCGGTCCGCTTCGATGAGCTGGCCGAGATAAAAAAAGGCGGTGACATCACTCACCCGGGCCGCCTGCTGCATGTTGTGGGTGACGATGACGATGGTATAGTGCTCCTTGAGCGAGAAAACCAGCTCCTCGATCTTCTGAGTCGCCAGGGGGTCGAGAGCGGAGGCCGGCTCATCCATCAGCACAACCTCCGGCTGAACCGCCAGGGCGCGGGCGATGCAGAGCCGCTGCTGCTGTCCGCCGGAGAGATCCATGGCGGAGTTGCCGAGGCGCTCCTTGACCTCATCCCAGAGGGCGGCGTCTTTCAGGCTTTGCTCTACGCGCGCCTCGATGAGGGCCTTGTCCCTGATGCCGTTGATGCGCAGGCCGTAGGCGACGTTGTCGAAGATCGATTTGGGAAAGGGGTTCGATTTCTGGAAGACCATACCGACACGACGGCGCAAATCGACCACATCGACCGAGCGGTCATAGATGTCCTCGCCCTCGAGAGTGATGCGTCCCTCCACCCGGGTGTTCGGGATGATTTCGTTCATGCGGTTGAGCGAGCGCAGAAAGGTCGACTTGCCGCATCCGGAGGGGCCAATCAGGGCGGTGACCTGATTTTTCTCGATGGTCAGGTTGATGCCGTTCAGGGCCTTGAATGAGCCGTAGAAGAAGGAAAAATTTTCCGCTGAGATCGCCGGGGTTGACATGGGCTTTTCCTTATCTGAATCGATGCCGCGCGGTCAGGCGCGTTTGAATTTTTTACGGAAGCGGTAGCGGATCCAGGTGGCGCTGAAATTCATCGCCAGCACGAGCACCAGCAGGACCAGGGCGGTGCCATAAGCCAACGGCCGCACCTTGACGATCTCGTGGTGCTGGGTGGCCATGATGAAAAGATGATAGGGCAGGGCCATGAACTGGCTGGTCAGCACCTGGGGAAAGCCGTGGAGATGAGGCCAGAAAAAGGCCACTCCGGTGAAGAGGATGGGGGCGGTCTCGCCGGCGGCGCGCGCCAGGCCGAGAATCGTCCCGGTCAGCATGCCGGGGATGGCATAGGGCAGCACATTGGTGCGGATGGTCTGCCATCTGGTGGCGCCCAGGGCCAGCGCCCCTTCCCGGTAGGAGAGGGGTACGGTCTTGAGCGCCTCCTCGCTGGCGGTGATGGTCCAGGGCAGGGTCAACAGCCCGAGGGTGAGGCCGGCGGAGAGGACTGAGAGGCCGAGGTTTGCCATATTCACAAAAAGTGCGAATCCGAAGAGTCCATACACGATGGAGGGTACGCCGGAGAGGTTGCGAATGGCCAGGCGGACCAGGCGCACCAGTCGTCCCTGCGAGGCGTACTCGTTGAGATAGATGGCGGCGAAGATGCCGACCGGCACTGAAAAAAGGATGGTGACTATGCTCACCCAGAAGGTGCCGACGATAGCCGGCCAGATGCCCCCCTCGGTCATGCCCTTGCGCGGCTTGGCGGTGATGAATTCCCAGCTAAGCGCGCCGGCGCCCTTGGAGAGGATGTCCCAGACGATATAAAAGATCGTGAGCAGCACCAGGCCCACGGCCAGTCGGAGCAGGGCGAAGCCGAGCTGCTGCTGGAGGTTGCGCATATTCCATTTCATCGCATCACCTTCTGGTAACGCTGGAGGACGATATCCGAGATCAGGTTGAAGAGGAATGTGATGATAAAAAGAACCGCCGCGATGACGAAGAGCGAATGGTAGTGAGTGCTGCCCTGGACGGTCTCGCCGAGCTCGATGGCGATGGTGGCGGTCATGGTCCGTACCGGATCCAGATAGCTGTGCGGCATCGCCGCCGCGTTGCCGCAGACCATGAGGACGGTCATGGTTTCGCCGATCGCCCTGCCCATCCCGAGCATAACGGCAGCGATAATGCCGGAGAGGGCGGAGGGGACGGTGACGCGGGCCAGGGTCTGCCACTTGTTTGCGCCCAGGGCTAGTGATGCGCTCTTGAGCTCCTGGGGCACAGCGATAATCGCGTCCTCCGAGATGCTGATGATGGTCGGCAAGGCCATGACGGCGAGCAGAATGGAGCCGTTCACCGCATTGAGTCCGCTCGAGGTGTTGAAGAGCCGGGCCAAAAGGGGGCTCAGGACCACCAGGCCGAGAAACCCGACCACGACCGAGGGTATGGCGGCGAGGAGTTCGATGACCGGTTTGACCGCCTCGCGGACCCGGGCGTGGGCGACATCAGCCAGCCAGGCCGCTGTGGCGATGCCGAGAGGCACGGCCAGCAGCATCGCGCCGACGGAGACCATCATGGTCCCCACCAGCAGGGCGAGGATGCCGTGGGTCTCCTGGACCGGGGAGGTGGGCTCCCAGCGGCTGGCAGCGAAGGCCTTGAGACCGAGCTCCTTGACCGCCGGCCAGGCCTGGACCAGCAGCAGGATGAAGATGCCCGCCAGCACCAGGATGGCGAAGAGGCCATTGAGAAAAAAAAACTTCTCAATGGCCTGCTCCTTGATTCGACTGGTGAGTCTGCGCTTTTGCATCAGAAACCGGCTTTTGTATTGTTCTCGAGGTACTTGCCAGCGACCGGGTAGAATCCCATCTCCTCGACCACCCTCTGGCCTGCAGGGCTGAGGATAAAGGCGATGAAATCCTTGACCTGGCCTTTGGGTTTGCCATTGGTGTACTGATAGAGGGCGCGGGCGATGGGATAGTCGCCGCGCTGAATGTTCTCCTTCAGCAGGGGGCTCACCGGTTTGGCAGCGCCCGCGGAGATCTCGAGCACCTTGATGCCCGGCAGAATCTGGCCCTTGTCATCGAAGAGGTAGCCGACACCGACGTAGCTGATGCCGGACTTGTCGCTGCTGACGGCTTCAATGATCTGGGCGTTGCCGTTCATCTGCTTCATTCTGGCAGAGTAGTCCTTGTTGCCGAGGACGTGCTCCTGGAAGAAGACATAGGTGCCGGAGTTGGGCT
>ENA-UOWO01000333-UOWO01000333.1-activated-sludge-metagenome-genome-assembly--contig:-NODE-333-length-69930-cov-11.060909_pt1 | contig 69930 bp, 51 predicted proteins | sample MGYA00238148_ERZ761564 | MGnify/ENA primary metagenome ERZ761564 (study PRJEB28885, sample SAMN05720194) | activated sludge metagenome | isolation source: Anaerobic digester | place: USA...
TGTTTCTTTCTGGATGTACAGGGATAATGCATATCCAAACAGTGCAGACAGTGTATCGGTGTATATAAACACAACTGTGGATTTAACCGGCGCCTCCCTTGTTGGTGTAGTGCACAGGTTTAAAGGACTTAGTCCAATTGTTACTGGTGCCGACGGTTGGTACAGGTATTCATTTGTTATTCCCGGTGGATTTAATACCGCCACTAACTATTTCACTTTCCTGGCTGTTAGTGATTATGGCAACAACATGTTTATTGACGATATTACTGTGGAAGAGTTTGGCGCCTGTACAGGAATGCCATCTGCCGGTATTATAACCGGCCCATTGAATGTATGCTCGGGAACACAGGTGATACTTGAAAATACAGGTGCTACAGATGCCGATGGCATGACGTATCAATGGCAATCCTCTCCTACGGGGTCTGGATCCTGGAGTAATATTTCGGGACAAACAACTGCTTCACTTGCAACAACAAGCCAAACCGCTGTGACTTATTACAGGTTGCTTGCCACCTGTACCAACAGCAGCATGTATGATTCGTCAAATGTGGTACAAGTAGACGTAAAGCCAACCAATGAATGCTATTGTAAGCCACCGGATGCAGAACTGCATTCCTTTATAAATGACTATATCACTAATGTAACCATACAGGGTACCACGTTTAATGCATCTGCCACAGTAGCAGACCCGATAACCGGTTATACTTTTACCCCTGCAACTCCCGCTAACAACACAGCCGACCTTACCCAGGTTACGGCATACAGCATCAGTGTAACTGTACAAGATGATCCTATACAGGTTTCCTGCTGGATTGATTTTAATAACAACGGAACTTTTGATGACAACGAATTTGCTGATCTGCCAGTAAACGGCACATTAGCTTCAGGCACTATCAATATTCCGGCTGATGCAGTACTGGCACTTACAGGTTTCCGTGTAAGAGCAAGAGCTGCTAACTTTGATAATACGGGTGATTGTGAGACTTTTGGATCGGGCGAAACAGAAGACTACCTGGTGACTATTACAGCTAATACTGCACTCAATGGTGCGTTGGTAGATATCATTCCCCCTATTCCAGGTTGCAATGTATCTGGTGATGTAGTGGTAAAACTCAGGAATAGCGGCAATGTTAACATTGCAGCGAATGCTGCTACCATTGCGCTTTATGTACAAGGTGCCAATCCTCAAGGACCACTTACTCAAACAAATGCAGCAGAAATATTGCCAGGAGATACTGCCACCCTCACATTTACGCCAGCATTTCCTATCGCCGGTGCCAACCTTGATTCTGCCATCATACAAACACTCACAGGTGATGTGAATGCTGCGGATGATGTAATTGTAACCGAACACATTACTTTACCACCTGCTGTAAATGCGCCTTATGCAGAAGATTTTGAAGGTAGTGTTCCTGGCTGGACGGTAAGCCAGCTTTCTGGTGCTGGCGTATGGGGTGTTGGAGATAGTGTAAATTATCCTGCTTATACACCGGCTTACGAGTTGGCGCCGAAGAGCGGATCAACGCTGGCTTTATTCGACAGTTACTTTTTTGCCGACGGCACTATTTCTAGGGCACGCAGCAACTGTATCGTTATACCTGCCGATGGAAATACGGGATGCGGCTATGTGGTTGGATTTTACTTTACACAGGATGCTCAATACCCGCTTAACCAGGACAGCGTAGTTATTTCTGCATCGTCAGACGGTGGCTACACCTTTACAAGACTTGGCGTTGTGAAAAGGCTTGACTCCACCATCAGTCCAACACAAGCGCAGGCGCCTACTTCAATTCCAGAATGGAGGTTATATACTTTTAACGTGGGACAGTATGCAGGTTCTACCGTACAATTTGCACTGGATGCGTATAGCAGTTATGGCAACCCGATGGCGATAGACAGCTTTTTTGTTGGACCGAAAACGACCGCTTCCAACATTGCATTGGCTGGCGGCCAGGAAACAGGAGCTGGCTTAGCTCCTGCTCTTACTGCATGTACTGATGCTGATGGATGGACCTACTATTCGGACGCCAATAGTTCAAGGTATTTGTTTGGTATACAATGGGATCCAACCAATACCGGCGCCAATGCCGCTGCAAAAGCACAGGCTACTGCCAAAATCACTGTAGACCGCAAATGGTTTGCAGCAGAAAATCCTGCATTGCAACTGGCAACCTATACCATGCAGCGCTATTGGGATGTAAATCTTAATGGAGCTTTAATGACCGGCCCGGCGAATGTAAGGTTCTTCTATTCTCAACGGGAACTGGACTCCATCATTGTAGCGAAAAACAATTTTTTAACTGCTAATGGTGGTAATGATGAAGGCTTCTGGTGGTTTAAAACAATATCAGGTGAATTCATTCCGTCTTCAACATCCGTAACGCCGGAAAATGTTCAAAACAGTTTGATCTTGGAAGATGCCAATACCAGCAATGCAACCATCAATGGTATTTTATATGCCCAGTTCAATGGTGTCACCAGCTTTAGTGGAGGTACTGCTGCCAGCGGCGTAGGGCCTTCTGACCCGGTACCAGTAGGTTTACTTTCTTTCAATGCTCAACGCAGTGCAAAGGTTAACTTACTCAATTGGACAACCACGCAGGAAATAAACAGCGGCAGTTTTATAATAGAACGTAGCACTGATGGCCGCAATTTTGTACCAGTAGGCGAAGTAACAGCAGCAGGTAACAGTACAATCAATATTAACTACTCATTTATTGATAACACACCTGCCAGAGGCATCAATTTCTATCGCCTGAAAGTGGTGGAAAGGAACGGCAGCTCCAGGTACAGTGCAGTAAGAAGTGTTAGAAATGAAGGAACGGCAGATATCGCAGTTTATCCAAATCCGGTAAGAGATATGATGATGGTAAATATCACATCAGACAGAACAGACAGGGCTATTATTACTATTACCGACATGAATGGGAAAGTGCTGCAGGTTAAGAATACAGCCATCACAGAGGGCATCAATTACATCAATATCAATACTGCAGTGATGGCCAAAGGAACCTATGTATTAAAAATACAATTGAACGAAGACATGATAGTGAGAAAGATAAATAAACTGTAAGAAAAATCTGTTAGCGTATTTATATTCTAGAAACGCTTCGCAAAAATTGCGAAGCGTTTTCTTTTTGCAGACAACGGGGAGGCACCGGGCATAAATAAAAAAAGCGGCCAGCAGGCCGCAATATTTAATAAGACTGCAGAGATCTATTTTTTATTTATTGAACTGAGATATAGTTCCAGCGCACTTACCATACTGGGTGCCAGGGGCTGAGGTGCCTTTATATCTAATGTAAGCCCCGCTTCTTCCACCGCCTTAAAAGTATTACTGCCAAATGCCCCGATACGGATGCCATTTTGTTTATAACCAGGGAAATTTTCAATAAGGCTTTTAACGCCACCTGGTGTAAAAAAACAGATCACATCAAAACCTTTTGCCATTACATCTTTGATGTCGTTGCTGATGATGCGATACATTACCGGTGTGGCATATTCGCAATTATGTCCTTTAAGCCAGTTGGTAATTTCACTATCAAAAGACTGAGAGCAGGGATAAAGGAATTTTTCGTGTTCTTTATGTTTATTGATCACATCGAACAGGCTTTTATTGGTCCCATCAGCGCCATAAAACACTTTGCGTTTTCTGTACAGTATAAACTTTTGCAGGTAAAGTGCTACGGCTTCGGTTATACAAAAATATTTGGTGTCCTGTGATATGTTCACTTTCATTTCCTCGCAGATCCGGAAAAAATGATCAATAGCATTACGGCTTGTAAATACCACCGCTGTATAATTCGCAATATCGATCTTCTGCTTCCTGAACTCTTTTGAGGGAATGCCATCTACAATAATAAAAGGATGAAAGTGCAACTCGATCTCATGCTTTCTCGCCAGGTCAAAATATGGCGACTTTTCCCCTTCCGGTTTAGGCTGAGTGATAAGTACTTTTTTTATTACAGGGGCTTTAGAAACTGCTGTTTTTTCGCCTTGTTTGATCATGCAGGAGATGATTTTATAAACCGTTGTGCAAAATTAGAGGTTTTTACCTAATAAAACCACGAGGGCTTTGTAAATGAGTAAAAGAGGAAGGACTTCTACACCAATAATATAAATAAAGAAATGCCAGCGGCTTACTTTAATATCTTTTCTGAGTAGACTATAAGAACGAAGAAAACGTAAAACAAACATCAAACCGATCATCAACAGGGAAACGAGCGCTGCAGGTGTTTGCAGAAAATCTTTTCCAAAGGCCACTACAATTACAAACGGCAACAGCAATACACCTAATATTTTATTAATAAGAAAAATAATGAACAAGTAAGTACTGGCCGCTGCATTGTACCCAGTAATCCACCCTGTAAACCTGAGAGAACAATATTTGAAAAAATACAAGAACGCCAGGCACACCGTACAAATGCCAATAGTCATCACCGGCATATCGCTACGCAGCCATTTAAAATGGGTGAGTAAAAAATAAATATATAAACCGCCGGTTAAAATAAATAATATGTTGAATAAGAGGGACACCTGCTTTGCCTGCAGCAACTGGTCTGTCAATTGGCTTTGCCGCAGCGATGTATTAAAGAATACCCTGAACATGTTATTAAAATACCGCTCATATAAAAAACGAAGAAAAGCAAAAAACAATACCAAAGCCAGCAGCATATAAAATAAAGCTTCGTTGAACATAGCAGGCATTTCTTTAGATACCGAAGCAACAGGCTTTTCCTGTGATTGTACAAACCTGCTTTGTTGCAAAGCTTCTTCGATCATACGTTGAAAAGTTGATTGCATGCTGTTGACAGCCTTTGCGATGGAATCTTTTTGCAACACAACTGAATCTTTGGCTGTTGCCATACTGTCTTTACCTGCTGCAGCTGAATCATTTTTTGGCAGCAAACTGCTGCTGTCCTGCTGCGGCAGTTGGGCAAACGACAGAAAAGGCAACAGGAAAAATATTAAAAGATAACAGCGCTTCAAATAATTAGGTTGTGGGGCAAAAGTAAATTGAATTAATCTAAAAATAATTGATGTATCCGAAATGTATTTTGGAGGCCCGGCGCAAATCAAAATTTGTATCGCTGCGCTTACCCAATGCAAAGCTCATGTTCAGTAACCCGAATTTTGTTTCAAACAACAAACCGATACCAGTGCTCAGAAAATTATTTTTTACATCCGTGTCCTGGAATTTATTTCTTGCCCAGCCACCGTCTGCAAAACCAAATAAGTACGAATTAAGACCCAGCAAGTACCTGTATTCAGCAGTAACCACTCCATACTGCGTTGCATAAATACTCTCTTCATCAAAACCCCTTAATAATTTATAGCCTCCTATTTGAAAGAGTTCGTTACGAAAAATATTCGGGCTGCTGAAGTAACCACCATTGACCTGCAACTTAAATGTGGCACGCTTGCCCGCCGGAAAATAATGCGCCGCATTCAATTTTATCCGCAACTGGTATGTCTTTAATTTGAGTGAGTCATATAAAGAATTGTAATCAAAGCCAGGATCAGTTAGATTCAAAATGTCGCTGTTTTTGCTGATCGTTTTAATTCCAACAGTCGTTATTACTCTTACCTCATTGCCGTTACGGGGATTAAATTTATAGTTGGTATTAGCCCATTCATAGTCAACACCAACACTAATGGCGTTCACATCTACATTAACAGGAAGCTTTTTTGTGACTTTGATTGCATTAGTATCAACACCAGCAGCCAGCAAGGTGGTCTTTTGCTGGTGAATAAAAAGCTTACCAGACTGTCGTGCAGACAAAAGATATTGTATCCCAAACTGTGCATTTAATTGTAAAAAAGTGGAGTCCTTTTTAAACAGCTCAAAGCCAAAATCAATTCCAAATGAAGAGCGGAAAATATATGGCTGCTGATAACCGAGGATCAGTCTTGGCGAACTCAATTGCAACTGTTGCCAGTTAAGAGCGATGGTTTCGCCGCTGCCCAGGGCATTTTTCAAATTGAGGTTGACATCACCGGTGAGCTGCAGTTTGCCGGTTTCATTATTGGCGGGTAAAAAACCCACCAAAAAGTTTACCTGGCTGCTTCGTTTTGGCTGCAGGTAGAGATTTAAAACCGACCCGGTACCGAGCATGGTAAGATCGCTCGGCGCCTGTGACTGTACATAAGGCAATTCCAAAATTCTCCTGTCAACCAGTTCCAGTTTCTCTTTGCTGTAAATGCTTTTGTTGGGGATACTTAAATATCGTTGTAAAAAATAATTAGAGAGTTTTGCTTTACCAAAGATCCTGATACTATCTACCTTATACAATGGGCCCTCCTTAATTTTTAAAGAGGCCGTCATACCAGTTTCTTTCATCATTACACTATCGAGGTATACAGCAGCAAAAGGGTATCCATTGTTCTCCAGGTAATTAAGCATCCTCTCTTTCATCAACTGCAATTCGCCAAAATTTACCGGCTTATTAATAAAATTGTCAGAGAAATAACCACCTGCCTCCAATACTTTTCTATTAATGCTGTCGGTGTTCAGCTGCACCCATTTTTGTTGTATTCCTAAAAATAAACTGATAAAGGTGGATGCCGTGTCGAGCCTGATGGAATCAATTGAGGCACCGGTATAACCTTGTAATTGCAATTGTGCCGGCAACTTGTTGATATAATTTAAACAGAGCGCCTGGTTGGCAAAGGCAGTCTGCAATTTCAAACCTTCGCCTTTAAAGGAGCTATCTTTGTCAACGTACTGAATAATCAGTGGATACATTTGTGTTGGTTGTGGCTGGCAATAACCATGGAGGCAGCAACCAACCACTGCAATAAAGAAGAGGAAAAATATTTTGATGCAGTTTTTTGTTGTTGTTGCCATTGCAGGTATCAAATCTAATATGTAAAATCGTAAATCAGAAATTGGCCGGTATATATATTCAAATTCCATTTTGCAAGGAGGTTCACCTGCCGGAAAAAGACTTAACACATTGAAATAATGGCAGGCATTTACATACATATTCCATTTTGCAGGCAGGCTTGTAATTATTGCAATTTCCATTTTGTCACTTCATTAAGACTGAAGGATGAATTGATCGCTGCATTGATCCAGGAAATTAACATCACGCTTTTATTTGACGGAAATGAGACAATAGAAACCATTTATTTTGGCGGTGGCACGCCCAGCCTGCTTTTAAAAGATGATGTAAACAGGATACTGGAAGCACTGCATAAAAAATTTGACATAGCAGGAACAGCAGAGGTTGCTTTAGAGGCCAACCCGGATGATGTCAATCCAGGCAAACTATCAGAATGGCTTGCCGCCGGGATTAACCGGCTGAGTGTGGGCATACAGTCCTTTGATGAAGCCGAACTGGTATGGATGAACCGGGCTCATACAGCTGCTGAATCATTGCAATGTATTGATGAAATAAAAAACGCCGGCTTCAGCAATTTCTCGATCGATCTTATTTATGGATCGCCGCTTTTGACAAATGACAACTGGAAAAGAAACGTGGATATTGTTTTTGAAAAAAACGTACCCCATATTTCCTGTTATGCGCTTACTGTAGAACCTAAAACAGCACTTTCGAAACTCATTACACAACATAAAAAAGCAAATACAGATCCGGACAAGCAATCGGAACAATTTTTACTGCTGATGCAATGGATGCGAAATGCCGGCTACGACCATTATGAAATCAGCAACTATGCTTTGCCAGGAATGAGAAGCAAACACAACAGCAGTTATTGGTCAGGTGAAAAATATTATGGCTTTGGCCCATCGGCACATTCATTTGATGGTACTTGCCGGAGATGGAACGTAGCCAATAACAGTGTATACATTCAATCTTTACAAAAAGGGGGTATTCCTTTTGAAGAAGAGAAACTGACGTCAACACAGCGGTTAAATGAATACATCATGACCTCATTGAGAACCGTTGAAGGATTGAGTATTGACAAAGTGGTGGCTGGTTTTGGAAAACAGTTTGGTGAAAAAATTATGCTGCTGGGGAAGAAATATGCCGGGAGTAATAAACTCATTGTTCAAAATGCACATCTCATTTTGACTGATGAAGGGAAATTGTTTGCAGATGGAATTGCAGCGGACCTGTTTTTTGAATGATGAATTTTCAAAAGAACAATTTTAAAAAAGAGATATGCTTACTCCAGTGTTTTCTCAATCCTTTCAAATCCTTCCACCGCTGGTAAATTTTCCCACAAGATCTTATAAATGGTTTCTGCAATCGGCATATTAGCTTTTATTTTCTGGTTGATCAGGTACATGCACTTGCTGGCATTATACCCTTCCGCCACCATGCTCATTTCTATTTGTGCGGCTTTTACCGAATAGCCTTTGCCGATCATGTTGCCGAATGTTCTGTTACGGCTATAAAGCGAGTAACAGGTAACTAACAGGTCGCCGAGATATACCGACGCTGCATAATTGGTTTGCGATTTCTGGTGCAGGTGTTTGATATGATCGATAGTGCCTACCTGTATATTTTGCACACCAAGGCTGCGTAAAAAGATGGCCATTTCATCAGCGCTGTTGGCAATGAGCACACTTAAAAAATTATCCCCATAGTCGAGACCGTGAGCAATACCCGCCCCCAACGCATAAATATTCTTTAGTACGGCGGCATACTGCACACCGTAGATATCATTGTTTGTAATGGTATTAATATAAGGCGTCCGGAAATGTGCGGCGATCTGTGCTGTTACGGCTTCATCCATTCCAGAAAATGTGAGATAGGATAATTTTTCTGATGCCACTTCTTCAGCATGACAGGGACCCAATACGGCAAAATAATCTTCAACAGGAAAATCAAACTCCGTTTTTAAAAAATCGTTGAGCAATACATTCTGGTCTGGCAAAATACCTTTTATTGCACTGACGATCTTTTTACCTTTAAAAATATTTTTATCAACAGAAAGCAGTGTGCTGGTAACATAAGCAGAAGGTATAGCTATTACAATACAATCAGAATGGGTGATTACTTCTGCAACATCCTGTGTAAGTTTTAATTTGGTGGTATCAAAATAGGCGTGACTTAAATAATGAGGATTGTGCCTGCGTGCCTGTATATGCTGTATAGCCTTATCGCTCCGGTTCCACCAGGATATAGTGTTACCATTGTCAGTTAAAATTTTTGCAATCGCTGTGCCCCAGCTTCCGCTGCCTAATATTCCAAAACGCATTGTTTCTAGTTTCTCGTTTCTTGTTCGTTTGTTTCTCGTTCTTCATAATCAGAGACTCTACCGAAACTTATGTAACCTGCACCCTACAGAACGAGCAACAAGAAACAAGAAACAGTTTATAATCCTAATTTTTCCACCGCCAGCTGCGCCGCAATCTGGCTGGCATCTTTTTTATTATACCCTTTGCCTTCTGCTATCAATTCTCCATCTACTGTGGCACCAATGGTAAACAGGCGTCTTCCATTTTCAAACTTTTCTCCCAATGTTTCAAACTCCAATGCCTTGCCATTTTTATTGGCCCAGCCATATAGTTTGTTTTTGATATTGATCTCTACAGTTTCCAGGTCATCGATGAACATGTGCGTGGAGATGATATATTTTTCCACCCATTTCTGGGTTTTCTTATATCCTTTATCCAAATACACAGCACCGATCAATGCTTCTAAGGTATTGCCAAATATCTGGGAGATCTTGAGAGAATTGTCGTGTTTGTTGTAGATGGTGATCTTTTTCAAACCCATTTTAATACCGATATCATTCAGCTGCTGGCGGTTCACCATCTTGCTCCGCATTTCGGTTAAAAAGCCTTCGCCTTTGTAAGGGTATTTTTTAAAAAGATAATGCGCCACAATAGAACTCAATACAGCATCGCCTAAAAACTCCAACCGCTCGTTGTTTTCATCCGCTCCTTCTCTTACCGAACGGTGGCTTAATGCAGTTATATAGAGGTCAAGCTCTCCCGGTGTAAAACCAATTACGTTGGTGAGTTGGTTCCTGAACTCTTTCTTTTTGGAATCTTCCTTAAAAATGTTTTTGAGAAGCTGCAAACAGATTAAATGTTAGTTAATCGAAATTAATGGATTTACAGGAGAAAACTATCACAGCAGAATACCCATTAACAATGGAGTAATTTATTATGGGATAAACAGGAAGGCCTTAAGATTGATATTTCTTCACAATCACACTGGCATTGTGGCCACCAAAGCCAAACGTATTACTTAGTGCAGCGTTTACAGTACGCCTTTGCGCCGTATTAAAGGTGAAGTTCAGTTTTGGATCAAGTTCCGGATCATCGGTAAAATGATTGATGGTAGGAGGAATGATATCCTGTGTTACCGCCATGATGCAGGCCAAGGCTTCTAAAGCACCGGCAGCGCCAAGACAATGCCCGGTCATACTCTTGGTAGAACTAATATTCAAATTATAGGCATGGTCACCAAACACATTCAAAATAGCCTTGGTTTCTGCAATATCTCCCAGCGGAGTGGATGTTCCATGAACATTGATGTAGGCAATGTCTTCCGGTTGCATACCTGCGTCTCTCAGCGCTGCTTTCATTACATTCTGAGCGCCCAAACCTTCGGGATGCGGAGCTGTGATATGATGTGCATCGGCAGTAGCACCGCCGCCTGCAATTTCGCAGTAAATTTTAGCACCTCTTGCTAAAGCATGTTCCAGGCTTTCTAAAATGATGGCACCTGCGCCTTCACCCATTACAAAACCGTCCCTGTCCTTATCAAAGGGCCGGCTGGCCGATTGGGGAGAATCATTTCTTTCGCTCAATGCTTTCATTGCATTAAAACCTCCAACACCTGCAGCACTCACCACAGCCTCACTTCCACCTGTAACAATGATATCAGCCTTACCAAGACGAATATTGTCAAAAGCATCAATAACAGCATTGGTGGAAGAAGCACAGGCGCTAACAACGGCGTAGTTGGGACCACGAAAACCATGCTTCATGGAAATATGCCCAGCGGCAATATCCAGGATCATTTTTGGGATGAAAAAAGGATTGAACCTTGGTGTACCGTCGCCGGTGGCGTAATTGGTAACTTCTTCCTGGAAGGTAATGAGACCGCCGATTCCGCTGGCGAAGATCACACCTACCCTGTCAACATCCACATTGTCTTTGTTGATGCCCGCATCTTTTACTGCTTCGTCGGCAGCAATTAAGGCAAACTGCGTAAAGCGGTCGATCTTACGGGCCTCTTTTTTGTCGAGGTAGGCAGTGGGTTCAAACTCTTTAACTTCACAGGCAAACCGTGTTTTGAACTTAGAGGCATCAAATTGTTTGATGAAGTCGCAGCCATTAGCACCATCAGCCAAACCCTTCCAGTATTCACTGAGGGATTTGCCTAAAGGAGTGATGGCCCCTAACCCGGTTACAACTACTCTCTTTAATTCCATACGATTTGCCTGCGATAATTAAAAACAGATGAAGATTACTGATTACTTAGCGTGTTCCTCTAAGTAAGTAACAGCCTGGCCAACAGTGGTAATTGTTTCAGCCTGTTCATCAGGGATGGAAATGTTAAATTCTTTTTCAAATTCCATGATTAATTCAACAGTGTCTAAGCTGTCTGCTCCTAAATCATTTGTAAATGAAGCTTCAGTGGTAACTTCTGCTTCGTCAACACCTAATTTATCAACAATGATCTTTTTTACTCTTGTTGCAATGTCTGACATGGTAGTATTTTTTAAATTTTCAGCAGCAAAAATATACTTTTTGACTTAATAACAATAAAATATTGCCGCTATTAAAAAAATGGCAAAAGGACGCTGAATGTAGTTTGTTAACAGCAAAAACTGCATAAAGTCATTTTATATTTTTATTACCGGCATCTGTCTTTTTTAATAGGTTCAACCGGGCTAAAAGTTCCTTGAGTCATATTGAGCACCCATTTCAAATACAATTTCTGGCAATTAATTCTATAATCTGGAAAGATCAAACCCTGGCCTGAAGCTAAAACCCTTGCTGGTAAAGGGTTTGCCTGTTTGGCATTAAACCTGTTTACACTGGTACACACGCAAACCCCCACTTTATGAAAACAAGTATCAACCAGGACAACCGCCAGGGCAAATTCAACAGGCATCCACAAGAAGGTCTGTCTGTAAAAGATGCGCTTATATGGTTTATCATTACAGTAATTGCCTTGTGTATTGCGGGAAGGTCGGAAGCAAAAGGCAGGTTTGGTAATAACAATCTTCCTTTGGCTCCTGTGGCTTATGATATAACCATGACGCCCGTTGTACAATCAACCAGCATATTGCCTTTTAAAGCAGTTTCAGCTGGCAGTAATATTTCCTCTTTTACTATTCACAGCGTGCCTTCTGAATCACAAGGTATCCTTAGCCTGAGCATGGATGGCCAACTGGTAACTGTAAGTGAGGGCATGATGATTACTCCTGACCTGGCTGCCAGCTTTGTGTTTACGCCCGATTCCAGTTATAATGGACAAGTGTTGTTTACCTATAGCGCTAATGATGAAGAAGGTGTTACCTCAAATATTGCCAACTATATCATTCCTGTTATTGGCAAACAGCAGGTGATACTGCCCGTAAGCCTATTGAGTTTTTCAGGCACAGAAAATAATAAGAAAGTGCAGTTGTACTGGCAAACAGAGAATGAAGGCAACAGCAGTTATTTTGAAATTCAACGCAGTGCCGATGGTACCAGCTTTGAAACAATTGCCACTGAATCTGCCCTGGGTAATGCAAAAAACAGCTATCAAAGTAATGACGACCTGTTTTTTTATATTTTCAAAACAGTGTATTACCGTATTAAAATGGTAAACATCAATGGCAGTTTCAAGTATTCAGCCTCAGTAATGCTGCAACTGGGCACCACTGGTAAAACCACGGTAAAAGCATGGCCGCTTCCCTTTACCAGCAACCTGAATGTTTCTTTTTATGGTGAAGAAAAAGAAACCGTAAAAATAACCCTCCGCAGCATTAACGGCAGTGAAGTGATGAACATAACCAGCGCCGTTACAAAAGGACCTAATACAATCGCACTATACCAAGCACAATCAATGCCTTCCGGTACTTACCTGCTTACTGTTAGCAGCCGTACCAAGGCAGAAACGATAAAAGTGATTAAACAATAATACACTTTTAACCGTACCTACAGGGCCCTTTCCGGGGCCCTTTTTTATTTAGACCACCCGGTCTTTAGCCGTTATTTATTATATTGCAACATGGCATTAAAGCAATTATATCACGGCAGCAAGGATTATGAAAAGATGGTGAAGCTGCGGTATGAGATCATGCGCAAGCCCCTTGGCCTTAGTTTTACTGAGGATGAATTAAACAAAGAAAAGGACGACATTTTGATTGGAGCTTTTGAAGAGGATGAAATAATAGGCTGCTGTCTCCTTACAAAAGTTGACGCTAACTGTACCCGGCTAAGGCAAATGGCAGTGCAGAAAAACCGGCAAGGCATGGGTATTGGAGAAAGCATGATGCAGTTTGCAGAGAACATTGCCCGTGACCGTGGCTTTAAAAAGATTGTTATGCATGCCCGTGAAACGGCTATTGGTTTTTACGAACGCTACGGCTACAAAACAAAAGGGGATGAATTTATCGAAGTGAATATTCCGCACCGGGTAATGGAGAAGAAACTGTAAGGATCATTTGGTATTCGTTGTTTGGAATTTATTATTTTGTATTGGTAAAAGAGATCCTTATTTGTCCGGAAGAGCTGATGCCACCAGCTGCCACAAAACCTCTTAATATTTACCCTTGATTTTCTCTCTCAATATTTTTCTTGCTTCATGCTCATCATCTCCTTCAAATGCCTCTTTGGGTACTATAAAAAAAGAACGGCTGTCGAAATACAAGTGAAAAAAATGCGGTGTTTCTAACGTGGTACTGAATTGGTTCCATTCCCAGCCGCGGCTGCCCCTGTCATTTTCAATCATAAAACCATCTTCATCCAGCGTGGCTTTAAACCTGTCTTTAAATGTGTTGTTCTTTTTATAGATCATCGTGGGAAGAAAATACCAAAAAGCGATCATCATGGCAAACCATAAAACAGAACTGATGAGGAATGCCAGGGGTGAAATTTTTTTAAAAAAGAACAAAGCCGCAGAACTGATGGCAAACACATTTACCAGTATCATCATAAACTTTATTTCTTTCCGGGAAATAAAATGATAGCGCAATGCCTGGATCACTTTTCCTTTTTCGTAAGTAAAATATTGAGAGGTCATACGGCAAAGATAACAGATGCTCTTATTTCAATTCGTTTTCATTCACACTCCACTCTCCCAGCTTCTCCCCTTTCAATCCCAAAAACGCTACTGTCAGGATTCTTTCATTCTTCTTTCCGCTTACGGTTACTTTGCTGAAATTCTGTGCTTCTACCAATGTGCCGGGGACCCTTGCCGGGTTATTCAGTTCTTCTCCTCTTACTTTAGCCACACCACTGGTATAAGGAGAATTGGTGACGTCGTACAACGGATATGATCCGGCACGTTCCTTTTTTATTACTTCGCTGTGATGCCGGTCGCCGGAGAAAAAAAGCACGCCTTTTATTTTATACTCCGCCAAAAAATCCATCAGCTCCTTATACTCCGTTGTATACATCCGCATACAATCATAATCTGAATACGGGTTCAATATTTGACTACCTGTGGCAATCACTTTAAAAGTGGCTTTACTGTACAGCAAGGAATTTTTTAGCCAGTCCAGTTGCTGTTTTCCGAAATAAGTTTTATCTGTATTGGGTTTGCCATCAATACTGTCTTTTAATTCAGCTTCACTTCTCCAATAGCGGTCATCTGTTAAAAATATATCCACATCACTGTAACCAATAACCGAATAGATGCCTTCACCACTGTAACCATACGACGGGTTGCAACTGTAATTCATAAATACTTTACGGGTGGCTTCTTTCAGGATATAATTTTTGCCCATATCGTTGGGCCCATAATCATGATCATCCCAAATAGCATATTGCGGCATACTGGCCATAAACTTTTGTAGTACGGGCAGGCTGCGGTCACGACTGGCCCTGTAATTCAATCCCCATGGCGTATAATAATCCACTTCTCTTGTATACCAGTTATCGCCGAGCCAGAGGTGAAAGGCCGCAGGCGTACTGGCCATTGTTTCAAAGATGGAGGAATCGCCACCATAAGGTTTGCCGGGGCGATCGTAGATGGGTTCATTAAAATAAGCGCAACTGCCGGTTAAAAAACTAAAATCCGGCGCTGGTTTGCGCCATTGCCAAAGATCTTTGGTAGTAAATTTTGTTGGGAAGCCGGGGTCTATCTTTTGTCCGTCAATAAAAATTTCATACTGGTAAGTGGTGTTCATTCTCAGGCCATTCAGTTCAATCTTTAGTGGATTGAATTCTCTGCCAAGCTCTCCCTTATAAGCCACAACGGACCCTTCCGATATATCATTGTCAACATAGAAATATTTTACCTCTACTGATTTAACCAACGGCGTTACTTCCACCCACACCGTTGCATTTCGTAGTTCCACATTGCCGGCCCATGGACCGCTTACGAGTCCTTTTTTGTTTTGTGCAATGCAATGAATACAGATGAATAAAAATAATACGGTGATACCCTTTTTCATGCCTTTGATTTTAGGAATAACTAAAGGTAAAAACAATGAGCCTGATACGGGATAAATTTATTGCTATCTGGATACGGAAAGATCTTCCTTTTTAAACCAGGTTTCAAGTTCTTTATAATCTTCATCTTTTGTTGAAAGCATCATTTCTACACTGTAAACATCATCCAGGTTTTTTGCCATCCGGCCAATTACCTGACCAGCTTTTATTGTATCGCCTTTTTTTACCTGGGGCAGTTCCAGATTACTGTATCCGATAAAATAACTTCCATACCTGGTAACTACCATATGAACCGAATCATATTTATTAACCAGGATCACCACACTTTCAAAAACTGCTTTTACAGGATATGAACTATCGCTTATAAAATTTACACCTAAGCTTCTATGACCTGTTTCATGAAGTTCTTTTTGAATACTGCATTTTAATACAGGGTATTTCCATGTGCCTTTAGAAGCCAGGAAGAGGGAATCTTCCTGGGAAGTCTGCGCTTTTGAAAAAAAAATCAGCATGCATAATGTGCAAAATATAATGACAGACTTGTGCAAAATTATTTTTTAACCAGTATCAATACTACTTTATTAAAATCTGCACTGGCGTTGATCACTTTTCTGAATTCTTCAAACATAGAATGTGGGTAGGATGTGACCTTATAAAATTCATGTACCAGTATCTTCAGTTCATTTCCGTTGAGGGTGTAAGAAGAAATAAAACCCATGGTTTGCGGCCCGTCTGTTACCGTGATATTGATGTCTGACAGGTTTTTGATCTCATAACCATCCGGTATGGTAAAAGTAATTTCCCTGTCGAGCATATGAGGGTACTGAATGATCACAGGTAGTTTTCTTGGTTTCTCCTGGTACATTTCTTCCTGTGGCCCTATCACATCTCCAATCTTAAGCAGGTACCTGTTGCCGGCTTTCTCAATCAGTTCGGGACTTTCAATGTCTGCTTCAATAATCAGGGGCTTACCGGTATTACTTTCAATATATCCGGTGTTCTCTGTTTTTATATTAGTGATGTTATCGCTCTTTGAAATTGACTTTACCACATCTTTGGTAAAATCCTCCAGCTTGTCTTTTGGCAACAGGTTAAAAGCAGGTCTGTAAGGCATAGCACTATAGCCCATTAAAATTTGTTTGCTATGCAGTAAAACCTGGTCCATGCCACTGTTCATTTTAAGGCTCACTTCCATATTGGTGCCATTTTTTTCATAGGCCATCATGGGAATGCTGTCGAAGGAAGCAATCGCAGTTTTTAATGTTCCAATAGTGGTGCCTTTTAAGAACAGCCCTTTGGTGCCTGCCCAATAGGGTGGAATAAACGGATAACGCATAGCACTTGCAACGGGGGCTACAAAGTTGCCGGTACCTGGAAAGTAAAAGATAAAGTCTTCTGTGAGGCGGTAGTTTTCAAACTCTTCTTCCAACGGCAATTCATCCCTTTTACCAGGATATACCAGCTGGTAATTGATGCCCAGTTTTTCAAAACAGGCAAGGAACAAACTGATGATACCCGTTTCGCTGGCAACTTTGGTTTTTACTAACTTTTCTATTTTATCAGCGTCTTCACCTGAGGCATCTTTATCGGAGTTGATATTTTGTTTTATATAATCCTCCAAAGCAATGATTTTTTTTTCTTCACTGGCTGATTGACTTATACCTGCTTTCTTTATAAAATCACCGGCAGCTTTTAATTCTTTTTCCGTAAAAGTGGTGTAGTTGGAATATATTCTTTTGGCAAGTTCGTTCCATGTAAAAAGCCTTACATCCTTATCACGGGAAAGATTATAGGAAAGTTTATACTGGATGTTAGCTGCGTAAGGGCCGGCTTCTCCGTATTTTTCTTCTTCCAGCCCGGGCAGGTTGCCGCCTTTTACCCGTATTACTCTTTTCGCATTTTCTACAACGTCTTTATCCACTGTAAATCCGCTGGAACCTTTGACTGAAAATAATAAATGCTCCGGAGCAAATAATTCAAAGGATACTTTATGAAACGGCACGCTGCTGTATTGAAATATTTCGAGGCCAAAAAAATTGGCAGCTTTTACCAATTTATACGAATACTCTATTTCGCTGTTTTTCTCCACTCCTTCCAGCGCAAATTTCTTGTAGCGTTTACCCTCTTCTTCCACATCGAGTATCTTTTCAGAAGGCAGGTCAACCACTTTACCATCAGGCTGAATGGTCCTTGCCTTGAGGTCAAATACTTCTGTATTTATTCCGTAAGGGATATAAACCCTGTTGAACATCTCTACCCCTTTATCATCCATTACTTTTACCAGGCGGTGACTGTTTACCTGGATGTACAATTCTTTTTTATCGTTGGTCTTATATTCATGCACTCTTTCATCCAGCAGTATCACAGCGCTTTCTTTTGAAAATTCTGCAGGGGCATTGTGTATTACGGGTTTGGCTTCCCATGCGGTGGACTGACCGTGGCAAATGCTGCTCAACAAAATACAAACAGCAACTACAGGAATATTTTTTCTTTTCATGTATCAAAATGTTTAAGGTTATTTATTTTCGTTCAAGCACTACCGTTTCTTTGTATTGAGGTTGTGCAGCTTTTACAGCCCTGTTCCATTCTGTAAAGTCAGACGGCTGCAGCATCAGCTTCTTATTTTTAAATTCCTGCACTGCAGTTATTTTTCCGTTCTTTATTTCATAGGAAATACTTAAGTCAACAAAATCATTGCTGAACCTGAAATTATCAGGTTTATAACTAACCGTGTATCCAACCGGAATCTCAAGAATATGATATTGTTTTATGCTGTATTTGTAATCGTTTTCTACCGGTACTTTTCTTTTGGTGGTATCAATCACCTGCATATCAAATAATTTTTCAAGATTGAGGTTGATATAATATTCATTCCCCGTTTTTTTGCTGTAACCAGGCACTTCAAAATCGGCGGTGATATTGATGATGTTCTCATCCGGGTCTGTTTTTTTTATTGTATAGTTGCCAAGAATAAATTTATTACTGGCCTTGCCCATTTTTGCATTCACATATATTTTCGTCTCCTTATCATCGCGGTACATTAATGCATTGTATACTCCTTCGCCAAAATAACCATGGTAATCCACCTTCTCCACACCTTTTACACCTGTTTCGGTTATGCTGATGAAAGTACTGTCAACGATCAGGTTATCGTCCGCTTCGGCTACTGGAACTTTTAAAACTTTATATTCTTTATCGTTCAGAGCAATCAGTGCTTCTTTGTCCTGAATAGAGTACGGGGGTAGTTCCAGTTTCGAGTAGGGGTTGGTTCCGTCAAGAAAATACCAACGGCCATCAATAGCTGCAACGGATATCATGTGGTTATCCACCAATGGCAGGGGCAGGTCAGAATAATCATAGGGAAGTGATCTTGTACCTATCCAGGTATAGTAGGCTTTAATATTTGCCATCCGCAGCATCTGTGTAATAATGCTGCTCATATCTTTACAGTCTCCATACCGTTTGCTGCATACATCGGCCGCCTGTCTTGGTCTGAAACCTTCGAGGCCATCTTCAAAAGCAACGTATTTGATATTGTGCTGTACCCAGCGGTAGATAGTTTTTGCCTTTTCTTTTTCAGTTGTTTTGCCAACAATAAGTGAATCCACGATTTTTTTTAAATTATCATCAGCAGTTTTGTTCAGTTCTTTGGTAAAAGAAATATTCCATTTATAAAGATCGTCGAGTGTGCTCAGGAAGTTTTGCCTGCCCTCTTTGTTTTCAAAGGATGTTACATACACAATTACATGCGGTTCAAAATAACGACCGGAGGGAGCGTCACCGTAATGATCAGGGCTTTTTAAATTCTTTACTGACCAGCGGTAAATGGTTTCCTTTCTCTTTTTTTCCTCTGAAAACTGCAGGATACCTCCAGGATCATTTTTTACTACATACTTTATACTAATATCATTGGGCACCACCAATGAAAATACTGCCTCAACAATCGGTATACCACCAGGCAGGTAAAATGGTGTAAGCAAATGGGCATCTTTGTGAAACTGTGTGTACTCCACATGGCCAACAGCGTCACGGGTAAGCGACAGGAAATCAAAACTGGTTTCCTTTATATCATCATAAAAAACGCTGTTAGATGGACTGTTGGTTGTTTTTTGCCCATTTACTTTTACTTTTTTATACTGGTTGCCATCGGGCACCCTGGTGTACGCTTCCAGCGAGGTGAGTTCGTTGTAAGTGCTGTGATAAACTGCCTGGCGATTATATAAGGCTGCATTTTTTTCACTCAATATCAGCAGGTCTTTCTCAAACCTGCTTTCGGCAACGGGTACATCATTTTTAACAGACAATTTTAGTTCGTGGCTGTAATTGTAATACACCAGTTCTTCATTGGGAAACTGTTTTCTTATTTCATCTGGTTTTTGTGCAAGTGAAGCGCTGCTCATGAATGCAATTGCTGCCAGGAAAAAAAGGATTGCTTTACACATAGATTTACTATTGGACACTTAAAAGGGTGCCGTGAAAATATTTTCTTGTCTGCTTCAGTTTGCCCAGCGCATCGTAATACCTGCAGGTGCCGTGCAATTCATCGTTATAAAAATTCTCCTCTTTCTCTGTTTTCCCGTTGGGGTGATATGTTTTGCGGGAGCCATGATAATCACCTGTAACCAGGTTCTCTTCTTTCATTAATGTGCCGGAAGGATAATATATCTTTTTCATCCCGTTATCATATCCTATCTCCCTTACTCCATCTATATAAAGCCTGCCATTAGAAAAAAAGATTTTCCTGGTACCTTGTACCACATGGTCAAGAAAATGAATCTCTGCGCTCTGCGTACCATTTTTATAATAGGACGTTACTTTACCGCTTCCTCCTTTTAATGGAACCTGTGGCACCAGTTTTCCTGTCTTGTCTTCATAACTGTAGCCAGTTAAGGCACCCTCTTTATAATATAACACCAGTGCCAGCTGGTTGTTTTCGCCAAACATTTTATACTCACCATCCAACTCTCCATTTTTATGATTCAGCTGTTTATCTTTCGTTCCGTCTTCATTATAGGTTGTTTCCGGGCCCTCAAAGTTTCCGTTCTTATAATTACTCTCTGACCTCATCTTGCCATTGTCGTAATATTCTTTCCAAATGCCCGTTCTGTTCCCATCCTTAAAGGTTCCTTCGGCCTTCAACACACCTCCATAATAATACTCTTTAAATGTACTGTCTCTTTCATCTTTCTTATAGAAAGAGGAAGCTTTTACCGTTCCATCGAAAAAATAAATCATATAAGGGCCGGTAAGCATATAATTTTTAAACGCACCTGTTCCCAGTATTTTACCATTTTCATGGTGATAAACTACAGGGCCGGAACCTCTTTCCAGCTTGTTATCGCTGATTATTCTGCCAGTGGTATCATACTGTATTGTTTGGTCTATCCATCCGTTTGTATAATGATAATCATAACTTTTAATATTCCCTGGTTCTAAAAACTCCGTATAGCCATCGAGATCATCATCTTTATAAAACACTTTTTGCTTCAGGTCGCCGAACTCATTATAATAAACCAGGTGCTGTTGCTTTTCTCCATTTATAACCCAGCCCTCGTAACTCAGTTTTCCATCATGAAAATATTCTTTGGTATAACCATCTTCCTGGCCATTGCTGTAGTTGCGTTCAAGCTTTTTTTGTCCATTATTATAGTAGTATACTGACGGGCCATCTTCTACCCCATCTTTATAATTAATTTCAGAATTGATCTTTCCCGATGCATAGTAATAAGTGAACTTACCTTGCTTATCACCGTCTTTATCAAAATACCCTTCGCTCTTTTTGATGCCATCGGGAGAATAAAAAGTGATATTGGCCGCCCCTCTTCTGGTAGTACTGTTGTAAATATTGTTACCCTTTTTATCAAAAGAATTGATTTCCCGCAAGCGTCCTTTTTCGTATAACGCATCAGAATATTTAATGCCGTCATCATCATAGTATTCCACTAACCCATCTATTTTCTTTTTGTTGTAAGTACCTTTAGAACTTAGTTTACCATTATCATGGTATTCTGTAAACTCACCCGTAATCTCTCCGTTTGCATAGGTGGTCTTGTCTTTTACATTACCGTTAGCATAATAACTTGTCCATAAACCCTGCCGTTCACCATTGGTAAATTCGCCCTGTTTTTCCAGAACTCCATCATCGTAATAACTTTTATAGATACCCACCGGTTTGTCGTCAACATAATTCACCATTTCATCCAGCTTTCCATTTGAATGATAGGTAGACATTTCACCGTTTAATTTATCGTCGGTAAAATGCTGAATGCTTAGCAAGTCGCCCTTACTGTTGTAATTTTTTTGAACACCGTTCTTGTTGCCGCCTTTATAATCAACACTGTTTTTCAACATGTCATTAAAGTAATAAACCTGGGCGTTACCTTCCACCTTACCATTAACAAAGTTTTCGGAAAACCACCTGTTACCATTTCTGAACCATCCTTCAGAAAGCCCTTCTTCAACATTGTTTTTGAAAACCGTTTTTTGTTTCACCTGGCCGTTATTATAATAGTAAATCCATTCCCCGGTTTTTTCCTCAGCATCATTATAAGATCCCTTTGCGCTCATCTTTCCATTTTCATAATAAAATTCCCAGGGTCCAAAAAGATCTTTTTTACCTGCATTCATTTTGTACCCACCTTTACCTACAAACTTGCCGCCTTCAAACAAATGCCAAACCGGTGCGTTTTTTCTTTCTGTAGCGGTCAGCACCCTGCTGTCCCTGATTTCTCCCAGGTAAGTATCAGCATAATTCCCAAAGGCTTCCTGCTCTTTTTTATTCCGCTTCATCCATTCTTTGATACTTTTTATATCAAGCCCCGAAAAAACAGAGAATATCATGGGCTCGAAATATCCTTCTTTAAAAACTTTTGAGTAGAAGGGAACATAATATTGCATACAAAAACCCCGGTCGTTTTTTATGTACTCCAGTTTTTCGTCCACCACCTGCACCTGCCGTACGATCTGGTCTTCCAGGTCAACCTTTAATTTATAATTTTTATCCAGTGCTATTTTAGATAACAGGATCTGTTGCTGAAGGTCGAAGTTGTCTTCTTTGCCTGGTTTATATTTTTTTACATTCTCCAGCACTTCATCTGTAACCTTAGCCATGTTACTCAATTTTTGAATAACCGTATTTAAATACCTGCCGCTGGGCGATACCAGCAAATAAGTTTTAAATGCCAGCATTGCCGCTACCATATTTCCTTCATCATAGTATAAAGTGCCAATATAATAATGAGCGGAACCATAATAGGGATTGATCAACAGGCATTGCTCAAGGTCTTTTCTTGCTTCCGTTACCTGCTTACTTTTTACATATACCACGGCCCTGTTAAAATATACGATTGCTGCATTCGGACTGTGCTTAAGTGCTTCGCTGTACATGGCTATGGCCTGGGTGCTGCTATCCATCTCATCCAGTATACTACCGGCGATAAGTGCAAATTTGGTAAACTCAGCAGGAAAAAGTTTAAGCCCGGTTTTTACATTTTCCAGCCCCCGCTGAAATTGTTTATCGGAATAGCAGGAATAACCCAATTCATATAAAGCACTGGAATAGTTGGTATCACTCCTGGAAATTTGTGAGTAGGCTTCAATCGCCTCCTTATACTTTCCTTCCTCATGAAGTTTATTGCCCTTCTCCAGCAATTCACCACTGTTAATAAGCGGATTTGTTTTTTGTGAAAGTAAGGCCGCGGGACAGGCGAATATTAAAAAAAACGCCATTACAAGTGCAGGTTTTCCAGATGTAAACAGAACCATATTTTAAAGGTTAGTTAGGTGTAAGAATATTTTACCAGCTAAAAATATTCATTTTTATCAAACAGGAATGAAAAGAACAAAAAAAAAGCCCCCCAATTATTGGAGGGCATTTGGAGATACCTACTGTACTACTGTTTTATTAACTGCAACCCATGCTGTTACCACAATTCAAACATTTGTAACAGGTACCGCTGCGGATCGTAATGTGTCCGCAGGTGTTACAAGCCGGCGCATCACTCTGCATGCTTTTGGCAGCAGCCGTTACCGCATCCATACCCGTATTACCCCTGTAAGATTTGGCAGGTTGTACATTACCTGCAGGTGACGCACCGCCAATTACTCTTACTTCACTCAGCTCTGGTTTTCTGTCGCCAATTGTTGGTGATCCCTGCACCCAGGGTTCATCACCCAGGTTTTCAACTTCTGGTTTATCCAATACGTGAACAAGGTCTGTACGGCCTAAATATTCATATGCCAGTGAGCGGAAAATAAAGTCAATGATGGAAGTGGTGGTTTTGATATTCGGATGATCTACCATGCCCGATGGTTCGAACCGGGTGAACACAAATTTCTCAACAAACTCTTCTAATGGCACACCGTATTGAAGACCGATAGAAATAGAGATGGCAAAACAGTTGAGCATACTGCGTACTGTGGCGCCTTCTTTTGCCATGTCTATAAAAATTTCACCAACCGTTCCGTCATTGTACTCACCGGTGCGTAAGAACAATGCCTGGCCGTTGATCTTTGCTTTTTGTGTAAAGCCACGGCGTTTGGCTGGCAATGTTTTGCGTTCAACAATTTTTGCCAGTTTGCCTTTTAATATCGTATCAGGACTGCTTTGTACACGCTTGCTTACTTCTTCCAGGAGGTCGTCGATGGTGAGCTTGCTCATGTCTACAATCTGCGGCTGATCGATGGCTGCTGGTTGTTCAGCAACTGCTGCAGTTTCTTCTTTTTCGTCAGCAGATTTTTTCTTTTTGTCTGATTTATTGCTAAGTGGCTGGCTCAGTTTAGAACCATCACGGTAAAGTGCATTCGCTTTTAATCCCAGCTCCCAGCTCAGGCGGTAGCAGTCTGCAATTTCTTCAATGCTTGCTTCATGCGGCAGGTTGATGGTTTTGCTGATAGCACCACTAAGGAATGGCTGTGCAGCACCCATCATACGGATATGGCCGTGGGCATGTATAAAACGTTCGCCTTTTTGTCCGCATTTGTTAGCACAATCAAATACTGGTAAATGTTCGTCTTTTAAGTAGGGTGCGCCTTCCACTGTCATGGTACCGCATACATAAATATTGGCTGCTTCTATCTGGTCATCTGTAAAGCCCAAAGCTTCGAGTAAATTCCAGCTAAAATCATGGTATTGCTCTGCTTTAAAACCTAAGCGCTGCAGTGTTGCTTCGCCAAATGTGAATACGTTGAATACAAATCCAATTTCAAACGCACTACCGAGCGATGCTTCCACTCTCTCCAGTTCGTCCTGGGTAAACCCTTTTGCCAGCAATGTAGTGGTATTGATATAGGGTGCGCCATTTAAAGTAGCATGTCCTTTGGCGTAATTTACTATTTCTTCTATCTGGCTTTCGGTGTACTTCAAATTACGCAAGGCAGCAGGCACACTCTGATTGATGATCTTAAAATAACCACCACCGCTTAATTTTTTAAATTTCACCAACGCAAAATCTGGTTCCACACCGGTTGTATCGCAATCCATTACCAGGCCAATGGTGCCGGTTGGTGCTATCACGGTTGTTTGTGCATTGCGGTAGCCATATTTTTCACCCAGCTGTACTGCATCATCCCATGCTTTGGTAGCAGCTTTCAATAAATAATCCGGGCAATATTTAGCATTGATACCTTGTGGTTTTATCTGCAATCCTTCATACGCATCCTGTGCATCATAAGCAGCAGCACGGTGGTTGTGCATTACACGGAGCATGTGTTTTTTATTTTCTTCGTACTTGTCAAAAGTGCCAAGGAAGGAAGCCATTTCTGCAGATGTTTTATATGCAACACCCGTCATAATAGCTGTGATAGCACCGGCAATGCCACGGGCCTGTTCACTGTCGTAAGGAATACCGCTCACCATCAGCATACTGCCAAGGTTGGCATAACCTAAACCAAGTGTTCTGTAATCGTATGATAACTGCGCCACTTCTTTTGAAGGGAACTGTGCCATCAATACAGATACTTCCAATACAACTGTCCAAAGGCGGCATGTGTATTCAAAACCTTTTACATCAAAGCTGTTATCTGCTTCGGTAAAGAAACGACGGAGGTTTACAGAAGCCAGGTTGCAGGCGGTGTTGTCTAAGAACATATACTCACTGCAAGGATTACTTGCACGGATAGCTCCACCTTCGGGGCAGGTATGCCATTCGTTGATGGTGGTATCGTACTGTGTTCCGGGATCAGCGCATTTCCATGCAGCGTAGGTAATGTCCTTCCAAAGCTTTCTTGCTTTTACGGTTTTCATTACACGGCCATCACTTCTTGCTTTTAATTCCCAGTCACCGTCTGCATCAAGCACTTTAAAAAATTCGTTGGGGATACGAACCGAATTGTTACTGTTTTGTCCGCTTACTGTGCGGTATGCTTCGCCTTCGTAATCACTGGCATATCCTGCAGCAATGAGGGCAGCTACTTTATTTTCTTCTTCTACTTTCCAGTTTACGAATTGTTCAATTTCAGGATGGTCGAGGTCTAAGCAAACCATCTTAGCAGCACGCCTGGTGGTACCACCGCTTTTAATAGCGCCTGCAGCCCTGTCACCGATTTTTAAAAAGCTCATCAGGCCGCTTGATGTACCGCCACCACTGAGTTTTTCTCCTTCGCCACGTATGTTGCTGAAGTTGGTACCCACACCACTTCCGTATTTGAATATCCTGGCTTCTCTTACCCACAGATCCATGATACCGCCATCATTCACCAGGTCATCATCCACACTCAAAATAAAACAGGCGTGTGGCTGGGGCCGTTCGTATGCATTGTTGGATTTTTTTAATTGGCCGTCAACAGCATCCACATAATAGTGACCCTGGGGTTTACCAGTGATGCCATATACTGCATGCAGACCTGTATTAAACCATTGTGGACTGTTGGGTACACAAGCCTGGTTCAATATGGAATACACCAATTCGTCATAAAATACCTGTGCGTCGTTTTCAGAAGCAAAATAGCCATACTGTTCACCCCATATTCTCCAGCAATGCGCCATACGGTGAGCCACCTGCTTTACGGTTGTTTCCCGGCCGGAGGTGCCATCTGCTTGCGGTACACCTGCTTTACGAAAATATTTTTGTGCTAAAATATCTGTAGCGATCTGGCTCCACTGCTTTGGTACTTCCACGTTGTCCATCTGGAAAACTACTTTTCCACTGGGGTCTTTTATCACCGAAGTTCTGTAATCGTATTCGAACATGTCAAAGGGAGACACGCCGTCTTTTGTAAACTGCCGGCTAAACTGCAGGCTTGGGGATGTTTGGTTTTTTTTCGGCATAGCTTATTATGTGGTTAGCAGGTTTGTAAAATATGGCTTTTTTCTGTTGTTATTAAATTGTTATGTGCGTTTAACAAGGGAACGAAAATATCTTTTGAGTTTGGTTTTACAGGCTGCTAAATATCAACAGTTGTGGAAAAACAATGTGCAAAAATCGGAGCCTTGCACAGGCAGTGGATTTGGTGGGTTATGCACTTTTTGTGGATAGAATTTTGCAAATAAAATTTGGAAAATTCAGTAAAGGAGGTTTGTTTGGAAGCCGCCACGAATTTCACCAATGAACACGAATTGTTTTTGCCAAAGATTACACAGATCAACACAGATTGTTTGCCACGAATGGCACCAATGAACACGAAATGTTTTTGTCAAAGAATGCACAGATTAACACAGAGGCGCCGGACGAGGGAACTGATCAACACAGATCATTTGCCACGCCGGCCGGCCGACCGAACAGGCGGGAATTACAAGAATGAACACGAATTATTTTTGCCACAGATTACACAGATCAACACAGGTAACTTGCGTCGAATGGCACAAATTAACACGAATACAAATCATCTCAACGTTGCCGGAATTGCATCGGTAGCAGAGATGATTGAAGCCGAAACCTGAAATGCCGCATAACAATTTCCCTATGAAAAGATAAAATGTATATTGTGCATGGTCGCAATACAAAAAGCTCCGAATGAAACAAAAAAAACTGTTTACCGTTATCTCTTTAATACTACTTTTAGACCTCTTGTTCTATGCAGGTTCTGTGATATATTTTTTTATCCAGCACATGGACTATCATTACGATTTACCTTTTTATTTCGGAATGCTTTTAAGCTTGTTTTGGATAACGGCAGTTTCCATATTTATTTTCTCTGGCTTTAAAAAAACAAGGCTTCTTAAATTATATGCCTGTTTTGTTATTTATTCTTTCCCCTTTACAGTTTGGTATTTTACCAGGTATTTTACAAATCCAGACGACTTAGATTACTACCGGCAGAAGGAAGAAATTTCTCTGCGCATCATAATAAATATTTTTTTGAGACTGCTGACAACAGCTTTGTGCTTTGCTTTACTTTGGATATTATCAAAAGAACAAAAAGCCAAACTTACTGCCATTCACTATGGAGACCACAAGGAATATCAATTTTCCCCTGCCAACGCAGGTCTTCGTTTTGCAAACCGCTTCATTGACTCCCTGGTGATCCTTTATTTTTTGTATTTCCAGGTAATTCAAGGCAGGCTCCTGACATCACAACCATTTTCAAGTGATTACCTGTCATTGATAGTGATAGAGTTTTCTCTATTGATAGTTTACTATCTTTTACTCGAAGGCATATTTAATACTACAGCAGGCAAATGCGCTACCAACACAATTATCGTAAATGAAAACGGCGAACGCCCCGGCTTTGGCCAAATACTGGGGAGGACCTTTGCAAGGTTAATTCCTTTTGATGCATTCAGTTTTTTAGGTTCAACAGCAAGGGGCTGGCACGACAGCTTAAGCGGCACTTATGTGGTACCGGTTGCCGGCGATGAAAACACAGAAGATGAATTTACCTTTGATGCAGAATTAAACCAGCACAATGAAAGCAGTGATACAAAGAGTAACTAATGCAAGTGTAACGGTTGATGGAAAAATAAAATCATCCGTTAATACCGGCTTGCTGGTTTTGATTGGTATTGAAGATGCAGATAATGATGAAGACATTATCTGGCTCAGCAATAAGATTGTGAACCTGCGCATTTTTGATGATGAAAACAAAATACCAAATATTTCGGTGAAAGATACTGGTGGTGACATCCTGCTTGTAAGCCAGTTTACATTGCACGCTTCCACCAAAAAAGGGAACCGGCCTTCCTATATCAAAGCAAGCAAACCAGATCATGCCATACCTGTATACGAAAAAATGATACAGCAACTGGAAAAAGACCTGGACAAGAAAATCTGTACCGGTGTATTTGGAGCCGATATGAAAGTGGAATTATTAAATGATGGACCAGTGACGATTGTGATGGACACAAAAAACAAAGAGTAGATTGGTTGAATATTGAATTTTAAATTATGACCGTATGACCATACAGCAAGCACAAACCGATGTGGACCAATGGATAAAAACCGTTGGAGTCCGTTATTTTAATGAACTGACCAACCTGGGCATATTAATGGAGGAAGTGGGCGAGCTGTCAAGACTGATGGTCCGGCAGTATGGAGAACAGAGTTTTAAAGAAAGTGATAAAGGGAAAGAGATAGCGGATGAAATGGCTGATGTATTATGGGTGCTGATCTGCCTGGCTAATCAAACAGGTGTTGATCTCACTGCAGCACTGGAAAAAAATTTTGAGAAGAAGAATGTGAGGGATGCGGAAAGACATAAGGGGAATGAAAAACTCAAATGAACGCTTATTCATTTTTTTGCTGTTGCCTGCGGTATTCAGCATAGTAAAGTGTAAACATAATAATCCCAAAAAAAAGTAACAGCAAACTTTCATCCACAAAAAACCGCCAGGCGCCTGCAATGGTCAGGATAATGCCCGATATAAAATACCAGCTACGCATATCAGCCTTGTGTGGAGGAAAAGCCTGCTTTATTTCTTCTTCTGTATAACCTTCCTTTCTCAGTTCCTCCTTAATTTCTCCTTCGGGTAACCCTGATCGAAGCTGTTTTTGTATTGCTGCTATTTTTTCTTTTGTCATCTTACATGTAGTTTATCCAGCTGTAAAATCGAGCCGGCAAAGTGACAATGCTTCATTTAATTTCCCTTCTTTCAAACACCAGGTTAACCGCTGCAGCCTTGGTAGATATACAGTATACTGATTTCCATACACCTGTTGAAGACTTTCCATTTCCAGCCGGCTTAACCTTCCGTCAAATGCGGCAGACACCGTAAAAAGGTCAAGCAGAAAATTACGTTCCTGGTTTGATACATTTTTCAATGTATCTATAAAAAGCTCCCAGTCGTCATACTTGTTTTCTTCATCTATCAGTAACAGTTGCTGAAAACGTATCAGCAGCACCATCATATTGGGATGATAGTTTTTTGACATGACTACTGCATTGCCGATAGCCCGCAGGCAGCCGGCCTGTGCCAGCGGCGACAATGCCAAAAGTATATGATCGCTGATCACATTTTTTGCAATTTGATTGGCCAATGCAAAACCAAAAAGCCGCAGTCTTGCCTCCTGCACCACCCGCCGCAACACCACACTGTTCCAGAAACACTCTACCGGCAAAGCCACATACAAAACAGGAATGCCGAATACAAACCGGCCAACAGTAAATCGCAGGATATATTTTAATGATAAATTGGTAAGAAAAATCTTTGCTTTATACACTATGCCCAGCGCCAACAGGTTCTTTTTTGAAATGCGTTTAAACGGATCAATGCCCAGGATCTTTAATTCAGGATCGGGCAACTCCAGGGCAGTTCGGGATAAAATGTGCTGCACACTAAAAACACTATTGCCTGTAAGTTCACTTTCGGTGGCGTGCATGTTAATCAATTCACTTACTTCATACACCGCTTTTAATGCAATGACAAACAGTAAATAAAATTCAATTGCAATAGAAATAGCCGTTACCAGTGCAACCCAACCATAGTGGATAAGGGGCGGACTATCTTCGAAGTGTATATCTACCCATACTGTTGGGAACACACAAACAAGACCTGTTAGTGATGACAGCAGCATTCCTTTGATACTGATGCGGCGGATGCTAAGGGCAAGCTCCTTATCCGGAATATCAAATACACTATGATCGGAATCGATGCGGCGGAAAAGTTTAAGATAGTACACGCCGAACCTTTCGAGCCGGGAAGGTTTATGCGGGGGTATGTGAACGATTGGTTTCAAGAAATGATACAGCGGACAGTTATAATTATTTTTTTAGCTTCTTTTTTGTCCTTTTATTCTCTGCTTCCAGTTGCCTGATCCGCTGCTCCAGCGTTTTAATACTTTCTATTAAATACGGCACCATACCCATATAATTCACCGCCAACTGTCCTTCAGCATTAGGCACTACCAGCTCAGGTATGGCCTGCTGTACTTCCTGCGCCAGAACGCCTGTATAGATACCCGGCATGGCGGTGCTGTCTTTCCAATTATAACGGTAACCTGTAAGGTTTTTTATTTTATTCAGGGCATTTTCAACTTTATGAATGTTTGTTTTTAACCGGGCATCGCTGTTTTGTGTCAATGTACCCTGCATCCATCCATTGCCGTTCTTTAAAATATAAAAACAGGAAGAACGTGTACCATCCCCGGTACCATCTCCAATTACAAAGGCCCTGTCGCCCGATTGAAAGGAAGTGGTTGTTTCTGTATTTAAGGTGTCGTTATACCGTCCAATTGTTAAGCATCCGTAAGACCTTGATACCGAATTCAGCCCAATAGCCATTGAATATGAACCCTCTGCCCTTGACTGGTAGCCAAAAGTGGTAGAATTGTATCCCCTCGCTTCAGTTAAAAACCCGGTAGCAAATGATAATGCTGCATTAGCTAAGGTTCGGCTACCCGTGGCAAAAGAATAACTGCCCCTTGCAAATACGTCGTTTCCAAGGGCAACGGAGGCATCCCCGGTTGCATTGCAGGAATTACCCACTGCTATGGCCGACTCTCCTGATGCCAGGGATAAGGTGCCTGCTGCTACTGAAGCACTACCAGTCGCTTCAGAAAATGACCCCATCGCAACTGCATTGCCAGCCCTGGCTATCGAGCCGTTGCCCATCGCAACTGTATTTCCTGACCTTGCCTCGGTATTAGTTCCAAATGCAGTAGCATAAAAACCGGTTGCTTTGGTACTGTTTCCAAATGCTACAGAGTTTTCACCAATGGTAGCGCCCGGTACGATCAGACCACTTCGCAATGCGCCTTTTTGACCGTAAAAAACAAGACTATTGCCGGCTATATTGTTGGAAGACGACAAAACATCATTCGCATAAAACCTCTTCTTAAATCGTATAGAAAATCCTGCTCCCAAAGCCGCATCCGCATTGCTCTTGAAAACAACCAGGGCCGCAGTCCCCGACATGGTATAAGTAATATTAGACGCAGTATAATTATTTCCTACAGCAAGGTATATTGGAGAAGTGGTGAATGACCCGGAATAAATTAATAATGAATCACCAGTATTAATATCAGCTGTTTCAATGGTGAACTCCAGGTAACTGCCACTGCTGCCATTTACCCTTGCGCTTGCTGTAATATTGGCAATGTAGTTTCCCCCTGCTCCCCCGGGATCATATATCCTGCACACAGAATCAGCAGACGGAATATCTATTGTCAATGCGTTGACCAAGGTAACTGTTTGGGCCGGGGTGGGTGCTGCAGCAGAACTTTTATACGCCGCCACCACACTAAAATCGCCATTCACCTGCAAGCGTGTATCGGGCACAGTAGTACCAATACCTACATTCTGGCTCTTAGCTGAACCTGCTATACAAAACAGGATCATAAATAAAATGTACGATTTCATAAGCATTAGTTTATTATCCAAATCTACAGTTATTATGCAGATTTTGAGGCATTGCACTTCTGCGTTTTGCCTTATTTTTGCGGCCTTATGGCAAACGAACAAAACATCTTCGCAGCACTGATTGCACACTGCAAGGAATATGGCTACATTTTTCAATCGAGTGAAATTTATGATGGCCTGGCAGCCGTATACGATTATGGCCAGAATGGTGCACAACTGAAAAAGAATATCCGTGATGAGTGGTGGAAAAGCATGACGCAGATGCATGAAAATATCGTGGGCATTGATGCGGCTATTTTTATGCACCCCACCACCTGGAAGGCAAGCGGCCATGTTGATAATTTCAGCGACCCCATGATTGATAATAAAGACAGCAAGAAAAGATACCGTGTTGATCATTTGATAGAGGCGCATGCAGAATTGCTGGCACACGAAGGAAAAAAAGAAGAGGAATTTGCTTTACTAAAAGCAATGGATGAATTACTGGCAGCAGATGACTATGCCGGATTGAAAAAACTGATAGAAGATAATAAGGTGACCTGCTCAGTAAGCAAAACCTGCAACTGGACAGATGTGCGTCAATTTAATTTGATGTTTAAAACTGAGTTTGGTGCTGTAGCGGCTGACAACCCGGATGAAAACATTGTCTATCTCCGTCCGGAAACAGCACAGGGCATTTTTGTAAACTTTTTAAATGTGCAGAAAACAGGCAGGATGAAAATTCCTTTTGGTATTGCACAAACGGGTAAGGCCTTCCGTAATGAAATTGTGGCAAGGCAGTTTATTTTCCGCATGAGGGAATTTGAGCAGATGGAGATGCAATATTTCATTCGTCCTGGCACCCAGATAGAATGGTACAATTACTGGAAAGAAGAAAGAAAAAAATGGCATGAGAGCATTGGCATTCCTGCAGAGAAACTGCGTTTTCATGATCATGTGAAACTGGCTTTTTATGCTGATGCGGCTTTGGATATTGAATTCGAATTCCCCTTTGGCTGGAAAGAACTGGAAGGTATTCATTCAAGAACTGATTATGATCTAACACAGCATCAGACCTTCAGCAAAAAGAAGATGCAGTATTTTGATAATGATATCGATCCTGCTACCGGTAAGGCCTATGGCAACTATGTACCGTATGTACTGGAAACTTCCGTTGGACTTGACCGTTTGTTCCTTACTATTCTGAGCAATGCTTACGCCGAAGAAAAATGGACTAAGGAAGACGGCACCGAAGACAGCCGTGTGGTATTGCGTATACCGGCCAAAATAGCTCCTACCAAACTGGCCATTCTTCCATTGGTGAAGAAAGATGGTCTGCCTGAAATAGCCAGGGAACTGATGAATGAATGCAAAAGCAGTTTTATGTGTTTCTATGAAGAAAAAGATGCTATTGGTAAACGTTATCGCCGTATGGATGCCATAGGCACTCCATTTTGTGTAACGGTGGATCACCAGACCAAGGAGGACAACATGGTAACCATACGCTACCGGGATACCATGTTACAAGAAAGGGTGCCCATCGCAAACCTGAAGGAAATTGTTTTGAAAGCCATTTCTTAAACTGATAAAAATCGTACTGAGCTCCGCAGGTTTAAAAGCTGGCGGGGCTTTTTTATTTGCCTTATTTGGTACTAGCGATTTCCCGTCAACTGATAAGAATCATCTTATTAATTGAATTACATCAGACTTCTCACTAAATGTAGTTGCTACTTTGCTGGCTGTTTAATCAGCCATTTTCATTGGTAAACTTCTTGTTTACCTGATAAAAAAATAACTATGTCCGCAACTGACATTACCAAAGCCATTGACCTTTCAACCCATGCGGAAGGCACTGGCCCCAAAAGATTCCGTCAACCTGTTTACGTAGATTTTATGCCGCCCTGCAACAGTGCCTGCCCTGCCGGCGAAAATATACAGGGATGGATGGCACTTGCCCAGGCTGGCGACTATCAAGGAGCATTTCAAATACTGATGGAAGACAATCCCTTTCCTGCAATCATGGGCCGTGTGTGTGTGAAACCCTGCGAAACAGGATGTAACCGCACGCACATTGATACCACTGTAAATATTCATGCGGTAGAAAGGTACATCGGGGATGAAGCCATCAAACAGCAATGGGAAATCCTGAACCTTGCACCCGCCTCCGGAAAAAGGATACTGGTAGTGGGCGCAGGCCCGGGTGGTTTGTCAGCTGCCTACCATCTTGCAAGGATGGGACATACAGTGGAGATTTTTGAAGCCGGCAGTTATCCCGGTGGATTGTTGTGGACGGGGGTTCCCGATTACCGTTTACCTAAAGACATACTGGACGCCGAGATAAACCGGATTGTAAAAATGGGCGTGACAATCAGGCTAAACTATAAAGTGAATGATGTGCAGGAAGAAAAAGCAATCGGCAATTTTGATGCGGTCTATCTTTCTACTGGTGCACAGGTGATTCACAAAGAAACCTTTGAAAAAGATGCCTCGGTGTACATCACTGATGCTTTTGGCTTCTTTAATGAAGTGAAATCGAATACTTCTCCATACGTACTTAAAAAAGTGGTGGTATATGGTGGCGGAAAACTGGCGATGTACCTGTCAAGGATGGTGAAACGCTTTGGTTCGGAAGTGTCTGTGTACTTTCCGGGTGATAAAAAAATGATGCCTGCTTATGACTATGAAACGGAGGATGCTCTTGCAGAGGGAGTGGACGTGCAATTATACAGAAGTATAACCCGGGTGGAAAATAACCGGATCACTTTAGAAATAATGAAGGTTGAGAAAGGCAAGGCTGTTGGCACGGGCCAGTTTGAAACAATTGATGCTGATGTACTGATCATTGCCAACCGCCAGGAGAGTGATAGCGGATTTTTACGAACTGCTTCGGGAGTTGTGATCAATGAAGACGGAACGGTGGTTATAGATGCGCAACGGATGACCGGCTGTGAAGGGATCTTTGCCGGAGGTGATATGCTGCCAGGCGAAAACAGGAGCTCTACCATTGCGATAGGTCATGGAAAAAAAGCTGCTAAATACATTTCCAGTTACCTGGAAAAACGGCCTTTCATTAAAGCAGAAAAACACCCCACAGCCGGCTACCGCAAGCTGCACATGTGGTACAAAACAGATGCTCCACAGAAAGCGCAGGATAAACTGGCACCAGCTGCTGCTATAAAAAGTTTTGACGAAATCATTGCCGGCTTATCAGAACCGGAAGCAAGATTTGAAGCCCAGCGTTGCCTGAGCTGTGGCAACTGTTTTGAATGTGACGGATGCTTTGGCGCCTGCCCCGAAGATGCTATTATAAAATTGGGTAAGGGTAACCGTTATAAATTCAATTTTGATGCCTGTACCGGTTGTGGTGTATGTTACGAGCAATGTCCCTGCCATGCAATAGAAATGATTCCTGAACCTGTTAATATAACTACTGATGTCAAGTAAGAAAAATGCCATCGCTACGATCGATGGAAACGAGGCGGCAGCATATGTGGCTTACCGTGTTAATGAAGTGTGTGCCATCTATCCTATTACACCTTCTTCCACCATGGCCGAACTGGCGGATGAATGGGCTTCAAAAGGAACAAAAAATATCTGGGGAGCTGTACCCGATATCATAGAAATGCAAAGCGAAGGCGGTGCTGCCGGTACTGTTCATGGCGCCTTACAAACCGGCTCGCTCACCACCACTTTTACTGCTTCACAAGGCCTGATGCTGATGCTGCCTAACATGTATAAAATTGCAGGTGAATTAACCGCAACTGTATTTCATGTGGCTGCCCGTTCGTTGGCAGCACAGGGGCTTTCTATTTTTGGCGACCACCAGGATGTGATGGCTGCAAGGACCACCGGCTTCGCTTTGTTAAGCTCGGCCAGTGTGCAGGAGGCGCATGATTTTGCCCTGATAGCCCAGGCAGCCACCTTGCAATCAAGAATACCATTCGTGCATTTTTTCGACGGGTTCCGTACTTCACATGAAGTGAATAAACTGGAACTGCTGACAGACGAACAAATCAAATCCATGATACCAGATGAGTTGGTGATTGCTCATCGTAAAAGAGGGTTGAATCCAGAACATCCATTTATCAGGGGCACCGCACAAAACCCGGATGTATATTTCCAGGGAAGAGAAACGGTGAATACTTTTTATAACAATACTTCCGGCATAGTGGAACAGGTGATGAATGATTTTGCTGCCATGACCGGCAGAAAATATGAACTGTTTCAATACAGCGGCGCTGCTGATGCAGAACGCATCATTATCATCATGGGTTCCGGTGCTGAAACCGTAGCCGAAACAGTGGCGGCACTCAATGCAACCGGGGAAAAAACAGGTGTGATCCAGGTGAGGTTATACAGGCCTTTCTCTTTAGAACATTTATTAAAAGTGTTACCTGCATCCGCAAAATCAATTGCCATATTAGACCGCACCAAAGAATCCGGCGCTGCAGGTGAACCCATGTACCAGGATGTACTGGCTACATTGGTGGAAGCATTGCAGCAGGGCAAATTGAAACAATTACCCAATTTGGTTGGTGGTCGTTATGGTCTTTCTTCCAAAGAGTTTACGCCTGCCATGGTAAAGGCCGTTTTTGATGAATTGAAAAAAGACAGGCCTTTAAATGGATTTACAGTAGGCATCAATGATGATGTTACTCACCTGAGCCTGGCATATGACCCGTTGTACAAACTGGATGAATCGGAATGGCGGCAGGGTTTATTTTTTGGATTGGGTGCTGATGGAACGGTGGGTGCCAATAAAAATACCATTAAGATCATTGGAGAGAATACAGCACTGTATGCACAAGGTTATTTTGTGTATGATTCAAAAAAATCAGGAGCCAGAACCGTTTCCCATTTAAGGTTCGGACCAAAGCCCATCAGGGCACCTTACCTTATTTCAAAAGCAGATTTCATTGCCTGTCACCAATTCAACTTTACAGAAAAAGTGGAGATGCTGGAATTTGCCAGTGAAGGTGCCACCTTCCTGCTGAACAGCCCCTACAGTAAAGATGAAGTGTGGGATAAATTAACAGGGCAGGTACAGAATACGATCATTGAAAAGAAATTGAAATTTTACGTAATTGATGCCACTACTGTGGCAAGAGATACCGGGATGAGCGGCCGCATCAACACGATCATGCAGACCTGCTATTTCGCATTGTCGGGTGTATTGCCAAGAGAAGATGCCATCCAGCAAATTAAAAAAGCAATTGAAAAAACATATTTTAAGAAAGGGCAAAAAGTAATTGATCAGAATTTTATCGCTGTGGATGCCACATTGGCCAATATGTATGAAGTGGATTACCCTGCAACAGCATCCGCAGCCGATCATAATTTATTAACCGTATCTGATAAAGCGCCTGATTTTGTAAAAAATGTTACTGCGGTAATGATGGCGGATCACGGTAACCAGTTACCAGTTAGTATGATGCCGGTGGATGGCACTTACCCCAGCGGCACCACGCAGTGGGAGAAAAGGAATGTATCAGATATAGTGGCTTTATGGGAACCCGACCTGTGTATACAATGCGGCAACTGTGCCTATGTATGTCCGCACAGCGTGATAAGGGCAAAATTTTATCACAAAGACAATTTGCAAAAAGCACCCGACGGGTTTAAACATGCCCCTATCAACGCCAGAGGATTTCCTGAAACGCAATATTCACTGCAGGTATACCTGGAAGATTGTACCGGCTGTAATTTGTGTGTGGAGGTTTGTCCTGCTACAGATCCGGGTAACCGTAACCGTAAGGCCATCAATATGGGGGATAAGGAACCGGTATTGGAATCCGAAAAAAAGAACATTGATTTCTTTGAAACCATCACCTGGAACGACCGCTCAAAAATTGATTTCTCTACCGTGCATGGCGCTCAGTTTTTAGAACCCTTATTTGAGTTCTCCGGAGCCTGTGCCGGTTGTGGTGAAACGCCGTATTTAAAATTACTATCCCAGTTATTCGGCGACCGTTTACTAATAGCCAATGCAACGGGCTGCTCTTCCATTTATGGCGGTAATCTTCCTACCACCCCGTGGACGGTTAACAAGGATGGCCGTGGCCCGGCCTGGAGTAACTCACTCTTTGAAGACAATGCAGAGTTTGGATTGGGGATGCGTATTACAGCAGACAACCAGCTGGGTATTGCCAAACAATATTTACTGGAAATGAAGAGTGAACTGGGAGAATCGGTGGTAGATGAAATATTAAATGCCCCGCAGGTGCATGAATCGGAACTGGTGATGCAGCAACTGAGAGTGCAGTTATTGAAAGAACAATTGAGAGCAATGACTTCTTCTGCAGCGGTTCATCTATTATCGGTTGCCGATCAACTGGTTCGCCGGAGTGTATGGTTAGTGGGTGGCGACGGATGGGCTTATGATATTGGCTATGGCGGGCTGGATCATGCACTGGCAAGCGGAAGGAATATCAAAATACTGGTGCTGGATACAGAAGTATATTCCAATACAGGCGGCCAGTCTTCCAAAGCAACCCCCACAGCCGCTACTGCAAAATTTGCGGCAGGTGGCAAGTCCGGTGGTAAAAAAGATCTGGCCATGCAGGCGATCTCTTACGGCAACGTATATGTTGCCAGGGTAGCTTTTGGCGCCAATCCGCAACAAACCTTACTGGCCATGAGAGAAGCAGAAGCCTACGATGGCCCTTCGCTGATCTTAGCATACAGTCATTGTATTGCTCACGGGTATGATCTAAAAAATGGATTGGATCAACAGAACAAAGCAGTTGCAAGCGGGCACTGGCCTTTGCTGAGGTACAACCCAACCTTAAGAAAGAAAAATCAAAATCCATTTGTGCTGGATTCGCCAAGGCCAACGATCAGTTTAAAAGATTATGCTTACAACGAACTGCGTTATAAGGTACTCACCATGACCCACCCGGAAGCAGCGGAAAAGCTGATGAAACATGCGCAGGACCTGGTGAACCTGAAATGGAAAACATACGAAGAACTCGCTACAAAAAAAGCAAGTGATTTTGTTCCGATTGGGTAAGTATTCATACAGTTCACGGCCTTTAAAAAGTTGTAAACTGTATTTATAAGGCTACATAGATAATCAACTGTTGAACGGGGCGTCCCGATTAAAATACGGGATTGGACATCGCCAATAAAGCTCCACCAGGGCTTTGCAGCCCGGCTCAAAAAAAAATAAAACATATCATGAAAATGGAATCAACTTACATGGGGTTGAAACTACATTCGCCCATTGTAGTATCTGCCTGTACCTTGTCTGAACAAACAGACAATATCATACAAATGGAAGATAGTGGAGCCGGGGCAGTTGTACTCTTCTCCCTGTTTGAAGAACAGATACGGAAAGAACAAGCCCGGTTTAATGCTGTGCTGTCAGACACCTCCAATTCCTTTGCTGAAGCACTTGATTATTTTCCTAACCTCGACGAGTATAGTACTGGCACGGAAGGATACCTGGAGCAAATAAGGAAAGCTAAAGAACAGGTAAAAATTCCGATCATTGCAAGCCTGAATGGCATCACCAATGAAGGATGGATTGATTACTCCCGGCAAATGGAACAGGCAGGAGCAGACGGGCTGGAAGTGAATATTTTCTTTATCCCGGGAGACGTAAGGATGTCATCTGCAGAAGTGGAACATCGTTACCTGAATGTGATTGATGGAATTAAACACTCGGTAAAAATTCCGGTTGCTGTTAAATTGAATCCTTATTTCAGTGCAATGGGTAATATGAGTCTCCGGATGCAACAGGCAGGCGCCAATGCATTGGTGTTATTCAACCGTTTTTATCAGCCTGATTTTGACATTGACAAACTCAGCATCAAAAATAATTTACAATACAGCGAATCCAGCGAAATACGGTTACCCCTTTTATGGATTGCCATGCTGTATGGAAAAGTGAATATATCACTGGCTGCAACTACGGGGGTGCAGAGCGCTGTGGAAGTTATTAAATATTTGCTGGCTGGTGCTGATGTGGTGATGACTGCATCGTCATTATACAAAAATGGCATTTCCTATTTAACAACCATGCATAAAGAACTGGAGGAATGGATGAAAAGAATGGGTTTCGATAATATAGACGCATTCAGAGGAAGCATGAGTCAGCAACACATTAGTGATCCCACGGCTTATGAAAGGTCTAATTATATTAAGATACTGGAATCTGTAAAATAAAACATCCACTTTTCAATTACATAAAATGCCCGGACAATTATCTGTCCGGGCATTTGTTTTGTTAACTACTCTTTGCAATTATTTGCGGGCAAATTCTAAAGCTGCCTGTGCTGCTGCCAGCCTTGCAATAGGCACCCGGTAGGGAGAACAACTTACATAGTTCAATCCAATCCTGTGACAAAATTTTACACTTTCCGCATCACCACCATGTTCGCCGCAGATGCCAACTTTTAAATGGGGTTTTGAATGACGGCCTCTTTCCGTACCAAATTTTATCAGTTCGCCTACACCTTCCTGGTCGATGGTTTGAAATGGATCATCTTTCAATATTTTCTCATCCAGGTATTTTGGCAAAAATCCACCAATATCATCCCGGCTAAAACCAAAGCTCATCTGCGTAAGATCATTGGTACCAAAGCTGAAAAAATCAGCCACTGTTGCCATGTCTGCTGCCAGTAAGGCTGCCCTTGGTATTTCAATCATGGTACCATAGAGGTAAGGTATTTTTTTGAGTTTTGTTTTTGCACAAGCCTCCGTGTACACCCTGTTGACTATTTCTTTTTGGTGAGAGATTTCATCAACGGTACAGGTTACGGGAATCATAATTTCGGGGTATGCTTTTTTGCCAGATTTTATTAATTCGCCGGTTGCTTCCAATATGGCTCTTACCTGCATTTCAGTAATTTCTGGGTAACTGATGCCTAACCGAACACCACGATGCCCAAGCATCGGATTGTTTTCGTGCAAAGACAATACCCTTCTTTTTAACAGGCTCATGCTAATACCCAGCTCTTTGCTTAGCTGGTGCAGTTTTTCAGCATCATGCGGCACAAATTCATGCAACGGTGGGTCAAGCAACCGGAAGGTTACCGGGCGGCCGTTCATGATGGCCATGGTGCTTTTGTAATCTTTTTTCACAAACGTAAAAAGTTCTCCCAATGCAGTGCGTCTTTCCTTCTCGGTTTTACTCATGATCATTTTGCGTAAAAGGAACAATGGCCTTTCGCTGCCTTCGCCATAAAACATATGCTCTGTGCGGAACAGGCCAATGCCTTCAGCACCAAATTTTAGTGCCTGTGCAGCATCCTTGGGTGTATCCGCATTGGTTCTTACGCCCAAAACTTTCACCTTATCTACCATCTTCATCAGGTCTTTGTACGATTGGTTTTTATCCAGGTCAATATCCGTTAAAGCCATACTGCCTTCATACACCAGGCCTTTAGTGCCATTCAGGCTCAGCCAGTCACCTTCTTTGATAACCACGCCATTTTTTGCATGAAAAGTTTTACTATCTCCATGAATTTCAATATCGCTGCAACCAACGATACAGCATTTTCCCCAGCCTCTTGCTACCAATGCTGCATGAGATGTCATACCACCTTTAGTTGTAAGAATGGCTTGTGCTTTATGCATGCCGTCCACATCTTCCGGAGATGTTTCTTCTCTTACCAGTATGACCTTCTCGCCTCTAAGTGCCCATTCCACAGCATCATCAGAAGAGAATACGGCACGGCCTCTTGCGCCACCCGGACCAGCAGGTAAACCTTTAGCAATTGGCCTTGTTATTAATTCCACTTTAGGATCCAGCATAGGGAGTAATAATTCCACCAGTTGGTTAGGTCCAACCCGCATGATGGCTGTTTTGGCATCAATCATTTTTTCTTTAAACATTTCTGTAGCCATACGAACTGCCGCCACACCATTACGTTTTCCTACACGGCATTGCAACATATATAATTTACCTTTTTCAATGGTAAACTCAATATCCTGCATGTCTTTATAATGCAGCTCCAGCCGTTTCTGGTAGCTGAACAATTCTTTGTACAGGTGAGGCATTAATTTTTCCAGCGAGGTAAATTGTTTGCTTTGCTCATTCATAGAATATTCGTTTACCGGTGCCGGTGTGCGGATACCAGCTACCACATCTTCGCCTTGTGCGTTCACTAAATATTCCCCATAAAATTTATTCTCTCCATTGCCCGGGTTTCTTGTAAATGCAACACCGGTGCAGCTGTCATCACCCATATTCCCAAATACCATTGCCTGTACATTTACTGCAGTTCCCCACTCGTCGGGTATTTTTTCAATGCGGCGGTATTCGAAGGCTCTCTTACCATTCCAGCTGCTGAAAACAGCCCCAATGCCACCCCATAATTGTTCCCATGGATCATCAGGGAAATCAGCGCCCAATACTTTCTTCACCGTTTTTTTATAATCTTTCACCAGTTCCTTCAGTTCGGTAACGGTAAGGTCTGTATCACTTTTATAGCCTTGTTTGTGTTTGATCGCTTCCAGTTTTTTATCCAGTAGTTTACGGATGCCCACGCCATTTTTAACTTCTATACCACTACCTTTTTCCATCACCACATCTGCATACATCATAATCAGGCGGCGGTAGGCATCATAAGCAAAACGTTCATCACCACTTTGTGCGATGATACCTTTAATCGTGTCATCGTTAAGCCCTACATTCAAAACAGTTTCCATCATGCCTGGCATACTGCGCCTTGCACCTGAACGGATGGACACCAGCAAAGGATTTTTTTGATCACCGAATTTTTTACCGGTTAGTTTTTCCATTTTAGTCAATGCATTCGCTGCCTGTTCCTGTAATATTTTTGGATAGGTCTTCTTGTTCTGGTAATAATAATTACAAACATCCGTAGTTACTGTAAAACCAGGCGGAACGGGTAATTGCAATTTGGGATGACCCGCCATTTCGGCCAGGTTTGCACCTTTACCACCTAACAGATTTTTCATCGATTCATTGCCATCGGCTTTGCCGCCACCAAAAAAGTATATATACTTTTCAGCCTTAGTATTTTTTGCCATAATTGTAATTTTTCATTATACAGAGTTATGCCATGTTTAGCCAAAATTTTAAAACATCAGTCATACAAATACTTGACTTTCATCATTGGAAAAAGCCAGTAACAAAGAGATAGGGTTCCTCTTATTATTTGCGTGGATCAGCCGAAGTAAAAGCGGGTGCAGAAGAGAATAAGTTAATTTGACGATTTGATGATGTGCTGATGTGATGATTTGGGTGATGTGCTGAGGTGCTGATGACTTTAATGCATAGTTCTGTTTATTTTGTGTAGCCCACACGGATAAATTGGAAACCTACAGTTACTATTTGAAGAATTCAATCAATGAATTGATCAGCGCTTTTCGGTGCAGGTTTATACAAACCGGTGGCTACCCTCACCGCCTGCAAATATTGGAGGCGGCAATAATCAGACCTTTATTTTTTCTTGAGTAATACCTGTTCATCCATATACTCAAACATTTTTTTATAAAAAAGCTGCAACACTTCATATTCATCTGCCTGGTAAAGGCTCCGGGAAAATTCAATTTTTATCATTGCCCTTATCAAGTGGTCATTTTCGTTATAATCAGTAGAACGGGTCATCACAATATCCTTTTCTTCATTGGTTAGTCTCATTGATTTGGGTAGTTCTTCCGGTACCATACCTTCGGGCAATACAATATCCGTTAAGATGGTAATGGATCTTTTGTACCCGAAGTTGATATTTGAAAAACGGTTCTGGCTCAGGAAAGGATTATACGTGAACCCTGAAAAAAGATTGACAGGGATCAGCAGGTATTCCCCGGCGGCTCCTGCCCTTGAAATGAAATGATAATCCTGTTCAAATGGAAGCGAATCGTTGGCTTCATTGGAAGCAGTTGCTTTTTTTATTTCAACCTGTATTTTTTCATCTTTTACAAGATTTCTTAAAAAACCAGGTTGTTTATCTGTGTATTCTTCCTTCTTTTCAGTTCTTGCATATTCAATACTGCTCACCTTTGTATCACCTTCAATAGAACCATCCTCCAGTACTTTCAGTTTATTAAAAACAATCTCTTTATACCCCAAAGAATCGTTTAAAATATTCACCAGTTCTCCCTTTTTTCCTTTTAATACAAAAGCCGTAGTATTTAAAAGCTCGTACGGAATAATATGAGCAGGCGTAAACTTTTTTGTAGCGTCCAGGTAATAATTCTTGCCGTTGATCTTTACGCAGGCGACCACTGAATTGAACTGATCAATAAATGGATATTCTGTATTGATACGGCCATGCCATCGTTCACTTACCAGCGATGGATACACTTCAAGCCCTGATTCCACTAACAGGTTCAATAAAATAAAATTGATCTCACCGCTATTACCGGTTTTTTTTTGCCAGGGGGATTTAAGTCCATCAAAAGCAAACCTGCTGTAAACTCCGTTCCACCCCATATTGCTGCGAACAAAGTCATATACGGTTTTCATTTTAACCATCCCGTCTGGAATAGCTTTTACAGAATTAATAAATTCATCTGTTCCCGGAATCGTTTTACCGATAACACTTCCAAACCCGTCGTAAACACGCAGTTCCCTCGCCACTTCATCCCAGGATGTCATATATTTATTACCCCCAAATCCATTTCCTTTGCCGTATGCACTTAATTGAAAAACGACTTTCTGTAGATAATCCCTGCGGGAATCTATATATGGTTCATTTCTTAACCCGGGTATATTATTCATTTCAAAATAAACCGAGTTAGTGGATTCTTTAGGAGTAACTGTCACCTGCAGATCTGGCTTTTTCCATACCTGGTAAATGAATTCTGTATTAGGTACAATTACAAGGTTGTACCTGCTTGTTATAACCGGCCTGGTCTCCTGGAAATACCAATCCTGCAATCCGCCATAGTGTTTCATTGTACTGAGGTACTCGTACTCCAGGATAGAGCCCACTTTTACTGCAGGAAATGAAAATGATACTTCCCCGACACGTTCATTGATCTTTCTTGTAAAAATGGATTTCCTGTCCACAGCATTTGTGGAAACTTCTCCCCCGGCACCCGCGTTAATAGTAACTGCTTTGACCTCAGTAATATATTCAAAGTCGTCCTTGCTATAAAACTGAAGGGAAATGTTTGCATCGGCTACTCCTTTTTCCTTTAAGATTTTTAACCTGATATGACGCCTGGTTAAAAGCTGGTAACGGTCATCATAATCCGAATGCGCCTCATCAAGGAGTACTACCACGTCAGCATCCGTATCGAAACTGCATTCCTTTAATTGTATCTCTTTATCTGATACTTGTGCAAACGGGCTTAACTGGGCAAGTGCAGCATTTAGCTGGAGACATAGAAAAAAAAGGCTAAAGCAAACTGCTTTGAAATTCATGGGTTAATATTTTAAAGGTTGAGAATAATGCTAAAAATAAGTAAGATATCCAACGAGGGTCATCTTTCATAGTACGGTACTTCATCCTTACCAGAATTTTCTTTTTGGTACCAGTAAGCTTGTGTTACAACATATCCCTCCGGTGTTTTCAATAACCTGCCAAATATGGCATTGATGGTATTAAAAGTATAATCTGTAACACCCACTGTAAAAGTTTCGGGAGCGGGCGGAATTGGTGCAGGTGGAAGTGCTTCTGCCCCCTCTATAGGTTTTGGCGCAGGTGCTGCTTTGGGGGCAGGTGATGGCACCACCACAACTGTGTATTTATTGTGTTCCAGTAGCCGCTTGATGAATTGCATTCTTTCGGGTGAAACATCTTTCTCCACAATGCCGCATTTTACTCCGTTGAGTTCTTCAAATTCATGATTTTTATTGATCGCCATAAGAAATCCCTGGTTTAATTTATCACACTTACTAGTTACAAGTCTCAATCCACCTAACCCAACAATTGAATGTAATCATAGATCCAACCGATCAGCCCGGTCAGTATGATACCTGCTGCACAAACCACCAATCCTAATTTTACTGAAAAAGAAACCCGGATGGCAGCAATAGGTTGCTCATTGGGTTCCATAAATATTGCCCTGATAATTTTTAGATAGTAGTACAGCGATACTACCAGGTTTACTGCTGCAATGATGATGTAGAAGTAATTGGCCTGCGATGCCCCTGCCTTTATCAAAAATAATTTTCCAAAGAACCCAGCTGTTGGCGGAATGCCTGCTAAAGAAAACAGGGCCAGCGCAATCATCCAGCTTAAAAATTTATTGGTTTGATATAATCCACGGTAATCATTGATGGATTCCCTATTTGCCTGTGAAGCAATCAACCCCACAACCCCGAATGCAGCCAGGTTAGAAAAGATATAGATCAAAATAAAATAAACAACCGATGCTGTGCCTTCTGCGGTGTTGCTGCTGATACCCACTAAAATAAAACCTACCTGCGCTATGGAAGAAAATGCAAGGAAGCGTTTGATGTTTTGCTGCCGCAATGCAAAAAGGTTACCCACGATCATTGTTACGATAGATAACAACATAATGAGATTGTACCATACAGAATGCAGTGGCTGAAATACTTTGTACAATACCGTTACGAATACAAATGCAAATGCACCTTTTGAAATGACGGATAAAAAAGCAGTGGTGGCAGTGGGTGAGCCCTGGTAAACATCTGCTGTCCACAAATGAAAAGGCACGATCGATAACTTAAATGCAAATGCTGCAAACAAAAATATAAAGGCCATCACCTGTAACGGAGCAGCAGACAACAATGCCGGCAGCGCTTCAAAACTAATGGTGCCGGTTGCGCCATATACCAACGATATACCAAACAGCAAAATGCCGGAAGAAAATGCGGAAGTCAGGATCATTTTCATCGCTGCCTCAGAGGAGGTTCTTTTTTGCAGGTCGAAATTGGCCATTGCGGCAACTGGTATAGAGGCTAACTCCAGCGATAGATAAAACATCAGCAGGTTGCCACTGGATAACAAAAAGAACATACCCAGTAATGAAGACAACATCAAAATAAAAAATTCGGGCAGGTGGCTGCTTTTAATAAACCAATCAGCAAACAATAATGAAATCAGCAAAACCCCCAAATTCAAAATATTTTTTTGCAACACGATCATTTCACCGGTATAATATAATCCTCCAAATAAACTGCCCTCTTCATTTGCAACAAAACCTGCAATAAAATTGATGAGCAGCAGTACCTGGATAAAAAGCAGCAGCCGCTCATTGCTCATCCCCTTGCCTATTTTGATAAACAACAACAGGAAAAGGATGATGGTGACCACCAGTTCAGATTTCATTAATGTGAAAAACTCATTCATCAGTTACTTTTTGATCTCACCCGTACTTTTCGTTCAGGTTAGCATTTTGTCAGTTCATTATTTCTGCAAAGGCACCCACTCTCTGCAATTTTAGCAAACACTTAAAATATCATGCATCAAAGTTCCCCGTTTAGGGAGTTAGTGGGATGCTGACATTTTTTGCATGATGATCTCCGCTCCTGGCCTCACCAGGTCGTTTAACCAAAACGGCGCCAGCCCTATCGCTAATATTCCACTAATTAAAATGATGGTTGCAAGCCGTTCGTTCCAGGTGGCATCTGTAATCGTTTCATAGCCTGCTTTCAATGGCCCCATCGCCACTTTGCCAATGGCCCTTAAAATATATACTGCTGTTACAACAATAGACATACAGGCTGCAATGGTTGCGATCCGGTGAAAGGCATCTGCATTTTGCCAGGAGCCAACAAAAACGGTCATCTCTGCAACAAAGCCGCTGAGGCCCGGCAAACCGAGCGAACACAAACCAACAATAAATAATGCCGTGGATATAAACGGGGTTACTTTCAGCAACCCGCCCATTTCATTGACCTGCCTGGTGTGTGTGCGTTCGTATATCATACCGATGATGGCGAAGAACAGGGCTGTCATTACACCATGACTAACCATTTGCATCACGGCTCCGGTAATGGCAGTCTTCGTAAGCATACCCAGCCCAAGCAATACAAATCCACAATGGCTTACGGATGAATATGCATTGATGTATTTAAAATCCTGCTGCATCATGGTGGCAAAAGCTCCATATAAAATAGCGATCGTTGCTAATATAATGATGATATTGGCATACTCTTTTGCGCCTTCAGGCATTAAGTACATGGCTACACGCAAACAGCCATAACCACCCAATTTCATAGAGATACCTGCCAAAAACATAGACCCCGCTGTTGGCGCAGCCGAATGTCCATCAGGCACCCAGGTATGAAAAGGAAACAAAGCGGTGAAAATGCCAAAGCCGGCAAACAACAGCGGGAAGCAAATCTTCTGCACCTCCACCGGCATATTCAGTTTGGCCAATGCGGGCAGGTCAAATGTATGCGCCCCACTGCCAAAATAAGTACCCATCATCCCTACTAACACCAACGCTGAGCCGAACATCAGCAGCAGGGCGAGTTTGTTGGCTGCATATTGCTTTTTGCCGCTGCCCCAGATACCGATCAGCAAATACTTTGGAATCACAGCAATTTCTAAAAAGAAGAACAGGATAAACAGATCTAATGAAATAAAGAAACCGTATGCACCCAAACTGAGCAGTATAAGAAGAAAGAAAAACTCTTTCGTCATCTTATCCACTTTCCAGGAAACCAGCACACCTGCAATCACTACGAAAGCGGTGAGCAATATCATGGCGACAGAGATTCCATCCACACCTAAATGGAACGATATGTTCAATGACGGGAACCAGTTATATTGCTGTTCAAACAGGAATTGCGTGGTATTGCCTGCAGTCCTTTGAGCATAAAACGCTGCCAGTAAAACAAAAGAAGTGATCAACTGGATGGCAGCACCTCCAAAAGCGATCCATTTAGCCTGCTGCTTTGCCGCCAGCAAAACCCCAACTGCTGTAACTAGCGGAATCAATATGAGTAGTAATAAATTCATTCGATTTTTTTTACCAGCTTTTTTGTTTTAACCAGTTATTACAATCCGGTTTACTTCCATAAATAAATAAACAGCACGGTCAGTCCCATTACGCCTCCTAAAAAATATATTGCATACTGTTGCACTTTACCTGATTGAAAAGCTTTGATCTTTTCTGCCAGCGTGGTGGTACCGTTACCTGTTTCATTCACCAGGCCATCAACAATATTTTTATCAAACCAGGCTGCCGGTCTTCCAACCAAATTAAAAATTATCTTTTGGGTGATGAAGCCGTATAGTTCGTCAATATAAAATTTTTGATGGGCTGCTTTGTACAGGTTGCCCAATTTATTTGAGTACTTAACCGGGCTATCATTTTGACGCAGGAACAACCATGTTGCGATGCCGATACCGGCCAATGCCAACACTACCGGTGCCACTGAAAACAACAGGTGCAATGCTGTTGTCAAAGGCTTTCCATCCGCCGTAACAAAATTTCCAAAATGAATAAAGCCGGCCAGGCAGGACGCCATTGCCAATACGATGAGCGGTAACATCATGGCCAAGCCGCCTTCACCATGCTTCTCCGAATCATGTGGGGCGGAATGTTCACTATGCACCTGCGTTTGTTTATTCCAGAAAATACTGAAATATAAACGGAACATATAAAATGCAGTGAGGCCCGAGGTAATAAGGGCGGTATAAAAAATAACCGGGTAATGATGATACGCTGCCAGTAAAATTTCTTCTTTACTAAAGAAACCTGCAAATGGAGGAATACCGGAAATGGCTAAACAGGCAATTAAAAAAGTGATATGGGTAATGGGTAAGTACTTCCTTAAGCCACCCATATCTTTCATCTCGTTGCTGTGTACATAATGTATCACAGCGCCTGCTCCAAGAAACAGCAATGCTTTGAACATAGCATGGGTAAACAAATGAAACATCGAAGCAGTGAAACCAAGTCCGGCTTCTCCGCCTGTTTTTGATACCCCCAATGCAAACATCATAAAGCCAATTTGCGACATAGTAGAATAAGCAAGCACTCTTTTTATATCTGTTTGTGTACAAGCTATTACCGCTGCAATCAACGCAGAAATTATTCCTGTATATGCCACCACATCCATTGCGATTGGAGATATTTGAAAAACCGGGAATAATCTTGCCACTAAAAAAACACCGGCTACCACCATCGTTGCTGCATGTATCAATGCAGATACCGGTGTGGGGCCTTCCATGGCATCCGGCAACCAAATGTGCAAAGGAAACATGGCACTTTTACCTGCGCCTCCAATAAACACCAGCACCAATCCCCATGTTAATGCAGAAATTCCCATGAACGATGCAGCCGTTGCCATTTTAAATTCAGCGGACTGTAAAGAAGTGAGGCGCTCAATCAGCGTGTTAAAATCCAGTGTTCCTGCATAAAAAGAAAGGACCAGGATGCCGATTAAAAAACCCAGGTCTGCAAAACGGGTAACAATAAACGCTTTTTTACAGGCCGCCACTGCGCTGGGTTTATCGTAATAAAAACCAATCAGTAAAAAGGAGGAGACGCCTACCAGTTCCCAAAAAATATACATTTGAAAAATGTTCGAAGACAATACCAATCCCAGCATGGAAAAAGTGAAGAGTCCAAGAAAGGCATAGTACGTTGCAAAGCGCTTTTCCCCTTTTAAATAAGCCAGGCTGTAGATATGCACCAATAATGAAATAAAAGTAACCACCACCAGCATCATCGCAGTGATGGGATCTATTAATGCACCGATATCAATGGATAACTGATCAGAAAATTGCAGCCAGGTATATTTAAATGCGGTTACTTTTTGATAAACACCCTCCACCTTTCCGTATTCAAAAAAATATTGGTAGGCCGTGTAAAAAGCAAGTGCTGCAGAGGAGGCAAGCAAAAAGGTTGCGATGATACCGGCAGACCGGTTAACATATTTTTTTCCGAATAAACCCAATATCACAAAAGCTGCCAGTGGCAATAAGGGGATCAGCGCTATTTGTAATGCATTTGACATAATCAGTATTTCATTTCTTCTGTTTGCTCCACATCAATTGACTTGTGTGACCGGTATAAATTAATGATGATGGCAATGGCAACGGCGGCCTCCGCTGCTGCAATGGCAATAATAAAAATCGTGAAGAAAACCCCATCCAGCCTGCCCGGCCACAGGTATTTGTTGAATGCGATAAAATTCAGGTTCACACTGTTTAAAATCAACTCAATGCTCATCAGCATGGTGATCAGGTTCTTCCTGGCAAAAAAACCATACATACCAATAAAGAACAGCGCAGTACTGATAAATAATATGTGGTATAGTCCGGGTGTTATCATTTTTGTTGCAAGTCTTGTTCATTCGGTAATGTATCCTCCGGCCGCATGGCTATTACAATGCAGCCGATCATGGCAGCCAATAATAAAATACTCACTACTTCAAACGGTAACGCATAGCCGTCTTCGGTAGTGGCCAGCATTTTTTCTCCAATTGCTGCAATGGTTGGAGTTGTGGATTGGTCTGCTGTAACAGTGAAATGATGATTGATCATCTGCAGCATTACCAGCGCAAAGGAACAGAACACTGCCGCTGCTGCAAATACCTGCCTGCCTATTTTCTGTTTGGGTAATAATTCACCCGCCTGCTGTGTCAGGAAAATAGAAAAGATGATCAGTACTGTAATGCCGCCAACATAAACGATGATCTGAACGGCGGCAATAAAATCGTACTGCATCCAGAAGTAAAAACCTGCTATACCAATAAGGGTAAACAATAAATAAATAGCTGCACGGAATATTTGCCTGGAGGTAACTGCCAGCACCGCACTTACTAAAGTAAGCAAGGCGAGCAGGTAAAATATAATTGTTGAGCCGGTCATTTATTAGTTAGTTCTTGGATATAAATTCATTTTATCTTCTGCAGCCTCATCCCTCTATTCCCTTCTCCAAAAGAGAAGGCATAGTACTTCAACCCTTTATAAACATTTTATCTTCCACATCTTCATTTGTTCTTTAATCCACAAAATTCCCATACACCGCAACCCGGCAAGCACCCTACATTTTTGATCACCTGCCTTGGTTCCCCGCTGGCTAGCGGGGGCGGAGGGGGTTATTCCACCCCATCCATAATTTTTGAACCTGGATTATTCAACACTTTTGTGAGCTGGCTCCGGTCAAATACACTGTGTTCAAATGTCTGTGCCATCTTGATAGCATCAGATGGACATGCCACAATACACAGGTTGCACATGGTGCATAATTCTAAATGATATACCAATTTGTCAATCGCTTTCTTTTTCTTTCCTTCCGGTGTGATATCAAATTTGGTCACTACTTTAATCGTTCCATTTGGGCAAGCCAGCTCGCAGGCAGTGCATCCCGTGCAGCGGTGCTCATTCTTTTCATCGTGGGGCATCACTACTTCCCCTTTAAACCGTTCCGGGAGATGCATGGTTTCCCTGTTGTCGGGGTATTCCTCTGTAATGATCTCTTTGTGATGGGTAAAATAATAACCGGTACGCCGCATCCCCACCAGCATAGATTTGACGGTTGAAAAAACAGTTTTTATATAGTTTATTAAAAACATAAAGCCCCCTCCAAACCTCCCCCAAAGGGGGAGGCCTTTAGACACTGATAATTTAAAACTCTTCTCATAATAAAATAATTATTTCTTTTATTTCACTGACAATTCAGAATCTAGAACTCCTGGCTCGATCCTCCTTTGAGGTGAGGTTTAAAAATGCCAACCCAATATAGCCATCGCCGTTACCAGCAACAGGTTAAACATACTGATCGGTAATAAATATTTCCATTCCAAATTCAACAACTGGTCAATCCGTAATCTTGGAAAAGTCCACCTGAACCACATGATCAGGAAAATAAGAAAAAATGTTTTTCCCATAAACCAGATACTTGATGGAATATAATCCATTACCTGGTTAAAGCCTTGCCAGCTACCGATGTGAAACGGCATCCATCCACCTAAAAATAAGGTAGCCCCGATAGCACATACAATAAATACGTTTACATATTCTGCTAAAAAGAAGAGAGCAAACTTCATCCCCGAATATTCTGTATGAAAGCCTGCTGTTAATTCAGACTCTGCTTCTGCCAGGTCGAATGGCGCCCTGTTGGTTTCAGCGGTTGCCGCAATGATAAAAATTACAAATGCAATCAGCACAGGAATGTGTCCTTTAAAGATCCACCAGCCATCCACCTGCGAATGAACGATCTCATTAAAACTTAAGCTGCCGGTTAATATAACAATTGCGATGATCGATAAGCCGGCTGATAATTCATAACTCACTATCTGTGCACCGCTTCGCATAGCACCGAGCAAAGAATACTTATTATTGCTAGCCCAGCCTGCCATCAGGATACTGATGACCATTACTGACGATACCGCTGATACATACAACACACCAATATTGATATCCCACATTTGAAAATCCCTTGCAAAAGCGATGGGCGCCATCAGTAACATCGCTACTACAATGGCGATGAGGGGCGCCAGGTTGAACAAAAATTTATCCGCACCATCCGGTGTCAATCCTTCCTTCACCAATAATTTCACTGTATCAGCCATCGATTGAAACATTCCCTTTGGTCCTACCCGGTTTGGTCCCAACCGTATCTGTATCCACGCAGACACTTTTCTTTCCATGATCACCAGCACCAATCCCAGTACCGCAAACAAACCAATCACACAAACACCGGCAATCACCATTTCAATGATCAGCGTCCATGTTGGATTAAAGGTTGCCCTTAACCAATTGTCTATAATTTTCGATATCTCTGATAAGCTTATCATTTGCCCCATCTCTGCTAACCAGCGGAGAGTTTATTTTTAATTTATATTATTTCGTCAAAGTATTTTACCATCCAATTCGCATCCCGGAAAGCACTCCAGATTTTTTACGCTTGCCTTACTCCCCTTTAGGGGGCGGAGGGGCTATCTGTCAATATCCGGTATTACCAAATCCAGTGTTCCCATCATCGCCACCAAATCTCCCAGCTTACTACCCCTTGCCATATGATCCAGCGCACTCAGGTTTGAAAAGCCAGGCGAACGGAACTTGATCCTGTAAGGCGTAGTACCTCCTTCACTCACAATGAACACTCCAAATTGCCCCCTCGCTGTTTCCACCCGTTGATAAAATTCACCTTTGGGTAATTTGATCACGGCTTTTGTTTTTGCCTGGAAATCCCCTTCCGGAATATTATCGATGAGTTGCTCAATGATCCTGATAGATTGCTGCATCTCCCGGATTCTGATCATATACCGGGCAAAAGAGTCACAGCCATTTTCCAGAATTTCATCAAACTGTAATTTTTCATACCCCTCATAAGGAAATATCTTTCTTGTATCACAGCTAACGCCACTGCCTCTTGCAGCCGGGCCCGTACACCCAAATGAAACCGCATCTTCCTTTGATAATATACCCACGCCTTTCATACGGTTTTGAAAGATCGTATTGCCGGTTACTATCTCATCCATCTCGCCGATCTTGGAGGTGAACTGTTTTACAAAATCTTTTACCTTTTTTTGAAAATTGGGATGAATATCCTGCATCACACCACCCGGTACGATATAGTTCATCGTTAATCTTGCGCCACAGGTTTCTTCCATGATATCATTGATGAGTTCCCTTTCCCTGAACGTATGAAAGAAAGGCGTGAATGCACCAAGATCCATTGCCATAGCACCCAGCCATAATTCATGCGATGCGATCCTTGTCAGTTCATCCATCAATATCCGTATCACTTTTGCTCTTCCTGGTATTTCTACCTGCATGCCTTTTTCAACACACAAAGCACAGGCGTGATTGTTGATGTGAGAAGATAGATAATCCATCCGGCTGGTAACATAAATAAATTGCCGGTAGGTGAGGCTCTCACACATTTTTTCGATGGAACGATGAATGAAACCCAGGTGAGGTTCTACTTTTTTGATCGTTTCTCCATTCAGCGTAATCACTAAATGCAACACACCATGCGTAGCAGGATGTTGCGGCCCTACGTTGATGATGAAATCTCCAGCCTCCTTTGCAGCAAGGTTTTGATTTTCATCCGCTACTATCGTTGTTTCCCTGTACATTCCGTTGTTACAAACCGTTTTTTATTTTTATTGGCCAGGCCTTTTTTCTTTGTTGTTCTACCAAACTGCCGCTCCTATGGAGCTTTGCTATTTTGATTGCGTTCTTTATCATAATTTCAAAAACTCCCGCTAACTAACGAAACCCAATCCATGCTTTGAGGCGTTTTACAACTTTATCATATTTACCGCATCTTCAAAATCTTTCCTCAATGGATTCTTTCCTTCCCAACCATCCGGCAAAATCAGTAACCGCAAATCAGGATGATTAATAAAATGAACGCCAAATAATTCATACACTTCCCGTTCATGAAAATTAGCCGTCTGCCATATATCACTCACCGTTTCCACTTCGGGTTTGGCAGCATCTAATTTAATTTTTACAACCAGGTTATGATGAAAAGTATAAGAATCGAAATGATACAGCATCGTAAGATGTGTCTTAAAATCTATACATGTAAGAAAGGAAAGAAAGTCAAATTGAAGGGCTTCATCAAAATGCAATTGCCTTGAAAAATTTTTCCAATCAGCCGCATCCACATTAACGGCAGTGAATTCGCCAGCCTCATCAAAGATGGCTGCAGGCAGCAGTTCGGCAATTTTTATTTTCAGTTCTTCGTTGGTCATTGGACATCGCATCCCCGGTTCCTCTATCCCGAATGCTTTCGGTAAGAAGCTGGCAGGGTATTATTTTTTTATTTGACTTTTGTTGTAGGTATTTTCAACCACATCTATATTCTATATCATTTAAAACACTTCATTTACTCAATAGCCACCACAAATTTCAGGACCTTGTTCTTTATGTCCCTTTCAGTTTTTGGGGCATCTGTTCTCTTGTATAGCCACTTTTAATTTTTTCCTGCAATGTCATCAGCGCATGTATCAATGCTTCTGGCCTCGGTGGACAACCAGCAACGTATACATCCACGGGAATTATATGATCTGCCCCTTTCACTACGGAATAGGTATTGTAAAAAAATGGACCGCCACTGATAGCACATGCACCCATTGCAATTACATATTTAGGATCGGCCATCTGGTCGTATAATCTTTTTAATACCGGTGCCATTTTATTTACAATGGTGCCGGCAATAATAATTACATCTGCCTGTCTTGGAGAGGCACGGGCTACTTCAAAACCAAATCGTGAAAAATCGTACCGGGCGCCGGCAACAGACATGTACTCAATACCGCAGCAACTCGTGGCAAAAGTCAGCGGCCATAGAGAGTTGGATCTTGCCCAATTGATGAGGTCGTCCAGCTTACTCAGCATTACGCCACCACCTGGCATGTCATGTACCTGACCAGGAAAAGCCTCCCCTAAATCCCCTCCCAAGGAGGGGACTTCTGGACCCTGAGAATTATTTGCAGTATTATTCATTTGCCATCAATGATATTTGAAATACTATGGACCTTAATGCCAACAAAAAATATATCATTTTACATCATAGTACGCCTGTCTTAAATCCCTCCTTTGGTGGGTGGGGAGGCGTTCTACACCCACTTCAACGCACCTTTTTTATGTGCATATAAAAATCCCATAAATAAAATGAAAAAGAAAATGATCACTTCCACCAGCGCAAACCAACCAACTTTTTTTGCCACCACTGCCCAGGGGTATAAAAAAACCAATTCTACATCGAAGATTAAAAAAATAAGGGCAAACAGGTAATAGCCCACATTCAGTTGCATCCAGGTTTTGCCTTGGGTGGGTATGCCGCACTCATAAGGTTGTCCCTTTTGTTTATTGGTACTGCCCTTGTTCACAATCTTTGAGATTAAGACCGCAATCACACCAAAGGTCAGCCCGGCAAGAATTAAAACAATCATTGAAGCTGCTCCCATACAAAATGTTCAGTTGGTTTAGCAAGAAATTTGTAGGCTCAAGGTAGTGAAAAAATGATAACTACAAATACAGGAAAAAACAGCTATCTGTCATTTGCTCAAATGATATTAATCATTAAAGCTATCACCTGTCAACCTATCATCAACCATATATTTCCAGGTGAATATTTTTTTTATCATACCCCATTGCTAAAATACGCTGCTTCGCTTCATCAATCATGCCCTTCCACCCACAGAGGAAAAAACTGACCGGTCTTTTATCTGCACAAATTTCTTCATAAATGGGATGCACATACCCGCTGCGGCCTTCCCATTCTTCCCGTGATAAAGCAGGAATGTATTTAAAGCCCGGCATTTTTGCTTCCAGTTCTTTCAGCTCGTTATAATATAAAAGCGTGTCTTTGGTTCGACAGCCAAATACGAGGTAGACATTTTTTCTTTCAGTATTGTTTAAATGCAGGTGGTTTACCATGCTGCGGAAAGGTGCAATACCGGTACCAGTACAGATCATTACCACATCATTTTCTAATGGATGCCGTAATGTAAAAACCCCTTGCGGCCCACGGAAAGACAATTCAGATCCAACACTTATCTCATTAAAGAGGTAGGGTGTGCCCAGGCCGTTTTTGTCCAATACAATTACCAATTCAAATACATTGGTACCATCGGGCCAGGAGGCAATAGAATAACTCCGCCAGCGTTTGTTTTGCTTTTCATGTATAGGCAGATCCAGTGTTACAAACTGGCCGGGAACAAAATCAAAATGTTCCATTTCCGGCACCTGTATCCAGAATCTTTTTGTATCTGCGGTTTCATTTTCTATTTTGATAACAACGCCGGTGCGCCATGGTTGCAGTGCCATATGGTTTTATCGTTTTAGGTTTGCAAACAAACAATTTTTACAACAGTTCAGCAGATAAAAATCCGCACACGATTGCAGAGGGGCAGTTGCACGCAAAGGAGCAGAGAACGCAGAGAGAAGTTTTTGCAGGCTTACCTCAATTTGCAATAATAATATTTCTGCTCCTAACCTCATGTGTCCGCTTCAAAACAAAAGGACCGGCACGCAAAAAAACATAGAACGCAGAGAGGTTTTTACATGAACACCTGCAAAAAAAGTACCTGAGTTTTCCTCTGCGGCCTCAGCGTCTCTGCGTGGCACCTCTTTTAAAAAAGAAAACGGCCACCTGGAAAGGCAGCCATTTTATTTTATATACCCTCAAAAATTTAATCCAAATTATAAACTCATCATCTCTTTAAACTTCACTGCCTGTCTCCTGCTTACCTCTATTTTTTCGCCGCCCTGCAGATCCAGCAACAAGCCACCATTAAAGTAAGGCTCTATCTTTTCAATCATCCGCATATTGACGATATGCTTCCTGTTTGCACGAAAGAAGGTTTTTTCATCCAGCCTTTCTTCCAATGCGTTAAGAGACTTCAAAATTAACGGTTTGTTTGTTCCGAAAAAAACTTTTGCATAATTACCTACACTTTCGAACAATCTTACCTCGCTCAACTTTACAAACCAGCAACGTTCTCCATCCTTTACAAATACCTGGTCCGCCTCGGTAAGCAGGCCCCTGTTCATGCCGCTTTGTCCCAGTTCCTTCTCCTCTGCCTGCTGCAGTTTTTGCAACGCATCCGCCAGCCTCTTGGGTTCTATAGGTTTCATTAAATAATCCAGGGCATTCACTTCAAATGCCTTTAATGCATATTCATCATAAGCGGTTGTAAAAATTACATGGGGCGCCTTGTCCAGGTCCTGCAGCATATCAAAGCCTGTTTTTCCCGGCATCTGAATATCCAAAAATATCAGGTCAGGGTTCAGCAAGTCAATTTTTTCTATTCCTTCGGCTGCATTGGCTGCTTCGTCCACCACTTCAATTTGCGGAAATTCCAGCAATAATTTCTTCAGTTCATTTCTTGCTAAACGTTCATCATCAATAATAATCGCCTTGTGCATATTTGTTGTTTTAAATTATTTTATCACCAGCACGGGATGTACAGGCATGGTAACTTTGGATTCTACAATATCGCTATTCAAATTCTTAATATCAAACTTTGCTTTACCCTGGTAGAGGAGGTTTAACCGGTCCTGTGTGCTTTTTATCCCAAATCCATCACTGTTTACAACTCCGTTCAGTTGCCCGGTATTTTGCACTAATAACACATGGTGATCGCCCACAAAGTCCGATACAATCCTTACAACTCCCCCATTTATTTTTTTGCTGATGCCATGTTTGATGGCATTTTCAACCAATGTCTGCAGCATCATGGGTGGCACCGGCTGACTCAGCGTGTCTTCATCGATATGCATCTCAATATTCAATCTCTCTTCAAAGCGCATTTTCTCCAGGGCCAGGTAATCCTTTACAATACCCAGTTCTTTTTCAAGCGGTACCGTTTCCAGTTTTTCGGCCTGCATACTGCTGCGAAGAATATTACTTAACTCTGTAATAGCTGTTCTTGCCCGGGCAGGGTTTTCGTCTACCAATGCCCGTATGCTGTTGAGCGCATTAAAAATAAAATGCGGATTGATATGTGACTTGATGGTTTTTAACTCCAGTTCTTTTACAGTCGACTCCAGCTTTAATGTATCCAGTTCCTGCTTGCGGTTACGTTCTACATAATGATATATATAATAAATAAGGTTCCAGATAAGAAACAGGATGAAAATAGTGATGGCATTGCCGATCAGTTTATTCAACAGGGGTATATTATCTTCTTTCAGGTGTATATCCAGGAGCGTGGTGAGTGAAACTAAAACCGAAGAGTATAAAACGGAAAAAATAGCGGTTAGCAGCAAAAAATAGAATATCTGCCTTTGGATAGGCATTTTAAGCAGTTTGTATTCTTTGATACACAACCTCATCATATGTGAAAAAAATATACCCAGCACAATCACAAACAACAGCAGTCCGGAATATCTCAGCGGTTCTTTCTCCTTGTCAGGATCCGATAAACTAAAATAAAAGAAAGCGTTGGTAGCAAACCAGGCTCCCCATCCTCCCAATTGGCACATCCAGTATCTCGACAGGTTTTTCATCATAGTATAGCAAAGTTACACAGGCCAACACCGCCCCTACAGGCGTTTTGATTAATGGTGAAATGATGTTGTAAGAGGTTAAAGTACTAAAATAAAACACAAACGGGGATATATAATCTGAAAACTGAAAGAAATTTATGCCAGGGCCTTTTGATGTTAGACCCAATGCAGTATTTTTGGCGCCACAAATAAACCACAGTAAACTAAATTTAACATCATGTCAAGTTCACACTCAAAATCACATGAACCAGGTGCATTGTCAAACGGATTTGTAAGATTAGTCATCATAATTTGCCTGGCACTGCTGTCAGCGCTATTATGGAATGCTTGTGGCTGGTCTTTAGGTACTGACGGAAAGGGGCATGGAGATGGCCATGGTGGCGGACATGCAGCGGGGCCGGCAGCCGGGCACGAAGTAAAACATGAAACAGGAACTGCTCATGCTATGGCAGCAGGTAAAGTGGATACAGCCACAGGTGATTTCGTATATGAAGCCGGCAAAATGATGACCATTGACCTCCCCAATAATGCAGGTAAACTGCAAGTGGGTGAATATTCCACCGAATATAAGCTTTACCAGTTTTTATCTGATACCACTCAACAGCTTGATACAGTAAAAGGAAACTGGTTTGAATTAACCAATGTAAAATTCAGATCAGGCGGAATGGCTATTGATTCTTCCTCATTGGGTCAAATAAAAAACATTGCTGCCATCAGCAAGGCTTTTCCAACAGCACAATTCAAAGTAGGTGGCTATACTGACAACAGCGGCGATACCAACAGTAATATGCTACTGAGTCAAAGAAGGGCTGATGTAGTATTAGGAGAATTTAAAAGAGCAGGCCTTAGCTCAGCAATATTTATAAATGCCAAAGGATATGGTCCGGAACATCCGATAGGTGATAATGCAACAGTGGAAGGAAGAGCAATGAACCGCAGGGTTGCAGTGAATGTGAAAGCAAAATAAAAGATATTACATAGTTTTTATTATAACCTCCTTTGCCGGGAGGTTTTTTTTGACCCAAAAAACCCGGGTGAAAACACCCGGGACTAATCGACTACTAATTGAAACTATTACAAATGAGAAAAGTTAATTCGCTTTTGAATGATAAAACTATGGTTGCATTACTTTGATATCAATACATAATTTTAAGTACGCCTCCATTTGAATTGCTGAACTATTAGTTCGGAAAATTGTGGCCTGGCTAAATAAAGAGCCGGAAAAAGGAAAGGTTTTAATATAGCTGGTGTCCACTGGCAGATATCCCTTATACTGTAAATGAAAAAACAACTTTTTATTTCTCTATTTTTACAACATGGCGAACCCAAATTTAAATAAGGATGCTGAAGGATTGAGCCCTGCTGAAAAGGAATTTGAAAACAATATCCGGCCCGGGGAAATGGATGATTTTGCCGGTCAGCCGCAGACTATCGAAAACCTCCGCATCTTTATTAAAGCAGCTAAAATACGTGGGGAAGCATTGGATCATATCCTTTTTCATGGCCCGCCGGGGTTGGGCAAAACAACACTCTCCAGGATTGTAGCGAATGAATTGGGCGTACAGATCAAAGAAACCAGCGGACCTGTTATTGAAAAACCTGGTGATCTTGCGGGTTTACTCACCAACCTCGAACCCAATGATGTGCTCTTTATTGATGAGATACACAGGCTGAGTAATGTGGTAGAAGAATATTTATATGCGGCCATGGAAGATTACCGCATTGATATTATGATCGACAGCGGACCTAATGCAAGAAGTGTACAGATCAACCTTAACCCATTCACTTTAATTGGGGCCACCACCCGCAGCGGTTTGCTTACTGCACCTTTACTAAGCAGGTTTGGCATAAAATCCAGGCTTGAATATTATAATGCTGCCACCCTGCAAAAGATCATCCTGCGGAGTGCAGGCATACTGGGAACAAAAATAAAAAATGAAGCAGCTGATGAAATTGCAAGAAGAAGCCGTGGTACACCACGTATTGCAAACGGGTTGCTGAGAAGAGTAAGGGATTTTGCCCAGGTGCTGAATGACGGACAGATTGACCTTGGTATAACGCAACACTCTTTAAAAGCACTGAATGTGGATGAACATGGCCTGGATGAAATGGACAACCGCATTCTTAACGTGATCATTGATAAATTTAAAGGCGGGCCCGTAGGCATCACCACTATTGCAACTGCTGTAGGAGAGGAAGCCGGTACATTGGAAGAAGTGTATGAGCCCTTTTTAATACAGGAAGGTTTTATACAGCGTACCGCCCGGGGAAGGGAAGCTACTTCAAAGGCATATATACATTTAGGAAAAGTACAAACCAGGGGAGGAGAAAATAACTTGTTCAGCTGATCGGTAGCTATCGGTCATAACCGGATGGTACAAGATTAAATGCCACAGGTAAGTTATAACTGCAGTAGCCGTTGCCCGATTAATTATATAACTTTATGCAATTCCGTTTTCAAACTGCAGGTATATAAATGAAACAACTTTCTACAAGGCTGATCATAAGCATCTTTTTTGTTATCGCCTTTTCATTTATTGGCTTTTTTGTGGTGATCACTTTCAAAAATGTTACCCATACCAAGATATTAAATCAAAAAACCACCAGTTCGCTGCATGCACTCATGCTTACAGAAAGCGTGCTGGATAATATCGAGGAGCTGAATGCTGCCCAGCGTGGCTATACATTTACTTCCAGCAAAGAATACCGGCAGCCCCACGAAGAAGCAGTTGCAAAACTGGTAGCCAACATTGATTCATTCCATGCGTTTACGGGAACGGCGAAAGGAAGAAATATACAGGTGGCGCAAATAGTAAATCTTCTGCAGGAGAAAATAAAGGACTCAAAAAATTCCCTTCAGATTTTTGATTCTGCAGGGGTAAATGCTATAGTAGAAAAGATCAGAAGTGGTGTAAGCAAAAAAATAAATGACAGTCTCCGTTCTGCCCTCCAGCAAATGGAATTGAGCGACCGTGCCGTTATTAATAATTCAAATCAATACCTGGAGGATACAGCAAAAGAAACGAGCTACCGGTTTTTTATACTCTCTTTCGTTTTTTCTGTGATACTGGTGTGTTTTCTCCTGCTTATTTATTTTGAATTCAAACGAAAAGAAAAAGTTGCCGCACAGTTAAGATACCAGGCTTCGCTGATTGAGAACCTGCCGGATGCTATATTCACTACCGATAAAAACTTTATTGTAGAAAGCTGGAACAGGTATGCTGCTGAACTCTATGATATTTCAGGAACTGAAGCAACTGGCAAAGTACTTGCCTCGCTGATGACCATTCATAATAGTGATGAGGAAAAAAAGATCAGCCTTGCGGAATTGAATAAAACAGGTTTTTATAAAGCAGAATATTTGGTCACCAAAAAAAATAAGGAACAAATTTATGTGCTGGCCTCTATCAATACTATTGTAAATAATGAGGGATTGATAACCGGCTACATAGCTGTACACAGGAATATCACGGAAAGAAGAAAATTAGAAGACAGTCAAAAAGAATTCAGCAAGGAACTCGAAAAACAGGTAAAAATAAAAACTGCTGAAACCACCAATATCCTGGAACGTATTACAGATGGGTTTCTCACCCTGGATAGTAACTTCACTTTTACTTTTGTAAATAAAAAAGCTGGTGAAATGCTGGGGCACGATCCGGCTCATATGATCGGTAAAAATATTTTTACTGGCTTTGGTGAAATCAGCAGCAGTGTTTTTAATGATGCCTGTCTTACCGCCTTTAAAAACCAGCAGTATGTTTTTTTAGAAAACTATTACCTCCCCCTCAACCGATGGCTCGATAATGATATTTATCCTTCTGCAGACGGGCTGTCCGTTTTCTTTAAAGACATTACCTTTAAGAAAAGGACCGAATCTGCCCTGAAAGAAAGTGAAGAAAGATACAGGCATCTTATTGAAAACATACATGCGGGCGTAGTGGTACATCAGCCGGATGCAGCCATTATGCTATATAACCAGGAAGCATCAAGGCTGCTGGGCATCAAATCGGATCAAAAGATTCCTGCCGCTGAATGGTATTCTGTTTCTTCTGACGGAGAAAGACTTACCCAGGAAGAATACCCGGCCCTGCATGTGATAAGAACCGGTGAGCCGTTAATAAACATTGTGGCAGGTATAGACAGGCCCGGAAAAGAAGGAAGGACCTGGGTGCTGATGAATGCTTTTCCTGAATTTGATGATGAGAAAAAGTTAAAACAGGTGGTGCTCACTTTTGTTGATATTACTGACGCAAAAAGAGCTGAAGAGGAATTAAAAAGAAGTGAGCATGACCTTAACATGGCCCAGGCCATCGCCAAAACCGGCAGTTGGGAATATAACCTGCTTACAAATGAACTTAAATGGTCGAAAGAACTGTACCGCATATACGAACTGGAAGATACCCCGCCAGAAGCTTTGTACGAAAAATACAGGCAACGTTTTCATCCTGAAGATCTACCCAGCCTGGATATAACCCTGCAACGGGCTATTGAAAATAAGAAAGGCTATACCTACCAGCACAGAATTATTGTGGGCAGCGGAACGGTAAAACATATACTGGGTATTGGGGAAATAATACATAACGAGCATGGAGAGGTGACCGGCCTGAAAGGAACAGGGCAGGATATCAGTGAAATGATAAAGGCTGAGGAAAAACTGCAAAACTCTTATAAGCAGATAAAGCAGCTGGTAACTCACTTACAGGATATCAGGGAACAGGAAAGAACCAGTATGGCCAGGGAGATTCATGACGAACTGGGCCAGCAGCTTACCGGACTTAAAATGTATATTTCTTCATTGTATAAAAAGATTGCTCCACAGGAAGAAGACATCAAAGAAAAATTCAGCAGCACCCTGGAGTTAATTGAAGACACTATAAAATCTGTAAGAAAAATCTCGATGGACCTGCGCCCCAGTATGCTGGATGACCTGGGACTGATGGCAGCACTGGAGTGGCAAAGCAATGAATTTGAAAAACGGTCCGGCATCGATTCTGATTTCATTAATGAAACAGGTAACACAGAAATACCTAACCGGCTTAAAACGGGCCTGTTCCGGATATACCAGGAATCGTTAACCAATGTAGCCAGGCATGCAGATGCAAAAAAAATTGTTTCTTCGCTCAAATTAGAGAACAACAGCCTGGTGCTTACCATAACCGATGACGGAAAAGGTTTTTCGTTTAAAAATATCGAAAGCAAAAAAACACTTGGATTATTTGGCATGAAGGAAAGAACGCTTGAAATGGGTGGCCGCTACGAGATAAAAAGTGAACCTGGCATGGGCACCACGGTATCAGTAACGGTGCCGCTTAGCGCATAACAGGCAGCCTGCAAAAAAATAATTTGTACACATGATAAGAATACTAATTGCTGACGATCACATGGTGGTGAGGAAGGGCCTCAGGCAAATCCTGGCTGAAGAATTTACAGATGCCCACATTGAAGATGTGCCCGACGCAGAAGAACTTATAAAAAAAGTAATAAAAGAAAAATGGGATGTTGTGATTTCGGATCTTACCATGCCAGGCAAAAGCGGTTTGGATGCACTGCTCTATATTAAACAAAACAATCCCACATTACCCGTTCTTATCCTGAGCATCCATCCAGAAGAACAATACGCCATCAGGGTTTTAAAAGCCGGGGCATCTGGCTATTTAAGTAAGGATACTGCACCAGATGAACTGGTGAATGCTGTAAAAAGAGTTATGCAGGGGAAAAAGTATATAACGCTTTCTATTGCAGAAAAAATTGCTGACAGCCTCGACAGCGATTCGGATAAAAAAATGCATGAATACCTCAGCGACCGTGAATTTGTAGTTTTTAAAATGCTGGCTGCGGGTAAGGCTGTAGGCGAAATTGCAGACAATCTTTCATTGAGTGTTACTACGGTAAGCACTTACAGAGCCCGCATTCTAAGCAAAATGAACATGAAAAGCAATGCCAGTTTAACCTTGTACGCCATAGAAAATAACCTGTTATAAAATTAGTATAATCCGAAACCTCAGCGCTGGCACTACAACCTTGTAGTACAATCAATGACATCAATGTAGTACTATTTCTACTTTAAATTGGTTTCCAGTACTATGTGTTATTAATTTATTAATAGTCATCTTTGTTATGCCCACTTTAAATACCAATTATTGTTAAGAAAGACCTGTTTGTACATTTTCGGGGACCAATATTCCAGGAATGTTGTAACTGTAGTGGCTGTAAGAGATTAAAACTAATAGCCTTTACCTTCTGATTTATAAAACCCAAGACCTTGATGTAAGCAGTTTTTAGAATGGCATGTCCGGACTAAAACTGCTTTTTTTATTGCTTTTGAAACAACTTCTTTATTGCCTCCACTTTTAAGAGACACTCTGTATACTCTTCGGCTGCATTGCTTTTAAAAGTAATGGCACTACCCGCCTGGTAAGACAGGTAACGGGCGGGTTCATTGTAAAGCAAACTTCTTATTACCACATTAAAATCGAAATCACCATCCGGCATAACATATCCCACTGCACCAGAAAATAGTCCCCGCCTGGTTTTCTCATATTTTTCAATTAGTTCCATTACTCTTTTCTTGGGTGCACCTGTCATAGATCCCATGGGGAAAGTTGACTTAACGATATCAACCCAATGGGTGCCGGGGTCAACTGATCCTTCTACCGTACTGATCATTTGGTGTACCTGTGGAAAACTGTAGATGCCATGCAGCTCTGTTACTTTTACGGACCCCTTTTTGCAGATCCTGCTCAGATCGTTTCGCACCAGGTCAACCACCATGGTGTTTTCACTTCTTTCCTTTTCACTATCCAGTAAGCCCTGCCGGTTAGCATCATCCATATTGCTGTCTTCCGGGTTTCTTGGACTGGTGCCCTTTATCGGTTGTGATATAAGCCTGTTACCCTTTTTTTTCAAATACCGCTCTGGGCTTGCACATATACAATATTGATCCTTCAGTTTATAAAATGCAGCAAACGGGTTAGGCGATGTTTGGGATAGCCGCAAGTAAACCATAACGGGATCTATAAAAATTTTTTCTGCATAAAACTCCTGGCAAAAATTTATTTCATAACAATCGCCCCGTAAAATATGCGCTTGCAGCTTTTCAACAGCTTCAATGTATTCTTCCTTTTTAAAACGGCTCTGTATTTCAGTTTGACCGCTCATTAATTTACCAATAGCTGCAGAAGATGCAGTAACAGCTAAAAAGATCTCATCCGGATTGCTGTCAGCATGTATTATCACTTTGTCAAGCGACAGCTCTAAAACAATTTCTGGCTCAAAGAAATAAAGATCGGGAAAGTTGATGCCGTTATAATTATTTGACTTCAGCTGTTCAGTCTCATTCTTCAGATCATACCCAAAATGTCCGAATAAGAAACTCTTTTTTGTACTGCAATAGTCTTTCAACAGCGGGAATGCGTTACCGGCTGAAGCTGCTATATCAGTTTTCTTTCCTGCCCCGAGTAAACATTCAAAGGCCGGCTGTTCAAAATTGTACCGGTGATTATCGAGTAAACAAAAAATGCTGAACTGGTTGGCCCAATTCAGCATTTTTATTTTGAATTCTTTATGATTGTCAACGGGAAATTCAGCAGTTAGTTTCACAATAAAATGCCTTACGGCTGTTTACCCGTAAATAGTAATTAAAAATCGTCTTCATCGTCAAAGCCGCCGCCGCCGCCATCGTCAAAGCCAAGATCTTTAAAATCGTCATCGATCTTAAAGTCTTCTTCTTCTTCCTTTGCTGCTTTTTTTCCGGGAGCTTTCTTAGACTTTGATTTAGGCAGATCGAATTCATCAAAATCGGGATCCCACTCATCGTCTTCTTCTGTTTTTTCCCAATCATCTTCTACTTCTGCCTCTTCTTCTTCATCGTCATCATCTTCTTTCCCCTTTTTGGAAGTTGCCTTCCCCTTTTTTAGGGGTTTTTCATCCTCTTCCACGTCATCGTCATCATCATCTTCTTCCACATCTTTCTTGGGTTTAGTAGATGCTTTAGCAGTAGATTTTTTCACCTCATCTGCTTTTGGTGTTGTACTTTTTCCTTTGGTTGATTTTGCCGCCATAACAAACAATTAAGCTGTAAAATTTCTTAGAGATTTTTAATTAGCCAAATAATTTCCTGATTATTTTTAAGAACCTTTTATGCGGTAATTATTTGATCCCTTCCAGGACCATTACTAATATACTTTACCGGCACATTGAGGTAGCTGTTGATATAGTTGATGTATTCTTTCATCTTTGCAGGAAGCCCGTCATAGTCTTTTAATAATGATATATCTGTTTGCCACCCTGCAAAGCTTTTATAAACAGGTTCAATCTGCATTCTGTTCATTTGAAATGGCACTTCTGTTACTTCCTTGCCATTTATTTTATAAGCACCGCACACATTTAATTGAGCAATTGCATCCAGTATGTCCGTCTTGGTCATAATGATCTGCGTAACACCATTTACCATGCAGGCCATCTTCAATGCCACCAGGTCAATCCATCCGCAACGGCGTGGCCTTCCGGTAGTGGCACCAAATTCACTTCCTGTAGTGCGGAGCTGTTCACCCATTTCATCATTCAGCTCAGTTGGAAAGGGACCGCTGCCAACCCTGGTGCAATAGGCTTTTGAAACACCCAGCACTTCTTTAATTTTTTGTGGAGCAATGCCAAGGCCTGTACATACACCCGCAGAAATGGTATTACTGCTGGTAACAAACGGAAAGGTTCCAAAGTCAACATCCAGCATACTTCCCTGTGCACCTTCGGCCAATATCTTTTTGCCCTGCTGAATTTTGTCGTTGATAAAGTATTCGCCATTAACGATATTAAAACCCCGCAACTCTTCTATTGCTTCAAAAAATTCATCTTCCCAATTGCTGATATCTTCCTGGAAATTATAATTATCCAGCAAGCGCTGGTGTTTTAAACGCAGTTTAATGTATTGCGAAGTAAAGCTTTTATCAAGCAGATCACCCACCCTTAAGCCGTTACGGCCTGTTTTATCCATGTAAGCAGGACCAATACCTTTTAAAGTAGATCCTATTTTATCATTTCCCTTAGCGATCTCACTGGCTCTATCCAGTGCCCTGTGTGTCGGTAGTATCAGGTGGGTGCGTTCGCTTATATAAAGATTCTTTTTATAATCAACTCCCATCGCCGCAACTTTTTCACATTCTCTTTTTAATGTAACCGCATCAAGCACCACACCGTTACCAATCAGGTTGATTTTACCCGGGTGAAATATTCCACTGGGGATTTGATGAAGAACAACTTTTTGTCCATTCACATATAGTGTGTGCCCTGCGTTTGGTCCTCCCTGGAAACGGGCAACCACATCATACGATGGAGCGAAATAGTCAACTATTTTCCCTTTGCCTTCATCGCCCCATTGCAAACCTAAAATAACATCTACCATTTATTTACTTCTTTTTTCCTGATCAATTATTTTAACCGGGCGTAAAAATAGAGTGAATTGATGCAATCACCTAAAATGAAATCATTCAAAATAAAAAATGTTTTTAAGAGACCGTTGTATAACTGCTACAACATAAAAAATTCTCATGCTTTAAATTCAGGCTCAATGATAAAAGAAATAAAAGTTTCCTGCAGAAATTGTTTTTTTTAATCAAACGCCCCACAATATGCTTACCTGAAAAATATTTTTAGTCGTGCCTAAATTTTTATAATTAACTGATAATCAGTAATAAATTTGCTGTACTTGTGTCATCCTTACACATAGATTGCTAAAAAAACTTATAAAAAAATCGACTTTTTCCTTGCTTGGATTGGTTTTCCCCCCTATCTTCGTATCGGTTTTTCATAGGATATTGGATTTTAAAGCGGGACTAGATTTCTATCTTGGTCCCTTTTTTTATGCCT
>ENA-UOWO01000334-UOWO01000334.1-activated-sludge-metagenome-genome-assembly--contig:-NODE-334-length-69888-cov-8.431000_pt1 | contig 69888 bp, 59 predicted proteins | sample MGYA00238148_ERZ761564 | MGnify/ENA primary metagenome ERZ761564 (study PRJEB28885, sample SAMN05720194) | activated sludge metagenome | isolation source: Anaerobic digester | place: USA...
CGCGTTCAGGCTTTGCCAGGCAAGGAAATCAACCTCAACCAATGAAAGTGCTTGCTGTAGTTCCTCAGCATGAGGATTAATGGTGGGGGTAGGTATCATGGTGGCGGTAGGCGGCAGCGATTTTGTCCCAATGGGGCTTGGGGTGCTGGTGGGAGTAGGGCTTGGGGTGGGGCTTGGCTGAGCAGTGGCAGTTCGATAATAATCCGCCATAAAGGTAGCTAATCTTTGGGCTTGCAGAGCTTCTGCTTTCACAGGGCGATGTCTTGCCCTGAAATATTGCAAGCCAAAGCCAACCGTCAGAGCGGCTGAGAGCAGAAAAAGGATGCTCAATATCACCAATGATAGCCTTCGCTTAACTTCCATTTGGAAAGAATAGTATTCTTTTTGCCACAGAAATATCAAGTTATTCCTATCCGGAGTTTATACAAAAAAGAAGCGGATTTTTGATCCGCTTCTTTTAACAATCTGATTTATTGAGAGTTTGGCTATTCAGTCAGGAGTCTGACAGTTTCTTTAAGAGCGCCGGCTCTGTCGGTTCGTTCCCAGGTCAGGTCCAGATCATCGCGACCGAAATGCCCATAGGCAGCCAGCTGGCGGTAGATCGGGCGCAGCAGATCCAGGTCGTGGATGATGGCGCGTGGGCGCAGGTCGAAGACCTTGGCGATTGCCTGGGCAATTTTTTCATCGTCCACCGCACCAGTGCCGAATGTTTCCACGTTGATGCTCAGCGGGTGTGAGACGCCGATGGCATACGAAACCTGCACTTCGCAGCGTTCAGCCAAGCCGGCTGCGACCACGTTCTTTGCCACCCATCGGGCAGCGTAGGCTGCGGAGCGGTCAACCTTTGTCGGGTCCTTACCGCTAAAAGCGCCGCCGCCGTGCCGTCCCATGCCGCCATAGGTATCCACGATGATCTTGCGTCCGGTCAGGCCGGCATCGCCCATCGGACCGCCGATAACAAAACGACCGGTTGGGTTGACATAAATCTTGGTGTCCTCATCCACCAGTTCCGCAGGAATGACAGCCTTGATCACGTGTTCCAGAATGTCCGCCTCAATGCGATCGTGGCTGACTTCTTCGTGATCCAGCTGGTCGGCGTGCTGGCTGCTGATAACGATAGTGTGGATGCGAACAGGCTTGCCGTAGTGATATTCCACGGTTACCTGGCTCTTGCCATCGGGGTACATCCAGGGCAGGGTGCCATTCTTGCGGACTTCCGCCATGCGGCGGGTCAGCTTGTGGGCGTAGTAGATGGGCATAGGCATCAGGGTTTCGGTTTCATTGCAGGCAAAGCCAAACATCATGCCCTGGTCGCCAGCGCCTCCGGCTTCGATGAAAGCTTCGTTGTATTCGATTGCTTCCTTGACGCCGTTTTGGTCCACACCGCGCGAAATATCCGCGCTCTGGTTGGCCAGCGCCACCAACACACCGCAAGTGGAGCCGTCGAAGCCCTTCTTGCCGCGGTCGTAGCCGATGTCGTTGACCACTTCGCGCACGAGGGCATCGATGTCAACATAGGTCTTGGTGGTCACTTCGCCGTAGGTCAGCACGAAGCCGGTCTTGATGGCTGTCTCGCAGGCAACCCGGCTGGCTTTATCTTCCGCGATCATGGCATCCAGGATCGCGTCGCTGATCTGGTCGCACATCTTATCGGGATGACCTTCGGTGACCGATTCAGAAGTGAACAGGTACTTGGGTGATTTCATAAAAGTTGTTGTCATTGTTTTAACCTCCTCAGGTTACGTAAATAAAATGCCCCTGCAAGTGAGGGGCATTCCGCTTGGTATGCTGTAGCCTCTCATCTTCCAGATTGTCTGCCGGAATTGGCACCATACGCTGGGTTGGTTGCCGAGGTTTCAAAGGGCCGGTCCCTCCACCTCTCTGGATAAGAGCGCCGCAAGGGCTATGTAATTGCGTGTGTTATACCACAAGCTTTAACGGCATGCAAGGGAAATGGATTTGTTAAGGGAATGGCACCAAACTTCTAAGAACACTTTTCCCCGTAGCAGGTAGGGTGGGTTGGCGTCACAAAACCTGAACAAACCTAATCCTGTTCTAGCCAACCCACCGGGCAGCAGCATATTATTGGTGGGTTGGCTATTTCGAAGTTGTTACAGGACGAAATCCTCTGACGCCAACCCACCCTACTAAGATTATTACCAACAATGATTATGGTTTGAGATTATCGATGGGTTGATGGCGGATTGTAAGCACGTTATGGTCACAATGATGAACGTTTCTGGTGCTTCCAATCTCGCCCTACAGGCAATTAGTCTAGCCCTTTTTTTAGCCATAATTTACGTTTTTTTCGTGGGGCGAGGTTGAGGGCACTTTGGCGATATCCCGGGTGAACGTATCGTGCCCTCAACCCGCCGTTCAGGCCAATAGGGTGGATAAGCAGCAGCAGATTATTTGTGGGGGTCATGACGTTTAGATCGCCACGTCGCTTCGCTCCTCGCGATGACAAAAAATTTGAAGGAAGAGGCGGAGCCTAAGTTCTATGCTTTTCCCAACTTTGGAAAGAATAGGTTATGCTTAAGCTTCGTAAAAACACTGGAGGAGGCAGGTATGATTGATGAACTAATTAGAGAGTCCAAACAGCGCATGCAAGGCGCACTGGACGTATTGGAAGATGATCTGATAGCGATCCGGACTGGGCGGGCATCACCCGCGCTGGTGGAAAGACTGCAGGTTGAGTACTATGGCTCCAGCCTCTCTTTAATTCAGCTTGCCACCATCAGCGTGCCCGAGTCACGTCAGCTGCTCATCCGTCCTTTTGATGCCTCGTCGTTCAAAGCCATCGAGCGGGCCATCCAGGCATCAGATCTGGGTCTCACCCCCAACAGCGATGGAAAGGTGATCCGCCTGAATCTGCCGCCCCTCACAGAAGAGCGCCGGCGCGAGCTGGTGAAGATGGTGCATTCCCGCCTGGAGGATTGCCGGGTTGCCATCCGCAACATCCGGCGCGATAGCCTCAAGGACCTGCGTGAGTTCGAAAAGGAGAAGATGATTTCCGAAGACGAACTGAAAAAAGGTGAAGAGAACCTGCAGGAACTGACCAACGAAATGGTGGCTGAGGTCGACGTCATCGGCGACCGAAAAACGAAAGAGATTATGGAATTCTAATGTCCGAAACAAGTGGTCGCGTGCCGGTGCATGTCGGCATCATCATGGATGGGAACGGTCGCTGGGCAAAACAGCGGGGTTTGCCGAGGCTGGCGGGGCACCGGGCAGGAACGAAGAACCTGCGCCGCGTCATCCGTGCCGCTGCCAATGCCGGCATTAAGCACTTGACCTTTTACGCCTTCTCGACCGAAAACTGGAGACGCCCCGAAGAAGAGGTGAGCGGGTTGATGGGTCTTCTGGGGGAATTCATCGAAACCGAAACCCCCGAATTGCATAAGGAAGGCGCACGCCTGCTGCACATCGGTCATCTTGAGCATCTCGAACCGCAATTACGCCAGAAAATCGAAAACGCGATCGAGCTGACCAAGAATAACACCCGCATCGACGTCATCCTGGCGTTTAGTTACGGCGGGCGCGATGAGATTTTGACCGCGGTCAGGAAGATCGTCGCGGCAGGTATACCAGCTGAAGATATTACCCAGCAAACTTTGTCTGATAACATGTTTACGGTGGGCATCCCCGACCCGGACCTGATCATTCGAACTTCGGGTGAATTGCGCACCAGCAATTTCCTTACCTGGCAGAGCGTTTATAGCGAGTGGGCCTTTCCGAATGTGCTATGGCCGGATTTTGACGAAGACGCCCTCAACCAGGTTCTTGAAGAATATTCCAAACGCGACCGCCGCTTTGGCGGATTGAGCAAAAACTAATGTTTCGCCAGCGGGCGCTCTCAGCCTTGATTTTTGTACCCCTTTTTTTGGGTCTGGCATGGCTTGGGGGAATTTACTTCGAACTATTTCTTCTGTTTGTGCTGGTTTTCGCGGGTTTTGAGTATGCCCGCATGCTCCAAAACGCTGGCTTCAAGGTGGCTTTCCCCTTGATGATTGGCGCTATTGGTGCGCTCGTCGTGCTGCGCATGTTCGTAACTTCCTGGCTGGAACCGCTGGCGTGGGCCGTGATCCTGGCGATGTTGGGTTTTTACAGCCTGTGGCAGTATGAGCGCGGGGATGACAAAGCCTTCATCAGTTTGGGCTTGCAGGTTTTTGGCGTGTTCTTTATTGGCGTGTTGGGGGCGTATGGCATCTCGCTCAATCAAAGCCAGCCGCATGGCAACCTTTGGTTGCTGGTGACGATCGCGTTGGTGTGGCTGGTGGATGCTGGCGCGTATCTGATCGGCAGCCGGTTTGGCAAGCGCAACATCCTGCCACGCCTCAGCCCAAAAAAGACGCTTGAGGGGTTGATCGGCGGCACGCTGGTGGGATTGCTTTCGGGGGTATTGATCGGCTGGATCCTGCGCAAGCCTCTGCCGGAATTGGGGATGCTCAACGGGGCAATTTTGGGGTTTATCATGGGTCCTGTGGCGTTCTTTGGGGATACGCTCATGAGCCTGATCAAACGATCGTTGGCGGTGAAGGATACCGGCAGCCTGATCCCTGGTCACGGCGGCGTGCTCGACCGCTTGGATTCGATGCTCTGGGCGATGGCGATAGGGTATTATTTTTTCATCATTTTTGGATCGTAAAAAAGGATATTGTTGGGCAGACACGGAGGTCTGCCCCTTCCCAGAAATATCCTTGTAGGGGTCACCACAGGGGGTGACCCGGTACACGAGATGGATTATTAATAATAATCCGGCCAATATTATTCGTAATAATTGATATTGCTGCTATAATATAGACAGTTAAGAACATTGACAACAAAAAATCAGAGGTAGTTTGTGAGCCCCCCAGAGCCGTCTTGACGGATAACGAAATCGCCGTCTATTGGGCAGTGGGGGTTCACAAAGTGCCCCTGATAATCAACTAAAAAGGAGTTGACTGTCAAGCCAACTCCTTTTTTGATTCCATCAATTACCTTATTACTCTCCCAATGCCGCATCAACGATTTCGCGGGCTTCCTTTTGGATCTGGGCAAGGTGCTCGGCGCTCTTGAGGCTCTCGGCGTAGATCTTGTAAATATCTTCCGTTCCCGAAGGTCTGGCGGCGAACCAACCATTTTCCGTAACCACTTTTAATCCGCCAATCGGCGCGTGATTGCAGGTCGCGGCGGTGAGCTTATCCAAAATCGGATCGCCTGCCATCATCTCAGCTTTCACCAACTCCGGCGATAGATTGCCCAAAATTGCCTTCTGTTTGGCGTTCGCGGGCGCGTCCTGGCGGGCATAGAAACTTCCGCCCAACTCCGCCTCCAATGCCTGGTAGTGCAAGCCCGGATCCTTACCCGTCACAGCCAGCATCTCAGCCGCCAACAGGTCAAGGATTATGCCATCCTTATCGGTTGTCCAGGTCTGGCCGTTCTTGCGCAGGAACGAAGCCCCGGCGCTTTCCTCCCCGCCGAAGCCAATGCTGCCATCCAGCAGCCCGGGCACAAACCACTTGAAACCCACCGGCACTTCGCACAGTTTGCGTCCGATCTTTTGCGCAACCCGGTCAATGATCGAGCTTGAAACCAGTGTTTTCCCCACCGCTGCTGCCGCTGGCCAACCTGGTCGGTTTTGGAAGAGGTACCAGATCGCCACGCTGAGGTAAGCGTTGGGATTCATCAACCCCACGCTGGGGGTGACGATGCCGTGGCGGTCAAAATCAACGTCATTGCCAAAAGCAATATCAAAATCATCCTTCAGCGCCACCAGGCTCGCCATGGCGTAGGGGGAGGAGCAGTCCATGCGGATCTTGCCGTCTCTATCCAGGGTCATGAAGGAGAAAGTCGGGTCAACGCGTTTGTTGACCACCTCCAGGTTGAGCCCGTACATCTCCGCCATCGGTTCCCAATAGGCAATGCCCGAGCCGCCCAACGGATCAACACCGATGTGGATGCCTGAGTCGGCGATCGCCTTCAGGTCGACCACGTTGATCAGGTCCTTGATGTAGGGGGTCAGCAGGTCGATCTGCCTGGTGGTGTCGGCTGCCATGGCCTTGTTTAGCGGCATCCGGCGCACATCCAGCATATCGTTGGCGATGATTTCGTTAGCCCGATTTTGGATCCACTTGGTGGTGACCGTGTCAGCTGGACCGCCATTGGGTGGGTTGTACTTGAAACCGCCGTCTTCGGGAGGGTTGTGTGAAGGGGAAATGACCACCCCATCCGCCTGCACGCCCTGATGGCCGGCATTCCAGGTCAGGATGGCGTGCGAGATGACCGGCGTGGGAGTGTATTGATGACCCTGGTGGATATGGATCTCCATCCCGTTGCCAGCGAAGACCTCGATGGCAGTATAAAGCGCTGGCTCCGAAAGCCCGTGGCTGTCCATCCCCATGAAGAGGGGACCGCTGATCCCCTCGCCGCGGCGATATTCGTAGATCGCCTGGCTGATGGCAGCCACGTGGTCATCGTTGAAACTGCCGTTCAGCGAGCTTCCGCGGTGCCCAGAGGTACCAAAAGCAACTGCCTGGGCAGGGTTGCCCGGTTCGGGATGCTGCGTGTAATAAGCTGAGATCAAGCGCGGGATGTTGGTCAGTGATTCAATCGGCGCGGGTTTGCCTGCAAGTGGATGAATACTCATAAGATCTCCTCTTCCTCATCGGACGTGTGCCCGTTGGATAACATAATTTCTTCATCCCCCGTATCGGTCTGCAATTGGGGATGCTTCATTTTATCACGCTGCTCTTGCCATTCCCGGCAAATTTGGAAAACGCACAAAAAAAACACCCCGGAAAGGTGTTCTTTTCCGGGGTGTTGACTGGGCGCATTTTGTTGGGAGCAAAAGCGCTTATTCGATGACGTAGATCAGGTTCGCGTCGTAGGTGACCACGATCTGTCCGGCTGAGACCGGTACGGAGGAGTAGGCATCCATCGCGCCGCCGCCACCCATGCCGTAGGGTGAGTAGGGCTGTACGTAAGAGGTGTTGGACACGTTGATCGACTGAATTTGACCTAATGTGACACCTGCGGTTGCAGAAGTTGCCAGCGCCTTAATTTCGGCATCCTTGATGGCAAGGTCTCTCGCCTGATCCAAAGCTGCCTGGCGATTGGCGATATCGAAGTTGATACCATAAATCTGGTTGGCTCCGGCACTCAGTGCGGCATCCAGAGTCTGGCTCAGCTTGGTCAGGTCGCGCACGGTCACATAGAGGGTATTTTCAACCGAATAGCTGATGTAGCTGGGTTGACCCATCTGGTCGTACTGTTGAATGGAATAGACATTGAAGTTAGCAGTCTGCAGGTCTTTTTCCTCAACACCCATGGCTTTGAGCGCATCCGTAATGGCGGTTGCCTGGGCGTTGTTGGCTGCGAGAGCAGAAGAAACATCCTGCGCCTCACTGCGGACACCAATGTTGATGTATGCCAGGTCTGGCACGAGCATTACCTTACCGGTTCCGGTCACGCTCAGCGTGCGAAGCGGAGCAGACGCGGATTGGGGTGAAGCATTGGTTGCATCGGCCGGCTGAACTGGCAGCATAGTACAAGCTGAGAGTCCGATGGAGGCGACTAACAGCAAAGCAATAAAAGTAAATACGTGTTTCTTGTTCATTTTTTCTCCTATATGGTTAACAATCTGTGCTTAAAACGTCGGATGGTGGGTTTTTGTTCCAATTTGCTTCCCTGGCTTGGTTATAATAAGAAAACGCACTGCCCTTAAGGAGAGTATGCCGTTAAATTATGCTCAGTTAGAACACAGTCGGGGTCAATTCGCAGCCCAATATGCTGCCTGGCAAGCAGAGCTAAACAACCGAGCCAGCATCCTGAAGGGACTCTTCAGCGAGGCTGCTGCCAAGCCTGACCTGCTGCGCCAGGCGATTGAGGAAGCTGAACAGCAGCTGACCAACCTCTACCTGGCAAAACCAACCGACGAGCCCATCCTGACCCATAAAGGGCTGCCCTGCACACCCGCGAGCTACACTCTGATTGCCGCAGACGGTTCGCAGATTGTCCCCAGCAGGCACCGCGCCCTGCAATTTGGCGTGGTCAACGTTGGCTTGATCAAGGCGCACATTGGCAGTGGAGAAGCGCCCGAGATCCGGGTTGAGACCGAACTGCTTGCCCTGGACCAGATCCAGACCGCTGAAGGGACCCTGATCGGCGAGGATGAGGTGGCGCTCCTGCGCGACCTGGCAGAGCGTAAACTGATCCGCCAGGCGGTTTCCCCTGACGACCTTGAGCCTGTCATCACTCTCACCGATGGTCCGCTGGACGTCTTTTACCGCTCCACCATCCAGGGCGATCGGGGTCAGGAGGTGCAGCGGGAAGTGTTCGAAATCGACCAGGATCTGCGAAGGCGCGGGGTGGTGACCGCCGGTTACATCGATAAGCCCGGTTCTGCCATGCTCAGCCGCATGCTGGCGATCTTCCAATGCAAACGTCAGGGTCTGCCGCTTGAGTCTAACAACCATGAGCTCAACCTGAGCGACCGCTTCATCCTGCAGGAAATCCTGCGCCTGCCTGGGGAACGCTCCGCGATTTTTGAGGCGATCACCCGCAGTGCCAGGAAACCTGCCAGCAGCTTGCCGGTCGCATTCTTTTACCTGAATGTCAGTAATGATGAGAATGAACCCTGCCTGGTGCGCCTCGAATTCCCCCTGTGGGTCAGCGAAGTGCCAGGCCTGGTGGACATGCTGCATGCTGTGATCTACAAGGAAGCCCAGGTGCTCGATTCCCACCCCTACCCCTATCTCTTGCACCGTTCCCACGAACTGGCGGTGGTCAAACGCGTTGAAGCGGATGAGATTGAAGTGATGCTGCAAAGCCAGCTTGACCCCGAAATCCGCCTTCACCAACAACGATCCAATAAAGACTATCTGAAAGGACTCTCATGAGCGATTCGTCCCGTTCGATCCCCATTGGCAAACTTCTGCGCGCCGATAACAGCCAATTTGTGGCAGGCTGCCGCGTGAGGGAGCTGGAAACCCCGGCTTTTGGTTCGCTGGTCAGAGCCTCGCTGGAAGATCAGACCGACGTCTACGGGTTGATCACCAACATCAGCATCAATGATGATGGGCTCGTGCGGCAGCTCGTCTCGGGGGTGAGCATCCCCGGGGAATACACCGCCGACAATCGCTATAACCGCAACTTGCCGGTCGAGATCCACGTGCTCACGATTGGCTTTAGCCGTGATGGTCAGATCCACCACCAGCTGCCGCCCCGTCCGCCGCTCAGCCTGGATCAACTCTTTTTGTGCGACTCAGAAGAAGTGGCGCGCTTTACCAGCCACGGTTATTCCTACCTGCGCCACATCCTGCGCCTGGTGGACCAACCGGTTGAGGAGCTGCTAGTGGCGCACCTCAGCCAGGCTCGCCGCGTGCAAGATTCGGTCGGCAGGCCTGACTGGTACGAGGCTGCCTGCCAGCGGCTGATTGTGCTGCTAAGAGATGATTACCCGCGCCTGACCCAGGTCTTGGACGCGCTTTCGGAATTGGAGTAAACGATGGAACAACGAGCAGATTTCAGCAATGACAACCCGCCCATCGGCTTTGTGACCGGGGGTGGCCTTGAAGCCAACCTGCAGGTGAAGCTGACCGTGCCGGCGCAAACCGTCCAGGAAGGGGCGTTCGTGGTGATGGATAGCGGCACGTGGCGCTTTTACGGGCTGGTGACCGACCTGCAACTGGCGGCGGTTGACCCCAACTACGCCAGCCAGCTCAACAGCGAGCGTTTCAGCCCGCGCCTGGGACAGTACCTCAACCAGAACACACTCTACACCAACCTGGCGGTCATGCCTGCCCTGATGCTGGACCGCGGTCCGGACCCAACCACCCCGGAGTATGCCACCTGGCTGCAAAACCGACCTGAGAACGCCAAACCCATCACCGTCAAGACTGTGCCGGACCACCACGCGCCGGTCAAGCTGGCGGATGCTGCTGATATCGCCCAGATCTTCGGCACGGAAGACGGCAAGACCATCTTCCGCGTGGGTGAGACGCGCGAGCAGGGGCATGCCGTTTGTCTGAACCTCGAGAAGTTCGTGCAGCGGTCTTCGGGCATTTTTGGCACGACTGGTTCGGGCAAGTCCTTCCTGGCGAGGATGATCCTGGCGGGTCTGATCCACGCCAATAACGCATCCACCCTGATATTTGACATGCACAACGAATATGGACCTCCAAGCACCTCCTCCGACACCGGCAAGCCGGTTAGCGGGCTTAAAGAACAGTTCACGGCACGCGTGAGGTTGGTGGGCTTGGGGGCTGGCACGGATTTTGGGGCACTCCACGCCGATTTCAACCTTGAAATCGCCTACAAAGACCTTACTCCGGAAGACGTTTTGCAGCTGGGCCAGAGCCTGAACCTCAAGGAAACCACCGCTACCACGCTGGATGCCCTGCAAAACAGTTTTGGAGAGGATTGGTTCACCGCTTTCATGCAGATGCGCGGAAAGGCCACCGAGGAGGATGAAGACGGCAAGCGCCGTCCGGCAGCCGATAGCGTGGAAGCGTGGGCAAACGAGGCGGGCGTGCACGTGGGGGCTGCGGAAGGCTTGCGCAGCAAGCTCAGCCGCCTGATGAACCGACCCTATCTGGTGGACAGCCCCGCCAGCAATGGTTTGGCGGAAATTATCAACAACCTCCAGGAAGGGCGGCACGTGGTGCTGTCCTTTGGGCGTTACGATTCTGAGCTCGATTACCTGCTGGTGACTAACCTGATCACCCGCAAAATCCGCGACACCTGGGAAGCTGCCACCAGCCAGTTCCACAAGGACAAGAAAAAAGAGCCCCGTCCGCTGGTGGTGGTGGTTGAAGAAGCCCACAAGCTGCTCAACCGCGAAATGGCTTCGCAGACCATCTTCAGCACCATTGCGCGCGAAATGCGCAAGTATTACGTGACCCTGCTAATCATCGACCAGCGTCCGTCGCAGATTTACGATGAGGTCATGTCGCAGCTTGGAACGCGCATTTCAGGCGCCCTGGGAGATGAAGATGACATCAACGCTGTGCTCAGCGGTTTGGCAGGGCGGAATGCCCTGCGCGGTATGCTTGCCAAGCTTCAGCCCAAAGAGGAAGTGCTAATGCTCGGCTGGGGGGTACCCATGCCGATTCCCATCCGTTCGCGGCGTTATGACGAAAAATTCTGGCAGGAAATTCATAAGGATGAGGTAGCCAAACCTGCCACTACCGCCGAATACAACAAACGATTAGGGTTTGGTGACGATGATACCGATTAAACTGCGCATCACCGGTTTCACTTCCTATCGCAAGCCAGTTGAGATAGAATTTTCTGGTTTTGACCTGGCATGCATCTCAGGTCCAAATGGCGCAGGGAAGTCTTCCCTGCTGGATGTCATCACCTATGCCCTGTATGGCGAAGCACGCAAGAGGGATGAAGCCATTATCAACACCGGTTCGAATAAGGCGGAAGTGCAGCTGGATTTTGAGTATGAGTCTCAAATATACCGAATTGTGCGCAGCATCACACGCGGCAAAGGCAGCCAACTTGATTTCATGATTTTTAATCCCGCGGGAGGAGAGCAGGGCGCCTGGAAGATCCTGACCGAGCAGAACCTGCGCGCCACTCAAGCGAAGATCGAGCAAACTTTGCGGTTGGACTACGAGACCTTCGTTAATGCTGCATTCTTCCTGCAGGGCAAAGCCGATTCCTTTGCCACGCAGCGTCCGGCGGACCGCAAAAAGATCCTCTCGAGCATCCTTGGGCTGGACCAATGGGAGGTGTACCAGGAATTCACCAAGACCCGCATCCGCGAAGCCAAAACCGAGCTGGAAGTCCAGGAACGCAAGCTGGCTGAGATCCAGGCGGAGCTCGACCAAGAGGCGCTGAAGCGCGCGGAATTCCAAGCCGCGGAGCAGGAGTTGAAAACCGCTTCAACTGAAGTGGAGCTGCAAACAGCGCGCTACCAACAGCAATTGGCTCAAAAAGAGAAACTGGATGCACAGCAACAAACAGTGAGAGCGCTCGGCGGTCAATTGACCGCTGCCCAAAATCGGATCGAAAGCTTTGAACGGCAGAAATCCGAACGAGTGGCGCGGTTGCAGGGACATCAAAACACGCTTGCCCGCGCGAATGAAATTAAAGCTGCGTTTCATGGTTACAACCAGCTGCTTGAGCGCCTGCGCCAGGCGGAAACACAGGCAGAGCAGTTTCGCCCGATCGAAAGCGAGCTCAAAGCCTTCCGTCAGCAGCTTGAGGTGGAGAGGCAGCGGCTCACCACCACCGCTGAACACCTGCGTCAGGAAGAGGCCCGCATCCAACGGACTGAAGTGGACGCCCGTGAATTGGAGCAACAGCGGCAGGATGTTGGGCAGATCGTTACCACCCTCAAGCAGGAAATCAACAACGCGGCTGACCTTGAGAGCTTACTGGCAAACCTTGAGACGAGGAAGAAAGCCCTCCACCAGGAAAATGGTGAGCTAAAGGCACGCATGAAAGACCTGGCCGACCGTATCGCACAGCTGGCAGAGGTTGCTGAAGCCGTTTGCCCCCTCTGCGGCCAGCCGCTGACGGCAGAGCATCGCGCTGAGCTCAGCGCTGAGCTGAACACTAAAGGCACCACCCTGGGCGACCAGCACCGTGCCAACAAGAAGGCAGTGGAAGATGCTGAAGCGGAAGAAGAAGCCCTGCGCCAGGCTCGCCGCAATCTTGAGAAGTACAAGACCGAATTACTGCAGTACCAGAACGAGATTGCAAAGATAGATTTGCGCCTGGCGGAAATTCGAAAAAATGAGCAGACATGGCAAGCAGAAGGTGCGCTCAACCTGGCAAAAACCGAGAAATTGCTCAAGGCGGATAATTTCCTGCCTGAAACGAGGCTGAAGATTGCCGAAGAAGAAGCACGGCTGGCTGAACTGGGATATGATGCGCGTGCGCACCAGCAGCTCAAGGCAGAAGAAGAAGAAGCGGCACGCCCAGCGGTGGATGAGCATAACCGCCTGCAAACTGCGCAAAGCGCGGTGGAAGAACTGCAGGCAGGCCTGGCTGACCTGAACGAGAGCCTCCAGGCTGCAGCGGTGGAGAAGGAACGCCTGGAGGCTGAGTATGATGCCAAAGCCGCAGAGCTGGCTGCCGCCCAGGCCGGTTTGCCGGATATCGATCAGACCCAAGCAGCCCTTAACAATGCCAAGGTCTCAGTCAACAGGATGCAAATGCGGCTAGGCGGAATAAAGCAGCAACTTGCCACGATCGAACAGCAGAAGCAAAACCTGATCACCATCCGGCAGGATGCCGAAGCCACCCGCCGCACCATTCGCGATCTTGAGCAGGTCCAGAAAGCTTTTGGAAAAGACGGGGTACCCGCGATGCTGATCGAAGAAGCGATCCCCGAATTGGAAGAGCAAGCCAATGACATCCTCAGCCGGCTCTCGGACCATACCATGAGCGTCAGCTTCCCCACCCAACGTGAGTTCAAGGACGCCAAGCGCACCGACAAGCGCGAAACGTTGGACATCAGTATTAGTGACGGTGGGTCCGTGCGGGATTACGAAACTTTCAGCGGGGGAGAAGCCTTCCGGATCAATTTTGCGATTCGCCTTGCGCTTTCACGCGTGCTGGCGAAACGAGCCGGTGCGAAACTGCAGACACTGGTGATTGATGAGGGCTTTGGCAACCAGGACACGCAGGGACGCCAGCGGCTGGTGGAAGCCATCAACCTGATCCGCCCGGATTTCCGAAAGATACTGATCATCACGCACATTGAAGAGCTCAAGGACTTCTTCCCGGACCGGATCGAGATCACCAAAACCCCTGAGGGTTCCCAAGCGGAAGTGTTGGTGGCCTAAAGAGCCGATTTGTTCGACGGACGATTCTCTGTCATTCTGAGCCTCTTTTGCGAAGAATCTGATGTTTAACTAATAGATCCTTCCCGCAAGGGGACGCAAGCAGTCGCGTTGCTCAGGATGACAATGTCAGCGATGGGATCGCCACGTCGCTTCGCTCCTCGCGATGACGGCAGTGAGTCGGTGGGTAGGCTTTATCGCGAATCAGGCAGGTAAAAACACCATGACGCCAACACACCTTACATGATCTGTCGTAGGTCAGCTTGCGCCATTCCGTATCGGCAGTCCAGTCATTCTGAGCCTCTTTTGCGAAGAATCTGATGTTTAACTAATAGATCCTTCCCGCAAGGGGACGCAAGCAGTCGTGTTGCTCAGGATGACAATGTCAGCGATGGGATCGCCACGTTGCTTCGCTACTCGCGATGACGGTAGTGAGTCGGTGGGTAGGCTTTATTGCGAATCAGGCAGGAAAAAACACTATGACGCCAACCCACCCTACCGTGCTGCTCCTTGCGTCGACGGTGGGTTGGCTTAAGCCTCTGCTTCTGGCTTGATCTTGATCAACGCCAGGGTTGAAAAGAGGAACAGAAACCCATAAAGGCTCATCAAAAGCACATAGCCGGATCCGTCGCCGATCGGACCGCCAATATACGCGCCTACTGCACCAGCTCCCGCTCCAGCCAGGTTGGAAATCCCCAGCCAGCGTCCAGCTTCTTCCTTTGGTACGATTGAAGTTCCCAGGGCCCAGTTCGAAGAAAAGAACATGCCCGTTGCCAGCCCGATCATGACGCCCCCAACATACATTACGGGAATGCTGCGGGACATGATCACCACAATTGTTCCCAGGGTAGCCAACACCCCGCTGACCAATAGCAGCTTTTTAGCGCCAAATTTATCCGTTAGCCACCCGGACGGGATCGAGATCACCAGGATGGCTACCCCAACCACCATCATCAACAGGGAAGCGGGCTGAGCCGCCGCTTTTCCTTGCAAATCCGGAAAACGTTCCTGGATGAAATACAGCACGAAACTGGCAAGGTTGTTGGCTCCAACCAGGAACGCCAGGCGGTTGATAACCCACCAGGTGAAGCTTGGGCGTTTCTCGGCTTCTTTACCCAGGCTGATCTTCACGGAGGCGATCACCCCGAGCGCCACCGCCAGCAGCATGCCCGCCACGCCGACCACCCCAATGAGCACCAGCGACAAGGAGCCTTTAAGCGCGAGTAGAATTGGCACGAGCAATCGCACCCCATAGCCAATCAACAGGATCACTACTGTGAACAAAGCAGTCATTGCCACCAGGCGCAGGATGCCGGTCCAGTCCATCGGCTTGGCAGGCTGCTTTAGCGGTGTTTCCCTGACCAGCATTGTCAGAGCGGTGGTCACAACAAACACAGCAATCATCGCCAGGATGGCAGCCCAAAGATTACCCGCGGAAACCATTTTGGAGATGGTGAAAGCCACAACGATCAACGGCAGGGGCAGCTCGAAGAAGGCTTTGATGCCCGAATATCTGCCTCGCTGCGAAGGCGGCACCAAATCCGGGATCAGCCCCTGGGCTGCGCCATGCCCAATGTTTGAGAAGATCATCGAGAAGATGATCACCACGAAGAGTGCCCAATAACCAGCCATGCCATCCATGCTGCCGGCAATCCAACCCACCCCGAGGAATGCAAGTATTTCCAGCGCCGAGCTGACCAGGATGAATGGTCTTCGCCTGCCAAGGCGCGAGGTGTTATGGTCCGAGAGCAAACCCGCAGCTGCCTGCACCAACAGCGCGACCATCAGCGAAACCAAGCGCAGGTTGCCATAGCTTGTGCCTTTGGTCTCATCCCCAACGAATTGCTGCACCAAAAGTGGCACGATCAGCGGTGTCAGGGTTTGGCTGCGCAGCGTTAGTGCAAAATAGTAAACATTAATCGTGATGGCGTCGTACCAATGCAGGGGTTTTTGGGTGCTAATCTCGCTCATGGAAGTCTCCAACTCAGGGCTTGTTAGGAAGCAGGGGGTTGCGAAAGCCGTGTTCAACTTCCCACGGGTAGATAATGTGGGCGTCGGTCGTCGCGCCGAAATAATCGGGTTTGCTGGCATCGAACAGGTTTCGATATGGATTGAAATGCAAAACACAAGTGGAAGGCAAACCGCCTGCTGCCGCCACGCGTTTGCGCACCGCCGTAATGGTCCGCCCCGAGCCCCAGACGTCGTCCACGATCAGCACCCGTTCGCCGTTCAAGGTGGCGTTATCCGGAAATTGGAGGAATTTTGGCCAAGCCAGGTAGGGGGATTTGGGTTTTCCGGGACTTTCAAGGGGATCAAAGAAATCAACTGAAGCGGTATAGATGTTGTGGATGTCCATCGCTTCCGCCAGGAAACCTCCCGGCACGATGCCGCCGCGCGTGATCATCAGCAGCACATTGTATTTGTGATCAAACTGCTGCAAGAGGTTGTCGATCAGGCGACGCACATCTTCCCAACTGACTAGTTCCTGGCGTGGGTTCATAAAAATGCTCCAAACTGACTGATGGTTAAGCCTGCAAACTTGCTTAGGGGGTAATTATAGCAGGTCAGAAGGGTCAATCTGCACCTGCCAGCCGCGTAAAGGTAAGGCGTCGAGCAATGGCAGCGGATTTGGTCCGCGCAGGATGATCTGCCAGCGGAATTGACCCCCGACCTTGCGATAGTACGCCGGCACCGGACCGATAAAGTTAGTTTGGCGCATCTCCCGAGCGGAAATTTCAGCCCTGAGCAAGTCTGCCATGGTCTGCGCCTGGTTTTGCGCCTTGGATTCAACGGAATTGCGGTATTCCAGCCGGATCAAACGAGAATAAGGCGGGTAGTTCAGAGTCTTGCGCAGTGCGAGTTCCTGCCGGTAAAAGCCCTCAAAATCGTGCCTTGAGGCAGCCTGGATCACGTAGTTCTCAGGCTGATAGGTTTGCAGAACCACCTGCCCGCCCAATGGGCTCCTGCCAGCCCGACCGGCAACTTGCGTGAGCACCTGGAAACTGCGTTCGGCAGCGCGATAATCGGGCAAGTTCAGACCGACTTCTGCCAGCACGATCCCAACCAGCGTCACCAGCGGCAGGTCCAGCCCCTTGGCCAGCATCTGTGTGCCAATCAGGACGTCTGCCCGATGGGCGCTGAAATGCGAAAGGATCAGTTCGTGCTCGCCCTTATGGCGGGTGGTGTCGGCATCCCAGCGCAAGAGGCGCGCGCCAGGGAATTCCTTTTGCACCACTTCTTCGAGGCGTTCGGTGCCCAAACCCAACTGGCGGATCTGGATACTGCCGCACTCGGGGCATTTTTTGGGCATCTGGCGGGTGTAATCACACAAGTGGCAGATCAAAGACTGTCCCGCCCCATGATGCACCAGGGGTTGGTCATCCCTTGGGCAGCGCAGCGTGTAGCCGCACTGACGGCAAAAGACGTAAGTTGCCTTGCCGCGTCGGTTCAGGAACAGGATCGCCTGCTGCCCAGCCTGCAGTGTCAGGGCAAGTTTGTCGCGCAGAGTCTTTGAGAGCATGCTGCTGTTGCCAGCTCGCAGTTCCGCGCGCATATCCACCACGTTCACTTTCGGCAGTTCCAGCGTAAGCAACTCATCCGGGTTGCCTGGCTGAGCAACCTCAGAGCGATGAGCCAGGATGCGGTTTGGCAGGCTCAGCAGTTTGATCTCTCCCCTGCGAGCGTCGAAATATTGGGTGATGCGCGGGGTGGCGCTGCCAAGGATCAAATTGGCGCCACTCATTTCCGCCAGGGCTTCAGCGGTCTCCACGGCGTGATAGAAGGGTTCCCGCTCGGTTTCATCATAGGAGTCATGATCACATTCATCGATCGCGATCATTCCAAGGTTGGGCAGGGGCACAAACAGCGCGCTGCGTGAGCCGACGATCAGTTTTAGATCACCGCTGCGGGCTCTGCGCCAGGTGTCGTAGCGTTCACCGTCAGAAAGCTTGGAGTGGTAAAGCCCAACCTGGTTGGGAAAGCGCGCCATGAAACGCCGCACGGTTTGGGGGGTCATGGCAATTTCGGGTACCATCATCAGCACCTGCCGGCCTTGCACCAGCATTTCCGAAACTGCCCGCATGTAGATTTCTGTTTTGCCTGAGCCGGTTACGCCGTGCAGCAGGTAAGGCTTTTGGTCCGCATGCCCCAATCCCGGTTGGACCTGCTGCCAGACCTTTTCCTGGTCAGCCGTGAGGGTAGGGATGACGTCCGGCTTGACCTGGATGTCCTCCAGGGGGTCGCGCCAGACTTCGGTTTCGTTGAAGTGCAGCAGACCGGCTTCAGCAAGGAACTTCAAATCGCTATAACCTGCCCCTGTTTCGGCATAGATCCACGAGAAATCGATCGGGAAGGCTTCCTGTGCCAGCAAATCCAGCACCTTTTTTCGGCGCTGCCGGGTGGTGTCACTGCGTCCGAGCTGATCGAGGGTGAGGGTTTCAAGGGCAGCAGGCGGCAAAGAAAGGGCGGCAGTACGCAGCGTTTTTGGGGCGATGCCAGGAGGGGGTAAGACGTTTCCCGTGCGCACAAGCCCTGCTGAGCGCAGGCTCTCCAGGCTGCCGCGCCACTCAATCTCGCCAAAAGCATGGTCCAGTTGCCGGCCGCGCAACGGTCCGCGTTCTTTCAGCAGTTTCAGAAGACGCTTCTGAACAGGCTTGAAGGCGTTTTCGTCGTAATCTTTTTCAGGGTTAAGCGTGGCGACGATGTCTGCCCGGCGTGAGAAACCAACCGGGATCATCAGGTTGATGCAGGCGCCAAGCGGCGCATACCAAGCCTCTGCCATCCACCTTGCCAGGCTGAGCTGTGTTTCGGTCAGGACGGTATCTTCGGACAATACTGCCTGGATTGGCAGCAATCCCTCCACATCGCTCTCATCCAGCAGGCTCAACACCACGCCCTGCACAACCTGCTTGCCAAAGGGCACTGCCACCAGGCAGCCAGGCTCAATAACCGCGCCAAGTTCTTCCGGTACCAGGTAGTGGTAACTTTTGTCGATCTGAGCCAGGTTGATGCTTACATCAGCGTAAGGTTTCAAGCTAAGCCTGCCATTAGGGGGTGATGATAACCAGGAAGTCAGCGGCAAAGTACATCCGGTTGTACTGATTATTGGGGATATCCGTGTTATTGACCAGGTAATCCATCCAGACGTTTGCCTGGGTACTTTGACCGGTCATCTGATTAAACTCGTTGATGTTGAAGAAGGGTTGGAAGCGGGCGGCTGAGGCGCTCACGCGGTCCATGTCGATGTAGATTTGGGTCCAGCCGTTCGGATCGAGAATAATGGGATGATCTGCCAGCACGATCACCTGGTCAGGTAGATTGCGCAAGGTTGTCTCGAAGTCCGGCAGACGCACAGTCTCAAAGAGCGGCGCGCGCTGGTCCAACGGCAAACTCCAGTCCTGGTGTAGTTTCCAGGGCTCAAAGACCTGATCGGATTTTTGCGTTCGCAGGCTGATATAGGAAGAGCCATCTGCCGGCATGCCTGCAATCGCAACATTCTGTCCATAAAGACCGGTCAGGACCAGTTTGACTTCCAGGTTGGTTTCGTCAAAAACGTGCTTTACCCGCAAATAGTAAACCGTCACATCCTTCCCGAGGATCTTAACAGTCTCGCTGTGGATACCGCGATCCATGAGCTGGAAGCTAACCATGGCGCTCAGATTGCGCAGGCTGCCGTCTTCGCGATTGTCTTTACGGGTGATGTAGTGATAGCCATAGTCCACAGTGGTCTGGCCGCCAGCAGTCAGGGGGAAAAGCGTTGCCAGGCGGGTGGGAATGGGGGTGGGGGTGGAAGTGCTCGTGGCGGTCGGAACGGGCGTTTCTGTCGGAGTGGCGGTGGCTGTGGGGGTCATGGTCACGGTGGGCAATTGCGTGGGAGTTTGTGAAGGGGTGGGGGTGATGCTGGCTGTCGGCAGTTGGGTGGGCAGGGCAGTTGGCCGGCCTTGCAGCGGTTTCTGACAACCTGCCAGGTTGAGTGCAACCAGGATGAGCACCAATAAACCCGTAATGATCCTCCAATGGCGATTAATCATGTGTTTCAACCCTTCCAGTCGAGATGACAGCCGAAAGATAACCCACCACACTGCTTTTATCTCCCGTAACAGCAGCAGATGTTCGGTAGTCGGCGATGGTCACCCGGTCTGCTCCCAGTAGATGGGAGGTTTGGAGCACGGTTGCCATTGGGGCAAGCCCGCAGGCTTCCATTTCGCCGCGTTGTTTATGTTGATAAAACGAGTCAAGATCAAATTCCAGCACAGCCTGGGTAAGATTGCCATCCAGGCGGTTGGCAACCCGCTCGGAGTAGAAGTGCGATAGATCACTCGATGCAACCAAAAGGGTACTTTCCTCCAGCGGGAAACTGCGGATCAGCTTGACCAGGGCATTGGATAATAGCCGCACCACTGAGGCGGACTGGTCCACCATCATCAGGGGGATAAGCTTAAACCCACCTGGCAGGACCGTCTGCAAGAACGGCAATTCAATCTCAAGCGAGTGTTCCTGGTCTCTCCGCACCGAGGCCAGTTCAAGTCCACCATCTTCGTTTAGAAGTGAGTTTAGTGTTCTCAGAGCTTCGCGATCCACAGGCACGAGTCCGAGCGGCGTGGCATAGGCGTCGTGACCGGTGGTCAGCAGGGGTTGGCGGTAAGGCTGGTGCGAAGGGGAGAGGACGATCACGCGCGTGAATTTCCTCCCCTGAAGGGTTTTGAAAGCATGCGCTGCAGTCAGCCCGGAATAGATGTAACCGGCATGGGGGACGATCAGACCTGCTGGTTGCCCCTCAAACTCAGGCACGACAGCTTCATCCAGGAAGTTTTCGATCGTCTTGCGCAGCACCTCAGCCTTGCCGGGGTACCAACTTCCGGCGATAGGCGAAGGACGTGGGTCACTTAGCTCTGCGGGGTCCATAACTTAATTGTAGCACGCTCGATGTGAGTGGAGCATTCTATCGTAAACAAAAACCCCACATTGATTTGTGGGGTTCGTTTTTACAAGTTCCAGGCAAAAAAATGTGCCTGGCTTTCCGGTGTTTTCTATCTTAACGAAACATACCTTATCGCTTTTTGGAAAGGTGTTCCATTCGGGTCTGGTTGAAGTAGTGGTTGTAGTCTGTCCATAACCTGACCAACTGGTCCAATTCTGCTGCGGAATGATCCTCCAGGAACCTCTTGAAAGATGCTTCGATGCTATTCACAATCTCCCGGATTACATTATGGCCTTTTTCGGTCAGCGAGATCGTCCATACCCGGTGATCTTGCGTACTGCGTTCTCGTTGAAGCAGGGCGTCATCCTCAAGTGACTGGCATACGCGGCTAAGGTTGCCAGGGTTCATGCCCATAATCTCAGCCAGATCGCTCAACCTGACTCGCTCCTGGATAAAGATTTGAAGCATGGTGCGACCCTGCAGACGCGATAGTTTATTTCGAGAACTGAATTCAGTCATCATGAATTCTGTATTTACGGAGGCATCACGCAGTAAATCCCAGATGCGCAAGCTAAGATCTTTTTCTTCCATTTTTCTCCTCACCATTGTTTATTAAGTTTATTTTGTCTGACAATTATATGCACAATGGTCAGAAAATGGTTAACTCAGTACAACGATTGTGAGGATCAGGGAGATACGTTTGTTTTGGATCGTATCAGAAGGAATCCAGCGGTGCCAGTCATGCCGAGTTCTTTCCGCAGCTTGTCATTGGTTAGATCAGCAAATAAGCCTACTCCAGCACGTCGCGGGTTGTAGAGCAGTTCTTCCTGGATCACAAAACCATCACCTTTGTTTATGTTGGTAACGCTGTAAGCCCTGCCGCGGTCATCCACCCTTGTCACCACCAGCATATGGTCGAAGCCGTCATACTTGGAGATCCCCTTGCGAACAAACAGATAGAGCCAGTCTCCGGGTTCGAGAGGATTGTTTTGCCAGTCGTAGGTACCGACACTCTCTTCTATGCGGATATAGTCGTAATCTGAGCGCGGAAAGAAGAATCGGTCCAGTATGTCAAGTCCGTTGCATCCAGGAATGTCTTCACGGGGGCAAAGCAGCCACATCTCATGCGGATTGGCATCTTCAGGTAAATAGCCGCCATCCCGCAGTATTGCAACTGTCAGCGGTCCACAGGCATTATCGGCTGATTCATGTGGTCCGGAAGCAAAATCAATTTCACGGGCTACGAGCTCGGCTTCTTCAGCTGTATTTGCCAGGTAGTGCAAACTTGCTTCATAAAGCCTGGCTTCACGTTGTTGCTTAAGGGTCAGCGTTGGAGTTGGGGGCACGGGGGTCGCGCTCGGGATGGGAGTGTACGTGTTGGTAGGTTCAGGCGTTGACGTTGCAGTCGGTGTCGGGCTTGGGGTTGGCGTCGCTGGGTGCAGCGAGGCGGTCGGGCTTGGGGCAACTGCGCTCACCACGCACGAGGAAAGCGCAAGCAGGCAGAATAGTAGAGAAAGCACACTCCGATATCTCATCGCAGAAAATCCCAGGGGTTCACGCGTCCATACTCGTCGCTGCGCAGTTCGAAGTGCAGGTGCACACCATCAGCCTCGCCGGTGTCGCCCATGCTGCCCAACTCGTCTCCGGCATAAACTTCCTGCCCGCAAATCACATCCACTTCAGCCAGGTGGGCATAAAGCGATTGCCAGCCAAAGCCGTGATCTACGGCCACCATGTTCCCATAGCCCCAATCATTCCAGCCGGCATACACCACGACGCCATTGTCGACAGCCTTAATGGGATCCCCCATTTCGCCTCTGAGGTCAATTCCAAGATGGTTCGCAGATGGGGCGTAATCATACCCGGACAGGGAGGGGTTCTCCACGGGGAAGCGGAAGTTTAGGGTTCCAACCACACCATCGTAACTTTCGGTGCATGCTCCGGGTCCAACGTTGACAGCCGTAGCCGGATCTTCGCGGGTGATGCGCGGAGTACGCCAATCGGTGAACTCTCCCTTGCCACCTGGCACAATCAGCATGGTGCCCGGGGTAATGTTTGGAGAGGAATAGTCACCCAATGTGTCAGCAGAGAGGTGATTTCCGGGGTAATTTACGATCTCGTCCGGAGAAACTTTATAAAACTCCGCTACACCGTTTAACCCTTCACCGGCAGTCCAACGGTGCAGTGTGCCATCCACAGGTGAGATCATCAATTGCTGTCCGGGGTAGATGAAGTGTGGGTCGTCTCCAAGAATATATCGGTTACTCCAGAGTACGGTTTCTGTCTGAAGGTTGAAGCGCTCCGCGATGGAGAAAAGATTATCGCCTGCCTGCACAGTGTAGTTAATGATTTCTGTGCGGGCACGCATAGGCAGTACGGTGTCGAGGTTCACATCCCGCCGAATTGCATCGCTTTGGACGACTGGTTCTGCCACCTGGGCAATAAACACTTCCGAACCCGCCGGAGCTGACTCTGTTACGGTAGAAGCTTTAACATCCACGGCTCTTTGACCTTCAACGCTGATGTAGTACTTGCTCATCACCCATACCACCAAGGACATCATTACCGCAGTGGCAACCAGTGTCAGACCGCGAATCACAGCGGGTTCCAGCCCCAGGTGCCTGATGCGTTCCCACAACCCTTGCTTGTTGGTTGGGTTGGTTTGGGCTGTTTGATCAGCGATTTTTTCAGTGATGGGATTGGAATCTGCCATCCAGGAATCGTTCTTTTGCTCCATGCCAAGATGATATCACGAGTCCAATAAGCCCGTTTCGCCTGAACAAGGCTATCCCTCTTTCAGGTGAGCCAGTAATCCTAAGCGCAGCGTTTCTGAGTCGGTCCAATCGATCACGACACTATCCAACCCCTGCCAGCTTGCATAGGCTCGCAAGGTTTTTGCCAGTGCCTTGATCAATCCGGCGTTAATGGAAATGCCCGGCTCCAAAAAGAGACTGATCACCTGCAGGCGTCCCTCTTTCCGCCAGGCTTTTGCATCTAGCCTGCCAATGAGCCGGCCTCGATGCAAAATGGGCAGGATAAAGTAGCCATATTTGCGCTTGGGAGCAGGCGTGTAACACTCGATCGAATATTCGAAGTCAAACAATTCTTTTGTGCGAGCCCGGTCACTGATCAGTGGGTCGAAGGGCGAAAGGATGCTTGTGTGGGTGGCTGTCAGTTGATTCGCCAGTGCTGCTTCGAGCAAGGTCTCATTGTCTTTATGAACGAAGAATGGTCCGCCCTTAACTCCCTCAATGCTGACAGGGAAAATGATGCCTTCTGCCAGGAGCTGCTCGATGGCTGCGGCTGTTTCAGCCTTTTTGAGATAGAAATAGTTCGCAGCCCAGGTGTTGCTGGCAATCCCCAGCGCTTTGATCGCTTTGCGTGTGAGTTCCTTGACTGCAACGGAATACTCTGGTGCTTGCGTATCGTCCCAGGTGGGCAGGACGCGTTCGCGCAGGTCGTAAACCCGCTGGAAGCTTTCACGCCGGGCAATCATGAGATCCCCCCGGTAGTAAAGGTGTTCAAGCGCAACCTTTTCAACCTTCCAATCCCACCACGTGCCGCGCGACTCCTTGCTTTCAAAATCCGAGGAACGCACTGATCCGTTTTGATGGATGTGGCTCAGGATTTGATCCAGAATGGCAGTATTATTATTACCCCAGTCCCGGATGTTGTCCCAGCCAATGAACTTTTCAAGCATGAGAGAACGAAACAGGGGGTAATCCTCAATCGGCAGCAGGCAGACGGCGTGGGAAAAATATTCAAAGAGCTGACCCTCGGAGTGAAGTTCATCGAGCCATTTGGTTTGATAGCTGCCAAGGCGCGACCAGAGAATGTGCTGGTGGGCTCGGGCAACTATACTGATAGTGTCTATTTGCAGATTGTGAATCTGGCGGATGGCTGTCAAAACATCTGCCTTGCCAGCTTTGCGGCGGGGAGGTGTCAGTAGGCCAAGGCTTGCCAGCATGACCTGCTGAGCCTGCTGCTTGTTGAGTATGATATTGTTGTTCACGGGTATTATTCTATCTTAAGCTGAAAGCCGGGTTGGACCCCACAAAAAGACGTGGGGCAGGAACGCAACCCGGCTTACACATAAATCCGGGTTGCGTGTAACAACCCGGCACTAAACCTCACAAATTAGTACCGATCGATATGCTCCACGAAGGCATCCACGATGGATTGCGCGAACTTTTGCGTGTTTTCGGACTTGAAACCCCCATTGCCATCGAGAAGCTCTGCAACTTTAGAGATGTAGGCTTCTGGCTGCTGCAGAATGGGCATATTTAAGAACGTCAGCACCTGCCGCAAGTGATGGTTCGCGCCAAAGCCGCCCAACATTCCCGGTGAGTTGCTGATGACAGCGGCAGGCTTGCCATCCCAGGCAGACTGCCCATAAGGACGTGAGCCGACATCCAAAACATTCTTCAGAGCAGCGGGAATGGTGCGGTTGTGTTCGGGAGTGATGAAAAGTACGGCATCCATTCCGTTGATTTTATTGCGAAATTCAGTGTAGGACTCGGGCGGCGTTCCAGCGTCAAAATCCTGGTTGTAAAGGGGGAGATGACCAATCCCGACAATTTCTGTCTCGTAGCCCTCAGGAAAAAGTGGTCGTAAGGCTTCTCCAAGTTGGGTGCTGTAACCTTCTTTGCGGATGCTTCCGCTGATGATTGCGACTTTCTTACTCATGTATTAATCTCCATAAATTATTTTTATTAAATATCCCCGATCAGGAAGCCTTTTTCAAGCTTCAGTCCAAAGCTTTTCAGGAAGTTAAGAAAGTTCTTATGATAAAAGGGGGTTTAGTCTCTAAGGGTCAGAGCCAACGGAGGCTGGTCCATCAACCGCAGGCTCAGCGAGCAGGCTTGCAAAAACTGGTCACGGTGAGGACCACGCATAAGATAATCCTTAATGAGCCCGATCACATAGGTCTGGATCAACTCAGGCGTTTTGTTTTTGCCGCGTTTCTCAAATAGCATCTTGTGTTTGGCAACCGCCGCGGCTTGCTCTGGATTCATAATTTTGAGCTCATCGGAAAATGCCAGAAGCGAAAGACTCCAATGACTTTTGTCGGGTTCGCGGATCAGGAACTGATAAGCCTTGAGCGACTCCAGAGAGTCGTACGTAATTGCCTCATCGATCCAATAGGCAAAAAGGGCGTAGGTGCGTTTGAGTCGGATGTTTTCGAGAAAGCCCATAACTACTGATTGTTCAGGCGAGCCTGCCGGCGCAGGGCAGCCTCTTGCGTGAACCGATGGGTGCCGTCGCAGAGGGGTTTGTTGCGCGAACCGCCGCAAGTGCAAAGGGTTACGCGGTTGAGGGGCAGGAAGGGCACACCGTCCGAACGCTCGATAGGCAAATAGCCCATCACAAATATAGGCGCGCGGATCGGACCGTAGGAGGTTATTTCGATCGTTTCAGCGATTTGCATCGGAAGATCTGGTTCCACATCATGCTCAGGATCCTGTGGCAAACGGTAGGTGAGGGAGCTCGAAGGGCAGTCGTGCACCATCTTGATGGCGCGGTCGCGCTTGGCTGGGTCAATTGAACCGTAAGTGAGCTCTGATACGGATGTGTTGCGCAGAACGCAGAAGCCGGACTGCATGCAGAGGGAGGAGTCTTTTTTGACGGTCAAGCCCGGACCTCTGTAAGTGAAAACCCGTAAAGAAGCGCGATCGGTGCGGGCAGATTCGGTGCCGTCGAAGCCAGCTTTATGGGTGCCATCGCAAAAAGGATAAGTGGCAGATTTACCGCAGCGGCACAGGAGGTATGAGTCGCCATCCGGGGTTTGGTCGCCAAGGAATTTCCACTCGAGCGGCTCACCATATTCCGAGCAAACCTGTGTAAGTTTGATGAAAGGAACCTTACCCTCCACCTTGTAGGGACCGTTTTTCTTGATCGTGATTTTTGGGGTGATCTCGGTTTCGCTTTCGCTCATTGCAGCCTCCGCGCAGGATAATTATACAGCATCGCACTTTGTAAATTGGAGGATCGAACCATTCCTTCACGTGATTGCACCACGTGGAGGATCACTTTGAATTTTTATTAGGGGAATCTCCCTGTTTTTTTTGTACCTGCTTCCTAATAACCCAAAATTAACGGTCTGGCTAAGGCGTGGTCATCAGGTTTGGGTTGACTCGCAAAATCAGGTCATCATCGATGCCTGGATTGGCTCTTCCATCGCGGTTGCTGGTGGATACGTAAAGGTAGCCATCAGGTCCCACACGGACTGCCCGCAGCCGGCCAAATTCACCGGAGAAGAAGGTGTTGAAACCGGTAACCCTTTCGCCGTCAAGACTGACCACGTAAAGCGCGGAGCCACGCAGCCCGGTGAAATAGAGCTTGCCCTCCAGGTACTCCACGTCTCCCGGAGCCCAGGTGACACTGCCGCTCGATTGAACGACCGGGCTAACCATCCCCTCAAGCTCCTCTTCGCCTTGAATTTCAGGCCAGCCATAATTAGCGCCAGGCGTGATGAGGTTGAGCTCGTCATAGCCGGAACCCAAGCCACTCGGACCGTGCTCAGTGGACCACAAGCGTCCTTCCGCATCCCAAGCCAACCCCTGGGGGTTGCGATGTCCATAAGACCAAACCGCAGTCGCAAACGGATTGTCTTCAGGAACTTCTCCCTCAGAGGTAACCCGCAGAATTTTGCCCTGCAAAGCGGTAATATCCTGCGCGATATCAGGATTTTGAGCATCACCGGTGGTTATGTAGAGGTAACCGTCCGGACCGAACTCGATGCGGCCTCCATCATGATTGTTGGCGCCAAGAATACCTTCGAAGATGATTTTCCGGTCTGAAAGCACACTATTTTTGAAGACATAGCGTTCCACCCGGTTGACCAACTGCCCGTTCTTGAGCGAGGTGAGATAGACATAAATTCGGTTGTTCACAGCGTACTCAGGATCCAGCGCCAAACCCAACAGCCCGCCCTCGCCCCGCTGCTCGACGTTCGTCACCCGGATGCGGGTGGTCGTCTGGCCGATCAACACCAAATTTCCGGAACGTTCGGTGATGAGCATTTCACCACCAGGCAGGAAAGCTATTTCCCAGGGAGTGTCCAACCCCGAAGTCACGACTTCCACCAAGGGTCCAGTGAGCAGCGCGCTTACATCGGTGGGAATCGGGGTGGATGTCATCACGGGGGATTCTGTGATCTCAGGTTGCGTTGGTGCTCCAGGGCTCGATATGGCAGGCGTTGGATCTTCGGAGGTGGGCATAACCGGAGATGGGCTGGGATCGCCAGCACAGCCAGCAAACACGATCAACGACAGAAGTCCGAGCGCAATTAATTTCAACGTTTTCATAATGAAATCATAACAGCCCGAACTTATCCCTGGCAACTGAGGGTAGAACGTCGGAGTCAGTCTGACTATCAATTTTTACCTAAATAGCTTAGAATTTTTTTACTAACTCAATACGAGGTAATTCTTGGCAATTCATCCTTATCCTGACCATCTGTTTGGAGATCTCGATCAGCCCCCGAAAGGCTCAAAGCATCATATTGCCCAAAGCAGGGGTCTGCATCATACCTATCGGGTTTCCCCCTGGCTGCCCACGCCTGAGCAGCCCTTCAGAATTTTGGCGACCACCAGTTCCGACCTGGCAATTCAGCAAGTGACTCTGCGCTATAGCCAGGATGAAGGGACAAGTTGGCAGGACAGAAGCTTTGAAGCAGGTGAGTTTCGCTGGGATACTCTGACCTGGGGATGGTTGCGGGAATGGCAGCTGGACTTCCCGGCAATGGCTGAGGGCAGCGAATTGCTCTACCAGGTATATGCCACGCTGCCCAGCGGAGAGCGATGCTTTGCAGATAATCAAGTTGTGAACTCGGCTGAAGCGACGCTTTTCAGGCTGAGGCTTACCAGCCGCAACCAGCCACCAACTTGGACAGAGCGGGCAGTGATCTACCAGGTGTTTGTGGACCGCTTCAATCCGGGCAAGGGCAAAAAATGGCTGCAATCAACCAACCTGATGAAACCTTTTGGGGGGACTTTGCGCGGCGTGATCGAAAAGCTGGACACCATCAAGGACCTTGGCTTCAACACCATTTGGCTCACGCCCATTTTTGCCAGCCCCAGCCACCATGGGTATGACATCAGCGATTACCTGCGCATCGAACCACGCATGGGAACTGAGGCTGACCTGCGCGAACTATTGGACCAGGCGCATGCGAAAGGCATGCGAGTTTTGCTGGATTTCGTTGCCAATCACTGCTCCAACCAACACGCCAGTTTTCAGGCCGCTCTGGCTGGCGATGAAAGCGCGCGATCGTGGTTCAAATGGAAAGGCTCAGAGTACGAGGGTTTTTACGACGTACCAGAAATGCCCTGCCTCAACCTGGAGCCAGGCAGCCCCGCACGGGCTCACCTTTTGGAGGTGGCCCGTTATTGGTTGAAATTCGGGGCGGATGGCTTTCGACTGGATTATGCCAACGGACCCGCGAGGGAATTTTGGGTTGAATTTCTGTACGCCTGCCAGGAAGTCAATCCAGACTGCTGGACTTTTGGCGAAATTGTCGCGCCGGCTGATGAGCAGATCACCTTCGCTGGTGGCATGCACGGCACGCTCGACTTCCTCACCTGCCAGGCTCTCAGGGAAACCTTTGCCACCGGGCATTGGTCTTTGAGCCACCTGGCTGGATACCTGGAAAATTATTGGGCAGCCTACCCACGCGAGTTTTCGCGCCCTGCTTTTATTGACAATCACGACATGAACCGCTTTTTCTTCACCGCACAAGAATCCATTTCCGCACAGGAAGCGGCATTAAGGCTGCTTTACCTGATGCCAGGCGCGCCGATTGTGTACTACGGCAGCGAGCAGGAGCTCTCTCAGCGGCAGTCGATCCACGCCAACAACGCGCTGGGTTTTGACGAGGCGCGCATGCCAATCGATTGGGAAGAGCGGAAAGAGCATAATAGCGCAAGAGTGCTGCGGGAAATGGCGGCTTTCCGACGGGAAAACCCCTGGTTGAGTCATGCCCGCTGGCACACGCTGGAGCTTGAGCCGCAAAAGGTGGTTTTCAAAGTGAATGATGGCCAGAACCATCTGCTGGTTGAGATTAATGGCGATCAAGATGCCTGGCAGGTAATCTTCAGGTAAGCCTCCAAGCAAAGAGACAAAACAAAGGAGACCATTTTTCTGGTCTCCTTTAAGTTACAAGAAGATTGGGCAATTCAATGCTTATGGAAGGTCTATGTAGACGTAATCAAAATCGATGATAACCGGAGTGCTGTCAAATGAGGACACACCGATACCGATCAAACCTTCCGGGAGGTTGTATTTATTATCTTCAACGGTGCGTTCCAGTACACCGTTAACCCAGAGTTTAATCTCATTGCCTGCGCAACTCATGGCGAAGGTATTGCTCTTAATCCCCATGTTGATGTTTTTGGATCCGCCATTGTATAGGCGGACATAACCCGTGTTCATCGCTTCAATGTACGCATAGATGTCATAAAGACCGTTATTCGCGATGTTTACCTCATAAAAGCCTGTATCGGAGTAGCGGCAAACAAGCGTGATCATATTGTCATTGCTGCCCCGGTTGGACGTGAAGGCTTCAAGATAGACATCTTCATAGATGTAGTCCTCATAAAACACGTAAGCGTAGGTGTCGTAGTCTTCGATGGTGAAAGTTAATTTGCCGTTGTCAACAGAGATGTCCGTCTTCTCTTCGTTACCCATCAGGACTTCGTAATACCAATTATCCGGCACATAATCGAATTCTTCGGTGTAATAGGGCTCCGATTCAGCAACTGGCTCATCAGTAGGAGCTGGCGGTTGGGTTGGAGCGGCAGTGGGAGGAACGCTGGTGGGTGGAATCTGGGTGGGAGGAACCTCAGTGGGTGGAATGTTGGTGGGTGGAATGGCAGTCTCCGTAGGCTTCTGAGTGGGTTCAACAATCTGCTCCACTGGTGCAGAGGTGACTTGCTGTATTTCCAGCGTCGCGGTGCCATCCTTTTTGCCACCCAGGTCGAACGAAAATTCGCAGGATAGAGTTAATAATACAAGGACTACCAGGATTGCAGATACAGTCTTGATCGATTTAGAGCGCATATGATCCTCCAAGAAGAAAATAAATTGGATTTGGATGACTAAATTTTAGCATACTACTCTTCTTCCGGAACGATGAATCGGAAAATAGGCAAGAAATCCTAGTGGTCTTCTTACACTCTCAACTGTGCAGTGATTTGACTGGTTTAATCATCCAGTGACGGGTAAAATGAATGTTTGAAAGGAGTTTCCAATGACCGATCAAGACCAATTTGTGAATGAAAAACCTGCAGGTTTCGACGCTGAACCTGAAGGTGGTTACCAGGATTATACTGGTCCAACTCAAGCCAGCCAAACGCCAAAGGTTGAGTCCGATGCAGGCTCCAAATTTGGAGCAGAGATCCTTTCTATCCTGGAAGGTTTCGGTGAGGACATCAAGCGTTTAAGTAAGAACGTCAGCGAATATCTTGATAAAGAATCCTTCAATAAGGCTGCTGACAGTGTTAAAGACGCCTTAAGTGATGCGGGTGAGGGCATCAAGCGCACCACACAGAACATGGGCGACAAGCTGGAGGAAGAACGTATTCAACGTGCCATTCGGGACCTGAAGGATTACGCCAGGAAAACCGGGAAATCCATCAACGACCTATTCGAAGAGGAACCGCCTGCTTCCCCGCAAGACGCGGGAGAAACAGCGGCAAGGGCTGCTGAAGATCTGGCTGAAACGCTGGATCATGAGGCAAGCGAAACGACCGAGAATGATATCAATTTCGAAAACACTTTTGGTGGATAATCAGTTCAGAAAGAAGACCCCTCTTGCGGGGTCTTCTACTTATAATACCGCAGCATGCAGTTGTAACGCTTGATTGGTAATACCATCTGTCCGTTGACATATTCAACATAATTCAGCACAATTTCATCAAGCTGCTGGCGCTGATGCTCTTCCAGGCGCAGCTGTTTCATTACGTACGCCACTGCTTCCGCTTTTGTATCCACCGGCTGTCCAAAATCATGAAAGACTTCATCACATGTGACGCTAAACCCAGCCTGCTCCAGCCTGCCCTTTACGTAGCAGCTGCCAACACATGAATTAGCCAGTTCAGTCGGACCAAATTCCCGGCCGAGATCTTCGTAGAAGCCTTCGCGCGGGCGGACGCCCTGGTTGATAATCATGCCGCAACGGCGGGTCTTGCGCAGGAGGGTTTCAATCTCTTGCCTGGTAAAGCCGAATTGGTGATGGTAGAAAGCAACCGCCACATCCCAGTCATCTGTGTGCACGTCCGGCCAGCAGGCGTGCACCAGTTGGATTCTTTCCAGACCCATCCGGTTCACATCTTCACGCAAAACCTCCAGCACGTTTTCATTCTTATCGATGGCGATCACCTTGCTGCAGATCCCCGCAAGGTAGCGGCTGACGATCCCAATTCCGCAGCCGATATCCGCTACGACATCTGTTGGACGGATCATCTCCCTTAAAGCAGGTCCATAGGGTACTTCGGGGTAATTCCAGAAAGATGTCGCCTTCCTGTAATACTCTGCTGAGGTTCGGGGTAGTCCGGGCATTAATCCCCCACCTTGACCAACTTCTTGATCATCATCTTTTTGAGATGGCTGATTCCGCAAGAGAGGGAAAGTTTCTTAAACATCTCATCTTTTAAGGCGGGATCCCACCAGGAACCTGCCAACGCTGTGACGCCTGTGCCCTTGAACGCTTCAGTGAGCATGGGGGTGGACGAGCCAACCAAAACGATTTCGCGAGCATTCTGGCAAAGCTCCAGCAGATGGTCAATGCTTCCGTTTATCAGAGTGGTGCCAGTGATGATCATCAGATCGCACTCGGGCAGCACTTCGGCTTGCTGCGACATGTCCATCACTTGGGCTGTGCCTTCGCCGCCGCTGACGGTCAGACCTTTGTCAAAAATGGTGACTCGCGCCTGCATCCTGGCAAGCTGCTCGGCAACGGGAGGAATATATCCGATCATACCGACCCTGTCAGCCGGGCGCACATGCAAGCCAAATGGCGTCGGGGTGTCAGGCTCATCCGGCAAGTCCAGGGCGCGGGTTGCAGCAGTGATGACCGCCATGCCCACACCCCGCTGCGCGTCATCGCGGCCTTCCAACACCAGCCTGGCTACCTCAAGCGCGGGTTGGCCGATGATGTGCTGGGCAAAACCAAAGGCCGAGCAGCCTGCTGGCAACCTGTCGCGCAAAATATACGAAAGACCAATATCCGACCCATCCAGCTCAACTGCCGTGAGCGAGAGTCCCAATACGGCATCAGTTACAACCCGATCCCTCAGAAGGGGTTCGGCAGCCTGGAAAACTTTTTCGATGAGCATAAATTCTCCTATAAACCTGGGGCGACACTAACCATTCGGTCAATCCCCTCTACCTTTATCAAACGCAGAGGCACGCCATACATGGCCGTGATTAATTCCTCCGTCAGAACGTCCTGCCATGCTCCGAAATGGAAGATTGACTGCTGGTCGATAACGGCTGTTTTGGCGTCCAAAAGCAGCACCTGGTCGGGATTGTGGGTGGTGAGAACGACCGCGTACCCCTTGGCAGACAGATCCTTGATCAGCCGCAGGACTTTGAGCTGGTTGCCATAGTCGAGGTGGGCTGTAGGTTCATCCATCAGGATCAGACGCGCCTTTTGGGCAATGGCGCGCGCGATCGAGACCTGCTGCAGTTCACCGGTGCTGATGCGCGTATAGGGCTTTTGCGCAAGGTGGCTGATGGCCATCTGCTCCAGCGCTTCTTCAGCACGTTGATAATGTTCCGGACCAGGTTTTTCGAAGGTGTCCAGCCAGGGAGCGTTGCCCGTGACCACATATTCGAGCACGGTGTAGTCGAACGATGGCAGCAGAGTCTGGGGCACGTACCCAATAGTTTGGGCGATGTTTCGAGCCGGCAGGTTTGCCATTTCTTCCCCGTTCAGCAGCACACTGCCCTCGAGCGGCTCTCGCAGCCTTGCCAGGCAATTCAGAAGCGTGGTCTTGCCGATCCCGTTGGGACCGAGCAAACACACGATCTCACCCGCCCGAACTTCAAAGCTGATGTTCTTGAAGATCTGGCGGCTGCCATCGTATGAAAAACCCAGGTCTTTGACCTGCAAAAGAGTGTCCATATTTACTCCAGGCGGGTCCTTTGCTTGTAGAGTAACAGGGCGTAAAGCGGAGCGCCAACAAAACCGGTCAGAATTGAGAGCGGGATTTCCACGCTGGAGACCGTGCGGGCAAGCGTGTCGATCAGCAGCATAAAAATCGCTCCGATCAGAAGGGTAATGGGCATCGAGCGGGTGTTATCGCTGCCAGAAAGAAGGCGGCTCAGGTGAGGGATCACCAACCCGACCCAGCCAATCGTGCCGCTGATGGACACGGCACTGGCGGTCAGCAGGCTGGCGCAGATGATCACGATTGTGCGCACCTGGCGTACGTTCACTCCCAATGTGCGGGCTTCAAGATCGCCAAAGGAGAGGATGTTGACCCGCCAGGAGAGTAGAAGCAATAAGGTGGAACACACCAAAAACACGGGCAGAATAGCCCAAAGTTCACGTCCGAGGATGGATGCCAGGCTGCCCAACTGCCAGTAGACAATGGATGCCAACTCGGTTTGCTCCTCTGCCACGAATTTCATGATGGCAAGCACCGAGCTGAGAAACCCGCCGACGATGATGCCCGAGAGCACCAGCATCATGTTGGAACGGTTGCGCAGGAGGCGCGGCACGAGTGAGGTGACGAAAACTGCCAGGATGCCGCCGGCAAAGGCAAAAATCTGGCGGGTTGCCAGTCCTGCTCCCAGCAGGATTGCGGCGGAAGCTCCCACGGCTGCACCTGAAGATACGCCCAGTAAATCTGGCGAAACCAATGGGTTGCGAAAGACGCTCTGGTAGACCGCGCCTGAGAGCGAGAGCATCGCGCCGATCATCACCGAAGCCAGCACGCGCGGCAGGCGAATGTTGAAAACGACACTGATCATGGCAGGGTCCACCGGAATATTTAGTCCCAGTTTCGAAAGGATCACGTTCAAAACTTTGCCAGGATCGTTGCTGTACCGCCCAAGACTGAGCGAAAGGAAAACCCCCAATAACAAAAGCATAGACAACAGCCACAGCCATTGTCTATGCTTATTGTTTATTGGAGATGTGCTTGTTTTCAAACTTAAAAATTACTCGATTCCCAATTGTTCTGCCGTGAAAGTTTTATCATAAACGATTGTGTAGAACTCGTCCACATTTTCCATCAAGGCTTCAAAACCATACAGATCAGGGTGCAGGTTATTGAGAGCCCAATCGATGCCGAGAGCCAAAACTGCAGTCGGCTGATCCCAGGGTTCGAGTTGTGAGGGGAACTCATAAACGCGCTTGTTCTGGATGGCGCTGATGCTGCTCCAGGCGGGGTCATTCAGGAGATCTTCTGCGGTGTAGTCAGAATATGCGGGGAACCAGATCACATCCGGATTCCAGGTGATGATCTGCTCAATGCTGACGTCCGCAAAGCCGCCCACGTTTTCAACGCCACTGACAGCGTTCAGTCCGCCACCGGCTTCAATCAGGCTGGTTTGGATCATCGATCCCGGGGCAACAGAAAGCGCGGAACTGCTCCCAAGGAAGAGCACAGAGGGCTTCTCAGTCACGTCTTTAAGCAGAGTCTGGGCATTTTCCAGCTGGCTGTCGAGGAAGGAGCTGATCTTTTCAGCTTTTTCGTTCTCGCCAAGAGCCATGCCAAGTATTTTCAAAGTCTGTTTTACTGTTTCGAAACTCTCGGTGCTGTCGAGGATGACCAAAACTGGAATATTGGCAGCTTCAAACTGCGGCACGAGGTCCTGGTGTCGCTCGGGCAGGATGACCAGATCGGCTCCGCTGGCGATGACGCTTTCAAGATTGATATTGCTGCCCTTGCCAACTTCCGGCAATTCTTCGAACCCCTCGATCACCTGTTCGTAAAGGCCGCGCCCCATTGATTTGCTGCCGAAACCAACCAGGTACTTGCCTCCGCCGCCAAGCACGACGGCCGCGTTGAGGGTTGGGTTGTGGGTTCCGGTGAGTTTGGTGGCAGGCTGCTGGAGGGTAACTTCACGACCAACGACATCAACGATCACGATCGGTTCAGCCGTGGGTTCAGCAGTGACCTCTTCAGTTGGTTCCGCGGTGGGCTCTTCCACGACGGGCTCGGTTGGAGCGAGTGTTGGTTCGGGAGGGGTGATGGGCTCAGCAGTGGGTGCCGTGGTGACACAGGCGCTGACCAGCAGCATCACAGTCAACGCCAGGGGCAAAACGACCTTCTTGATTAATTTGGACATAGAAAACTCCTTCGTTTTGATGTTTCAGACTTAAAGGCTCAATAAATGAGCAGTCTTTGATTTTACCACTGTTATCAGAATATATCACAGGCTAAGCACCTCGCTGGTATACTTTGAATGTTATGTCACTCATGACTGCTCAAAACCTTGGAAAATCCTTTGGTCCTGTGGATATCTTCGACGGGATCCATCTTTCGATTCCCCGCTTAGCCCGCATCGCGATTGTTGGTCCAAATGGTGTCGGAAAAACGACGCTTTTACGCATCCTCGCCGGGGAAGACACCCCCACGGAAGGGTCGGTGCATCGCGCGAGAGGCTTGAAGTTGGGTTACCTGCCCCAGGAAGCAGTCAGCGTGTTGGAAGGAACGTTGTGGGATTCTTGCCTTCTGGCTTTTGAGGGACTGATAGCCCAAGGGGAAGAACTGCGCGAGATGGAAAAGATGATGCAGGATCCAGCCTGCGATCCATCCGTGCTGGAACGCTACGGTAAGGTTCAGACGAATTTTGAATTCAGCGGAGGTTACACCTTCCAGGCACGCATCCGCCAGACGCTGGATGGGTTGGGATTCTCTGAGCACGACTATGAGCGACCACTAAAGCAATTATCAGGCGGTCAGCGGACCAGGGCTCGCCTGGCGAGGATCCTGCTGGACGACCCGGATCTGCTTCTGTTGGATGAGCCCAGCAACCACCTGGACATCAATGCCGTGGAATGGCTCGAAGCCTACCTGAGGGATTGGAACGGCGCGGTGGTGATCGTTTCGCATGACCGCTATTTTTTGGATCAGACCGCCCACTACATCTGGGAAATGACCCCGGCTTTGGAAGTCTACCGGGGGAATTACACTGCGTATCTACGCCAGCGCGAGGAACGCTACACGCGCCGCCTGGCGGAGTTTGAGGCGCAAAACGAGTACATCGAAAAGCAGCAGGATTACATCAAACGCTACCTGGGCACGCAAAACAACAACCAGGCACGCGGCAGGCAACGACGCCTGGAACGCCTGCTGGCAGACTCACGTCTGACCGCGCCGACCGCCAACATCCGTCCAATGCATCTGCGCTTCAAGCTGGCTGACCGCTCCGGCAACCTGGTTTTGCGCACCTACGATCTGCAGGTTGGCTACGAAGATGAAGGGCGACCGCTTTTCACCTGCCCGGACCTGGTATTGGAGAGGCGTGAGTGTGTCGCGGTGATTGGACCCAACGGCGCCGGCAAGACAACCCTCCTGAAGACCGTTCTGAGCCAGATCCCTCCCTACGCGGGTAGGGTGGAACTTGGAGCTAACCTCAAGGTGGGTTATTTTGCCCAGGCTCATGAGGGTTTGGTGGCTGATAATACCCTGATGGATGAGATCAGCATGGTAGCTCCTAACATGCTGCCGGCGGAAGCGCGCAACTACCTGGCACGTTACGGCTTCCAGGGAGATGAGGTTTTTGGACAGGTGGCGACCCTCTCAGGCGGCGAACGCGGACGCCTGGCGCTGGCGAAACTTGCTCTTTCGGACGCGAATTTATTGATGCTCGATGAGCCCACCAACCACCTCGACCTCGCCACGCAGGAGGTGCTGCAGGACGTACTGGCGCACTACCCGGGCACGATCATGCTGGTCTCGCATGACCGCTACTTGATCGACGCCCTGGCGACCCAAATTTGGGAGCTGGACATGCAGAGTGCCAGTTTGCAGGTGTTTAAAGGTGCTTACTCTGAATTCAGGCAGTTCAAGGAAGGGCGATTACAGGTAAGAGACTTCGAAGAATTTCCGATTACGGGAGATCCAGTGGAAGAGCCTGTGACAGTACACGTCAAAGCAAGCCTGAGCCGCAATCAGCGTCAGCAAATTGAAAAGAAGCTGGCGGCTTTGGAGCAAAAGATCCACACAGCTGAGATGGAAAAGGCCAGCTGCGAAGCCCACCTCTCCAAGCCATCGGCTGACTTGCGAAAATTGGAAAAAGTTACGGAGAATTATCAAACGGTAACCGTTGAATTGGAAAAGTTGCTCGCGGAATGGGAAAGCCTGGCTGAGCAACTGCATCAGGATGATTGATTCTTCGACTACATGCTATAATTCAGCAAATTTTTAGACAGGTAGTTAGCGATGAACTATTTAGTAACTGGAGGGGCGGGGTTTTTGGGCACTGCCCTAAGCAACCGCCTGGCAAAACAAGGACACCACGTGCGAGTATTGGATGATTGCTCGGCGGGAAATCCTGTTTACTTATTACCCGAAGTTGAATTCGTACAGGGCGACATCAACGAAAAGACACTGCTCTGGAAGCTGCTGCAGGATGTGGATTGCGTTTTCCACCTGGCAGCCAAGGTCAGTGTGCCTGAGTCCTCCCTGTTTCCGAGCAACTATAACCTCGTGAACGTCAGCGGAACAGTGACCCTGATGGAAGCCATTCGCGATACCAAGGTGAAGCGCGTGGTGTTGACTTCATCTGGTGCGGTTTACGGTCGCCAGGACAACACACCATATCTTGAAAGCATTGAAGTTCATCCCGAGTCGCCCTACGCTGTCTCGAAACTCTCAGCTGAGCACTACGTACGCACCATCGGTGCCCAGGCGGGAGTGGAAGCAGTCTGCCTGCGGATCTTCAACGCCTACGGACCGGGGCAGCGCGTTCCCCATTCCCACCCGCCAATTATTTCCAATTTCCTGAAACACGCGCTTACCAATGGCACCATCATCATCCATGGCGACGGCAGCCAAACGCGCGATTACGTCTATGTGGACGATGTGGTTAACGCCCTGGTGACCTCATCCACTGCGGTGGGTGTGGACCAGCAGGTGATCAACATTGGCAGTGGCGTGGAAACAAGTGTTTTGGAACTTGTGCGCCTGGTGCGGCAAGTGACTGGCAGGAAGCCTGAGGAGATTTACAACCCACTCAAAAGTGGTGGCTCCGACCGCATGTGCGCCAGTATTGCCAAGGCTCAGGAAAAGCTCACTTACATCCCGCTGGTGCCGCTCGAGACCGGTCTGCGGTTGACGATGGAACGTGATCCCCAATTTAAGAAAGAAATTGAACCCAAGCCTCTCGCCTGATTTCTTCTCGCGACCTGCGCCGCAAGTAGCCCCGGAATTGCTGGGGTGTTTGCTTGTTCGTAACTGGCAGGGGCAGCGGCTCGCTGGTTTGATCACGGAAGTGGAGGCATACCAGGGGGTGGATGACCAGGCATGCCATGCCCGGGCGGGCAAGACGGCGCGCAACGAGGTGATGTTTGGCGAGCCAGGGAGAGCCTATGTTTACTTCACCTACGGGATGCACTGGATGCTGAACCTGGTTTGTGAGGTCAAAGGGTTGCCAGCGGCGGTCTTGATCCGAGCCATCAAACCTGTAGAAGGACTGGAAGCAATGCGTCAACTGCGCCCTAACCTGGCAGATAAACTCGGCTGGTTGAACGGTCCGGCAAAACTGACCCAGGCGCTGGCAATTGGCAGGGAACAAAACGGGGCGAATGTGTGCTCTGTGGAGAGCGGCTTGTGGGTTGAGAGTGGGGTCGTCGTTCCTCCAGATGAAGTGCAAACTTCCCCGCGAATCGGCATTGGGTACGCGCCCGAACCCTGGCTCTCGCTGCCCTGGCGCTGGGTTTGGACAGCAAATGATGGTTCCTATTCCACGAAGGAAAGATAGAGTAAGATTGTGCCGATGAGCATATTTTCGCGTAAGAAGGATACAGCAATATTCACCCCCGAGAGGCTGCAAGCCCGGGTGAGTTCTGTTTTGGGACCGGGCATCCACTGGATTGGCGATCTGCACGGCACTGGCGGGGTGCGCATCGAAGGCACGATGCAAGGAGATATCCTCATTAAGGGTCTGGTCGTGGTTGGCGAGACCGGGAAGGTCATTTGCCCTGAGTTAAAGGCTGAGACGGTTGTGGTAGCGGGCACGGTGCAGGGCAACATCACCTGCCAAAAACTCGAAATTCGCTCAACCGGGCGGGTTTGGGGCGATGTGGTGGCGGTCAGTTTTAGCAGCGAAGATGGCGCTTTTCTGCGCGGTCAGATGCGAATGGAAGAGCGGATTGAGATCCAACTGGAAGACGCTCAGTCTCTTGATGACTTTGAAATGCCCGTGATTCAAACCGAAATGCAGCAAGAGGTTCCAACCGGACCAGTTCTGCCTGAGCCAACGCCAGTAGTTCCTGAACATGAACCAGAACAAGCAATACCTGATGTGCAGGTGAGCGAACCTAAAACAACCGAGAAACCCAAGCTGAAATCCCCCTGGGAAAAATAGAATATTACTGCTGCGGTAACTCCAGGAGGATAGTCACCGGTCCATCGTTGCGGATATCCACCACCATGTGCGCGCCAAAAACTCCTTGTTGGGTATTTATGCCAAATTCTCGCAAGCGGGCAGCAAAAACTTCAACCAAAGGTTCAGCCAACTCAGGTTTGGCAGCGTTGATGAAGGACGGGCGCCTGCCCCGGCTGGTGTCGGCGTAGAGGGTGAACTGCGAAACGACGATTGCTTCGCCACCAACATCCAACAGCGAGAGGTTCATTTTTCCGGCTTCATCTTCAAATACCCGCAGGTAGGCAGTCTTCTCAGCCAGTTCCCTTGCAATAGCAGGCGTGTCATCGGGTCCGATCCCAAGCAGGATCACATAACCCAGGCCAATCTGAGCAACTATTTCATTGTCGACAGTGACACTGCCGCTGGTGACTCTCTGCAGGACGGTTCTCATCGCGTCCCCTTGGATGTTCCACGTTCGATATAACCCGGCCAGGTGAAGTTCTCGTCAAAATCCACTTCCACAATTCCACAATGGGGAATGCGACCGGGATTGTAGAACTGCTTCATCACGTAACCATGGGTAACCACAATCACTTTCTCATACGCCAGGTACGGCAGCAAAGCCGAAGCCGCCCGGCGGGCGACCTGATCGTATCCCTCCCAGTTAAGTCTGGCTTCAGGCGTGTGCACGCCCTTGAAGCGGCTGGCTTCCTCGATGGCTGCCAGGGTGTCGGTGAAATCGCGATTTTTGTACTCGGTGTCGATCAACCACTCGTGGATGTCGAATGCCACCTCGATGGGCAGATCGAGCCGGCGGGAGATGACCGCCGCTGTCTGCAGCGCGCGGGTATAGGGGGAGCTGACAATCAGCTGGCAGCCCTGCAAGCGTGGGTCTTTTGCTACCGCTTCCGCCTGGGCAACGCCTCGCTCCGTCAGCGGCGCTAACTCGCGCGCCGGACCCGGAAAGCCACGACCTTCCGTGAAGGTATAATCCTGTTCTCCATGCCGTACTAAAACCAGATGCATAGCAACCTCCTGTTCTGAATAAGAAGTGTATCAAACCTTTGAGATTTTCAGGCGGGATTATCAAATTCATGGTAAATTTTAGGCTTGATTATGGGAAAAAGATGACAGGAAACAACAATAATCGTCCCCCTAAGTGGATCCGCAGCATTCCCAGGCTGACTATTGAAGGTCGGCGTGAAATCATCGCTGATGTCCATGAAGATTCAAAAGCTAATTTTGACTATTTAATCCTGGTTGCGCTTTCGAGCACTATTGCTACTTTAGGTTTGCTTTCGGACTCCCCGGCTGTCATCATTGGCGCAATGGTCGTTGCTCCCCTGATGTCCCCAATCCTGGCGATAGGTCTGGCTACGACTACTGGCGAAAAGAAATTACTGAAAGAGGCTCTCCTGACCTTATTTGTCGGAGCTTTGCTTTCCATCGTGATCTCAATGATTTTGACCTGGATCAATGATGAGCTTCCATTCATCTCCTTACATCAGATCCCAGGCGAAGTTATGTCCCGAACAAGATCTTCCCCCGTGGACCTGACCATCGCGATTGCGGGTGGGCTTGCAGCAGCTTACGCGGTTACCCGGCCTAAGCTTTCAGCAGCGCTGCCTGGCGTTGCGATCGCTACAGCTCTCATGCCGCCTGTTTGCACCGTGGGAATCGGATTAGCTTTGCAAAATTGGCAGGTTGCCAGTGGCGCGGGATTGCTTTTTGTTACAAACGCCGTTGCAATTGCTTTTGCTTCCGGTTTGGTATTTCTGGCCAGAGGTTTCTCCAAGGAGCAGCGCTTTAGTGAGGCGAAAATTCCCGCATCCCTTTGGGTTTCTACTGTTCTTGTGGTTCTTCTCCTGATCCCATTGACTTACTTTAGTTTGCGTGTCATTCGGCAGGCGGAAAAGACCCAAATGATCAATACGATCGTCGAAAGGGAAGTTGCCTTGCTTCCTGACGTCCAGTTGGAAGAAACCATTTTTAACAATGGTTCCGAAGTACTGGATTTGCGTCTGACTCTGCACACAAGCCGGTCTCTCTCCTGGCGGGAAATTGTCACTCTGCAAGAAGCAATTGCCTCCGGGCTCGATCAGAATGTATCACTAAAAGTGGAACAAGTCTTGTTTAGAGAGCTGGATCCAATGATTCCTCCGACGCTGACTCCAACCCAAACTCCCGGACCAAGCGCAACCCCAACTCCAACCAGAACCCCTCTTCCAAGCTCTACGCCTACGCCAACACAAACGCCTGAGCCTACCTTGACCCCTACTTCAACCGCAACGCCAATGCCCTTCCAGGCACGAATCATCTGGCCGGACACACCTGCATTAACCCTCTATCAGGAACCGGGCGGTCCGTCGATTGGCAGGTTGTACTTTTCTCAATTGGTTATGGTTTACCACGACCAGCAAAACTATGATGGATTGGTGTGGGTAAAAATCAGGGATGATCAGGGTCGAATCGGCTGGTTACCGCAAAATTACCTGGAGATTTTGATGCCCTGAGTTTCTTTATCTCTCACGATGAAATGCTAATGGAGGGAGGCAGATCATGATTGAGGACTGGAAATCGTAAAATCCGATTTTTGTGAAGTCTTAAATGGAAGGTTATAATAAGGCTATGCTATTATCCCAGATGCCCCCAGCGAGCATCGTCAACAACTCCGAGACCTACCAGCAAATGCTGGCGCATTTAGTCACCCAGGACACCATCGCGATCGATACCGAATCGAACAGCCTGCACGCCTATTATGAACGGGTTTGCCTGATCCAACTTTCCAGCCAGGAATGCGACTTTCTGCTGGATCCGTTTGTATTCAAGGATCTGAGTGAGTTAGGCGCGCTTTTCGCCCGAACTGATATCCAGAAAATCTTTCATGCCGGTGATTACGATATCGGTTGCCTCAAGCGGGACTTTGACTTCACCTTCCATAATATTTTTGACACGATGATTGCCGCAACCGCTCTGGCCGAGCCCAACCTGGGATTTGCAGCACTGATCGAAAAATACTTTGATTTGGTCCTCGATAAAAAATACCAACGTGCGAACTGGGGCGAAAGACCGCTCAAGCCTGAAATGCTCAGTTACGCCCAGTATGATTCCCACTTCCTCATTCCCCTGCGGGACGTGTTGCTGCCCCAGCTTGAAGCCGGCAACCGCCTGCAACTGGTTTTGGAAGAGGGCGAAGGCATGGCACGCCTGGTGAAGCCCCTCGAACAACACATCGAAGATATCTGGCGGGTCAAAGGCGCCCAGGATCTCTCTGCTGAAGCGCTCTCCTTGCTTGATGCGCTGAATCATACGCGGGAGCTGATCGCCAGCAAACGCGACGTGCCTCCCTTCAAAGTTTTCTCGGACCGGGCTCTGATCGAAATTGCCCAGACCCAGCCCCACTATATCCAGGAACTCAGCCTGCTGCCATCTCTGCCGGAGAGCCAGGTGAGGCGATACGGCAGCCTGCTGATGCAAGCGATTCAAGCCTGGCGGGAAAACCCACAAAAAGTGACTCCCCGAAAGAACCATCGCCTGAGTGATGCGGAAATGAAACGGCGCGACGCGCTTTCAAATTGGCGCAAACAAGCTGGATTGGATGAAGGTCTGCCTTCCAACGCAATCATCTCCCGTGAGCTGCTCGAACGCCTGGCACACCTCGAGTTTTCGGATATTAACCAATTGGAAGAAGCCATGAAGTACTTCCCCTATCGTTATGAACGTTATGGCGATGCCATATTCCAGGTATTGGAAAGGACAAAGGAATGAAACTAACCGTTCTTGGCGCAGCACGCACCGTCACCGGCTCAATGCATCTGATCGAGCATCAGGGGCAAAAGCTTCTGATCGATTGCGGAACCTTCCAGGGTAAGCGCGATGAATCTTACTTCGTCAACCTCAACTTCCCCTTTGACCCCAGCGAAATTGATGCGATGATTCTCTCGCACGCTCATATTGACCACAGTGGCAACATCCCCAACCTGGTCAAACAGGGCTTTCGCGGCAAGATTTTCACCACCGATGCCAGTGAAGACCTGGCGGATATCATGCTCAGGGATTCCGGGCACATCCAGGAAAACGATATCCAGTACGTCAATAAAAAACGCCGCAAAAAGGGCGAACCAGCTCTGCAACCGATCTACACTCAAAAAGACGCGATCGAGGCGATGCCGTTCTTCCAAAGCGTTTGGTATCAGCAGAAGTTTGAACCCATTCCAGGCGTAACCGCCCAATTGGTGGACGCGGGGCACATCCTGGGTTCGGCGGCCGTTATCCTGGATTACCGCAATGACCAGGGAGAGCCAAAGCGCCTGTGGTTCTCGGGCGATATCGGCCGATACGACGCCCCCATCTTGCGCGACCCGGTGCTGCCGTCTGGCGCAGATACGCTGGTGATGGAGTGTACCTACGGCGACAAACCGCATGAATCGATGGATGACGCCTACGATGAATTTATCGACGCGATCAAACGGACCGTCAAACGCGGCGGAAAGGTGATCGTGCCGGCATTCGCGGTAGGGCGCACCCAAAACCTGACGTATTTCCTAAGCCAGGCAATCGACGATGGCTTAATTCCAGATGTGCCCGTGGTGGTTGATAGCCCTCTGGCGGTCAACGCCTCCATGCTGTACCGCAAACACACTGAATGTTTCGACGATGAAACCTGGCAGTATATTGCCGAGCACCGCATGCAGGGGCTGGACTTCCATAACGTGATCTACACCATGTCAGTGGACGAATCCAAGGCGCTCAATGAATGGAATGAGCCCATGATCATCATCTCGGCATCCGGAATGGCTGAAAGCGGGCGCATCCTGCATCACCTGAAAAACAACATTGAAGACGGTCGTAACACCATTCTGATCATTTCCTGGCAGGCTCCCGACACGCTTGGTCGGCGCCTGGCGGACCGCGAACGTAAGGTGAGGATCTTTGGGGACGAGTATTTCCGCAAGGCGGAGGTCGTGACCATCGGTGGGCTTAGTGCGCACGCCGGGCAGACCGGGCTGGTGGAGTATGCCCTGGCGAGCAAAGACAGCCTCAAGCGCATCATCCTCTTCCACGGCGAGCCGGAAAAAGCTCAAGTCCTGATTGACAAACTGGCTGAGCACCCCGAACTGCCGGTGCCGGTCTACGCAGAAAAGGGGCAGGAGTTTGACCTTTAAGGTATAATCTGAAACCTGTTGGAGAGATGCCGGAGTGGTTGATCGGGGCGGTCTCGAAAACCGTTATGGGTCTCGTACCCATCGTGGGTTCGAACCCCACTCTCTCCGCCACAAAAAAATGCCGTGATCACACGGCATTTTTGATTCCTGACGCAGTAGAGGGGTTGGCTTTTTGTCATCGATAGGAGCGAAGCGACGTGGCAATCATTACCCCGACACTGTCATCCTGAGCAGCGCGACTGCTTGCGTCCCCTTGCGGGAAGGATCTGTCTGTTAAAAATCAGATTCTTCGCAAAAGAGGCTCAGAATGACTTGAGTGATGTCCAGGTGGGTTGGCTATAACAAGATACAGGTTGGTTTTCGGCTCTGTGACGCCAATCCACCCTACAATTTTTGTCATCGCGAGGAGCGTAGCGATGTGGCGATCATTACTCCGACACTGTCATCCTGAGCAGCGCGACTGCTTGCGTCCCCTTGCGGGAAGGATCTGTCTGTTAAAAATCAGATTCTTCGCAAAAGAGGCTCAGAATGACTTGAGTGATGTCCAGGTGGGTTGGCTATAACAAGATACAGGTTGGTTTTCGGCTCTGTGACGCCAATCCACCCTACAATTTTTGTCATCGCGAGGAGCGAAGCGACGTGGCGATCTCAACACCAACTAAAGCAATGGAGCGGTACTCCGTGGTTCGAAGTCCGGTTCGATCCGCCCGATTTTCATTTTCTCAAAGAGCAGCGGGCTCAGGCAGGCTATCCAAATCCCAATCAAAAAGTAGCGGAAGTAGCGCAAAATCCCGCTGATCAGCCCCGGGTCATCCGGGAAGAGCGAGCCTAACCCCGCGTAAAGGGCGAAGACGCCGGCGATCCCCACCAGGTAGCGGGCGATGCGCTGCCATGTGCCGAAATTGCTTTGGATCACGCCCCGGCGTGCCCTGAGCCAGGCAAATCCGCCCAGCATGCCGAACCACAGCCCGGCGGTCGTCAGTGTGCCTTCAAGCGATAACGGATCCACCTCACCCGCGCGCGCAGCCCATTCAGCCGGCATCTCCCAACCAGCGGAAAGCGCAATGACCATCGCGTTCAACCCGATAATGAACAGCGAGCTAAAAAATGCCAGGAGTATCTGATTCTTTAGCGTCTGCTTTTTGAGCCAGGCGCCGATCGGTTTTTGCAACTTACTAAATGCCAGCAGCAGCAAGACCCCCAAAAGCAGACCCAGCAGGACATCGCTCAGGAAGTGCACCCCCAAAACCAGGCGCGATATGGAGATCAACAACACCAGGATGATCGCTGACCAGATCGCCTTGCGGTTTTTAGTCTCGAGCGCGCTCTGACCCCAGACGGACGTGGAGTTCATGGCATGCCCGGAAGGAATGCCAAAGGACGACTCGTGCACGCCCGGAACGATCTTGTCGCTGATCCAATATGGGCGGGGTCCCTTTAGCAGCACTTTGAAGAAGCCGTTGAAGGAGGCACTGGCAAGCAGCATCACCCCGATGTGCAAGCCCGCCCAGGCGTTCACGCACCAGTAAATGGTGGGCATAAAAAGGATATAGAAGATTTGGTCTCCAAGCATCGTTATGACGGTCATGATGCTCTGCAGGCCACCGCCGAGGCTCTGCAAAAAAGCATTTACTGCTAATTCGGCTTGATTAACAACATCCATAAATAACTCCAATCTCTTACACCCTAAAAACCAAAAGTCTTGCTAAATTACGTTGTCTTTTCTGAATTTGTGAAACGGTCGAAAAAAAGAGCCCGAAGGCTCTTTATCTTCTTACAAGAAAACTAATCTAATTGTTCGGATGGCACAACCATCCCCTCGAGGACTATTTCCATTCCCATCGTATGCGCGCATACGCCGCGCCCCTGGAAGTAATTGCAAGTGCAATTCCACTTGCCGTGGTCATAAGTGACCGTGTGGTCATTGTTTTCTCCGCGGATATTGGCTTCAAATGAGTTGATAGTGATGCGATCTTTTTCTTCTGCGTAACGTTTTGCTTTTTCAATCTTACCGATTAAACCGCTGTCCATCATATCTTCGCTGCTCCGTTTCAGTCATATTTTAAAAGAAAAACACGCGCCGTTAATAGTTGGCGTGTGCTTCTGTCCACAAGACAAGCATTGTACTGATCATCCTATCAGGCTAACTCCTGCATATTTTGATTATAGCCGATGATGCCCATTATTTCAATTCGATAATCGCAGATTACACAAGAAAGTAGGCTTTCAGATAGAAATGGAGGTGCAACTGTTCTTCTTCGTAAGGTCCATAAGGTATACTTCTAATAATCAGTTTTGCTTTCATTGAGGAGGAGCTATGAAAAACAATAGCCGAAATCATCGATCTGTTCTCCCAGCTTTTTTGCTTCTGATATTGATGCCTGTAGGTCTGACCGCCTGCACCCAAACAGGCAATCCCGCCGATTCGACCGGGCGTTGGGTGTCGATCGCGATGGGTATCTTGCTCCTGCTGGCTTACCTTGGGCTGGTGGTCTACCTCTGGCGCGTTGGGAAGCTCAGCACCTGGTTTGCCGCCGGCAGCGCCGCTGCCAAACTGAAGACCCAGGACGCGCGCCTCAAGGGCGAATTGAAAAGCCTGGATCGCGATAAGAGCGATCTGCTGGACGAACTCGGCGAGAAAGCATGGGCAGCCAGGGTCAGCGATCCCAGTTACGAAAGCGCTTATAACCAGCTTCTGACCGTCCAGGGGCAGATCGACGGCGCGACGGATCACCGGCGTTCCCTTGAAGAGAAGAAGGTGGAGCTGGCTGAGCAGCGCAAGGCGGTAGTTGAGCGCTTTGGTCAGCAGATTGATGCCCTCAAAAGCCAGCAAACTGCTGTGGAACACGACCTGAATGACGCAAAAAACCGCGTGCGGGCACTTGAAGCAGACCTGGATGCAGCCTCTCAGGAAAAAATCCGCTTCCAGCGCGACGTCAAGGATACCCGCGGGCGTATCATCGAACTGGAACGTACAGACGACCCCGACAAAGGCGTGCGGCTTGTTGATCTGAACAGCCGGCTGAATACCCTGACCACTTCTCTGCTGGATGCCACCAACGCCGAGCCCGAACTGGCAGCGCAGCTGCCCGGGCTGCAGAACCAGGCGCTGGCTTTCAGCACCCAGTTCAACGATCTGCAGGGTCAGATCCAGGCGCTGGAAGGCGACCTGAAAAATGAACTGCTCCCTCTGGATGATCAACTTGAAACCCTTGAGAAGCAGATCAAAACCAAAACCAGCGAGATCAAGAGTTTCGGCGAGCAATTAGGTCCGATGGCGAAGTCTCTTGGCGCCCAGGTCGAAAAAGCCCGACCTCTCTCACCAGATCTGACTGAGCTTTACCAAAAGCTGGACATGATCCTTAGCAAAGTCGACTTTAAAGCCCAAGCGAAAGAGGACATCTCGAGTAACCTCGGCACGGTTGATAAGACCGCTTCGCTCAATTTCTACGTCCTGTTGCTGATCGGTGTGCTCATCATCGTCCTGGCAATTTTGCTCCTGACCGGAGTGATTTGATCCCAGGGACAACTTTTCCCCGAATTCTCAAACCTGATTGAAGGAGGATATTCCTTTGCCTGAACACAGCCAAAACATCCGACAGACCCTTGAACAACTGACACTCGAAGAGAAAGCCTGGCTGATTTCAGGCGGAAGGGATTTCTGGCACACGCGTGCCATCCCAAGGCTGGGCATTCCAGCGCTAACGCTGCACGACGGACCCCACGGATTGCGAAAAACGATTCCAAAAGCGGGTCAAGCCGCTTTGGAGGGGAGCTTTCCCGCCACCAGCTATCCCAGCCTTTCGGCAGTCGCCTGTTCGTTTAACCCTTATCTTGTGTTTGAGCTCGGTCAGGCGCTTGGCGCGGAAGCTAAAGCCGCTGAGGTGGACGTCTTGCTGGCGCCTGGAGTGAACATCAAGCGCCATCCCCTCAACGGGCGCAACTTTGAGTACTTCTCGGAAGACCCCCTCGTAGCGGGTGAGCTGGCAAGCGCCTACATCAACGGCGTCCAAAGCCAGGGCACGGGCGTTAGCCTCAAGCACTTCGCTGCCAACAACCAGGAATTCTGCCGGGTGATCAACAACTCGGTCGTCGATGAGCGCGCTCTGCGCGAGATCTACCTCAAACCGTTTGAGATCGCCATCCGCAAGGCACAGCCCTGGACGATGATGAGTTCCTACAATCGGCTCAACGGTACCTACACCAGCGAGCATGTGGAATTGCTAACCAAGATCGCGCGGGAGGAGTGGGGCTTTGCGGGCTTGTTTATGACCGATTGGGGCGGCATGAACGACCGTGCCACGGCCATCCCCGCCGGCACGGACCTGGAAATGCCGCCGGTCGGGCAGTATGGCGTGGACCGCATCCTGGAGGGCGTGCGCTCGGGCAGGATCGCGGAGAGCGACCTGAACCGCGCGATTGGCAAGCTCTTAGAACTGATTGACAAGGTGCGCGAAGAACGCAAACTTGGCAAAACCTGGCAGGTGGCAGATTTTGAGGCGATCGCGAAGAAGGTCGCGATTGAGTCGGCCGTTCTGCTGAAAAACGAGCAGAGCCTTCTGCCGCTGCAGTCGGGAATGAGCGTTGCGGTTGTCGGCGCGATGGCAGAAAAGCCGCACGTCCAGGGCGCGGGCAGCAGCCGTGTGCACCCGCGGCGGATCGTCTCCTTCATGGATGCTCTGCACGAAGAACCGCTGGATTGGCCTTATGCCCAGGGCTATGAATTGAGTGGCAAGGAAAACGCGCAGGTGGCGCAGGAAGCGCTGGAACTCTGCCGTGGGAAGGACGCCGTTCTGTTCTTTGCCGGCTTGCGTGATGTTGAAGAAGCCGAGAGCTACGACCGCCAGCACCTGGAACTCCCTGCAGTCCAAAATGCCCTGATCGAGCGCATCGCCTCCGAGAACCCGAACGTGGTGGTCGTGCTGCATGCCGGCTCGCCGGTGAGGATGCCGTGGCTGGGCAAGGTCAAAGCCGTGCTGCTGATGGGGCTTGGCGGGCAGATGGTGGGGGCAGCAACGCTCGAGCTGATCTTGGGGCGTGCCAATCCCTGTGGTAAGCTAGCCGAAACCTGGCCTTTAGCGCTGGAAGACACGCCGGCGTACGGGCAGTTTGGCAAGCGCTTTAACACCCAGTACCGCGAGAGCGTCTTTGTCGGCTATCGCTTCTACCAAAGCTTTGCCAAAGCGGTAGCCTTCCCGTTTGGCTTTGGCTTGTCCTATACCAGTTTTGAGATCGACACCCTCGAGATCAGCCAACCCAGCCTTGCGCCCGGGCATGCGCTGCATGTAAGCGCGCGGGTGACTAATATTGGCTCTCGCGCGGGCAGGGAAGTGCTGCAGCTCTACATCTCACCACCCGCGTCTGCCCTTTTCCGCCCCCGGAAAGAATTGAAGGCTTTCTCGAAGATGGCGCTGGCGCCGGGAGAAAGCCGGGTGGTCCATTTCACTCTGCACCATATTGATTTCGCCTATTGGAACGCCGCGGTCCACGCCTGGGACTACGAGGCGGGCGAATATCGGCTGCTGCTGGGCACATCGGTGGCTGACACCCCTCTTGAGGCCGCTGTTTTGTTGGCGGGTTGGCCGCCGGAAGTGAGCGTGCCAGATTACAGCCAATCCGCGCCAGGCTATTACGCTTATGGAACTGGGGCTCTAAACACCTCGGATGCGGCTTTTGAGAGCGTCTATGGCAGCCCGCTGCCGCTGGACCCGCAGGGCGAGCCCAGGGTGTATGACCTCAACTCCAGCCTTTGGGATGCCCGCAACCGTCTCAGGGGCAGGCTGCTCACGGCGCTGCTTGGAAGAGCCGCCCGTAAGCGGGCTGCGGACAGCGGGGAATACCAGGAAGTCAACGACCGCATCGTGCAGGCCTCCATTCTGAATGCCCCCTTGCGCTCGTTTGCCATGGGCGCGCCGATGCGCGTCCCCGAATCCCTCGCCCTGATCCTGAATGGCAAGATCTTCCAGGCAATCCAGAAGCTGTCGGAGAGAGATAAGACGTAGTAGGTTTTCTTAGTCATAATAATAATAATGCAAATGGAGTTGTAGAGGCGACGCATGCGTCGCCTCTACAGGGAATCTGACGATACCTTCAAACGGCCAGGATATCAGGATTGTGACCAGAAGTTGCAGTTTTTTCTTGCGTTCCTCCCAAAGTTGGTCTGTTGTCCGTTATCGTGTAATCATCGGCAGGAAGAGCCAATTGGTCGTGAATAACGCGGTGATGCCGGTGTTTCCGTAAATAGTGACCAGTAAAGGGTTATCCGACCCGCCTGCATTCCCGCCCCAACCTGCGAAGTTCCAGCCAGGATCAGCGGTCGCGGTCAGGGTGACCTCGTCTCCAAACATATAGGTGTCCCAAAGGGGTTCTACGCTGACCGAGCCGGAACCAATGGGAGTCACGGTCAGCGTGTAATAATCCTGGGTGAAGGTTGCCGTGATGCTGGTGTCGCCGAGGATTGTGTACGTCAAGGGGTGTTCCGAGCCGGAGGCATCCCCACTCCACTCCAAGAACGACCAGCCGGGGAAGGCAAGTGGGGTGAGCGTGACCTCCTCCCCATAGTGGTACGTCGTCTTAGGTGGAGAGACCTCCACTGACCCAGATTCATCAGGCGCAACATCGACCTCCAGGAAGTATTCATCCTGCAAGAAAGTTGCCGTGATACTGGTATCATCAAGAATGGTAATAGTCAGGGGATTATCTGAGCTGGAGGCATCCCCACTCCAGCCCTCAAAGCTCCAGCCGGGATCAGCAGTGGCGCTTAGGGTCACTTCATCTCCGTAAAGGTAGCCGGTTTGGTCTGGGTTTTTGGTGACGGAGCCGCTACCTATGATCTCCACCGAAAGCGTAAATCCGTTGAGAGATGAGCCAAACTCGTAAGCGCCCATGTCGCAGGTGGCTGGTTCGTTCAAGTCGCCATCGACGGGGCGCATGAAGCCGCGCTGGTCCACGGCAGGGCAATTCGCGTTGGTGCCCGAGTCAATCGCGGGGCTTTCGATATCAAGCGCGTGTGTTTGAGAAAAACCGCCATTATCAGCCAGGGGCAGCAGCAACGGATTTTGGTCGAGGTTGCCTGTTCCGGAGAAGCCGCCCTGGACGATGCTGTATGTGATGGTCGCGTTGCCCCAGATTTGGCTGGGAGAGTTAGCCCAAATGATCGCGTTGGTCAGAACAGGCCAGCTTTGATTGTAGTTGAACATCCCCCCTCCTCCACCTCCATTGTTTGCTGAGTTAACAGAAATTGTGGCATTGGTCAGGTTGGGGTTGCTGTGGTCATTGTTATACAATCCTCCACCATCACCGGACGAGGTATTTCCGGAAAAGGTTACATTTGTCAGACTGGGGCTGCAAGCCTGGTTGAACATACCGCCGCCGCTACCTGCTGTGTTTCCGCTAAAGAGCACCCTGGATAGCACGAGCCCGCTGGAAGCATTATAGATGCCACCGCCTGCATCCTGGGAGGTATTGTTACTGAAGATCACATCTGTCAGGGTAGGTAATCCGCCTGTTGCGTTGAACAACCCTCCGCCCTGATCGGCCGCAGAGTTGTCATAGAAAGACACCTGGGAAAAGGTGGGGCTGCCGCTTTCGATAAACATTCCCCCACCGAAATAAGCTGTGTTGCCACTGATGGTCACATTGGTGAGGGTCGGATTGCTGCTAACATAGTTGCCTATTCCACCACCATTACTTGCCGAATTACCATAAATGGTCACATTCGTCAGAGTGGGGTTGCTGTTGAAATTATCAATGCCGCCTCCGAATTGCGCAGAATTGCCAGTGAAGAACACATTGGTGAGGGTGGGGTTGCTGCCGATGAAGTTTGCCATCCCGCCACCACCAAAACTTGCGGTGTTGCCAATGAATAATAGATTTGCCAGGGTGGGGCTGCCGGTCATACTGAACATTCCGCCACCATAAGCTGGTTGGACGGTATCGCCAGTGGTGTTCCCGGCTGTGATGGAGAACCCGTCCAGAATGGCGCTCGCGTTCACCCCGCTGGCTGTGACCACGTGGAAGCTGTTATCCGTGTTGCCGCCTTCCGCGCTGATATCGCCACTGAGGATGGTCGGGTTGGCATTCCAATCCCGTGTTTCCCATCCGCCGCCGTCTGCCGGGAAGCCGCCGTAGACTTCCACGCCCGAAACAAGCTGGAATGTGGCTGACCGGTCACCGGTTGTAGTGGGTTTATAGGTGCCAGCCGCCACCCAGATATGATCCGGGGCAATGGGATGGGTTAGGGCTGTTTGGAGGTCGCAGGCGGTCGGCCAAGAGAAGCAATCCCCGCTGGCGCCCTGCTTGACGTAGTAGACAATAGCCTCGGATAATGCAGTGTTGGGTAAATTAGCTGAAGCAGGGTTTGAGGAAAGAGGCAAAAGCAATAACGCCGCAATCAGGAGAAAATGAAGTGCTTGCCGCGATTTGTCCATAGATACACCTCCCATTTATGAAAAGCCAGAAACACAAGTCTGGTAAGGTGAAATGAAACAAGATAATTCTTGTGCTTACTGCAAAGCCAAGTTGGATTATAGTGGATTTACTCATAGTATACACAAAAAAAGCCGGTAGTTATTAGTTTTTGAAATGGTATTGCTTATTTTCCGTATAATAAGATCAGAAGGTGGCTGTGAAAAACGCTATCGCTGTTTGGCTCCTGGTGTGTTTCCTTTTACTCCTGTTTCCTGGTGGGGATTTACAGAAGGCTTCAGCGCAAAATGAGACAGGGTACGACCTGGTTGCGGCTGTGAACGCCTTGAGGGCGGCTTATGGGCTGGAGCCCTACACCATCGACTATGGGATCATGGATTATGCCCAGCAGCATTCGCAGTACCAGGCGGACACCAAAACCAGCACGCATACCCATTCAGACGGCACGAATTCCCTCCGCCAGGGGCTGATCGAAAACGTCGCTGGGGGTGATACCGGTTATGTGACGGTCGACATCGTCGTGAACCAGATCTGGGTCGATTGGGGTCATCTGAACACCATGATCGGCTACGAGAGCGGTCAGGTAGGAGGGGGCGTCGCTAATGGTGCTAACAATACAACCTATTACACGCTCAATGTGCGGACGGGGCAGAAAGTCACGACCACCCTTACCCCGGGCTCGCCTATAGGAACCACCGCTCCGTTTATTCCGATCATAACCGCGACCACGCTGCCCTCAGGCGAGATTTGGCACCTGGTGTTGGAGGGGGAGACGCTGTGGGGGATAGCCGTTTCGTACGGCGTCACGATGCAGTCGATCCGGGACCTGAATGGCATGCTTGCGGAGGATAGCATCATTTATCCGGGAGATTTGCTTTTGATCCGGACCGGCGTCAGCCTTTCTGTAACAGATGAGAGCCCCACCAGCGTGCCTGCCACGCCAACCCCGGAATACACCGCGACACCAACCTCTTCCCCCACGCCGGAGCAAACCGCGATCAGCAGTCCGACAGCGCTTATCTCTGACCCCATCCCCCCCAAGCCCTCGTCGAACGGAGACACATTGCTTGTCATGGCTATAATTCTTGGGTCAGTGGGTGTGGTGCTGGGTGTGATTGCGTTTTTTGTCTATCGGAAAAAGGATCAGGGAAATCACGGCTAATCTGCCCAACAAGACTGATGTGTTCTCATCTGTCTCCAGATGCCCATTCACGTTGTTACGGGCTTTGTCTGTGCGGGTAACCACAGCGGTGGGAGTAAACCCCCACCGTACGAAGGATCCCCACCGTAGGGATGGGCCTCTGGTCCATCCGCTATGTTTGGAATATTGAAGAATAGGAGTTGGGAGATCTGGCGGTCAAGAACCTCGCACGACCTGTACCCGCAACGAAGTGGCTGGGTATACGGAGACCGGTGAAAACTGAGTCACAAATGTAGCCAAATAATGGCCTCAAAAATCCAGGCTTCCGATGTCAGGTTGAACTGCGCAACCTGACCTACGCCTAAATGTGTTACCTATGTGCTGTCACATGATGTTGTCTATCTCCTGATGCCATACAGCCGCCTGTTCCACAACTTACTGGTTATCGCATCCCACAACGGGAGGCTTTCCATGGCCGTCAACCCTACGACCATCACAGAAATCAAAGACCGGGATAAAGGCGATATCCCGGTCTACGAGACTGAACGAGAAGCGCAGTTTCTATTTGATCATTATCGGTAAAAAGACGCTATTCGCGATCACCGTGAAGAACTGCCAGTTGTAATCCTGGCTTAGAGGGTTACTGTTGAGGTCCAATATATCCGTGGTCATAGTCACCGCATAAGTCTTCATCCCCGCCAGTGGAGCGAGCAGTTGAATCGTCAACAGGTTGGTTGCCGGGTCAAAACTGGCTTTGCTCGGGATAACAGCCCCACCAACTTCCATGATTGATACGCTGGAGGGGGTAATAGATTCCTCCTGGATCTTTTCGCTCAACTTGGCTACAATGACCGGCGGGTAGACATCCCCTTCAGGGATCTTATAGATTGGCGTAGAGGAGTATTCAACATCCGTTTCCTGATCCTCCGGCATCACCCACAGAACGTTTGGACCAGTTAGATCTCCGCTTGTTGAAACCTCGATCGTCACCTGGGTCGGTTGACTTGTCTCCCCATCCAGGCTGATGCTAAAAGTAAAGAAATCCGTGCCGATAAAATTCTCGACAGGCGTGTAGGTTAGGTTGGGCAGTTGTCCTTCCAGCGTGCCCCCAAAGGGCAGGGTTTCCAGGTTGAAGATCAGGCTGCCAGCGGGGCGACCCTCAAGGGCAAATTCAAGCGGGGTCATGTAATCCGTTTCAAGCTGCATGGGTGTTGCAGTCAGGGGGTAGATGACGTTCACCCAGGTGTTGGTGGGAGTTTCTTCCGGCACGCTCGGGAAGAACACGACCGCCTGGTTTACCACCGCGGTGCCGATCTCCAGACCCGGTTTAAGTTGGGCTGTGTAGGTCACCTCCGCCTCTGAACCATCCTCTCCCTTTGGCGCAAGTTCTCCAATGTACCAGAAGATCTGCCGCTCGGCAGGCATGTAAACGCCGCCATTATTGATCACCAGCGTGCTCTCATCAAGTTGCGCTGGCAATTCATTGAGGATGTAAACCCCATAGGCATCTCCCGCGCCTTCATTCTCACAGGTGATGCGATAATCCATTACTTGCTCCGGTAAGACGTCGCCAAGGGGACCATAAATCGCGTTGGGGTCTTTTGCTACCCGGATCCCCAGGTCACTGCATTTGGGCGTGCTGGCATTGAGCCCGTCTTCTGAACATCCAGTGGGCGTCACCATCTGCGGACCAAACACCACGTTCAAAAACCCTCCGTCTTCAGTGCAGGGCTTGCAGCCGCCATAGCCATCGTTTCCAGCCACGCAGCGCGTTCCTTCTCCACAAACTTCAATGGTGTTCGGCGCTGCGGGGAAGCTGTTCCAGAAACCGCACTCATACTTCTCGCAGCGGCTGCTCCCACCAATGAATGACGGCGACCACAACACATCCCCGGGATTGCAGCAGCCCGCAAGGGGATTGCTGCTGCAGCCTTCATGGCAGACGTAAACGTCGGCTACCCGGGTAACCACCTCGTAAACCAACAACGCCGATCCCAATAATCCAGCGGCAACAGGCAGACCAAACAGCCATGTGCCAGCCGCTTTGGCAGTATCCTTCATCATCTCAATGGTGATCGTTTTCAAGCTGCAGTTCCGCATACAGCGGGCGTAGTTGCAATCCGCCTGGATTGAACCGGGTTCTTCCGCGTCTGCCCAGGCTCCCCAGGTGGACCGTTCCAGTGTAAGCAGATTGGTTAGCTGTCCGCCTGCAAGGTCTTCAATTTTGAAAAACGTGCTGCCATCGGTGGTGATCGCCACGACTCCACTACTTGATAGATTTAACATACGAGCAAGTGTTTTATCAACTGTGCGCAGAAGGGCTGTTTTTACCACCCGACCGCCATCAAAGCTCGTCTCTGAGGCTTCAATGAAGGCGAATCCCTCAGCAACAGCCGCACTATATAAAGTTTCAAGATCTGGGTTGGAAGCCCGCCAAGTGTCAAAATCGGCTTGACCTCTCCGTAAAATGCTGGAGATATCGTCTGGTGAGTAATTCAGATAATCTTCCCGGTTTAGATCATCGGGTTTGTAGTTGGTGCCGGAAAGCATGGTGAAAGACCCATCCCGATAGCTGGCAGCCAGACCCCAATCGTAGCGGACTCTCGCGGTCAGCATGCCTTGCGTTCCGGGGGCGATATCGCCAAGTACCCAGAATACCTGGTGGCGTCCTGGCCAGTAGATGCCGCCTTCGGTGCTGCTGACGTAAGTGCCAGCCAGTGGAAGTTGGATCACCGCGACAGCGTCATAGATCGGGTCAGCCGTAAGGTTCAGATACTGGATGGCATAATCATTAACCTCTCCGGGACTGATCATGCTTGGTCCCGCGCTGCTCACCCACATTTCGCCGACCAGGGTCTGGTCTTCGGGGGGAGTCGTCAGGAAGGGGTTGAAATTGACGTTATTGCCTACTGGATTGCCCAAACCCCCTGGATTTAAGCTGGCATTGTAAGGTCCAGTTGGATCGCCCCAATAGTTGTAGTAGGCATTGATAGCCTCAGGACCATAGCCAGCGTTTTTGACTCCTAAAGTTGGGTTGTCGTAAATCTCATTATAGAGAATACTAGTCGTTGAAGAGGTCGGGGCAACCGCAGAAATACCAATATCGTTATCATGGATCTTGCAGTTCTGAATAACAGAGTTGGTCGGTGGGGTTGTAGAGGAGGAACCCAATATTAGTCCATAACCCTCAGCACCAAACGGAGAATCGAAATTAGAGTATGAGACATCACAATGTCGAAGGATCATGGTGCCTTTTTCGTTCTTCAGACCACCCCAAGCCGTAGGTCCAGTTTGGGTGTCGTAGGCTCGACTGAATACGATTGGATAGTCAGCAGTTCCCAGGGCATACAGCGCACCGTCCTGATTGACCCATAGATATTTGCCCGGTTCAAACCCAAGCGTTGTTCCAGGAGTGATGGAAACCACCCCGCCGCTGTTGACGTTAATACTGTTTGTGATAACTACTGGAATGCCCGCTTCAGCCAGATCCCATTCCCGACCAGTGGTTAGAGCGCAGCCAGCCAAGGCCAAAGCATTTCGCGTGTTGCCGCTCGCGCTTAAGTTCCTGGCAGTAATGGATCCGTTGCAATTCCAATAAAGGCTTTCGTTGACATTGTTGTTAAATTGCACATTCTCAAGAATCAAACTGACGTTGTTTACAGTCGCGTAGACTCCGTTTCGCTCGCTTCCGTCAAATCCGGTAATACCGTTGCCGCTGATTACCACATCCTTTAGCGCCAGGCTGGCTGGCCCCCCTCCCACGGTGATGCCATTATCCCCACTGCCAGAAATGGTGCCACCTTCAAGGCTGAGGTCAAAAGTTGCGCCACTGCTCGTGCCTATGTGAATCCCGTCATCAAGATTATTTAATACGTCCACATTGGTCATGTCCAGGTGCAAAGCTTTGCCACTCTCAGCATAACCGTAGATCCCATGCATGGCAAAATCGTGAAATACGCAGTCACTAACGGTCACATCATCGGACCTCACATACAATCCGTAACCCACACTGTCAACCCCATCAAGATCACAATAGTTTAAATCAGCCATCCCTCCAAAGGCCACTTCCACAAAACCCCGGATGATGCTGATCGGATCCAATTCCGTCCCTGCTAACAGAAGCGCACCTCCCGAAAGGACTCTGAAACCACTGGTGAGAGTAGTCATATCCAAAATTGCGCCTTGCTGAATGGTTAGGCTAATCCCATTTGGTATTTGCATCACACAACTTGTGTATCCACATCCAAAACCGATAGGCGCACCCCCCAGGTCTACATTCTGCGTGAGACTGTAATCCGGGTTTGGAATCCAGATGATAACCTTGTTCCTGTCATTCCCGCTAAAGGTCAGGTTGGAGTAGGTCGGTTGCATGTTGATGGATGATTGGTAAACAGCAAGCCCAACCATGTCATCGGGATTGCCGTTCGTGTTATTTGAGACAGTCGTGTTCTGGATGGAAGGCGTCCGTCCAGGCGTGTCGAGCACCACTCCATCCACATGTCCATCCCTGATCTCGGAATGATTCAATGTCAGGTCAGCCCGGCGGACATCCAATTGCGCACGGTTGTAACAATTGTTGTAAGAGCTGTCCTCATACCCACCTGCACAAACACCAGAACCGGCATAGCGGATAGAGGCATAGTCCAGGTTGGCTGAACTGTTTTCGTACAACACTATGCCGTACCAGCTATTGGCGGGGTCATCGTTCAGGCTGGTAAAAACAGCCGGGTTGCCCTCACTGCCCGTTACGTTCAGCGTTCCCAACACCTTGAGCCCCCTGCCGGAGCCGCCAAACCGCACGACCGCACCGGCCTCGACTGTCAGCGTCACTCCCGCGCTGACTGTGACAATGCAATCGGCCAGGTAAACATTGCCCGACGTCCAGGTTGTGTCTGTAGAAATCACTGGAGTCATGCAAACGTCCACATCAACCTGCAGTTGACTACCGGGAATACCTTCCGGGTCGCTTGAAGAAACCGGAGTGATCGGTGAAACGGATGAAAGGCAGACAGCCATCAGGAGGATGGCTGTGACCAACATTCTGCAGGTCCTGAACAAGTTTTTTTTCAGGATTGACAACGGAATTCTCTTAAAAGAGTTATTCATACGCATCCTCCCCAAAAGTCGGAATATATTCAGTTATGAAAGAAAGTTTAGAAGAGTTTTAGCATCGAGTCGCCGCTAGAAAATGCAAGAATTAGCTCGGGGATGCTTGGTGATATTTTAACATAAAAGCAATATTCTAATGACACATTTTTGGGAAAACTACCAAAGAATCCGGGAGAGGAATTTTTTGCAGTAACTGTCTCTCGCATAGGGCATGAAAACATACCTGCCAGACCGATATTCGTGGATAGCATAGGTATTGTTTATGAAAGTCGTTTGATGGCGACAGTTTTCGAAAATTTAAGTTATGAAAAGTTGCTCTGGTTCATTGACCAGAGCAACTTATTACAACACGAGTTTTATGGCTCAAGCGAGATGAATCTCTTGCTCTCATCGCTAAATTCAAACAAAGGATCAAAGACGATTTTTATTTCTGTTTCACCTGCTCCGACTTGTAATATCATCCATCCTTCATATTCGCCGTCAGGATAGAGGGTAACATTGAATGCGGGATCAGGATCAACTACGCTTGGTACATCATGCAGGACACCGTTGCTGCCAGTGGTGTTGAAATCAAAATCACTGACATTTGTTGCAACATCTTCCGTACTGATGTTGTGGACATACGCCTTCACAGCGATATATTCAAATCCATCTTCTGGCGGGTCATTATATTGATTGGCAGCGAGTGCCATGTTCCACGCCTCGTCTCCACGAATCACTTCGACAATTGAAATCTCCCAATTATCTGTGGTTACTTTTTCGGACATTGAAGCAGGGTTATTACGCTCTTTTCCAATATCGGTGGAGGCAATGTTGATCAAATCAGTCGGAACTTCAAGTGAAGCACCTTCATCAACAGCCAGATATCTCACTTCGTCATCGTCAAAGGTCCAGGATTCTTGAAAAGCTAACATTAGATTTGTCTCACCAATAATTGACTGAAAGACCACCCACCCCTCATATTCCCCACCTGGATATAAGTCAATGTCAAGCTCTGGCTCAGGCTCGACAATGCTGGGCAAATCATGCAAGATGTTGGAGCTGCCCGTGATGTTAAAGGAATAGCCATCAATGGAGCTTGAATCATCCACCGTTCCGATGTTGCGGACCTGTAGCTTGAGAGCGATGTACTCATAACCGTCTGCGGGAGGCTCATTATATCGATTGGCTTCCAGGACTAGATTCCAGGCAGCTTCACCGCGCACAACCTCAAGGATTGTCATTTCCCAGTCTTCCGTAACCAGTTTTTCATTGAACGGAATGGGTGAGCTGCGATGCATTCCGGTCTCAGAAGCTGCGATGGCATTTAGGTCAGAGGGAATATTGATTGAAGCGCCCGGGTCAAGAGCAATGTATCGCTTTGCGTCTTCGTCAAAACTCCACGATTCGTCGAACACCAGGATCAAGTTGCCTTCACCCTGGCCTACCAGGTACACAGACCAACCTTCGGTCTCTCCGCCGGAGAATAAGGTAGCATCAAGCTCTGGCTCTGGTTTCACGACACTTGCCATGCCCGTTGTGTATAGAATTGCCTTATCTCCGGTAACATAGAAATCGTATCCACTGATGCTATGCTCATCACTGTCGTTGTAGGTGCATTTGACGTGGATCTTTACCATGAGATATTCCATACCCTCCGGAGCAGGCTCATTGTAAGAGTTGGCTGCCTGGATATCAGTCCAGGCGTCAGCACCGCGTTTGGTTTCAAGCACCTGAACATCCCAGTTTGGCACTGAAACGACTTCTGTTCCCGGGAAAGGATTGGACCTTGAAAATCCCATCGGCGCGATTGTAGGCGCGATGGTAGGCGTAGCTGTGGGCGGAATGGTGGGGGCAATTGTGGGTGGAATTGTGGGGGCGGTGGTGGGTGAGGTTGTGGGTTCAACAATTGGTTGTGTAACCTGGGGCGGTTCGGTGACGGATTCACCTGGCGCAGCAACAGTAGCAGTGATTGGATCTACCTTTTCAGGAGTTTCCTCTGTACTTCCCCCGCATGAAAGAGTTGCAAGAACCAGGACGATCGCAATAATGAATAGAGCATGCCTTTTCATTTCTCCTCCAATTTCCGGATTGTGAATATTATTATACGCGAAAGGATGGGTGAGTCGCTATAGCCCCTCCGAAGTTCTGAGTGAAGAGCCTCTGAGTGGAACAATGAAAGGGGAGGATGTGCCCCAACCAAAGTGCCAACCAATTTATTGGAATCAAAAGGAAAAGCGGGCGATCGGACACCTGTACCCCCTGCGGGTGTTTGAAACGAACGTATACATTCCAAAATGAGTAGAGGCGACGCAGTGCACAGCCTCCCCTTGCGGGATGCGTCGCCCCTACCAATGAATAAGAAAAAAGCGGGCGATCGGACATTTGTACCCCCTGCGGGTATTCGAACCGAACGTATACATTCCAAAATGAGTAGAGGCGACGCATGCGTCGCCCCTATCAAAGGATCTTAAATAAGAAAAGCGGGCGATCGGACACCTGTACCCCCTGTGGGTATTCGAACAGACCATATTGTGAATGTTAAATAAAAAAAGCGGGCGATCGGATTCGAACCGACGAATGTTAGCTTGGAAGGCTAATGCCTTACCACTTGGCGACGCCCGCGTAGCCTCTATTTTAGCCGATTCGTCCTCGCTGTCAAACAATTCGCAAGGATTAAGTTTTCGTAGGTCGGCTCACCATACCTTAAAGGTGTGCAGTCTATAGGACAATACGGCTTCGTCGTAGGTCGGCTTGCGCATTTCAAGCCGACAATGAATTGGGAACAGCACAAAAACAATTTTAATTGTGTGACAAAGAGCAATGTCGGGTTCAACTGCGGAACCCGACCTACAACTAAATTACACAGCAATGTCGGGTTCAACTGCGGAACCCGACCTACGACTATCAATATTCGGCTTATTACTGCCTGAGTAACTCCAGCAAGATCTCACGTGTGCGCTTGGGGTCAGCCTTGCCGCCGGTGGCGCGCATCACCTGCCCCACGAACCAGCCCAGCAGGCTTTCTTTGCCGGCTCGGAAGCTTTCTACCTCAGCTGTCGAGGCAGCCAGCACAGCTTCAATCTGAGATCTCAGGGTGTCGCTGTCGGCGATCACCGCCAATCCTTCTGCTTCCACGATCTCCGCCGGGGCGCGGCCGCTCTCCTCCACTTTGCGCAGCAGGCTCTTGCCGGTGGCGGCGTTGATCTTGCCGTCTTCCACCATGCGGATGATCTGCGCCAGGAAGGCAGGGGTCAGCACCAGCTCAGAGGCTGTCCTGCCGAGGTCGTTCATCAGGCGCGAGAGGTCGTTCATCATCCAGTTGGAGACGGTCTTCGCCTCTCCGCCAAAACTGGCAACCGCGGCTTCAAAATAGTCCGAAAGTCCGCGTTCCGAGGTCAGGATTTCGGCATCGTACGCCGAAAGTCCGTAATCCGTCTCAAAGCGAGCTTTTCTTGCCAGCGGGAGTTCGGGCAGCTCGGCCTTGACGCGCGCGATCTCCTCCCCCGTCAGGACGACTGGCAGCAGGTCCGGCTCGCGGAAGTAGCGGTAGTCCGCCTCGGTTTCCTTGGAGCGCATCATGCTCAGCTTGCCGGTGTCGGCATCCCAATCGAGGGTGTAGCTGACGACCCTGCCGCCAGACTCCACCAGTTCAATCTGGCGTTTAGTTTCTTCGATGATCGCCTGGCGGACGGCATCGATGGAGTTGACGTTTTTGATCTCGGTTTTGGTGTTCAACACCTGGCTGCCGCGTTCGCGGATCGAGACGTTGGCATCACAGCGCAGGTGACCGCGTTCCATGTCGGCTTCCGATACGCCGATCCAGCGCAAAAGCTGGCGCAGCTGGGTCAGGTATTGGGCTGCCTCTTCGCCGGAACGTAGATCGGGCTCGGTGACCATCTCCACCAACGGCACGCCGCAGCGGTTGAAGTCCACCAGGCGCAAACCGTGATCGAGTTTGGTTTTGCCGGCATCTTCTTCGAGGTGCAGCTTGTGGATGCGCACACGGCGGGTGACGCCGTCGGGCATGTGCAGGTCAAAGTAGCCACCCTTGCCGATGGGCTGGTCGAACTGGGTGATCTGGTAGCCCTTGGGCAGGTCGGGGTAGAAGTAGTTCTTGCGGTCAAAATGCGAGACCGGGTTGACCTCGGCGTGCATCGCGGCGGCCAGCAGCGCGCCCTTGTGGATGGCTTCGCGGTTCAAAACGGGCAGCACGCCGGGCATACCGGAGCAAACCGGGCAAATATTGGTGTTGGGTTCAGCTTCCCATGAGTCCGCCTTGCAGGAGCAGAAGATCTTGGTCTGGGTGTTGAGCTGGATGTGGGTTTCGAGCCCGATAACGACTTCGTAATCTTTCATTTTGTCACCTCCTGGCGCAGGACTACAGGACGAACTGCGCGCCAGGCTTCCCCCTGGGTTGCTTGTTCAAAGGCATAGCTCGCCCGCAGGGTCAGGTCTTCGCGGAAGTCCGGACCGATGAACTGGATCCCGATGGGCAGATTATCAGCATCCAAGCCGCCCGGGATGCTGACAGCCGGCAAACCGGCATGGTTGGCGGAAACGGTCATCTGATCCGAATACTGCATGCGCACCGTATTTCCGAAGACGTCGTTGCGCTTGAAAGAGGTGGTGGCGGTGGTGGGGGTGAGGATCACATCCAGGCGGTGCTCGCCGTGGGGGTCGAAGGCGCGCTCAAAATCGCGCCGGATCATGGCGCGCACCTTGAGAGCCCGCTGGTAATAGTTGGCGGCATAGCCTTCCGAGGAGAGGTACATCCCCATCAGGATCCGCAGCTTGACCTCAGAGCCAAAACCCTCAGCGCGGGTGCGTCGGATAAGGTCCTGCAGGTCTTCCACATCAACAGGGGTGCGGTAGCCATATTTGACGCCGTCGAAGCGGTGCAGGTTGGATGCAGCCTCCACGCGTGAAACCACAAAATAGGTCGGGATGCTGTATTTGGCGTTGGGCAGAGGAACGTTCTCGACGATTTCCGCGCCGAGGTCTGCCAACACTGAGGCAGCATGCTGCACGGCCTGGCTGATCTCTGCTTGGATGGTCTCCATGGCAAGCTCGCCGGTTTCGAAATCCGGGTAAAAAAGATGGGAATAATCGGGCGAAAGCCCAACGCGCAAGCCTTTGACGCCTTCCTTCAGCGTTTCGAGGTAGTTGGAGGGTGGCACAACCGAAGAGGTGCTGTCTTTTGGATCATTCCCGGCAATAACCTGCAGCATCAAGGCAGCGTCGCTCACGTTGCGTGCGATCGGACCCGGGCAGTCCAGGGAGGACGAGAACGCCATCAGACCATAGCGCGAGACGCGCCCATAGGTCGGTTTGAGCCCAACCACACCGCAGAAAGCAGCCGGCTGGCGAATGGAACCGCCGGTGTCTGTGCCGAGCGAGAGCGCCACCTCTTCAGCGGCGACGCTGGCAGTGGAACCACCCGACGAGCCGCCAGGCACGCGGGATGGGTCCCAGGGGTTATTTGGAGAGGGTTTAAAGGCGCTGGATTCACTGGAAGAGCCGAAAGTGAACTCATCCAGGTTGGCTTTGCCCAGAACCAGCGCGCCTGCGTCAATTAGCTTCTGAACCGGTGTGGCGGTGTAGGGCGGTTTGAAGTTCCACAAAATACGTGAGGCAGCCGTGGTTTCAATGCCCTGCAGGGTAAAAATGTCCTTGATCGAGACGGGCACGCCTGCCAGTGCGCCGGGGTCTTCACCCGCGGCGATCTTGCGGTCGATTTCGTCAGCCTGCTGGCAGGCGAGGTCTTCGGTCAGGCGAATGAAGGCATGTACCTTTTGCTCTTCAGCAGGATCAAGAGGTTTTTGGTCAAGGCTGCCCGGCACGCCATCCACAGCGCGGATCTGCGCGAGAGAAGCTTCGAGGACTTCGCGAGCGCTGAGCTCGCCGGCGTGTACGCGGGCGGAAACTTCTGAAGCGGAAAGCTGATTTAGGCTCATTTCGCTCCTTTCACGTCCGGGACGGCAAACATGCCATCCTCGCTCTCCGGCGCGCCAGCCAAAATCTCGCCGGGGGTGGGGAAGGGCTGCCAGGCGTCCGCGCGCGGACCTGCCCCCTGGCACTCGATACCGTGCAGGGTGGGCTGGATATCATCTTCGAGCGGCACCTGCAGCAGGGCGTTGACAGAGCTGAGTTGGTGGTTCATCTCGGTCAGAAGGTACGCGCCTTCCGCAGAGATGAGTTCAAGCGCTGCCAAACCGACCAACTTGTGAAAAAGTTCAGGACTGATTTTGCTAATGCTCATGGGTTTTCCTTTTGATTTGCTGAAGCGAATTATACCGTAGGCAAGCAATGCTATAATCGGATATGTTGGTAACAATTTTCGGATGATCGTTTGTTTTCCGCCTTGCCTTGGACTTGCTTAGCGGGACGGGGCAGGCAAAGGAGTTTATGATGAGCGAAGAAACCAAGATTCAATGCCCCGCGTGTACCGCGGAGTTGACCCCTGAGATAGTGGAGTGCCCCTGGTGCGGGCGCCTTATGACCCCTAAGGCGGAAGAAAAACCTTCCGAGGAGGCTCCTGAACGGATAAGAGACTGGTTTGAACCCGAGCCAGCTCCAGTTCCCTCAGAACCTGCGCCAATCCCATTGCCTGCAGAACCCGATGAACCTCCCGTACCAGAAGAACCCACTCAACCACCTGTGCCTTCCGAGCCTCCCGAGCCCGTTGCGCCCACAGTGGCTGTTTTTCCTGTAGCAGAGCCAGGGCTCACCGAGATTGCACCTGTTCCAGGTCGGGCGCCTGCCAGCAATCTGAAGATGATGGGGATAATCCTGACCATTTTCTCTTTCCTGGCACTGTTATTTTTTGCATTTCAGGTCTTCCAGGAAAAATTGCCACCTTTAGTGCTCGTGGTCCCGATTTTTGGGATGATGATTGGCTTGATATCCATAATGGTTGGGCAAAAGCGGTAGTGATATAGATAAGCTGGTTGAAACCCGAAAAAAATGAATGATGACAATCAATTGCCTGAGCGCCTGAGCCGCGAGACGATCTTTGAGAGTGAGTATTTGCGGCTGCACCTCGACCGGGTGCGTCAGCCAAATGGATGCATTATCGAACGTTTTCACTTCGTCGAATATCCCCATCCCGCGGTTGGGGTGGTGGTGGAGAACGATCTGGGGCAGGTGGTGCTTTGTCGCGTGCCGCGTTACACCAGCATGACCTGCGATTGGTCGGTGCCGGCTGGGGGCGTGGATAAGGGCGAGGATGCGCTGGAATCTGCCCGGCGTGAGGTGTGGGAAGAGACTGGTTTTGAGTCCTTTGACCACCGATTAGTGTATACCTATTATCCTCAACAAGGCAGCAGCAACAAGCTATTCCACGTCGTATTTTGCCGGGCTGGCGAACAAACCGGGAGTTTTGACCCGAATGAGATCAGTGAAATCGGCTGGTTCTCCAAAGAAGAGGTGGAAAGCATCATCGCCAGGGGTGAGATGCAGGACGGCCTCGGTCTGACCGCGCTTTTGCTCTGGTTGCGGGGGAAATTGTGATATGTGATCGTGCCGGCGTCTTGTGAAGCACCCCAGCGCTGAAAGCGCGTGTGGGCAGACCATGCACGTGTTCTGATCGAAGGTCACTACGTGGTAATAGACGCCATTGGCGAAAAGCTGTGCTCGGGCAGGAGCCCGGCACAATCGTTTGTTAGCAGGCAGATCACCACGATCTTTTTGCGATTACACATCCCTCCCTTATCCATTAAAATCAAACTGTGTCAGAGCAGATTTCCTCCAAAACGAAACTTAAAACCGCCACCATCCTTTTTGTACTCGGGCTGGGGCTTTACCTGCTGACCCGCTTCATTGCCCTGGACAAATTCCCGATCTATTTCTTCTCCGACGAAGCCATTCAAACCATGACTGCCAAGGACCTCGTAGCCCGGGGGTTGCGGGATTTGGATGGCAGCCTTTTTCCGGTGTACTTCGAAAACGGCGGGCAATACAACCTCTCGCTCTCAGTCTGGTTGCAGGTGTTGATCACCTGGCTGCCCAATTCCGTCTGGCTGACGCGCGGTCTGCCAGCTTTGATCACCTTGCTCTTCCCTCTAGCTGGCGGGCTCTTCCTGCGTGACCATCTCAAGGCGCGCTTTTGGTGGCTGGCGCCTTACGTCATCAGCGTCATTCCAGCCTGGTTCCTGCACTCGCGTACCGCTTTTGAGACCATGCTTGGGGCCTCGCTTTACTGCCTGTTTCTTTTTCTATATGCTAATTACCGCCTAAAGGATCGCCGCTGGTTGATACCGGCTTTGGCTGCTGGCGCACTGGCTTTTTACACTTACAGCCCCCTGCAGCTTGTGGTGGTGCTCAGCGGTGTGATCTTATTGCTGGTGGATTGGCGCTATCACTTTGCCGAGTCCAAAAGCTGGCAAAGAGGCCTGTTTGCCCTGGTCCTGCTGGCTGCACCATACCTGTTCTTTCGGCTGACGCATGCTGAGGCATTTGCGCAGCACTTGCGCATCGTGCATTCCTATTGGATAAGTGGCATCAGCCTGAGTGAAAAATTTGCCCTCTTCTTTTGGCGTTGGCTCAAGGGCTTCAACCCGCTTTACTGGTTCTTCCCGAACGAGCAGGACCTGATCCGCCACCTGATGAGGGGCTATGGGCACCTGCCCTGGCTGTTCCTGCCATTCACGCTGCTCGGTTTGTGGCGCTGCCTACGACTGTGGCGGCATCCTGCTTGGCGCGTGCTGCTGATCGCGCTGTTGGTTGCCCCTAGCGGTGCGGCGTTGGTGGATGTGGCAATTACACGGCTGTTGGTTGTGGTTGTCCCACTTGCTTTGCTGACAGCTCTTGGAGTGAACGACGCCCTGGTCTGGCTAAGCGCGAAAGTAAGAGAAAGCCGGCTGCCCGCAATTGGCCTGGCGCTGGCGCTGACAGCTGCATCGGGCTGGATGACCCGCGACGCGATCCTGAACGGTCCCACCTGGTACCAAGATTACTCCCTCTACGGTATGCAGTGGGGCGGGCAGCAGCTCAGCGCGAAGATCCTTGAGTTCCAACAAGCCCATCCGCAAGCGCAGCTGACCCTCAGCCCTACCTGGGCAAACAACACCGATGTGATCATGCGCTATTTTCTGGGCGATCCGCTGCCTGTTGAAATGGGCACGCTTGGCGAGCATATCGATTACTTTATCCCCTTTGAGGATGGAGAGGTCTTCATTCTGCCGCCTGAGGAATACGCCGCGTTGCTTGAGAACCCTAAGTTTGCGGATATCACAGTCCTCGATCTGCTACATTACCCTGACGGAAACCCGGGCTTCTATTTTGTCTCACTGGATTACGCGCCAGGTGCTGAAGCGGTTTTTGCGGCTGAAATGGCTGAGAGGCAGAAGCCCCAGGTGGAGCAGTTTGAGATATTGGGGCAGTTGGTTGAGGTGACTTATCCGATGCTGGATATTGGTCAGATAGCAGATGCCTTTGATGGAGACCGTGCCACCCTGATCCGCACTTTCGAAGCCAATCCGCTCAACCTGACACTCGCGTTTAGTGACCCTATTGACCTTCAAGCAATCACCGTCTGGCTGGGGAACGTCCGCAGCGCCATCCACGTGGAACTGATCGACGACCAGGGTCAGCACAGCCAATTTGAGGCTTTTGACACTGGCACGGAAGCCATCCACCCCATTCGACTGGATTTTGGAGAGAAAGTGGCTGTGAAGTCTCTCAACCTGAGCATCGAGAGCCTGGACGCACGCGAGCCTGTACATGTGCATCTCTGGGATGTCACCTTTGAATGATCACATTCACTCCTGAGCGAGTTCAAACACATGTGAGACGATAGGGCTTTACAAAAAAGCACATTGG
>ENA-UOWO01000336-UOWO01000336.1-activated-sludge-metagenome-genome-assembly--contig:-NODE-336-length-69666-cov-21.364468_pt1 | contig 69666 bp, 49 predicted proteins | sample MGYA00238148_ERZ761564 | MGnify/ENA primary metagenome ERZ761564 (study PRJEB28885, sample SAMN05720194) | activated sludge metagenome | isolation source: Anaerobic digester | place: USA...
CGGCGGATCAGTTTCTGATCCTTGAGCAGCAGGCGCAGCAGGAGTTTGTCTTTCTCCTTCACAGGCATACGAAGCACGGCCGCTTTTAACTGTTCGTCAAGTTTGCGCATTTTTTCGAGTGTTTGGTGTGTGGTGTTTCGTGTTTGGGGCGCTATGCCCGGACTGTAGTTGCCAATGACCAGCCGCAAAATATCCAAAAACGAAACACCACACACCAAACACCGGAAAAAACTATTGTGTTTTCGGTCCGGCCGCTACGATTTCAGGTTTGGCCTGGTCTTCGTATTTTTTGAAATTATCAGCAAACTCCCTTGCCAGTTGCGCCGCTTTCGCATCGTACTGCTGCTTGTCCTGCCAGGTATCGCGCGGATTCAAAATATGGTCCGGCACGTGCGGGCAGGTTTTGGGAATTTGCATACCAAAAACCGGGTGCTCATGGTATTCCACCTGATCCAGCGCGCCGCTGAGCGCGGCCGTGATCATGGCGCGGGTGTAAGGAAGTTTCATCCGGTTCCCGGTACCATACGGCCCGCCGCTCCAGCCGGTGTTGATGAGCCAAACGGCCGATTTGCTTTTGCGCAGTTTTTTACCGAGCATATCCGCGTATTTCGCCGGGTGCAAGGGCAGGAAAGGCGCTCCAAAACAGGCAGAAAACACGGATTTCGGTTCTTTTATGCCCACTTCCGTACCCGCTACACGTGCCGTATAGCCGCTGATAAAATAGTACATGGCCTGTTCCGGCGTAAGGCGCGAAATAGGCGGCAGTACGCCGTATGCGTCGCAGGTCAGGAAAAATATGTTTTTCGGATCGCCGGCTGCCCGGCTCGGGGTCACTGCATTGGCAATATGGTGGATCGGGTAGGAAACGCGCGTGTTTTCGGTAATACTGCGATCGGCATAATCCACGCGACGGGTGCCCTCTTCGAAAGTTACGTTTTCCAGAATAGCGCCGTGTCGGATAGCGCGGAAAATATCCGGTTCTTTTTCTTCGGTCAGATCGATGGTTTTGGCGTAGCAGCCGCCTTCGAAATTGAATACTTCATTGCTTGCCCAGGCATGTTCGTCGTCGCCGATGAGCGGGCGGTTGGGATCGGCACTGAGCGTTGTTTTTCCAGTGCCCGACAAACCGAAGAACAGGGCGATGTCGCCTTCCGGCCCCACATTGGCCGAGCAGTGCATCGGCAATGCGTCGTTGGTACGGGTAGGCAATACGAAATTGATAACGGAAAAAATACCTTTTTTAATCTCACCGGTGTAACCCGTGCCGCCGATCAGCAACTGGCGTTTTTTGACGTTGACGATGGCAAAATTGTGCTGGCGGGTGCCGTCTGCTTTCGGGTCGGCTTTAAAACCGGGCACACAGAGTACTGTCCAGCGCGGATCGAAATCCAGCAGTTCCTCCTGATCCGGGCGCAGAAACATATTGTTGGCAAATTGGTTGCTCCAGGGATATTCCGTGATGACGCGGAGACGCAACTGGTAATCCGGGTTGATGCTGGCATTGGCGCGCAGGTCGCGCACGTACACTTCCTTCTTCTTCAGGTACGCGCAGCATTTCCGCCAGAGTTTGTCAAAATTTTTGGCTTCGAAAGGGATATTGACTTTACCCCAGTGCACTTTCGAGGCCGTCATGCTGTCTTTCACGATGAAACGGTCGTCGGGAGAGCGGCCGGTAAATTCGCCGGTTTGAATCACCAGCGCACCGCTATCGGCCAGTTGGCCCATTCCTTTCCGGATCGAATGTTCGGTTAATTCTTCGGGAGTGAGGTTCCAGTACGCAGTTTTGTAGTTTTTGAGGCCTACGGATTCAAGGCGCGCCAATGGATTTTTCAGTCCAAGTTCCTGCATAAATTGAGTTTTAGAATTTGGTTAGGCAAAATGAATGAACGGGCGCATCACGCAAGAGGTAAGTGTGGTGGTGGCGTGGAATGCGGCGGCAAAGATAGGAGGTTGTTGAGAATGTTGAGGGTTGAGATTGTTGAGAGGTTTATAGGTTTATAGGTTTATTTTCTGCCACTCGAAAAAGAAGAGTTCATTCATTTTTCGAGTGGCAGAAAATAAACCTATAAACCTATAAACCTATAAACCTATAAACCTATAAACCTTTTGCAGCAAACGGCCCGTCAAACTTCGGTTTCCAGGTTTCCGAAATAGCGAAAGCCCGGAATTTGGCCTGATCGGCTGTCGGACCTTCAAAAAGTTCGTCGACGGTCGATTGAAAAAGTTGGAGCCAGCGGTCGAAATCTGCCGCTTTCAGCGGATGCCGGGCGTGCAGGTCGAAGTGTTTCTGGATCGGGTTGCCTTGATAGCCACCGGAAATATCGAGTAGCAAGAATTCCCAGAACGCATACATCACAGGCAGGTGGTGTGCCCAGTCGACCTGTGCGATATCATTAAAAATATATCCAATAACCTCGTCGGCGCGTACTTTCTGGTAAAAAAGGTCGATAAGCGTCCGGATATCGGCAGCATTTGTGATGTCGTGTTTCATATGGGGCGTTTTAAAAATCGCAGAGGTGCCGGTTTTTTTTCAGCCAGCGTTCTTTCAGTTTGTAATCGGGCATGTGTTGCGACACCAGCGCCCAGAAGCGGTCGGAGTGATTGAGTTCGACCAGGTGCGCGAGCTCGTGCAAAATAACGTAGTCCTGCACATCAGGTGGTGCAAACAGCAGGCGCGTGGACAGGTTGACGTTGTTTTTTGCCGAACAGCTGCCCCAGTTGCTGTGGTTGTATTTCAGGTTGACGCTTTGTACCGGCTGCCGGAACGTGCGGTCGTTCATATCCAGCACCCGGCGGTGAATTTCCGGGTAAAAATCGCCCGCTACCACCCGGCTCATGAGCGACTTGATGGCTTTCATGCGTTGCAGTGCATTGGCCCGGTCGCTGATTTGAAGGGAAATTATGTTTCCGTTGAGTTTGGCGGTGTGCGTGCCGCGCGTTTCGATGTTTACCTGCAAGGTATAGCGCCGGCCGCCGACTTCCAGTACGTCGCCGGTACGGTATACTTTTTCTGTGTAGGCATCTTTTAACGCGGGTTTTTCCTCGAAAACCTTGCACACCCACACCTCCAGCGCGCTCAATTGCTGGCGAATGGCATCTGCCGTCACGCCGGTGGGCAAACGCAGGGTCACTCGCCTGCCGGTCATGCCGAACCGGGTGTCGCGCCTGCGTTCGAGGGTTATGTCGACGGGAAGTTCGAGGCCGTGGGGGTGTATGGTAGCGCGATACTTCATCTTTAGAAAGTGAGAAAAGTGAGAGGGGTGAGAGGGTGAGAGCCGACTTCGATTCCGCCGCTTCGCTCTATTCTTCTCAATTCAGGTGCGAAGCGGCGGAATCGAAGTCGGCTCTCACTTCTCTCACCCCTCTCACCCTCTCACCCTCTGTTTTAGCCTTTGCGTTTTGCAAAATCCTGCATCAGATCCGCAAGCGCCTGAACGCTGGATTTGGGCATGGCATTGTAAATACTGGCGCGGAAACCGCCGACCGAGCGGTGGCCTTTCAGGCCGACCATACCGTTGGCTTCGGTTTCTTTCAGGAATTCCTTTTCCAGTGCCGCGTATTTTTCTTCCATGACAAAGCAGACGTTCATCAGCGAGCGGTCTTCCACAGCCGTGGTTCCTTTAAACAGCGGGTTACGGTCGATTTCCTGGTACAATACGGCGCCTTTCGTTTTGTTGCGGCGCTGCATACCTTTCAGTCCGCCGTTCTTTTTGATCCAGCGCAGGGTGAGCATACTGACGTAGATCGGGAAAACGGGCGGCGTGTTGTACAGGGAGTTTTCTGCTACAAAAGTCCGGTAGTCGAGCATAGATGGCAGGTAGCGCTGAACGCTGCCCAGCATGTCTTCACGCACGATCACCACCGTGGTGCCGGCAGGGCCCAGGTTTTTCTGCGCGCCGGCGTAAATCAGGCCGAACTGCGTCGGATCGAACGGGCGGCTGAGAAAATCGGACGACATATCGCAAACCAGCGGCACCGGCGATTTTGGGAACTTGTGCAGTTGCGTTCCAAAAATGGTGTTGTTGCTCGTCAGGTGAAGGTACTTGGCGGTTTTCGGGATCTTGTATCCTTTCGGGATAAAGGAGTAGTTCTTTTCTTTGGAAGAAGCGAGTACTTCTACGTTGCCGAAACCCTTGGCTTCCTTGATGGCTTTATTGGCCCAGGTGCCCGTGTCGACATAAGCGGCCGTTTCATCGGAATTGAGGAGGTTCATGGGCGCCATAAAGAACTGCGTGCTGGCGCCGCCGGAAAGCCATAAAACCTGGTAACCGTCGGGCAAACCGATGATTTCTTTCATCAGCGCATTGGCTTCTTCGATAATGGCCGTGAATTCGGGGCCGCGGTGCGAGAGTTCGAGCAGGCTCAATCCCATTCCTTCATAGTTGACGGCGGCTTTGCCTGCTTCTTTCAAAACCGAAGCGGGCAAAATGGCCGGTCCGGCAGAAAAATTGTGTTTTTTCATTAATGACTATTTATGTGTAATGCGGGTAGTTAGTGTTTGGGGTGTGGTGTTTGGTGTTTGGGGGTGCTTTGCCCTTGGATTAAATTCTGCCCAAGAGCAAAGTACCCCCCAAACACCAAACACCACACCCGAAACACCAACATCAGCTTTCGCGTTCCAATAAGTTTTCGATCATTTTTTTCAGCAGTTCTTTCCGGGTCTGTTTCGCCTGTACGGCTTCGAGGTGCAGGAAGGCTTCTTCCTGGTATTTTTTCTTTTCGAACGCGATCAGTTCCGGAATGTTGTTGCGGTCGAAAATGGCGCGCACGGCTTCTATTTTTTGTTCCGGATTTTCGGATCCGGTTTGCATCCATGCCTGCAACGCTTTTGAATCTGCATCGGAAGCAGTTTCCAGCGTTTTCAAAACGAGTAGTGTTTTTTTGTTTTGTAAAATATCGCCGCCTACTTGTTTGCCGAACTTTTCCGGGTCGCCGTAGGTATCCAGCAGGTCGTCCTGAATCTGAAAAGCGATGCCCGCCAGCCGGCCGAAATGATACAGGTGTTCGGCGTCGGCATCGGGCGCTTCGGCGCAAATAGCGCCCATTTTCAAAGCGCCGCCCACCAGTACAGCTGTTTTCAACTCGATCATCCGGATATATTCGGGAATGCCGACGTTGGAGCGGGTTTCAAAATTTACATCCATTTGCTGGCCTTCACACACTTCCGTGGCCACGCGGTTGAACGTTTCCAGCAGCGGCAGTACAGTGTTCGGCCGGCCTGCCGCGGTTAGCGACTGATAAGCACGGATCAGCATGACGTCGCCGCTGAGAATGGCCGTCGTCGTATTCCAGCGCGTATGCACGGTCGGTTGTCCACGGCGGAGCGGAGCGGCATCCATGATGTCGTCGTGCATCAGGGTAAAGTTGTGAAACAGTTCCACCGCCCAGGCTGCCGTGAGTGCCTGTTCGACATCGTCGCGAAAAACTTCATAACCCATCAGCAACAGTGCCGGACGCAGGCGTTTGCCGCCCAGCGTAAGCATATAGTCGCACGGTTCGTATAATTCGGAGGGCGTTTGGGGGAATGGATGACTTTCAGCGTATCCCTGAATAAGCTCCAGAAGACTGGGTAAAGTGTGCATTTTTTTACAATTGGCAACAAAGGTAAAACGATCACGCCCAGAAACCCTCGAAAAAGAATACTTTAGAGGCCTCAAATGAATCATGACCAGATCCCATCTTTCTATTTTCCTTGGTATTTTTTCCGGGTGCAGCCCGGAATGGCGCTTATCGTACCGCCTGTTGGTTCTGATTTTCCCAGCCTTTTTATCGCATTCCCATATAATCGCGCAGGCTTTTCAGAAACTGTACACCAATCCTGCGGGCACGTTTTTTATTGCGCATGACCTGTGTTCGGACGGTGCAACGGGTAATTTCATTACCGGCACAGTACAGGGCGAAGATCCGCAGGTGTTCGTACTGCAAACCAATCCGGCCGGCGAACTGCTCTGGAGTAAAACGTTTACCGCCCAGGATCCGAATTTTTACCTTTCCACCGGAAATTGTATTCGAAAAACATCCGACAATGGCCTCATCATGAGTGCCGTTAAAGAGCAGAACACCAACGAAACCGCCGGCGTTCTGCTGAAAACTACGCTCGACGGTACGTTGATCTGGGCAAAATACGCTTCCTGCCTCTGGCGCAACAGCGAAGTATGCGCCGACGCCGGAAACGTCTATTACTCCGCCCAGGGCAAAGGAATCCGGAAGGTCTTTCTCGGAAAAATAAGCAATACCGGGCAGGTGCTTTGGGAACAATGGCTGGAAGCGGGAGACATGGATTTTTACAACGTAGAATCGCTCGTGACCTGCGCGAACGGCGATGTCGTACTGGCGATGAACGTATCCAAAATTCTGGGCGGCACTTTGATAGGTCCTGTGCAAACCATCCTGATCCGCGTGGATGCCGGCGGAGCGGTGGTAAAAACCGCCCTTTTCCCGATCGTTCACATGACTGCTCTCGTTCCGCTTTCCGATGGCCGGATTGCTTTCCGATGCAGCGCCAGCGACATCACCTGGACGGGCATGGGCATCATGGATGCGCAATTCAACTGGCAATGGTTTAAAACGGCCTGGTTCGGAAGCAAACCACTTTTACCGTACATTATCGGACAGGAACTGGCCGTTTCCGGCGACGAAACGCGTCTATCCGGCATTTTTTATACGGTCGGCGGAGAAAAAATTGTACTGTCGCTGGATCTGAACGGGCAGTTAGTTCAGGAGGCGGCGTATTTTTCAGGGCCTTTCGCCCAACTGGCTACCGGTATGGCTGAAACAGGATATCTACGTGTTTCAGGAATCACTTCCAGCGCGTTCGCCCTTACCGCTTCCCAGGCCGACGGCTCGGCTTACGACGACTGTTATTTTCCACCTTCCTGCGGAATACAACTGCGCGACACGATTTGGAATGCGCAACCCGTCACCTGGCAAAGCGCTCCTGCCAACTGCCTCCAGACGGAACAAGCCATCAGCACAGATTTGAATGTGCAGTTGTCGGATTTTTGTATGGACCAGGGCGATACAGGTGCGGGGTTTCTGATGAGCGATACGGTGATTTGTGCCGGCGAAACCATTGATTTTCAACGAAATGCCGGCATTTCTTTACCTGCCTTCGGCACCTCGGAATGGACTTTTCAGGGAGCGGTCCCGCTCCGCGCCAGCGAGGGCACGGTTGAAAACGTTCATTTTAATCAACCCGGTTCTTTTGCGGTGCAGCATATTTTCACCGTGGCGGGTTGCCGCGATACGGCTTTTGCCACTGTTACGGTATTTACGCCGCCTGTGGTGTCACTGGGCGCCGATACAACAGTTTGTCCGGGGGAGCCCTTACTGCTTTCCGTCGATTCGCTTCCCGGCGCCAACTACGTTTGGAGCAACGGCGATACCGGCCCGGCAACGGTCGTTTCGAGTCAGGGTTCGTATGCTGTCACTGTAACGCCAAGCGGAGGTTGCGCAGCCACAGATGTTATCCAGGTTACATTTTTGAGTGCTGCCGATATTTCGCTCGGACCCGATACGCTGATTTGCCCCGATGTTTCCATCCATCTTTCCGTTCCGGCAAATATGGCCGCTTATTCACTCCGATGGAGTACGGGCGACACCGGTCCGGAAATAGACATTAACGCGCCGGGGCTTTACATCCTGCAAATGGACGCCGGAAACTGTGATTTTTCCGACTCCATCATCGTATACGCCGCCGATTGCAGCGAATGCCGGGTATATGCGGCCAATGTATTTGCACCCGAAAACGCTTCAGTCGGCAACCTTTTCCGGCTGTCACCCGGATGCCCGGTGCTGACAGGTTTCTGGCGCATTTATGACCGCTGGGGAGCACTTTTATTTGAAAGTCACGACTTCAGCCAGGGCTGGGACGGCCGCCTGAACGGAAAAGCGCTTCCACCTGGGGTATATTTGTACGACGCGCAAATGCAACTTGCCCCGCTGCAACGGCCGGTGGAATGGCGGCGCGTGAGCGGGGCTGTTACTTTGGTCAAATAATTTCTGCCATCGGCTGGAAATCTTCCGCTTTCCACTTCGCCATATTTTCATAGTTCTGCCACCGCAAATCCACAATTTCCTGGGCCAGCCGCATCAGATAACCCGCTTCTTCCGGGTTGGCGCGCAGCAAATCTTTGTAGCGCAATTCCCGGTAGGCGTATTCCGTGAGCGGAATCGTCGGGCGCGGGGAATCCAGTACAAACGGGTTTTTCTTGATCTGGCGCAGCATCGGGTTGTAGCGGATAAGCGGCCAATAGCCTGAAGAAACGGCCAAACTTTGTTGTTCGAGTCCTTTTTCCATATCGATGCCGTGTGCAATGCAGTGGCTGTATGCGAGGATGAGCGACGGGCCGGGATAAGCTTCCGCTTCGCGCAGGGCCAGCAGGGTCTGTTGCGGATTAGCGCCCATGGAGATTTGCGCCACGTACACGTTTCCGTAGGAAATAGCCTGCATCGCAAGGTCCTTTTTGCCTACACGCTTGCCGGCAGCGGCAAATTTGGCCGTCGCGGCCGTCGGCGTCGCTTTTGACATTTGCCCCCCGGTATTCGAGTACACTTCCGTATCCAGCACGAGCACATTGATGTCTTTGCCGCTGGCCATGGCGTGGTCGAGTCCTGAAGAACCGATGTCGTATGCCCAGCCGTCGCCGCCTACCAGCCAGACGCTGCGACGCACGAAATATTCGGCCAGAGAACGCAGGTGAGCGGCATCCGGATGTTTCGATTGATCCAGCAGCGCATGCAGTTTATCTACGCGGGCACGCTGGAGCGCCAGGTCTGATTCCGTTTTTTGAGTTGCCTGCAGAATGTCGTCGATAAGTTGCGGATCGATGGTATCTTTCATGCGCACCATCAGTTCGCGGGCCATTTCGGTGTGTTTATCTACTGAAATACGCATACCCAGACCGAATTCGGCATTGTCTTCAAACAGGGAATTGGACCAGGCCGGTCCGCGCCCCTGCGCGTTTTTCGTCCACGGTGTCGTAGGCAGGTTGCCGCCGAAAATAGAGGAGCAGCCCGTCGCATTGGCCACGATCATGCGGTCGCCGAATAACTGCGATAGGGTGCGCAGATAGGGTGTTTCACCGCAGCCGGCGCAGGCGCCGGAAAATTCGAACAGCGGTTCGAGGAATTGGGCGCCGCGTACCAGGGAAAAATCGATTTCGGCGCGGTTGTTCACCGGCAAGGTTTCGAAGAACTGGATATTCGTTTTTTCCTGTTCGATCACAGGCATTTTCGGGGCCATATTGATGGCTTTCCGGGTATTGTCGGTTAGGTCGACTACCGGGCAAGTTTCTACACAAAGGTTACAACCGGTGCAGTCTTCGAGGTATACCTGTAACGTGTACCGCGTTTCGGGAAAACCACGGGCGTTGATCGGTGCGGAATGGAAGCCTTGCGGCGCCTGTTCGAGGTAATTTTCGTGGTAAAACTTGGAGCGGATGACGCTGTGCGGGCACACGAAACTGCAATTGCCGCACTGAATACAGGTATCGGGTTCCCAAATGGGTACCAGATCGGAAATGTTGCGTTTTTCCCACTTCGTGGTGCCGCTGGGATAGGTGCCGTCGTTGGGCATAGCACTCACCGGCAATTCGTCGCCGCGGCCGTCCATCATCATGGCGGTCACTTCGCGTACAAAATCGGGCGCGCCTTCCGGAACAACCGCCGGAAAATCCGTCAGGCTTCCGGTAACAGGCTTATCGGTCACTTCATAAAGATGCAGCAGGGTAGCATCGACCGCCTGGAAGTTTTGTTCTACAATCTTGTCGCCTTTTTTGCTATACGTTTTTTTAATGGCTTTTTTGATTTCCGCAATGGCCTCGTCTTTCGGCAAAACACCCGAAAGCGCGAAGAAACATACCTGCATGATCGTATTGATCCTGCTGCCCATGCCCACTTCCGCGGCTACTTTCGACGCGTCGATGACATAGAAACGGATGTTTTTTTGCAAAATGGCCGTCTGAACGGGCGCCGGCAATTGTTCCCAGATTTCATCTTTGTCGTACGGGCTGTTCAGCAAAAAAGTAGCGCCGGGTTTGGCCAGTTTGAGCATGTCCGTTTTCTGGACAAAATTGAATTTATGGCAGGCTACGAAATCGGCTTCACGGATCAGGTAAGGCGCCTCGATGGGGCTTTTACCAAAACGCAGGTGCGATACCGTTTGGGAACCCGATTTTTTGGAGTCGTACACGAAATATCCCTGCGCGTGCAGGTCGGTATTTTCGCCGATAATCTTGATACTGTTTTTATTGGCCCCCACAGTGCCGTCGGCGCCCAGGGCAAAAAACAGCGCCTGGGTCATGCCCGGATTTTCCAGTTCAAATTCCGTATAAGGCAGACTTGTATTCGATACGTCGTCGTAAATGCCGATGGTAAAGTGGTTTTTGGGGCGGTCTTTTTTAAGTTCGTCAAAAATTCCTTTTACCATACCGGGCGTAAATTCCTTGCTCGACAGGCCGTAACGGCCGCCCACTACCAGCGGCATGGTTTGTAGCCATCCGTTGCCCATACTTTCCGACAATGCCGTCACGACATCCTGATAAAGCGGTTCGCCGGCAGCGCCGGGTTCCTTGCAGCGATCCAGCACGGCGATTTTCCGAACGGTCGGCGGGAGCGCTTTCGCCAGGTGCTCGATGGAGAACGGCCGGAACAAGCGCACCTGCAAGACTCCAATTTTCTCGTGTTGCCCCATCAGGTAGCGGCAGGTTTCGGCGGCAGTTTGTACGCCCGAACCCATCAGAATAATAACCCGCTCGGCATCCGGGGCGCCGAAATATTCAAACAACTGGTATTTTCTTCCTGTGAGCCATGTAAAACGATCCATCGCCTCCTGCACGATTTCCGGCGTTTTGGCGTAAAACGGATTTACCGTCTCGCGGCCCTGGAAATACACGTCGGGGTTCTGGGCTGTGCCACGCACGAACGGCCGGTCGGGACTGAGCGCACGTCGGCGGTGGGCAATCACGTCGGCTTCGTTGATCATACCCAGGATGACGGAATCGGGAATCAGGGTAATTTTATTGACTTCGTGCGAGGTCCTGAAACCGTCGAAAAAGTGGATAAAAGGTAGTCGCGCCTGCAAGGTAGCCGCCTGAGCGATCAGCGCCATATCGTGCGCTTCCTGAACGGAGGCCGAACTCAGCATGGAAAAACCCGTGGTACGGGCCGCCATTACGTCGCTGTGGTCGCCGAAAATAGACAGTCCCTGCGCGGCAAGCGACCGGGCGGCTACGTGGAAAACGGTGCTCGTCAGTTCGCCGGCAATTTTATACATATTGGGCAGCATAAGCATAAGCCCCTGCGATGCCGTGAAAGTGGTAGTGAGCGAACCGGTTTGCAGGGCGCCGTGTACAGCACCTGCGGCGCCGCCTTCGCTTTGCATTTCGATCACTTCCGGTACGTGCCCCCAGATATTTTTGGTCTTTTTGGCCGACCATTCGTCGGCCAGTTCGGCCATTGCCGAAGAAGGCGTGATGGGATAGATGGCGCACACTTCATTGACGCGATACGCGATGTATGCGGTGGCTTCGTTGCCGTCTATGGTCACTTGTATATTGGATTTCGACATGATTGCTGAAAATTTAAGCGGGTTACCCGGAATTTTACTATTGCTCGGCTACCATTTCAATGGCGTGGCAGGGACACTGTTCGTAGCAAACGGCACAACCCGTGCAACGATCGTAATCAAATTTGTAGCGGTTGCCTTTGCCGAGTTTGATCACGGCATCTTCCGGACAGGCGCCGAAGCAGCCGTCGCATTCGAAGCAATTGCCGCAGGAAAGGCAGCGCTGCGCTTCGTAACGTGCAGCGGTTTCGGACAAGCCGGACAACACTTCCCGGAAATCCTGTACCCGTACGATCTCTGACGCCTGCGGTTGTGCCTGTTGCGGCGCAAAAGTCTGGTACCAGATGTGCATCCTCTCAAATCCTACAACGGGGTGTTTTTCCGCTTTCACGACCGATTGATTTTTTAAATAACCGTCGATAAAACGGGCGGCTTTTTTGCCGTGTCCGACGGCTACCGTCACTGTGCGTTCGCTGGGCACCATATCGCCGCCGGCGAAAACACCCGGCGCTCCGGTCATCATATCGGGGCCGACTTTCACGCGGCCTTCGGTGTCGAAGGAAATGCCCGGCACATTTTGCAGGAAACCCGTATCCGTTTCCTGCCCGAGAGCGAGAATGAGCGCATCGGCTTCGAGTGTTTCGAACTCGCCGGTGCCTTCGGGTTTTCCGGCCTCATTCACCCGCATGATCTCTACGGTAATGAAGTTTTCATTGATCTCCTTGATGCTGCGCAGCCAGTTGATTTTTACACCTTCCGCCAGCGCTTCATCGGCTTCAAAAGTGTGCGCAGGCATGTGATCGCGGTCGCGCCGGTAAATGATGAGTGGTTCGTAGCCCAGCCTTTTGGCCACCCGTGCGGCATCCATGGCAGTATTGCCGCCCCCATAAACCGCTACTTTCCGGCCCAGTTTCGGCGCCTGGCCGCTTTCCGTATCTTTCAGGAAAGTGAGCGCATCGAGAATCTGGCCGGCATCGCGTGAAGGGATGTTTATTTTTTTGGAAATATGGGCGCCGATAGCGATGAAAACGGCATCGAAACCGCCGGACGCTTTTTCTTCTGCCAGGTCCGAAACCTTGTGGTTCAGGCGGACCGTAATGCCCATATCGGTGATGCGCTGGATTTCTGCATCGAGCACGGCGCGTGGCAGGCGATAAGGCGGAATACCGAAGTGCATCATGCCGCCCAGGATCGGGCCGGCTTCGCGGATTTCCACGGTATGACCGGCGCGATGCAAATGATAGGCAGCAGAAATGCCGCTCGGGCCACCACCCACGATCAGGATTTTTTTACCGGTAGGCGCTGCGTCGAAACGTATTTTCCAGCCTTCTTCCAGGGCTTTATCGCCCAGGAAGCGTTCGATGGCGTGTATGCTCACGGGCGTATCCATTTGTGCGCGGTTGCAATGGTCCTCGCAGGGATGATAGCATACCCGGCCGTGTACGCCGGGCAGGGGATTTTCCTCTACCAGTTTTTGCCAGGCCGCTTCGTAGCGACCCTCCTGGGCCAGCGAGAGCCAGGCCTGTATGTTTTCACCTGCCGGGCAGGCGTTGTTGCAAGGCGGCAGCATATCCAGGTAAACAGGTTTTTGCGTGCGCAGAGCGCCGGTTCCTTCTGCGTGTGCCTGAAGGTCGGAAGGGCGGGTGATATCATTGTTTTGCGTCGGCATGGCTCACATATAGGACTTTCAAGATGAAATGACCGTTGATTTCCTCAATTTATACAGGTGGAAATCGAGGTTAAAAGTCCCGGAGTTTGAAGCGCCGGATAATGACCTGGCACACTGTACAGGTTGATCTTGCTCATTTTACATGGAAAAATGGACCGCCGAATAAAATTTGAAAAGGAGCGTTTTTTGGACAACCGGCGGCAACCATTAAACTAAAGGCCCTGAAAACATAGGGAAAGGATAACTTTCGGGCTTTGAAAAGCAAAAACATGAATACCTATCATTTTTCAAACCCTCCCCGGACGCGGCTGTTTTTCCGGGCGAGCTGCGGCCGGTCCGGTCGTATCATTTTACTGGCATCCATTTGCTGGATGTCGGCTTTTGCAGCCTCTTCGCAGGCTTTTCAGAAACTATATACCAACCCGGACAGCGCATTTTTCCTCGCCTATGATCTTTGTTCGGACGTTACGCAGGGGTTTTTCATTACAGGTGCCGTTCAGGTGACCCGCCCGCAAACGTTCGTTATGAAAACCAGCCTCACAGGCACTCCCGTATGGGGGAAGATACTTACAGCCTCAGAGCCTTTTTTTTACTACACCACGGGAGAGTCCATCAGCCGGACTTCCGACAACGGGCTGATCCTTACCTGTGCAAAAATCGGTGGCGCCCAGGAATCGGGAGGTGTACTGATCAAGATGACTTCCGCAGGCAACATTCAATGGTCCAAATTTGCAGCCTGCCTGTGGCACAGCAACCAGGTGTGTGCAGACGGAAACAGCGTTTACTATGCTTCCGAAGGTAAAAATGTGGCAAAAGTGTACCTGGCAAAAATCTCCAATTCCGGGCAGCCGACCTGGGAACAGTGGCTCGAAGCGGGCGATATGGATTCGTACACCGTTGAATCGCTGGTGCCCTGCGCCAACGGCGACCTGGCAATGGCATTGCTGGTTACCAAAGATGACGGGCCGCAGGCCGGACAAAACCAGACCATTTTACTGCGGATCGATCCGGCGGGGGTGGTGCAACAGGCTGCACTGTTTCCGGTCGCGCATCTGGCAGCACTGGTGCCCCTTTCCGATGGGCGCATTGCGTTCCGTTGCAGCGCAAGCAACGGCTCCTGGACCGGCATGGGCATGATGGATAGCCAGTTCAACTGGCTTTGGTTCAAAAAAATTCGCTTCGGCCTCACCCCGTTTCTGTCCAATATCGTCGGGCAGGAACTGGCCGTTTCAGGTGACGAAACGTTGATTACGGGTATTTTTTACACACCCGGCGGTGAAAAAACCGCACTTTCCTTCGACATCAACGGCAATCTCTTGCAGGAAGAACTGTATGCAACCAACACACTCGCACAGGCAGCCGCAGCCGCACCTGCGAAAGGGTACGTTCGGGTAGCAGGCGCGCGGACGACTTCCTTTTCTCTCACCCGTTCGTACGACGACGGGACGGCTTTCGTCAGTTGTTTTTTTCCAAAGCCCTGCGGCCTGCAGGTGGAAGATACCGTTCTGACCGCCCAACCTGTCGGCTGGCAAACTTCGGCAGCAAACTGTATTCAGAATGAATCGGCAGTAAGTGAGAACCTGCCGGTGGCGACAACAGATTACTGTATCGACATAGGTACTACCGTAAACGCCGATTTTCGGATGAACGACACCGTTATCTGCACCGGCGGCACGATCGATTTCACCCGAAACTCCGGCGCGTTCGAGCCCGTTTTCGGCACTTCCCTATGGTCTTTTGAAGGTGGCAATCCATCTTCCTCTACCAACGCTATCGTACAGGACGTGCGTTACAACCAGCCGGGCATGTACCAGGTCCGCCATATTTATACCATTGCTGGATGCCGCGACACGTCTTATCTGACGGTTACCGTTCTGGCATCCGTTTCGGTAAATCTTGGGCCCGACACCACGCTGTGTTCGGGCGGAAACGTGCAAATTTCCGCAGGGAATCAAACGGGCGCTTCCTACCAATGGAATACCGGTGAATCCGGATCGGGGATTTCCGTCACACAAAGTGGCACCTATACCGTGACTGTGACTTTGGGCGGATGTACGGCCACTGATGCCAGGCAAGTGCAGATTTTATCGAAAGACTATGTTGCCCTCGGCCCCGATACTGCTGTGTGCAACGGCGGCTCTATTATTTTGAAAGCACCGGATGCAGCCGCCGGATATCCGCTGCTGTGGAGTACCGGCGAAACGGGTCCGTACATCTCCGTGGCCTCACCGGGATTGTACAGCCTGGAACTGAGCAGTGGAATTTGTTTTTTTGCAGATACAATCCTGATAGATCCCAAAAACTGTAACGGCTGCCAGGTATACGCCCCCAATGTCTTCGCGCCCGACGGCGGCATTGCCGGAAACGTTTTCCGCCTGATGCCAGGCTGCACGCTGGTGTCGGGCAAATGGCAGATATATGACCGCTGGGGGAGCCTGCTGTTTGAAAGTTCCGATCTGACGCAGGGATGGGATGGGCGCATGAACGGAAAAATCTTGCCGGCAGGCGTGTATATATTCACTGCCGAACTGGATCTGGCAGAACCGCAAAAGCCGGTGGAACGAAGAAAAATAACCGGAAGTGTGACGCTGGTGAGATAACAGATTTGCTGGCAGTTGAGATGAACGGGCACCGCTACTAGTGATTTTTAAGCGGTTCGTATTTCTTCCGAAATACGAACCGCTTAAATTTATCAATCCATGCCACCACAGGTACCCAATAAAAATCCCGAATCTCTCTTGCAAAGAAATTCGGGATTGTGACCCACACTTGTACGTTTATCAGTTCAACTGAAACTGCACCGTTATCCCGGAGCTCAGCGTCGTGATCGGGAACGACTGAGAGGTTTTAGGTACCGTTTTGCGGTAGTCGGTGAAGAAACGCAGTTTCAAACGGCGGTTCAACGCATACTCCACAGAAGGGTTGATACTGATCGTGCGGGCGCCGCGGGTCGGGATGGCTTCCACCAGCTGGTCGAGCTGGTGATTGATCGTGATATCGTCGCGCACCTCGAAGTCGAATTTGATATTCACGTCGTTCGGTTGCGAGCCGCCGGCTGCCGGAGCGGGACGGGTCGGAGAAGCATCGGGCTTGGGCGCCGGTTTTTTCTTCGATTTGCTGCTGCCTTTTTTAGCCTTTTTGCCGGTCAGGAACGGGATATTCACATCCTTGATGCGGTAGCCGAAGCCGACGGTATAACTTTCCGACTGCGTTTCTGCCAGGCGATAGTCGATGAACGACATGGCCAGCGTACGGCTTTTTTTCAGGTCCGTTTTGAAGGTCATCTCGTTTTTCAACTTGATATCGATGCCCAGCAGCGGTTGCAGTTGTTCGGTGATGACGATCTGCGGTATTTCGTAGCGGGCGATATAGTTGGAGTTCAACGGGTCCACCTGGTACGTATTGCTCGGGTCGTAAAAAATGTCCGTGTTGTACGAATTGACCGTCAGGGTACTTTTATACCCGTGCGAGATCTGCACACTGGCGAACACCTTACTCAGATTGCCCACTTTCGACAAACCGTTGTAGTTCACTTTCCAGTTGACTGCCGGACGGGTTTTGAAGATATTCAGTCCAACCGTTTGCGGGTCGGCGTCCGAATATGCTGCAATAAATGCCGGAATCAGTACCTGTTGCTGGATTTTGCCGTAACCTCTTACGTAGCCTTCGTCGGTTTCGTGTGGATCTACGACGCCGATATCGGTACCCAGTCGCTGCGACACTACCTTGCGGTATTGTTCGTAGCGGTCGAAAATGCCGTTCAGGTCTTTGCTGAACAAGGTGTTCATGGCAAAGTAGGAAACGGTATAACTACCCAGGTCGCGTTGTGCGCGGTGTTCGAACTGCACCTCGTTCGGGTCGAGCAGGAAGTTCTGGTCTTTGAACAACTCGGTAGAGTTGCGGGAATACTGTTTATTAGCCGTGAGTTCGACGCGGAAATCCTGGAACGGTTCGACGGTCAGGCCCGCATCGAAGTTCTGGGTGTAATTGCGCGTCACCTGCTGGTTCAGTTCGGGGCGTTGGGTGATCCATCCTTTTTGTCCGGCTTCGTCGAGCCATTCAACACTGGGCTGAATACCTGCCACAAATGCCCAGCCCGGCGCCTTGAAACCTTCGCTAAGACCCATGAGTTTGGTATCGGGTGTGAAACCGGGCACCACCGTATTGAAATTCTCGCTGTACGTGAACCGGCCTTTCCGGACAAGCATCAGCGGGCGCAAAGCGATGCGTTCTGCGAGGGAAGGCTGGCGGTCTTTGCTTTTCGTTTTGGCGCTTTTATCGGACGAGTTTTTATCGTTCGAATTTTTGGCGCCTTTTTTATCCTCCGCACCGGCAGTTTTACCATCTGCGCCGGCGGCAGGAGTCACGCCGTCCGTCGATTTGTCGGAAATATCCTTGGAATCGGAAGGTGCTTCCCGGCCTTTGCCGTCTTCCTTGCCACCCGGTTTTTTATTATTTCGCTTGCCCGCGGCTTTTCCGCCACCGTCGTCGTCGGGCGAAAGGCCGCCGGTAGATTTGCTGTCGTCGGCAGCGCCGGGCGTAGTTTTTCCTTTGGCGCCTTTTTTAGCGGGTTTGTTGATCTTTTGCAGGTACTTGCTCTTGTTGTACAAGCCTTCGAAGTTCAGGTCGCCGTTGATCTGCCGTGTGTTGTTATTTTGAATCACGTTACCCAGGCTGCGCGAATTCACGATGCCTGCATATTCTCCTGCATCCAGGTATTGCAATTTCAGCGACTGCGCCGTCCAGTTGTAACCGGCCGTGTAGGTTGCTTTCATCGAAATCCAGTCCATCATCGGGATCACCTTGAACGGCAGGGTCCAGTTGAGGCTGGCCGTGTGGTTGTAATTTTTCGGGCGGCCCAGTTTACCGATATTGGTCAGGATGGAATCGCGTCTTTCCGCCTTGGATACCGGCGTTCCGTCATTATTATACTCCAGCGGTTCGTCGATCAGGCTGCGCGCGGTGGCATCGAAGTTGAAACGTAGCGATTTGGAAATATCCCAGCCCAGATCGTAGTTGCGGTCCCAGGTGAAGCGCCGGTTATAATACGTGTTCAGCGAAGGATCTTCTCCGGCAAAACGGTACGTCGTCACACCTGCGAGGCGCTCCATATTCGTATTGATGCCATAGGTATTCGGGATCGGATTGAAATTGAAATCCGAAATGAATTTCAGGTACTTATCGTTTTTGATCAGTTTTTTGAACGGCGTGATCGGTTTCATGCCCGTTGCATACTGCCAGTCGAGCGCGCCTTTGTAACGGTTTTGCTCGTCGTTCACGAGGAACGGCGTGCGGCGTTTTTGCTGGTTGTAAGCGTAGGTGACGCTAAAGTTTTCGATGTTCCAGGGCAGCGGGATTTTGCGGCTGCCGCCTTTGCGTTCTTTCCGGACGTTGGTGAAGTTGAAACCCTTGATGGTGGTCACATCCTGCGCCAGGGTACGGATTTCTTCTTTTTTAGCCGGATCCGTTTCGTCGCGGATTTTGTCTTTCAGTTTGATGTCCAGGTCGTACGGGTCGTATTCCGGGTTGCGGGTAATGTTGGAATACTGCGCGTAGAACGGAATTTTCACACCCGATTTTTCCGGCAGGAATTTGCCCAGTTCCAGGTTGGTGGAAGCGTCCATCTGGATCACTTCCTCGCGCTGGCGCTGAATGAGTTTTTGCTCGATGCTTCCCCAGCCGATACTCGTGTAATTGCCGGCCAGCGAGATATTGCCGAAATCGGCGAGTTTCATATCGACGCGGGCCAAACCTGCGTAGCCGCCGCGTTCGTTGAAACCCGAAAGGCGTAATTCGTTGAGCCATACCTCTACACATTGCAGTTGCTGGTCGGGATCGACGTTGCGTACGCCCACCATCACGCCCTTGACGTAGCCGAGGTTCGGATTGCCCACCACTTTTACCTTGTTTCTCGGATTGTTCGGATCCTGGATAACGAAGATAGCCTCGGTGTTACCGCTGGCATTGCGTTGTTTTTTTACTTCCGTCAGGAGTTCCAGGGGAAAGTCGAAACTGTTCTGGAATTTCCATACCTCTTCTTTATATTGTTTACTGTCTGGACCCTGAGTGCCCAGATTTTCGATTTTGGATGGATGCAACGGTATTTCGTATTCGTAGTAGTTGTTCACGTAGTCGGAACCCAGTCGCATAAAAACGGTCAGGTCGCTGCTATCGAACGGGAACGTCGTTAAATCCTGCTCTTCGGCGTGTACGAACATTTTCAGGTTTTCATACTGCCGCAAATCGAGGTTCAGGCTTTTGAAAACCGCCCGCGCATCGCAATACCCAAGACTGCACACGCTCATGGAAAGCGACTGCTCATTCTGCAAAATGTCGGGGAAAGCGCCTACGGACTGTTCCCGCTGAATACCGAACGGAATCGTGTAGTTGAACGGCGTTCGGGCCGAGTTTTCCTCGATACTGACTGCGTTTATATCGAATGGAATCTGTGAAAAACCCACGTCGCAGACAGATCCGCTCGGCACGTCGATCTGCGGGAGCGCCTGTTTGAAACGGCGCCACTGGTTGCGGCCGAGTTCCAGGGTAGCAAAACGGAAAGTTGTTTGTTCGGTAAATCCTTTCCACAACATCCGCACAAAACGCACGGAGCGGAAATCCTGAATACCGCCGATCTGCTGGCGCTGCTGGTAGTCGAGCGGCAGTTTGAAACGATACCATACGTAGTATTGTCCGTTGCGCTGGAAAATGACGGTATCCGTCACCAGGTCCTGTAGTTCCGGAGAATTCAGGTCGAGGCCTCTGATCTGAGCGCCCGGAACGTTCGGAACGTTTTGATCGGAACTTTTCAGGTTGATTTTGTACCGGTAATACGCTTCGTTTTCATTCAGCGAGTTGTTCCGGTCCAGGTCTTCCATATCAGGCAGGTTCGTCGCCGACGGATTGAGGTTATCCGTATTGTTCACCGGCGAGTTGCCTTGCTGGTTGTTAAAATGGCGGTAGCGTGCCAGCAGGCCCGGATTGACGCCGTCGAAACGGCTGTCGCGGAAGTATACGAAGTTGTCGTTCGCAACGTCGGCCAGGATTTCGTCTTTTGCATTCGGGCTAATGGAGGAAGCCATAATGGCATTGACGTAATCGCTAAAAAATGTTCTTTCTCCATCGTCATTCAGGCCGTCGAGGCCCAAATCCTGCAGGATCCGTTTTTCCGGATCATTGTCGAATGCATTCACCACCGGCGTCTGCACCGGTACGCGGCCCCAGGGGGTTTCAGCAGTAGCGCCGGTTCCGGGACCCGTCGGCAGGGTATTTTCGAAAAACTGACGCGAGTCGCGCATGATGTCTTCTGAAATGGTACCCAGATCGATGAACATATTGCCGTCATCCGATACGTTGGTGTTGTCGTTTTTCTCCATGTACGGGTTCAACACCCAAAACTCCACAAACTCGATATTGGCTGCCTCGAAGTCATTCGTATTCAGGCCGCGCATGAAACCTGCCCAACGCGTAGCGGGCTGGTCGAGTTCGCCACTGGTGGTCAGACCGGCAGAAATGCCCGGATAGCCGCCCGGAACGTCGAAGTTGTATGGGCCGCGGGAACGTGGGTACACGGTTACGTCGAGCGGGCGCAGGGCCGATTGCTCGAGCGGCGTGAGTTGCCGGTTCGGGAAAATGTCCTGGTACTGAATCTGGGTGGTGTACGGATTTTCACCGTCCACCCCATCGCGGGCGCTCGGGTCTGCAATGTACCACGACAGTCCGGCGCGGTTGGCGCCGAGTGCCAGCGAAGTATCATTACCTTCCGGGAATTCCGTCAGGTCGCCTTGCGGTACAGAGGCGATCACCCAGGAGTTCGCCGGGTTCGACAGTGGAAGGTTGGCCGTGCTGCCCTCGAAGTCGTCGAGGTACACGGTACCACCTTTGTCGCCGCCCTGGTTGATGGCTTTGTTGTGTCCGGGTTGCAGGGCCGCAACTTCGGCCTGTGCAGAAATACTGGAAGGCTCTTTGGTGTCGATAAAGGGAATTTTATCGACGATTTTGGTCAGCCAGGGCGCGTCTTTTGAAATGCTGAAATCGAGCCCGTACATTTTGTTATTGATCGGGTCGTCGCCGAAGTTCACTTTTTGAGTGAGCGGGCGCTCGAACAGGTTCATGTAGGTGGCGCCGATGTTGATGTCCTTGCTGAGTTCGTAGTCGAAACGCGCACCAAGCATGGTGCGGCTCTGAAAACCGAACAGGGTATTGTCCTCGAAACTCACGTTCACATTCTGGCCCGACTGCAAAATAGCGTCGTTCAGAATGCGCACCTTACCGATGTTGTAATCGATCTGGTAATCGACGCCCTCCCGAAGCAGCTGTCCGCCGGCCGTTACGCGCACCGATCCTTGCGGCAGGTTGAAGGTTCCGAGTGATATTTCCGAGGAAGTGCTGGACTTGTAAGAGCCTTTCAGCACAAAGCGGTTGAACTGCTGGAACTCACGCGCCAGGAAAGGCGTGAGGTCGTACAGTTGTTTATAAATATACTTGTTGGCGACTGTTTGGGGAGCGCCGGCATCCAGTAATTTATTTTCCAGGTAACTGCCGAATGGTTCCAGTACAGGGAACATGATCCGGCCGGAGCGCAGATTAATGGTCAGACCAGGAACGAAGTCGAAGATACCGTCGGGCCCGGGGTCGCCCTGCAAATTCAGAGTGTCCAGCCGGAACAATTGCAACAACGGTTTGGAGCGGATGGAAGCGGGAATGTCGGCACTGTTTTCACCGCCGAGGAAACGCTTTTGTCCTTTACCCGGATCTTCATAATAGATGTCGAAACGGAATTCATTCGGGTCCACGTTGGCAGTACCGATCGCGTAGATGTTTTTCATCATCAGATCCCAGATAGGATACTGGATGTTCGCGGTGGTGCTTTTCAGCATTTTTACGAACAGTACGTTGGTATTCAACGTGTCCTGGCTGCTGGTACGCGGGATATCACTCGAAAATTCACCGATTTTATGGGGAATACCGTTGTAGGTATACTCGATGGCTACGCCGATCACCTGGTCGGGTTGTACGTTCAGGTTGACGCTCAGGAAGCCGAGTTGTTCGTTGTACGTATATTCGGAAGGCGACAGCAGGCGGCCGCTCATTTTTTCGAAATCCCTGATCTGCTGCATGCCGAGTTCGTTGGTCAGGCGGCGTACGACCTTGTCGTTGTAACGACCCGTGGGATCGTCATTGAGTCCGTCCGTCAGTTCAGCATACAAACTATTGTTGTTGTTATCGGGGAGCGGCTTGTTTTTTATATCCCGTTCAGGTGGTGAACCCAGTGCCCACTGGTCGTCGATGTTTGCGGTATCGGGTTCTGCCAGGTCGGTTACTGCCACAATATCACGGAACTGTTCGGTGGAGAGTTTGTCGTTGGTGATCCACACCTCCATCCGGGTGATGTTGAACAGCGACATCGGCACGGGCAGGCATTTCATAGCCGGCTCGAACTCATCACGGTTGTAGTGGCTGATGAAGAAGTGGCGGTTTTCGTCGTATTCGTCGATGGGTTTTTCAAAGGACTGCACCTGCGAGCCGCCCTGAACAGTGAGGCTTTGCTGTTTGGAGCGCTGCTGGCTGGCGATAAGCGTTGTGCGCAAATGGCCGAATTTCAGTTCCGTTTTAAAACCGAACAGGTTCTGTGCGCCTTTGATGAGCTGCGAACGCAGGGGCATAGACACGTTGCCCGCCTCGATGTTCTGCACGATTTCATCTTCCGAAAAACCCTTCGTATCGTAGTTCAACTTCATCTGGTTGTCGAAGTCGAAGGTCGCCTGCGTGTTGTAGTTGAAGTTCAGGTTCAGTTTTTCACCGATTTTGCCGGACGCATTCATATTGATGTCCATGTCAAAATCGAAGTTGCCATTGCGCTGCTGACGGAGGGTCAGGATAGGATTCTGAATTTTCTGGTAGTCGAATCCAAACGTCAGGTTGATGTTACCCTGGGGTTTGATGTTCACTTCCGTGCCACCGAAAAGCCGGTCGATCAGGGAGTTCTTGATATCGAATTTGGCAATCGGGTCTACTACGCCGCTGCTGCTTTTTTTATCGGAAGAGACTACTCCCTGCAAGCGGTCGAAATATTCGTTTTGCTGCTTCTGATCCCGCCAGCGCACATATTCATCGAAGGTCATGTAGGTGGGAGCGCGGTAAAAATCATCGCCGATCTTTTCCGTAATGATATACATACCCGTTTCGGGGTCGTAATCCACTTGTTGCTCGATGGCCTTGGGATCTTTCAGGTCCACAGGATTGGTACCTCCCGACTGTAAAAAGTCGTCGTACCGCTCCCGTATCGGAGGCAGGGTATCGGGCGGTGCAGCCACAGACCGGTCATGAGCCGCCGGTTCGGCCACTGTTACAGCCGGCATATCTTCCGAATGGTCCGTTGCTACAGGCAAGGTTTTTTCCGGGAAAAAAATCGTCAACAGGTTGTCGCGTACACTTTCCGGGTAGGAAAATGCATAGAGCGCGCAAACCGATAGCAGGCAGATTGCCGCAGGAAGGAATTTCCTCTTCGTCATTTTCAAAAAAGCAGGTGGATTTGTCTATTACTTACGCAAACGGATGAAATGACGCACGCTTGCAGGAATTGGTTGCCTGAAAGCAGTGCGAAGTCTGAAAGCAGTGCGAAGTCTGAAAACAGTGCGAAGTCTTCAGTGCGAAGTGCGAAGTCGTTGAAAGGTGAAGACTGTTGTAAAATTGTTGGAGAAATGAAGGAAGTGTCCATCGGTGCTGATGCCAAACGACTTCGTACTGAAGACTTCGTACTTCGCACTTATTTGAGTTCATGAAGTTTGCCGGTCGTTTTCAGCAGTTTCAGAACGGCGAGTTTATAGCTGAAAACCTGTTGCCAGTAATTGGTTTCGGCTTCGGAAAGCGCCGTTTGTGCATTCAGCAGGTCGGTGAGCGACACGACACCTTCCTTATATTGCAGCATCAGTTTGTCGCTAATTTCGCGTGCAAGGCCGACGTTGTCCGTTTGAGTACGCAGGCCACGCAGGGCATTTTGGAGTTGGTCGTGTGCCTGCCGGAACTCCAATTCCTTGGCGCTGCCGAGTTGTCGCCGGTCTTCGGCCAGTTTCTGTCCTTCGATGGCCAGAAAATCGGATTTATGCAAACGCCGGAACCCATCGAAAATAGGTACATTCATTTTAAGGCCGAGCGCGACGGCGCCATACCAGCGGCGTTCACTGTCGAAAAAATTCGCGTCGGGCCGGAAGGTTTGTGTAAAAGCGCTGGCATATGCGCTGAAGTTGGGCAGTCTTTCCGCGCGCAAACTGCTGAGTTGAATGCGATTCAGTTCGACCTGATGCAACAGCAGCCGAAATTCGGTAGTGGCTTCCGCAGCCAGCGTCAGTCCCTGCCAGCGCGCCGAATCGGCTGCCGGCGCCGCCATTTCTTCTATCGGATCGAATGCATCATCGTAAGAAACGCCGCACAAAAACTGTAACGTCTGACGCAAACCGCTGATGGCTGTGTACAGGTTCTGGCGTTGTGTTTCCAGGTTGGTATGCGCCACCTGAATACGTTTTACATCGGTGGGTATGGCATATCCGTTGGCCAGTTGCAGCTTCGCCATGCGTTGCAGGGCATCCAGTTTGTCGAGGTTGGCATTCAGCGCCCGCAAAAGTTGCTCCGTTTGCAGGGTCTGGTAAAACACCGTGGCCGTCGTAAAAATGACGTCTTCTTCCGACCGTGTGATGAGCAGGTCGTAAATACTTCTGGAAACATTGGCAGCAGGTATCATGCGGCGGGCAGACTCGTTAAAAAGTTGCTGCTGCACGCTGAGAGAGCCTGTGAGTTGCCATGGCCGGCCGAACTGAACGGGCAGATAGGTATTATCTGCCATGCCGAACGGTTCTCCCGGAATAAGTTGAGTAGGTAAAACAGGCAGGTAATCTATACCTACGCCAAAGTTCACTTGCGGGAAAGCGCCGCTTCGCCCTTCCTGCAGGCGTTTTTCAATGCCTTGCCGGTCGAGTTGCGCTTTATGCAATTGCGCACTGTTGTCGAGCGCAAGGTGCAGGCTTTCGCCAAGCGTGATCGGGCGGAGCGTGGCGGGCTGAGCGTTGGTCGTTCCGATGAAAACGCTCCACAGCAGGATAGGAAACATACTTTTCATCCTGCAAAGATACATATATGACACAGCGTGAAAATAAAGAAATTTAGAGGCCGTTTTCGGGGAAGCACGTGAAAACGCCGTTTACCGGATCAATGTTACATCGCCCTGGTAAATTTCTTTCCGTTCATCGGAAAAAAGCACCACTGCCTGCCAGAAATACACGCCCGGCCCGGCTTTCTCTCCGTCGGCGTCGCCATGCCACCCGGCCGACGGTGCATTTGCCGGAATCCCATGCTGATCGAACCATAAGCGGCCCCAACGATCGAAAATACGAAGAGTAAGGACTGAACGGACACCGGCATCCGCATACATGCTAAAAAACTGATTTTCAATATTATTCCCGTCCGGCGCAAATACGTTGGGGAAATACACACCGCGGTTTTTATGCACTTCCAGCCGGAGTGTGTCGATGGACTGGCAGCCGTTTTCATCCCGCACCAACACCTGGTATTCCGTGCTGGAAAATGGAAAAAATAACGTATTTCCCGTAGTGGTATCTTCAAAAATACCGGCATACGGGCTCCAGGAAACACTGGTCAGCACCCGGTCGCTACTGATTTGTAAGGAAAGTGTATCGCCTGAAAACATGCCGGTATCCGGCCCTGCGCTGAACTCAAATTCGGGCCCGTTCGCTATTTCTACTTCCCTTTCAATCGCACATCCGTTCGCATCGGTTATTTCCACGGTATAAAAACCGGGCGCCAGACTGTCCCAGGCGGCCGTATTTCCCGTAATGGTTGTTTCTTCCAAAGTCATGTCGTATGGCCCTACCCCTCCAGCGACCGATAACACGTTCACGATTCCGGAATGTTGGCCCAGGCAGAATTCCGCTTTGGCAGCCACGTCTGCGGAAACCGGCGTCGGGGCGTCAAGCGCAAAAGTTAACAGCATCGTACACCCATTCACATCCGTAACCAGTACCTCATGCTGACCCGGCGGCAGATTTACAGCCACCGGACCTGTAGCGCCCGTAGACCACAGGTATGAATATTGCTGATTGCCGCCGCTCACCAGCGCCCTCACTTTTCCGGTACCCGCTCCTTCTATACATGCCACCGCGTATCCGGAATAATCGGACAACACGTCGATAGCGCCGCTTAGTGGGGGCGGTTCCAGGATAGACGCACCGAAAATGGTATCGTTCCCGTTGAGGTTTATCACCCTGAACAGATAGTCCCCCGGCGGCAAACTGTCGAGCAAATCCGAAGGGCTGTTTCCGCTCAGCGTGCCCATCCCGCTCAGGGTATCGGGCGAGAGACTGGACCATTCGTAAATCACGAAACCGCCATTGGACACCAGCGAAATTTGAAAAGAGCCGTCGTTCATACCCGAACACGATACATTACCCGGTTGAACCAGTATTCCCATGGCTTCCACAGGCTCAGGAGTAGGGCCGGCCCAGGCAAGCATCGGCACAAGGAGGCCGAAAAAAAGGCATAATGTCCTCATCATCAAGTAGTAGTAGAGGTGTTTGGTTTTTTATGTTTAGTATTTAGAAACCAAACACCCTTCATATTCATGTTTTTTGCCTGGGAAAATGGGGCTCGGGCACGCAAAATTACGTCAATCCTGACATGGATGATGAGGTGTCATTGTTAAAACTATTTACACGCTTTCCGCCTGGTATCCAGAATGTACTGAATTTTCCAGCCTTCGTCGGTTTTTACCAATTGAAAGGAATTGGTGCCGCAATGCGAAATTTTGCCGTTGAGATAAAATTTATAGGGCGTCCAGACGCTGGCAAGCGATTGCTCGCTCATTACGGCTTCGAATTCGATTTTTTCGTCGTATTTGTCTTTCGAAGGTGTGCCGACAAACGTTACGAACTCACCAAAATCTTCAGTGAATACCTGCCATTTACCATCGCGGTCGGCCATATACGTTTGAAAAACGGGCTGGCCGGTACAGGTTTTTTTGAGCAAAGCCGTGTCGCCTTTTTCCATGCCTTCAAAAAACTGGTTGATGACGGCTTTGATCGCTTTTTCATTTTTTTCATCTTTTTGTGCGGTGAGCGAAAATCCGGCAAAAAGGCACAGAACAAGTAAGGCAAATGGAACGTTTTTCATAAAAATTAAGCAGACAGAAAGGTGATGGTAAAAGTGAATTTCAAAATTGGAGCGCGCCGTTGTCGTTTTGCTTAAAAATAGCCGGAAAGCCGCTTCAGATGGGTATTTAACCGCTTTAAGGCCGGTAATGGAATTCAAGGATGTTTCGTTTGTGTTTTGTATTGGGTAGCCGATCTTCTGCTGAACATTCCACACAAAAAACCAAACACGCCCGGCATACCCTATCTTAGCGCCCGTTTTCGCCCTTATTTTAAACTATTACAGGATATGAAATCCTCTTTTGATGAACTCATTCAATCAGACGTACCGGTGCTGATCGATTTCTGGGCCACCTGGTGCGGACCTTGCCGCGCGATGGCGCCCGTTCTGGAAGAACTGAAAGCCGAAATGGGCGACAAACTGCGTATTGTAAAAATCGACGTGGATAAAAACCTCGATTTGTCCGTTCAAATGAAAGTGATGGGCGTTCCTACGCTCATGCTTTACAAAAACGGCCAGTTGCTGTGGAGCGAAGCGGGCACTCAAACAAAAGCCGCGTTGAAAAAAATTATCGAACGTGCTGAAAATCAATAGTTTCAGAAAAAATATTTTGAATATGAGTGTGCTGCTGTGGATGATCGGATTTTTTATGTCGGGATGCCAGCAGGCCGCGCAGGACCAGGTGAGCCGGAATGCGGGCATTCCCGCTTCAGTACATGCGCAGGCAGATACTTCCGGTAAATCGCCTGTCGGAGCGGATTACCTGTTGGGGAAATTCAATCCCGCCACGCACCCCGATTTTGTAAAAGTGGACAAGCCGTACACCGACCGGGCCGGCATGATGCTCCGCAAAGAAACTTTCGAGGCATTCAAAAAAATGTGGGCCGCCGCCAGGGCGGATAACATTTCGCTCCGGATCATTTCCAGCACCCGGAATTTCGACCAGCAAAAAAATATATGGGAAACCAAGTGGGAGCGCTTCGCCAAAGATGCCCCTGCGCCTAAAGACCGCGCTTTAAAAATTCTCGAATTTTCTTCCATGCCCGGTTCTTCACGGCACCACTGGGGTACTGACATAGATTTGAACGACCTCAACAATCCGTCTTTCGAGGCCGGCGGCAAATATCAAAAGGTCTACGAGTGGCTCAGTGCACATGCCCACGAGTACGGTTTTTGCCAGCCATACACGGCGGGCCGCGCACATGGGTATCAGGAGGAAAAGTGGCACTGGTCTTTCAGCCCGTTGAGCAAACCCTTTTTGGAAGAATACAAAAAGACCATTTCGGAAAGCGATATAACAGGTTTCAAAGGCGCCGACCTTGCCCCGGAATTGCACACGGTGGAATATTACGTGGGCGGCATTAATCAGGATTGTCAATAATAATCAACCCGTTCCAATGGCTTATACCGAATCGAATATGCTTCCCCTGGGCACCATTGCCCCTGATTTTGAATTGCCCGATCCCGTTACCGGTAAAAACCTGCGCCTCCACGATATTCCGCCCGGCCGGGCCATGGTGGTGATGTTTCTTTGCAACCATTGCCCATACGTGCTCTACGTCAATCCCGAAATTGTGCGCGTGGTGCATGACTACACACCACAGGGTGTTTCCTTCGTAGGTATCAGCAGCAACGACGTGGAAGCGCATCCGGAAGACGCGCCCGATAAAATGGCGGAACATGCCCATTCCGCAGGATACAAATTCCCGTACCTTTACGACGAAACCCAGGAGGTTGCACGTGCCTACGATGCCGCCTGCACACCCGATTTTTATGTTTTCGACAGCGAAAGAAGGCTGGTGTACCGCGGGCAACTCGATGCGAGCCGGCCGAAACGAAATCCGGTTGAGAGTACCGGAGAAGACCTGCGCGCAGCTTTGGATGCGGTGATTAGCGGACAGCCGGTTTCACTGGTGCAGCGGCCCTCGGGTGGATGTAACATAAAATGGAAAAGTTATTAGTTCTTGGTTATTAGTTATCGGTTATTAGTTATCAGGGTGGTTGAGGGACCATTTGTACTTATGTTTAGTCCACTCAATCAGATGGTCGGGAAATAAGTACAAATGGTCCCTCAACCACCCTGATAACTAACAACCGATAACTGATAACTAATAACCACAAACAACTCAATACAATTATTAAATGCGACCAGAACAGATCACTGACCAACAGATTCAGGAATTCATTACAGCGGGGTTATATGAAGATATCCGCGACGGCGACCATACTTCCCTGGCCACCATTCCGGCCGACAGCCGCAGCCGGGCGGTGCTCAAAGTAAAAGATTACGGCGTACTGGCCGGCGTTGAACTGGCGCAACTGATTTTTAAACACATCGATCCCACTTCCAGTATCACCATCCACAAACCCGACGGCACCGATGTTCTTTATGGTGAAATCGCTTTCGAAGTGGAAGGAAATACCCGGGCGATTCTCCAGGCCGAACGCTTGGTACTCAATACGATGCAGCGCATGAGCGGCATCGCTACCCTGAGCAGCCGCTTCGCATTCGAAGTGGGCGATTTGCCCGTGAAAGTGCTCGATACACGTAAAACAACGCCCCTGATCCGTTTTCTGGAAAAATGGGCCGTCAAAATCGGCGGCTGCGAAAACTACCGCTGGGGCTTGTACGACTGGATGATGATCAAGGACAACCACGTCGATGCTGCGGGCGGTATCCGCAAAGCCATCGATGGCGCACACAAATACCAGCAGGAAAAAGGACTTCAACTCGGCATTACCGTCGAAGTGCGCAATCTGGTGGAAGTGGAAGAAGTGATGAATATCGGCGGCATTACGCGTATTATGTTCGACAATTTCGAACTTCCCATCCTGACGGAAGCCGTAGCCATGGTTGGCAACCGCTTCGAAACGGAAGCCAGCGGCGGCATCACGCTGTTCAATGTGCGCAAATATGCACACACGGGGGTGAATTACATTTCCGCCGGTGCGCTCACGCATTCCGCGCAGCCGCTGGATCTGAGTTTGAAAATTGCCCGTTAACCTTTCCAGATCGCCGTTACGAACAAGTTGCACCTCCATGATAGTTGAGATCACATCTCTCACTTCTCACCGTCTCACGCTCTCACTTCTGATTCATGTCTGCCGATAATTTTTACTGGTACGCCAGTGTGCTTATTTTTCTTCCCTGGCTGCTGCTCATACTTGCTCCCAACGGACGCTACACCGAGCCGATCGCTTTCGGCTCCGCTGTGATTTTGCTGATTGCGGCCGCGGTATTTACTTTTTTGTACCTCACCGGCCCCGATGTGGAAGGCGGATTTTTTTCGCTGACAGGTTTCGAAAATCTTTTCCGGAGCAAACAGATGTTGCTCACCGGCTGGCTCAATTACCTGTCGTTTTGTTTGCTGGTCGGATTGTGGCAGTCGCACGACGCGCGGCAGGTGAACATCGGGCATTTGTTCGTCATTCCCTGCCTGCTGCTGACCATGCTCACCGGTCCGGCAGGTTTGTTGCTCTACCTCATGATCCGTTTTTTCAAGACCAGAAAGTGGGATATCAGGTAATTTTATAGTGCCAGACAACCTTTGGAATTTACAAGGCATCAAATCGGAATCCATTAGCAATGGCAGTTATATCATTTGTTTATTCAATGTTAAATTTCAAAATATTAACCGTTGAAAAGCAATATACTACCGCTACCCGTTGTTTAATTACCGATTTTTAACCTTATAAAATTTTAAAATGCCTTTAAGGCCTATGAAAGAAACCTACACATATGATGCGCTGGTACAATTCCTCTACCACGAACTCTCCGCTCAGGAAGTAGTGGAAATGACGAGTTCGCTCGAAGAGGATTTTGAAATGCTGGCTATTTTCCAAAGCCTTGCTTCGGCCAAGGTGCAGTTACCTAAAGTTGAATTCGCTCCATCCTCCGGAACGCTCAACAGCATTCTTCGGTACAGCGCCAAAAACACGTTCGAAGTACAGTCCTGAACTGTCGAAAGGCTCCCGTAAGCCCCCGTTTCATTGTTGTGAAACGGGGGCTTCGTTTTTTCTCCCAACATTGAACCTTTGCACACTTTCTCTGTCCAAGCAGGGTTGTTATATCCATTCTTTCCAAAACGATTTAATATGAAAATCCGCCTTACTCTCTCCCTCTTTTCCCTGCTATTCATTTTCCTTGTCCTGCCCGGAAATAAAAACGGCCGCGCATCCCAGGCCGGCAAAGGCAATACCGGCGCGCCCGGCGACCAGACGCTGAACGGATCGCCCTACACCTGCATGGATTGCCACGACGACGGAAATTTTAACCCGTTCGTATCGATCCACGTCGTCGATTCCAGCAATACCGCCGTTTCGCAATACATGCCCGGCCAGCATTACATTGCCCGCGTCACCATCAATACCTCCGGGGCAACGCCGGCAGGTTACGGTTTTCAGATGATCGCCCTGCGCGACAACGGCAATACCGACCTCGACGGATTTACTGATGTGAATCCCAATAATTACAAACTCGCCACGATCAGCAACGGGCGCACCTACGCCGAGCATCCCACGGTTTCTGCCTCCGATACATTTAATGTGCGCTGGACGGCTCCCCCGGCAGGCACGGGAAGCGTCACTTTTTACGCAGCCGGCAATGCGGTAAACGGAAACAACAACTCGGATGGCGACGGCGCCAATACCACGTCCCTTCATCTTTTCGAACAGGGCACCTTGTCTACTTCACCCGAACAGTCCAATCTCTCCGGATTGCATCTTCAGGTATCTCCCAATCCAGTGCCCGCCGATGCTGCATTGGCCTTCGATGTATCTGTTTCCGCAGAATACGCGCTCCGCGCATACGATCTTTCGGGAAATCTCGTTTGGCAGGAGAACCGGTTGCTGCCGGCAGGAAGGAGTACCGGACTTTTGGAGACAAACGAATGGCCGGCCGGGACTTACTACGTATGCTTGTCAGGCACACATTCCCGCCAGACTGTTAAAATTCTAAAACTTTAACAGTCAGCACCTTACGCAACGCAGAAACGGGCATTAACTTTGTATTGACACTACAGAGTCAATATTGACAGTTACATTGTTTAAGACCAACGTATAAATGTCAAACGTTCGGTTCTTCGAACATCAAATCAACAACTGACGCAATGAAAAATCTGCTTTTTGTTTTGCTTTTAATGCCTGCTATCGCTTTTGCCAACCAGGGCAATCCAAGTCTGGATGCGATTTCTGTGGCATTGGGCGCCGGTGACGCTGAAGGACTCTCGAAATATTTTGCCGACAATGTTGAAATTTCCATTCAGGATAAGGAGCAAACATATAACAAGTCCAAAGCGTTGGAAGTGATCCGCTCTTTTTTCGGATCCAACCAGCCCAAATCCTTTACCCAGGTGCACAAAGGTACCAGCCGCGAAAACAGCGACCAGTACTGTATCGGTAATCTGGTCGGAACTGCCGGCAACTACCGCGTTTATCTGTACCTGAAAGTAACCGGTAACTCGGTGAGTATTCAGGAAATTCGTTTCGATAAAGAATAAAAAAACCGCTATAAAAAATGGCTGTGGCGCTCAGGCGTCATGGCCATTTTTCATTTGTAGCAAAACGTGCCCGTTTTCTGATTAAAATGTGCATATCTTTGCGGCTCGTTTCTATATTTTTCAACGCATTCAAAATTATCCATCCACATGGGCAGAGGTGACGCAAGAACCAAACGCGGCAAAATCTCACGCGGTTCGCACGGCAAAAGCCGTCCGAAACTGGAAAAACTCAAGACTATCATCAAAAAAGAAGCCGCTGCTGCGAACTAATTTTTTGATTGCGTCTTTTTAAAAGCCTTGCCCGATATTTGTATCGGCAAGGCTTTTTCATTGTACGGCCAGACCATATTCACATAAACGACTATCCTGCTTCAGGAACCTTATAAGTCATCCGATGACTTAGAGTCATCGGATGACTTATAAGGTTCCTGAAGCAGGATAGTCTGATCACATTAAAAACCGGATTTAACCATTTCAACTTATGAAAAAACTACTGCTGTTGTTTTTATTCGCCGCTGCTGCCCTGCAAATGCAGGCGCAATCCTATTTGGGCTCCTGGAAAACGAAAGACGACGAAACCGGCGAAGTAAAAAGCCACATCCTGATTTATGAAGGCGGTGGCAAGGTGTACGGCAAAATTGAAAAACTGCTGCGCGCCAACGCCCCCACCCATTGCGACAAATGTCCCGGCGAACGCAAAGACCAGCCGCTGATGGGTATGATCCTGCTCGTCAATATGGTACAAAAAGACGGCATGCTGCAATCGGGCGATATCCTCGACCCCGAAAAAGGCAAATGGTACAGCTGCAAAATGTGGCTGAAAGAAGGCGACCCGAATACGCTTGTGGTGCGCGGGTACCTGGGGCCATTTTACCGGACGCAGTACTGGACGCGGGTGCAGTAGGAAAGTGCAAAGCCTGTAGTGCGAAGTGCGAAGTCGGTAGTGCCCCAGCATGGCAGGAATTAAGATGCATACCTTACTCCCCTGTCAGCCACTCGTAATAATTGTCGCGGTGGAGGAACTGTAATTCATGATCCGGATAAGCCTGGGTAAATGTCTTGGAAAAACTTGGTTTCGATTTCGGCGACCATTTCATTTCGTAAGCCCACATTTTGCCATCGCGTTCTTCTATATAGTCGATTTCCTGCTGATCCTGGGTGCGCCAGAAGAACGTATTGGCATGCAAACCCTGGTAGTGCAATGCTTTTTTGCGCTCGCTGATAAGCCAGTTCTCCCACAAGGCACCCACATCCTGCCGCAACTCCAACGGCTGGAATTGCGCGATGATGGCATTCCGCATACCATTGTCGTAAAAATAAATCTTTCGTTTTCGCTTCAGTTCCTTGCGCAGATTGCGGCTCAGCGGCGGCAACCTGAAGATGACAAAGGTCTGTTCCAGCAAATTGATGTAGTTCTCTACAGTTTGGTTATCCAGATCGACGATTTGTCCCAATTCATGATACGACACCTCGCTTCCCATCTGAAAAGCCAATGCCTGCAACAATCGGGTTAGTTTTTCGGGTTTCTGGATGCGTTCCCACATTAAAATATCCTTGTAAAGAAAACTGTCCATCAGTTGGCTCAATATCTCCTGTTCCTGTCCCGGATGGTCTACTACTTCCGGATAGTATCCGTACACCAACCGCTCGGGAATGCGCTTGTGTTCCTCGACAAAACCGTGATGGGCTTCCATTTCGGCATACGACAAGGGAAACAAATGGTAGGCCCATTTGCGCCCAGTGAGCGGCTCATTGATACGATTGGCCAGTTCGAAAGCAGACGACCCCGACGCTACCACCTGAACTTCGGGAATTTGGTCGGTGACGAGTTTTAGTTTTAACCCGATATCGGCGATGCGCTGCGCCTCGTCGAGCACCATCACTTTACTATTGCCCAGAATACGTTTCCATTTGAGCGTCGTAACGTCTTCCAGCAAGATACGAGTCTCCGGGTCGTCTCCATTGAGCCACATTACGCCGGGATCATTTCCAAAAATAGTGTTGAGCAATGTGGTTTTGCCCGTTTGACGAGGCCCCATCAGTATAATGGCCTTGCCACTGTTGATCTTGCTGCGAATTCGTTGTTCGAGAATACGTTTTATCATGATTTTGCGATTACATTCGCAAAAATAACGTTATTTTTGCGAATGTAATCGCAAAAGTGATTTACACGTTTCGTAAATATGCCGAACTGATGCCAAATTCTTTCTTTAAATTAGAAAAAACTCCGGAGCGGGAATGAATGCTGTTCAAAAAAGGAAGATACCCAATGTATGGTAAAAAATGTGAAGCCTGTGTGCGAAATCAACAGTGTCCAAAGCCTGGAAACAGTTAAATAAAAAAAATTTCCAGTCCTCTCTTGCACAAGTCTGTCAATAGGCCTATTTTTGCATCGCTTTTTAAAGCACTGGGTCATGGTGTAATGGTAACACAGAAGTTTTTGGTACTTTTATTCAGGGTTCGAGTCCTTGTGACCCAACGAAAGGCCTCCCTCCGGGAGGCCTTTTCTGTTTTTGTTAAACACGTATAGACTTTATAAACCACAAAGGCACGAAGGCACAAAGTTTTGATATTCAAAACTTTGTGCCTTCGTGCCTTTGTGGTTTATGTAAATCCTCGTTGTAAAAATCAGTTCGGACAAATCTTTTTGGTCGGGAAATGCGCCGCCTTGGGCTTGTACGTCAAATCCACCGCATCCGATTGCTCGACAATTTCGATGGAACGCAGCGCCGAGTCGGCTACCTCCTGTTCCTTTCCCTGCAAACGATCCAGTTCGCGTTCGATATCCGCCAGGGCGCTTTCGATATTCGGCAGCGGCCGGTGAATGATGTACCGGATAATTCCCTGCGGATCGATAATCACCGCCAGCCGGTCGCAGCCGGGCTGAGGCCGGCGGCCGGAAGCCAGGCCGTACATGCGGGCGATACGAAAATCCAGATCTTCCAGCACAGGTGCCTTCAGGTAGATGCCGATAAAGCGCCGGGCCTTGTTCGACCAGTCGTTCTGCAGGATGGGTTCGTTCGAAAGTCCCAGCACTTTGGTGTTGCGCTCGTGCAGCCAGCGTTCTTTCATGGCCAGAAAAGCGGAAAACATGGTCCAGGTGGACGTAAAGTTTGCCGGGTGAGCAAAAAATATACACCAACAGCCGGTGCTGTACGCCGGGAACTGCAACACGCCTTTTTCCGTCGGAAACTCGAATGCCGGAGCCGGGTCACCTACTTGCGGAAGATTTTGATGGGTATCGGACATCATGTCGGTGAATATTTGGTTGTCAAAAGTAAGGGCTTTGTGCAAGAGTTGCGCCAATAATTAAAGGCATGTCCATTTTTAACACGAAATGGCAGGGTTCGTGCAAGGTACCACCTGCAATGCTCCATGAAAATGGACTACTTTTGCGGCTTTTCAATCCGATATTTGCCATTCATGTTCAGAAATATTCTGGTTTTCGCCACTTTATTGCCCATGCTCCTGCAAGCCCAGCCGGCAACCTATACGCCGATTCACCAAGCCCTCCCCGTTGCCAACTGGACTTTCCGACAGGCACATACCGCCGACTGGAAACCGACCACTATTCCGGCAAGTGTGCATACTGCGCTGTTGAAAAACGGTATGATCGACGACCCTTTTTACCGTGACAACGAGGAAAAGCAGCAGTGGATCGAAAAGGAAGACTGGGAATTCCAGACCACTTTCGATGTGGAACCCGCCGTTTTTCAAAAAAGGCATATCGAACTGGTGCTGAAAGGCATAGATACTTACGCGCATATTTACCTGAATGACAGCCTGTTGCTGGAAACAGACAACATGTTTCGTACCTGGGAGGTGGACATAAAAAAATGGCTGAAACCTACCGGCAACGTGCTGCACATCTATTTCGAAAGTCCGCTGAAAAAAGTGGAGGAAGACTGGAAAAACCTGGGCTACGAACTGCCGGGCGGCATCCGCACCGTTTCCCGTAAGGCGCAGTTTCACTACGGCTGGGACTGGGGGCCGCGTTTCGTGGGTTCCGGCATTTTGCAGGTGCCTGAAATTCGTGCCTGGAACGACCTGCTGATCGAGAATATTTTTATTACCGCGCAAAGTATTACCCCCGAAGTGGCCAAAATGGTGGCGCGTTTCCGTTACCGCGCCGACACAACACTGCCGGTGCTCATTTCTACCCGCGATGGCCGGGGCGTTTCTCTGGAAGACCGCAAATTTTACCCCGGCGTGCACGAAGATTCGGTGACCTGGGATGTAGAAAACCCGCAATTGTGGTGGTGCCAGGGCATGGGTGAGCCGCATTTGTACGATTTTTCGCTGGAATTCAAGAAAAACGGGCGGGTACTGGAAAAATCCTTCGTGCGTACCGGCATTCGCACCATCGAACTGGTGAATGAAAAAGACGCCAAAGGCGAATCCTTTTATTTCAAACTGAACGGCGTTCCCGTTTTTGCCAAAGGCGCCAATTACATTCCGCAGGATATCTTTCAGGATCGCGTGAGCCCGAATCAATACAAACGCCTGATCGATGACGCCGTAGCCGGCGGCATGAATATGCTCCGCGTGTGGGGCGGCGGCATTTACGAGGAAGACGTTTTTTACGATCTCTGCGACGCGAAGGGCATTCTCGTGTGGCAGGATTTTATGTATGCCTGCGCCATGTATCCCGGAAACGGCTCTTTTTTGAAATCGGCTGCCAAAGAAGCCCTGCAACAGATAGAGCGCCTGCGCCAGCACCCCTGCATCGCGCTGTGGTGCGGCAACAACGAAAACAACGAAGCATGGAACAACTGGGGCTGGCAAATGCAGTTCAACGAAACACAACGTGCCCACCTGTGGCGAGAATACCAGATCCTTTTTGAAGACCTCCTCCCAACTTATGTAGCCAATGATGGCGGAAAGGTTCCTTACTGGGAGAGTTCGCCCAAATTCGGGCGTTCTAACCCAAAATCCTGTACGGAAGGTGACTCCCACTATTGGGGTATCTGGCACGACGAAGAGCCTTTCGAAATGTTCAACAAAAAAGTGCCGCGTTTTATGAGCGAATACGGCTTCCAGAGTTTCCCGGAATGGCGCACGATCCAGTCATTTACCACGCCCGATGACCGCGAACTGGAAAGCAAAGTCATGCTCCTGCACCAGAAACACCCGCGTGGCAATGCCCTGATCGCCGAATACATGAAACGCGATTACAAAGTGCCCGACGGTTTTGAAGATTTCGTGTACGTCAGTCAACTGTTGCAGGCCGAAGGTATGCGCACCGGCATCGAGGCGCACCGGCGCAACAAACCCTACTGCATGGGCACCCTGTACTGGCAACTCAACGACGTGTGGCCGGTGGCTTCCTGGTCGAGTATCGACTACTACGGCCGCTGGAAAGCCATGCATTACTACGTACGTGAAGCGTACAGCACCCTGGCAGCCCTGCCGATAGTGGAAAACGATACTTTGAGCATTTATGGCGTGAACGACCAGATAAAAACCGATACGGTGGACCTCCATGTTCGGGCCCTGTCATTTGAAGGAAAGGTTTTGAGCGAAACAAACCTCACAGGCCAGACGCTGCGCCCCGATGCAAGCGTTGTGCTGTGGAAAAATGAATTAAAAAATGTCATAGACGGACGGAAACCGGAAAATGTGGTGGTCGAAATTGTGCTGTCCAAAGCGGGAAAAACGGTGTATCGCAGGCTTTTTTACCCGGCATCGCCACGCAAACAAAAGCTGCCACGCCCTGACATTACAGTGTCCGTTAGTCGCGACGAAAAGGGCTATCTGCTTGATATTCAATCAGATAAACTGGCCCGGAACATCCTGATCGGCACCGATGCCGACGGTTTTTTCAGCGACAATTACTTCGATCTGTTGCCGGGAGAACGCAAAACCGTTCACTTCGATTCGAAAGCGGAACTCGACGTTAAAAAAGCGTTCCGGATAAAAAGTTTGGTGGACACGATGCATTGATTACGATCTTCGCGGCGATGAACGTGTTACGACTTTACCGGAACCCCTGGATTTGGCTGGGCGCAGCATTGCTGGCTATTCTGCTGCGTGGTTTGTTGCTCGATGTCATGGACGTGGACGCCTCTCAATACGCGTCCATTTCCATGGAAATGATGCAAAACGGGTCGTGGCTGGAGGTCAAACACCGTTTTGGAGATTATCTTGACAAGCCGCCGCTGCTGTTCTGGTCGTCGGCAGTTTCTTTTTTGGTTTTCGGACTGAGCAGCTGGGCATACAAATTACCATCCGTTCTGGGCGCTTTGGGTGGCGTATATGCCGTTTATCGCTTTTCCAGGCTTTTTTACAGCGAACAAACCGCCCGGCATGCCGCCTTTTTGCTGGCCTCCGCTACGGGTTTCATTGTGCTTTGCAACGATGTCCGCACAGATACACTTCTGCTGGGCACGACGGCGCTGGCCGTATGGCAACTGGCGGAATACATGCAGTTTCAACGCTGGAAAAACCTGATCGGCGCTTTTCTATGCATCGGGTTTGCCATGCTGGCCAAAGGGCCGATTGGCCTGGTAGTGCCTGCGCTGGCTGCCGGGACACATCTTTTGTTGCAGCGCGACTGGCGCAACCTGTTTCGCTGGCAATGGCCGGCCGGCCTCGTCATTACTGCGGTGGTTCTGTTCCCGATGTGCTGGGGTCTTTACCAGCAGTTCGATCTGCATCCGGAAAAACCGCTCAACGACCGGATCAGCACTTCGGGGCTGTATTTTTACTTCTGGGAACAAAGTTTCGGCCGAATTACAGGTAACAACGTTTGGCGCAACAACGCCGGGCCTTTTTATTTCCTGCACGTGTACCTGTGGGCGTTTTTGCCCTGGGCGCTGCTGGTGCCCGGCGCATTATGGTTCCACTTTCGAAATGCGTGGAACAAGGCGTTTAATTTTAAAAAATATCGTTTGGCGGAGGCGTTTTCGCTGGGCGGGTTCGTGCTGACGTTTATCGCCTTGTCTTTATCAAAATACAAATTGCCCCACTACATTTTCGTAACGCTTCCCTGGGCGGCTGTGATGGTTGCATCTTGGTTGAATGCGGATAAAAAAGCGGAAGTACCGGAATTGAAGCGTACAGTGCCGTTTTTTTGGGTTTTCGTCAGTTACACCACTTTTTTACTGGCACTCACGGCCGCTTTTTTGCTGATCGGCTTCGTTTTTCCGGGAAATTACTGGGGCTGGCTGGTGTTGAGCGGTGGAACCCTTTTCCTGCTGGCTGGAATTATTAAAAATCCGGTACAAATTTCTCCCGATACGCTGGTTCAAAGAGGTGTAATCGTTGCTATTCTCGCCGGGGTTACCCTGAATTTTCACTTTTATCCGCGCTTGTTGCCGTATCAAAGTACTTCCAACATCGGGCATTTTATTCAGCAAACCGGTATTCCGAAAGAAAAAGTGGCTTTTTTCCGGCGTCATGGCCATGCACTCGATTTTTATAGCCAAACCATCACGCGCCGGATGGAGAGCGCCTGGCAAATACAGGAAACGGCCCGCCGGGAAGGCGCGATTTGGGTGTATACCAACCAAAAAGGCAAGTCGGAGCTGGATTTGATGCAAGTACCTTACGAAATGGTATATGAAATGGGGCATTTCCAGACTGCACTGCTCAAGGGCCGCTTTCTGAATCCCGTTACCCGACAGCAGAGCCTGGAACCGGTGTGGCTGTTGAAAATTTCTCCACTTCGCACTTCGAACTGAAGACTTCGCACTTATTTGAACCAACTGGAATAAAACACGTAGTTGTTCGCAATTCGCAGGACTTCTCCCTTGAATAACTCCGGTGTCATTTCCTTTACACGACGGGCAGGAACACCTGCGTACACGCCGCCGCTGTGGCAAACCGTTTTTTCAAGCACCACGGCGCCGGCGGCGATCAGACAGTTTTCTTCCACTACAGCCTCATCCATGATGATAGCGCCCATGCCGACGAGCACATTGTCGTGAATGGTGCAGCCATGTACCAGGGCGCGGTGGCCAACGCTCACGTTGTTGCCCAGTGTGGTGCCGCATTTTTGATACGTGCAATGCAAAATGGCGCCATCCTGAATGTTCACCTTGTTACCCATGCGGATAAAATTCACGTCGCCGCGCACCACCGCCTGAAACCACACGGAACACTGGTCGCCCATGACGACATCGCCGACAATAGTGGCATTTTCGGCCAAAAAACAATCGTCGCCGAACTGGGGAATAATGCCGTGACAGGGTAAAATCAGTGCCATTTCTACTGGGTTATGCTTGTGATATAATGTTTGTTTTTAATGCGATTCTGAAACACAGCCACCCGATGATACATCCGAAGGCATTGGCCAGCATATCGTCGATTTCATAAAACCGGCCGGGGATGAACGCATATTGTACGAATTCCATCAGAACGCCATAAGACGTTGATATGCAAAATATTACCAATTCATTCCAGCGATTCGTGCGCATATTTGCCCGTAATAACAACCAGGTTAAAACGCCGTAAACGAAAGCATGTGCCAGTTTGTCCATCGCAAACAACTGGAAAGAAGGGAGTTGAACGCCCGGCATCACCGAAAGGCCGGTAATAACGAGCAGCCACACAAATGCCGGCCAATAGGCTTTTATCATATCCTTTGATTTCTTCAAACACCAATTGCTTTATCAGTCAATTTTGAGGATATGAGTATTTGAGGATGCGAGGAGTCGAATCCCCAAATACTCGCATCCTCGAATCCTCAAAAATATGCTTGACGCTATTCTAAACGGTAAAAGCGTCCTTTACATTACTCCTTTTCTTTTCATTTTGTAATAGTGCACCCCGGCGCCGAAAACCCAGCCTTCTTTACCGGCTTTGGTCCGGATTTTCACCCAGTGGTCGGTCACTTTTTCCAGGCCCAGGCTGATTTCTTCAGTTTTTTCACTTTTTTTGTTCAAAAAGTACACTTCTTCATACAATTCCAGGGTAGCCACCACTTCTCCTTTTAAGCCGGGTTGCTTGCGCAGTTTCAATCCGTCTATGGTAACGAACAAACTGGAGTATTTCGTAGTAGCAGTAGTAGTACTGGTGGTTGCGGGCGCCGGGGTATTGCTCGGAGACTTGTTGCTTAGCGTTGGGCGGGCAGGACGCGTTCCAGGAACGGTACTGGCGGCAGGAGTAGTAGCAGCAGGAGTGGGTAATGCAGGCGTAGTAGCGGTTTGCTGAACCGGGGCCGGGTTACTGGCCGGCGTAGGCACCGATTCCGCATTGTTGGCTGGAATTCTGATGGTATCGCGTCGCACAGGTCGTTCATCGGTTTCTTCATCGGTGGCTTCCCGGACGCGTCGCACCAGATCGGAGCGGCGGGAAGAGCATTTCGAGATGCCCCACAAAACAACACAACCAAAAAAAACGAGAATTATCAGAGATTCAATGCGTGGGAGTTTCATGGTTAAGCGCTTGATTTCTTATTTTTACGGGCTAAATTTACGGGAAATAATCTTCCCAAAGTCATCACGCTTCGTAATCCAACATTTATGTCTGATCATCTTTTATACCAGATTGCGCTTACGCTTGTCCCGCAGGTAGGCGCCATGACTGCCAAAAATCTGGTAAGTTATTGCGGGAGCGCCGAAGGCGTTTTTAAGGCCTCCCGAAGGGAGTTACTGAAAATACCTGGCATTGGAACAGTGGTTACAGATTCCGTACTGGCTGCTTCCACCCTTCACATCGCCGAGCGCGAAATGGAATTTCTGGAAAATAACCGAGTAAATGCGGTTTTTTACACCGATGAAAAGTACCCTTCCCGGCTGAAACAATGCCCCGATAGCCCGGTAATGTTGTTTTTCAAAGGTTCTTCGGTGCAATTGCTCAACAGCGAACGCATTGTAGCCATTGTCGGTACCAGGCAACCCAGTGACTATGGGAAAGCCGTATGCGAAGAGATGGTGGAAGCCCTAAAACCTTACAATCCGCTGATTATTAGTGGCTTGGCCTATGGAGTCGACATTACGGCACACCGGCAATCCAACATGCTCGATGTTCCAAACATCGGTATTCTGGGTCATGGTCTCGGAAGCATTTATCCCAGCCAACACCGCAGTATCGCCCTGAAAATGCTGGAAAACGGCGGTTTGCTCACCGAATACATCCACAGTGCCAAACCCGACCGCGAACACTTCCCGATGCGAAACCGGATTATTGCCGGAATGTGCGATGCGTTGATCGTGATAGAAACAGCAGCCTCGGGGGGATCCATGATTTCGGCCCAACTGGCCTCCGATTACGGGCGCGACCTTTTTGCCATACCCGGGCGCACCAACGACCCGAAAAGTACCGGATGCAATTACCTCATTCAAAATGGCAGCGCCCGGCTGACCTTGTCGGCAGCGGATATTGCGGATACCATGCGCTGGGAAGAAAATGGCAAATCTGCTCCGCGCCAGACGCAACTTTTACTCGATTTGTCCACAGAGGAAGCCGTTTTGCTCGAAAGAATCAAGCAACAACCCGAAATTGCCATCGACCAACTTTCCGTAGCCACTCAAATGCTGCCCGGTGAACTGGCTTCTACCCTGCTGGGGCTCGAATTCAAAGGCGCAATTCGCACGTTACCGGGAAAACGGTATATCGTACTGAGTTAATTTTTTATTTAACCACAAGGGACACAAACATGAGACATCCCGAATTTTATTCCCCTGCAAAATCGAAGCACAAGTGCCCCTGCCGCTGTTGTGCGTCCCCACCAACAGCAAGTTATGTTGAATTTCAGGCAGAATAAAGGATCAATTTGCCTGGCTTGGGTGCTTATTTGTCGTTGGCGGGGACGCACAACGACGGCCCAGGCGGCTCACATTACCCTTGATGAAGTGAAAACCTTGGCCAATAGCATCAGTACAAAAATTCGGGATGTCTCATGTTTGTGCCCCTTGTGGTTAAACGGAAAAATCGCGTTTAAACAAACCCCAGCATATCAAATTTTCGTCCCAGAATCTTTTCCGCGTCGGCATCCAGCCATCGATCCAACAAAGTCGCATATACCTGTCTGAAATCGATGTTGTATTTCAGGTCGCCGGCATCCAGATCGGTAAGGTCGGGCATCGGATTTATAAGGCCTTTTTCGCGTAAAGAACCGCCGAGCAGGATCATGTTGTTGGCCGTTCCGTGGTCGGTACCGCCGGAGGCATTTTGCGATACCCGCCGGCCGAATTCGGAAAAAGTAGCCAATAACACGTCGTTCCACTTTCCGTTGGCTTTCATTTCTTTGATAAAAGCCGCCAGGGCTTCGTTCATTTCAGTAAAAAGCCTTTTTTGCTGCGCTTCCTGATTGATATGCGTATCGAAACTGCCCAGGGAAACGTAATAAACGGAAGTATCTGTATCGGCGAGTATCAGCGATGCGATCGTTTTCATCTGTTTGCCCAGCCCGGTTGCCGGATAATTTCCTGATGCGGGTTTGCGTCGGCTCTGTTCGAAAAGATAATCGGCAGAAGAAAGTGTTTCCGCCATAGTTTTATACAAATAAGCCACCGGCGCTTCTTCGTGCTGATCGGTATGTGCCGCCGAATAATCGACAAAATATTGATTGTGCGCACTTTCGTACAAACGTTTGGGATCCTTCAAGGCAAGTCCCTTGCTTTGCGTGCCTTTCAGAGCCAGGCTGAGTGTGTCGTCGATTTCCAGAGCGGCGGAAGGCCGGCCGGCGCATTGCGCATCCAGAAAACGCCCGATCCATCCGGTTTGCCAGTATTCCGACGCCGCGCTGGCCGATTGCCAGATATCCATACTCCTGAAGTGCGAACGATCGGGATTGGGATAACCCACGCTGTTCAAAACGGCCATTTCGCCGTCATCATAAGCGTTTTTCAGTGCTGAAAGCACCGGATGGAGGCCCGCTTCGGTTCCCAGCGAAAGCGATGTTTCACGTGGAACAGCGATGCGCTTGCGTTCTTTGTAGTAAATATCGTTGCGGACCGGAATAACGGTATTCAAACCATCGTTGCCACCATTCATTTGCAGCATAACCAGCACTTTCCCTTTCGGCGCCAGCATATTTCTGCCTTCCACGGCTTTTAAAAACTTCGGCATGAACATCGAAGCCGTAGCCAGTGATCCGGTTTTGAGAAAATCTCTTCTTTTAATCAGCATATTGGAAATGTATGAGCGAGGATTAACATAATTGGTATTCAGGTGTAGCCATCAGCCGAATCATCACACTTTTGATACTACTGTCCTTATCATCGCGGGCTGTGTATTTTTCAAGCACCTGTACAGGCACACGCGTTTCAGTCTGCCAGAGATAATCAGCCACACGTTGCGCCAGATCGTTGGCTGAAACCCCTGCAAACTGCTTCAAAACGGGTTTCCAATCGACGTTTGCAGTAAGTACACCTTTCTGATTCTTGTTTTTCATGCCCATTTGCTGGTCGTCGTCATCTTTGGTTTGTACATCCAGGTCGCCACGGTCGACGATCAGTTGCGGGATACGGAGCCGTAGCATCAGCGAACTGCTGTCGATCCAGGCTTTTCCACCCGGCCAGCCCGCCACGTTTGGCGGATAAAACAGGATCTGATCCAGTGCGCGTTGCAATTTGAGTTGAACTTCAGGTTCTTCCAGTTCCATGGGTAATACGCGACGGATACCGATCCAGTATTCCACCGGCGATTTAATGCGGCTTCCCATGTTTTCGGTCGCAAAAAACCAATCGCTACGAACGATGTCATCCAGCAAACGCAGGATTTGATACCCGGAGTCATAAAAACGGTCGCCCAGCCAGGTTATACGTTCTTCCGGAATGATTGTGTCGTTGACCAGGAATTTGTACATTTTTCGGGCGATGAACCTGGCTGTATTGCGCTTTTCAAGCAAAATGTCGATAATATCGTCGCCATCGAACTTGCCCGATTTTCCAAGAACCGTTTTTTCGTCTTTGTCATGGTCGAAAGATCTGAAAACAAAATCGCCGTTGAGTTTGAAACTCCACCCCGTAAATGCCCGGGCGGCTTCCTTGATGTCGTTTTCGGTGTAATGACCACGTCCCATGGTAAAGAGTTCCATGACTTCCCGGGCGAAGTTTTCGTTGGGATGCTGCTTTTTATTCTGCTGGTTGTTCAAAAACGCGATCATGGCGGCGCTTTTAGATACGCCGCGGAGCAGATCCCGGAAATTACCCAGGGCATTTTCCCGGATCACGTGCAGCAACTGCTGCTGATACAGGATATTGATGTTGCGGCTGGCGAAGTGGCCATGCCAGAAAAGGGCGATTTTTTCCCGCAACTGTGCCTGCGTGCGGGTCATTTCCTCCAGCCACAACAAATTGAGATTGCGCAGATCGTCGCGACTTTGCTCCCTGATTTGCTTTTTCTCCGCCTGATCCAGGTCTCGGCGCTCCATACGACCTATTTCCCCAATACCCATCAGCAGGCCTTTTACGGCGCTGTCGGCAATGTCGAAATATTCCGGTTTGACAACAGAATCGTCCTTCATTTTCGGCCACCAGGCATTTTCGGGAAGCGCCATCCATTTGTCCCAGCTTTGTGTACGCGGACCGAAGCCCGTGCGCCAGAGCAAATGTTTGAGTTTTTGCATCTTTTTTTCCATTTCATTGTTTTAAGTCACGTATTTGCGGACGCTGGTAATGTCTCAAAGACGGATGAACCAGGCCCAAGTTTAATCCTTAACGAATGTTTATCATTTGTGTATTCCCGCCTTCCTGTTGCCCGAGCGGACCAATTCGAGTGTTTTAACGCTCTTTGTCCGAATGTCTAAATGTTAAACTTGTGACTTTTCGACCCAAAAACGTCCAAAAAGGACCTTTTTCTGAAAAAACAGGAACTTTTTTCACCCTACCTATTGCGTTGAGTATTAACAAAATCTTAAATTGCAGCTCCATTCATCTTTCAGGTGTTTTTAAACACCCTGTTCAGGTGAGTTTTAATCCAGACTGGTTTCCGAATTTTCGGTCAACCAAACCCGGCAATTTGATTGTTAATACATCACCATTTTTTTACCCACTACCGATCTTTGATGTATGCAAGCAATAAGCGCCGGATTTGATAACAAAAATTTGCGAATGAGCGACTTACACACGAATCTTACCCTTACGTCCGATCCCCAGAGTGTATCCAGAGTCGAACCATTTGTCCATGACGTAGCAACGCGCTACAAACTTTCCTCATGCACACATGGGAATATTCTCGTTAGTCTTACGGAAGCCGTTACAAATGCGATTTTGCATGGAAACGGTGGGGACTGCTCCAAAACTGTAAGTATTTCCCTTCGCCACCAAAAAGATGCGTTGTCTATACGCGTATCGGATGAAGGTCCTGGATTTGATCCCCAGGAAGTACCAGATCCTACCAATATGGAATACCTCGAAAAATGCGGCGGCCGTGGCATTTTTCTGATGCGCAACCTGAGCGACGAATGTCGTTTTACGCGCGGAGGCAGTACGGTTGAAATGCGCTTCAAGTTGTAAATACGACAAGCGTTCCATTTGTTCCTCTTGCCAATTCGATTTTGAACAAATTTGTACCGAAACGGTACACCTTATTTTGTTATAATTTTTTCAACGAAACATGAGTTATCACCCCCGCCTGGTCGGGTTCTTGTGATAACTCATGTTTTTTATTTACCGCTCCCGCTGTTGTTATGGAATTTCCGGATTTCCCCCCCGATGAAACGCCGCCTGAAAACGTCGTTCTTTTTCACTTCGAAGATGTTCAGTTTGAAATACCCGATGAGCCCGCTATCATGGAATGGTTGTGCTCGGTTGCAGAAAAAGAGGAAACACCTTTTTATGAAGTGAACTACATTTTTTGTTCGGATGAATACCTGCGCAAGATCAATGTGGAATATCTGGATCACGATTATTACACAGACATCATCACTTTCCCATATGATTCTGATGCGGTACATGGCGACATGTATATCAGTTCGGAACGGGTAGCCGACAATGCCCAAAACAATGGGGTGACTTTTCACCAGGAATTATTGAGGGTAATGGTGCACGGCATACTGCACATGATCGGATACGGCGATAAAACACCCGAACAGGAAAAGACGATGCGGGAAAAAGAAAACGTTTATTTGAAGTTGCTGACGGGCAAAACTGGTATTTGAACACACCGCCACGCTGCCTGTTGTCTTTAATCAAGATGAATCATCCTACTTCAAATGACTCGATTTTTTTTATTTCTCATACCCTGTTGTTTTCTGACAACAATCGGCCGGTCGCAGGACTTTATTCTGCAAAAGTTGCCAGACTTTATTAATTCGGAATACGATGAGATTTCGCCCGTGCCGGCAAGGGATGGCAAGTCTTTGTATTTCACGCGTATCGGATACCCGGAGTTTGACCGTACGCTGCTGATCGATTCGGTCGATCAGTTCACCAAACTTTCGTCTCCCGCTTTCATACAGTTACTTTCCGAGGTGTATACGGAAATCAATGGCAAGGCAGTGTTTGATCCGGCACGCTCAGTGTTTAACCAGGATATCTGGGTAGCGGCGGGCGATTCGGTCGGGCAATTCAGCCATGTAACACATCCGGGTTTTCCACTCAATAATGCACTGCCCAATAGCCTGGTAGCCATTACGCCCAACCCCGGCACGTTTTACGTAATCAATCAGTTTCCGCGCAGAGGAGGTTTGAGCAAGGGGTTTTCTGTGGTAGAAAAGAAATCGGATACAGGGAATGATACCATTGATTACTGGACGCATCCGTTACCGATTGAAATCAGGGACTACTACACCATCACATCTGACGTAAGCCTTACAATGAGTTTCGATGGTAAAGTTCTAATCTTGTCGGCTACAAGGTTCGATTCCAAGGATATGGACTTGTATGTGTGTTTTCGGGAAGGCCTCAACAAATGGAGCAGTCCGCAACACCTGGGAAATCTGGTCAATTCCGCGCGCCGGGAAACCACCCCTTTTTTATCGGAAGACAATGTGACTTTATTCTTCTCTTCCAACCGCGGAGAGAGTTCGGGGGGTAACGATATCTTCATGTGCAAACGCCTGGATGACTCCTGGACGAACTGGACGACACCCGTACGGCTGGTGGATCCGATCAACTCCCTCTCCGACGACAGCCAGCCGTATTTTAATATGACTTCCGGCTACCTGTATTTCTCTTCGCGTCGTGGCGGCAACAGCGATATTTATCGCGTTCAAATTGCCCCGCCCCAGCCTACCGAGATTGAAGTGATCGGTCGTGTACTCAACCGTAAAACCGGCGCACTGATGCGAAACGTGCGTATCCAGTATTCGACCACGGAAGAAAACGATCCGGTACGATTCATCAACTCCGACAACGGAGCCTTCCACCTGAAGATTCCGAAAGGTGTTGCATTTATTCTGACGCCTGCCAAACCTGCCTTTTTGGGTAAAACGGATACGGTGTTTTTTCGCCGCGACCATTACTATTTCCAGGAGCACTACATCGACCTCTACCTCGATCCGGCAGAAGTGAACGCACGTATACCGCTACAGGCGATCTTTTTCCAGCAATCCAAAGCGACCATTCTGGAAAGTTCCTATCCGGAACTGGAGCGCTTGTATTCGGTACTGCAAGAAAACCCGACGCTAAATATCCGCATCGAAGGCCACACCGATAACATTGGAAAGCCTGAAGATTTATTTCGACTGTCGGAAGAACGCGCGGCGGCCATACGTGACTATCTGGTTCAAAAGGGAATTGCAGCGAACCGGCTGGACATCGTTGGCCATGGTCCGAAATACCCATTGACGGACAACACCTCGGACGAACTCCGGCAGAAAAATCGCCGGGTAGAAATCGTCATTACCAGAATTTAAAAAAACTTGCCCGCACCACGATAACACCATTCCACAGCACTTTATTTATTTAGAAACAAACGAATACCGACATGCAATTTTATAGTACCAACAACCCCACCCTGCGCGCAAGTTTTCAAGAAGCTGTATTTAAAGGATTGCCGGAAGACAACGGGCTTTTTATGCCCGTGGAAATACCAAGGCTGCCGGAGCAATTCCTGAATAATCTTTCCAACTATTCCTTTAGCGAGATCGCATTTGAAGTGGCCCGGAATCTGTTGCATGAAGACATTCCTGAAAACGACATCCGCAGAATCGTGGAGACTGCTATAGACTTTCCTGCGCCGGCAGTAAAACTGGACGATCAAACGTATGTCCTTGAATTGTTTCACGGTCCTTCTCTGGCTTTCAAGGACTTCGGTGCACGATTCATGGCGCAGACCATGTCGTACTTTAACCGCAAAGAAGATAAGGAACTCGTCATCCTGGTAGCCACGTCCGGCGACACCGGCGGCGCAGTGGCGGCAGGTTTTTACAAAACGCCCGGCATTCAGGTCGTCATTCTGTACCCTTCCGGAAAAGTCAGCCCGCTTCAGGAAAAACAATTGACGGCATTGGGGCATAATATTACCGCACTGGAAATAGACGGAACCTTCGACGACTGTCAGGCACTGGTAAAGAAAGCATTTTTGGATCGGGAGATTACGGGTTCTATACGTCTGAGTTCAGCCAACAGTATCAATATCGCGCGTCTCATTCCACAGTCCTTCTATTACTTTGAAGCATACAAGCAAGTGGCCGCGCAAGGCAAACCGGTCGTCTTCTCCATCCCTTCCGGCAACTTCGGCAACCTTACTGCCGGCCTGATGGCGCAAAAGATGGGCTTGCCCGTAGAACATTTTATTGCAGCCACCAACGCAAACGACGTAGTACCTGAATATCTGAACACAGGTTCATACCAGCCTCGCCCGTCGCAACGCACGCTTTCCAACGCTATGGATGTAGGCGCGCCATCCAACTTTGCCAGAATGCTCGACTTCTATTGTTCCACGTGGAACAATATGCGCCACGATATTAGCGGCTATGCATTTTCTGATTCCGACACGCAGGAGGCGATGAAGGAAGTATTCAGCCAGTTCAACTACGTCATCGATCCGCACGGCGCAGTAGGTTACCTGGCTTTGAAAGAATACCAGAAAACACACCCGGAACATTTGGGAGTTATTCTGGAGACCGCCCACCCTTCCAAGTTTATAGAAGATGTGGAATCCATCCTGGAAAGGAAAGTCGAAATTCCGGAGCGCCTGGCGGCTTTAAGCGATGCAGAAAAAGTATCGGTTGAATTGGGAACAGACTACGATGGATTCAAATCCTGGTTACAAGCACGCTTCTAATGTTCCACGTGGAACATAATTAAAAACACAAACATGCTCTTTGAAGTAGTGTACTCTCCCCTACTTTTGCAGGGCAACTATTGAGTGTGTTTAGTTTTTTAGAAGGGCGTAGTTATCGATCTTTTACTAAAACGCTTATCACAAAAACTAAACATCATCCAACTATCTGCAACTTTCCATTTACGACCTGTAACACCACTTTAATAATTACCACACATGACATACGACGTTACCGTCATCGGCTCCGGACCGGGAGGATATGTGGCCGCCATTCGTTGCGCCCAACTGGGTATGAAGACTGCCTTGATAGAACGCTACCCTGTTCTGGGCGGCACCTGCCTCAACGTAGGTTGCATCCCATCCAAAGCGCTGCTCGATTCGAGTGAGCATTTCCACAATGCCGAAACATCTTTCAAAACGCACGGCATCAACTTGAAAGACCTGAAGGTCGACATGCCGCAAATGATCAAGCGCAAAAGAGATGTCGTACTGGAGAACAACAAAGGCATCGACTTTCTGATGAAGAAAAACAAAATTGACGTGTACCATGGCCACGGATCTTTTGTCAGTAAAAACCGTATCAGAATTTCCGCACAGGATTCTATCGAGATCGATACCGAAAGGGTGATCATCGCCACAGGTTCTAAACCCATTGTGCCTGCTGCTTTCAATTACGACAAGCAGAGAGTCATTACTTCCACCGAAGCGCTCAACCTGGAGAAAGTGCCCGGCAGTATGGTGATCATTGGAGGTGGTGTGATCGGCCTGGAACTCGGAAGCGTATACGCGCGGCTGGGCACCGAGGTACACGTAGTGGAATTTATGGACCGCATCATTGCCGGTATGGATTCCGACTGTAGCCGCGAACTTCAGAAAAGCCTGAAAAATCTGGGTATGCAGTTTCACCTGCGCCACGCCGTAACGGAAGTAACACCTTCTAAAACCAAGGTAAAGGTGGTGGCAAAAAGTCGCGACGACGAATCCAAAACCCTGAGCTGGAATGTCGACTATTGCCTGGTGGCTATTGGCCGCAGGCCTTACACCGATAATCTCGGACTCGATCAGATCGGTATTACTACGGACGAAAAAGGTCGGATTCCGGTGGATCATAATTTACAAACTTCCGTACCTGGTATTTACGCCATCGGTGATGTGATCCAGGGAGCCATGCTCGCACACAAGGCGGAAGAAGAAGGTATGTTCGTAGCGGAAACAATGGCCGGACAAAAACCACATATTCATTACAACCTGATTCCCGGCGTCGTGTATACCTGGCCGGAAGTTGCAAGTGTGGGTTTGACGGAAGAGCAATTAAAAGAATCGGGAACGCCTTACAAGCCCGGTAAATTTCCGTTCCGTGCTTTGGGTCGTGCGCGCGCTTCCATGGACCTCGACGGCATGGTGAAAGTATTGGCGCACAAAGAAACCGATGAAATTCTGGGTGTACACATCGTGGGTGCCCGAGCGGCCGATATGATTGCGGAGGCTGTTGCGTTGATGGAATTCCGTGCATCCGCTGAAGATGCGGCCCGTATGAGTCATGCACACCCGACTTACACGGAGGCATTTAAGGAAGCATGTATGGCTGCGAGCGCAAACAGGGCAATTCACATATAAAACAGCCTATTTTAAATACAATCAATTGATTTCCAATACTTTAAGCAAAAAAAACTCCTGTAGATCGGATCTACAGGAGTTTTTTTTATTATTATGACCTGATCAAGCGATGAATCAGGCTACCGTATTCTTTTCGGATACATCCTTCAGGAAACCATCCAGGATGGAATTGAATTCTTTCGGTTTTTCCATCATCGGCGCGTGGCCGCATTCATCAATAAAAAACAGTTTGGAGTCGGAAATCAATTCATGGAATTTTTCTCCCACGAAAGGTGGCGTCACGGAATCCTGTTTTCCCCAGATGAGCAGCGTAGGTGCCTTGATGTTGTGCAACTTGTCGCCGAGGTTGTGGCGCACGGCCGACTTCGCAGTAGCCACCACACGGATGGCTTTGTTGCGGTCGTTCACGATATCGAATACCTCGTCTACCAGTTCCTTACTGGCTACGGCCGGATTGTAAAAAGTTTCGGCCGTTTTTGATTTGATGTATTCGTAGTCGCCGCGTTTGGGGAAAGCTGTTCCGAAAGCGCTTTCAAACAAACCCGAACTACCTGTCAGGGTAATGGATGCGATGCGTTCCGGATGAGCGAGCGCATACAGCAAGGCAACGTGACCTCCCAGCGAATTGCCCAGCAGGTGCACTTTGTCGTAGCCTTTTTGTTCTACAAATTTTGTGGTGAAATCCACCAGCCCCATGACGGAGACCTGAAAGATCGGCAACTCATAAATAGGCAGCAAAGGCACCACCACATTGTACCGGTCGGCAAAATGATCGATGATTCCCTGAAAGTTACTCAATGCACCAAACAGTCCGTGCAGCAGGAGCAACGTTTCACCCGGCGTTCCAGACTCGATATAACGGAGGCCGTTTTCTTCTTTTACTGATAATGTCATTCGATGTGGTTCAAGATAAGATTTGCAAAAATAGCAAAAAGCGCTAAACTAAATCATGTGCAGAAAAAGCACCCGGAAATGCGTGCAATATATTGCGCCGGCGCCGGCTTTCATTTTTTTGTATTGGGAATCAAACTTAACTGGTAGGTCACAAATAACAAGATGCCCAGCAATACGATAGCACCTGCCTGATGCAACACACCCAGTGTTACCGGGATACTGCCGTTGCAATTTATCAGGGTAAATATACCCAGTAAAATCTGAACGGATAACATGACGAGAAGCGCTGTATTTCCCAAACGAAGAGAAGATGTTTTCGGTTCACCTTTTCCGGTTTTCCAGACAAAATAAATAATCAGGATGGAAAGCAGGTAAGCGGTATTCCTATGCAAAAACTGAATCAGCGTGGGCATAAAAATATCGCTGTCGTAGTTGGTAAAATTTTCCGATATCCAGTTGGCAGGATCCAGCAAAACACCCGGCAGGTAAGCGCCATGCATGTCGGGCCAGGTCGGGTAAGACAATCCGGCTTTGGAGCCCGACATCAGGGCGCCCAATGCAATTTGTACGAAAGCCACACCAATCATCGTCCAGGAAAAACCTGCCCCCCATTTTCCGGAACCCGACCGACGAACGTCATTCGGCTGGTAGGCAATAAATGTGGTCCACAGCAGGTAGGAGAAAATTAAGATCGCCATCGTGAGGTGCAGCGTCAGATTATAAGCATTTACCCAGGGGCGTTTGATCAGCCCGCTGGCAACCATGATCCAGCCGAAAAATCCTTCCAGGCCTGCCAGCCCGACAACGATCAGCAGCCGAGGCAGCAGACGCCGTGAAAACATACCGCGATACAGGAACCAGCAAAAGGGAATGACAAAAACAAAAAACATCAGTCGCGCCCACAGCCGGTGGAAATACTCCCAAAAGAAAATAAACTTGAACGCATCGAGCGTCATGCCCTGATTGATCTTGTGATACTGAGGCGTTTGCCGGTACAGGTCGAAGGCTTCCTGCCAGGCCGCTTCTGATAGCGGCGGCAAGGTGCCTGTAACGATCTCCCAGCGGGTAATGCTCAAACCGCTCCCTGTGAGCCTTGTAATGCCCCCCAGGGCGATTTGTATTAAAATCATAAGTAACCCGGCGATCAGCCAGATTTTAACCGCTGGGGCAATCCTCGTGTCTTGTGCAAAGCGAAACATATGGTACCGTTTTTTTGATTCGGTGAAACTTGACACAAAAGTAGAGCCTTTCGTTCGTCCGCTTTCCGGAAGGTAACTTCCCTTTATTAATTTTATATGATTTAAATTAGAAAGCCTACGGCCATCATCAGGGGTGTTGATATGTGGAAAACCGTATAACTTTCATATGCCTTTGCTCTGCTACCATTACTTACCACTTTTATCTACAAAAATTGTTGGTAAAAGGGTGTTTGAGATCAACGGTTTATAGGGTTATTCACAGAAAAATCGGGAAATGTTGGGAAGTGGTGCGTTGGTCGTTTCGTTTTCCCACCTGTTGTTAACTGCCGTGTACAAATCAGGGGTTACAAACAGGCCTCCCCCCGAAAAAGGCAAATGTGGATAAATCTTCAGTGCCATTGTTGGCGGCGGTGGAGAGTAGGGGTGGTTATCCACACAAATGTATTGGTAACAATCTGCTGATAATCAATTTCTTAGAAAGGTTATTACTTTTAATGTTTGTAACTGTTTCAAACAAGAAGTTGCTTAACGGAATGTGTTCAAAATGAAGAAATTGTAAATTTTACCTGCCGGAACGCCGAATAAAATCCCGCCCCTCAAGCAAAAACATTTTCTTTTATATCGCGTTTCTTAAAACAAAATCTCAGTTCCCAACATCTATGTGTGGACGATACTCTTTTGCTCCCACCCCAAAACAAAAAGCCCGCCAACTCGACGATTTGAAACAACCGGTCGTGTGGAAAATCCGTTTCAACCTCGCCCCTACCCAATCGGCCTATGTCATCGCCAACGACGATCCGCAGCAAATAAAAGAAATGAACTGGGGGCTGGTGCCTTCCTGGAGCCGCGACGGAGTGAACTCCGGAAAAATGATCAACGCCCGCGCGGAAACCATTTTTGAAAAACCTTCTTTTCGGGAGGTCATTCACAGCCGCCGTTGCCTGGTACCCGCCGACAGTTTTTACGAATGGCGCAAGGAGCCCGACGGGCGAAAACTCCCCTACCGGATTTTTTTGAAAAATGGCAACCTGCTTTTTATGGCGGGCGTATGGGACCGCTGGGGTTCGGGCGCTACCGCACAATCGACCTTCTCAATTCTGACCACAGGCCCCAATGAGGAAATGGCAACGCTGCACAACCGTATGCCGCTTATTCTGGCCACGAAAGAGGAACAGCAAAAATGGCTTTCCGATTTGCCGGAAGATGAAATAGCAAATATGATGGTGCCCGCAGCCGACCACCTGCTTCAAATGTACCGGGTATCCGAACGCCTGAATGGAACTGCCTACGATGGGCCGGACTTGCAGGAGGAAGTGGCCGATACCTTGCGGTTATTTTAAACGACCGCCGTGCAACCTTCCGGCTTATACGAGTGTGTTTAGTTTTTTGTGTGAGTGCTTGATTATCTACGTTTTGCTAAACACGATACACAAAAAACTAAACACGCCTCTTTATTCCCTGTTTTTCGAATCGATGAGAATCGTTACCGGTCCGTCGTTGAGTAGCGCCACTTTCATATCGGCGCCGAACGAGCCGGTCCGAACGGGCCTGCCGGATTCTTTTTCAAGCGTAGCCACAAAACTTTCATACAGTGGAATGGCCGTTTCAGGCCGGGCCGCTTTGATAAAGGATGGCCGGTTGCCTTTTTTTGTGCTGGCATGCAGGGTGAACTGACTTACTACCAACATTTCACCCTGAATGTCCTGCACCGAACGGTTCATCAAACCTGCATCGTCAGGGAACACCCGAAGCGCGCTTATTTTTTTGCACAGCCAGTCGACGTCCTCCGCCGTGTCTTCGTTTTCAATGCCCAGAAGAATCAAAAATCCCCAGCCGATCCGCGATTTTTCCACTTCATCGATAGTAACGGAAGCCTGGGAAACTCTTTGTAAGACGACACGCATGGGGTAGGAATGTGAAAATTGTGAGACTTTTGCGGGAGGGTTATTAGTTATTAGTTATTGGTTATTAGGGTGGGAAAGAGACCATTCGCACGGACGCATGGCTACATGAGTGAGTGGACCTAGCATTTGTGCAAATGGTCTCTTTCCCACCCTAATAACCAATAACGAATAACCAATAACGAACACGAAATAACTAAAATCAAAACCATGTCCTTAATACAGGAATTCAACGATTACCGCGCCCGCATGAACGAGCGCATACTGGCAACCGACAACAAAGTTATCAAACGATTCTGGAGTCTGGACAACCAGACGTACCAGGAAGGTGCGCTCGATGTGAAAACCAAGGAAATGCTGGGCCTGGTGGCTTCCATGGTGCTGCGTTGCGACGACTGCATCAAGTATCACCTCGGGAAATGCCATGAACTGGGCATCACTACCGACCAGATTTTTGAAATTTTTGCCGTGGCGAACATGGTCGGCGGTTCCATTTGTATTCCGCATACCCGCCGGGCGGTGGAGTTTTGGGACGAACTACAGAATGAAGGGTAGTCAAGGGGTGTTTAGTTTTTTGTGTTTGGTTTTTAGGAGGGCTTGATTATCAACCTTTACCAAACACGATACACAAAAAACTAAACACGCTCAGGAATCATCAATCCACGTATTCCACTTTCCGCAGCAGGCGCAACCCTACCCCCAGTTCCACGGCGGCATTGCGGATACGGCGTTCGGAAATGGTGATCACGTTGCCCGGGTTATATGGGTCGATCACATTTCCAATGGCAGGCTGGTTGTATTGCAGGGTGACGTCGGGTTGTATGGACAATTTCAGCTCACCGCCGATCAACTCGTTCAATTTGAACTCGATACCGGTAGTGACCGTGAAGCCTGCCATCCAGCGGTTCATAAAACCTACGCTGGGGTAAAAAATCGCGAGCGTGGGACTGTTATTTGACAGGTTGTCGATGTTTGTTGACAATGTGTAATCGATGCGAAGGCCACCGCCGTAAAAAAAACGCGAATTGCCGCTTGCACCGAAGGGGCGTTTCTGTTTGGCGCCGAGTACGAGCGAAATGTTGTTAAACCGGAATTCTTCGGTGAAAGACCCGGATGGGGCGCCGGAATTGATGTTGAAATACCGGAACCGGTTCGCACTACCTTTAATATGGTAGCCGATCTGCATAAAAAGCGAATTTTTATCGTCCTCATTATCGATGGATTCGATACTGAGTGCGCCGTGGTATTTAAAAAGTGGCTCGCGCTCGAAAGAATTATCCCACTTTTGCACTCCGATCGTGGGACCGAACTGGAACACGTATGCCGTAGATTGGGCGGTCATTTTACCACACCAACAGGCAATTAAAATCAATACGTATACAAAACGCATCATAAAATCGTTTTTAGGGCGAAAAGTAAGGTTTTATGAATGAAACAAAAGCCCTCAAAGCACACAAAGACTATTATATGCGAATCGCAATCCTTTTTTTGCTGCTTTTGGTACAGGCTTCCTGGACCACGGCCGATCAACCGCCTACCCTCAAACTGGCTTTGCTGAAATATTCGGGCGGCGGCGACTGGTACAACGACGTCAACTCGCTGAAAAACCTGGCAAAGTTTTGTAACGAAAACCTGCGCACCAATTTCGATCTCGAATTCGGGACCGTGGAATCCGGAAGTGCCGAAATATTCAATTACCCGATCGTGTATGCGACCGGGCACGGCAACATGTTGTTCAATGACATCGAGGCGCGCAACCTCCGCGCTTATCTGGAGGGTGGCGGTTTCCTGATTCTCAACGACGATTTCGGACTCGATCCTTTCGTTCGACCCGCGATGAAAAAGGTCTTCCCGGAACTGGATTTTGTGGAACTGCCTTTCAGTCACCCCATTTACCACCAGAAATATAATTTCAACAACGGCTTGCCTAAAATCCACGAGCACGACGGCAAACCGCCGCAAGGTTTCGGACTGATCTGGCAGGGACGCCTGGTTTGTTATTACGATTTTGAAACCGACCTCGGCGACGGCTGGGATGACGTGCACAACGACCCGCAGGAAACACGTTCGAAAGCCCTTCAAATGGGCGCGAACATTGTGCAATACGTTTTTGGACAATGATTTTTTGAGGTTGTGAAGATTTGAGGAATCGAGGATTTGACTGGCGATGCTTGTCGAATCAAATACTCAAATACTCGCATCCTCAGATCCTCAAACCCTCACAACTCACCATTCACAACTCACCTAATGACTATTCTATTACTCGGCTCGGGCGGTCGCGAACACACATTTGCCTGGAAAATGGCGCAAAGCAAACGCTGTAGCCGCTTGTTCATCGCCCCGGGAAATGCGGGTACGGCCACTTGCGGAGAAAATGTGGCGCTGGATCCGCTCGATTTTGCAGCGGTAGGACAATTCGTGTTGAAAAATGCAGTTGAAATGGTAGTGGTGGGGCCGGAAGAACCGCTGGTGCGGGGTATCTGGGATTATTTTCAGGAAACAGATGCCCTAAAAAATATTCCGGTCATTGGTCCGTCCAAAGCCGGCGCCGTGCTGGAAGGCAGCAAGGCCTGGTCCAAAAAATTTATGGAACGCCATAAAATTCCTACGGCCGCTTACAGGGAGTTCACCTCGGAAGGAGTGGAAGAAGGTGTTCAATACCTGAAACAACAACCGCTTCCAATCGTCTTGAAAGCCGACGGGCTCGCTGCCGGAAAAGGGGTAATTATTTGCCAGAGCCACCAGGAAGCCGAACAGGAATTCCGGGATATGCTCGACGGAAAATTCGGCGCTGCCGGCGATCGGGTGGTGATTGAAGCATTTTTGAGCGGCATCGAATTCAGTGTATTCGTGCTGACCGATGGTAAAACCTACAAAATTTTGCCGGAAGCGAAAGACTACAAACGTATCGGCGAACGCGATACGGGACCTAATACCGGCGGTATGGGCGCTGTCAGTCCGGTACCCTTCGTTGATGAAACGATGTGGCAAAAAGTTGAGGAACGCATCATTGCGCCGACGGTAAAAGGCCTGCGAAAAGAAAAGATCGTTTACAAAGGATTCATTTTCTTCGGATTGATCGAAGTGCAGGGCGAACCTTACGTGATCGAATACAATTGCCGCATGGGCGACCCGGAAACGGAAGTTGTTTTGCCGCGCCTTAAAAACGACCTCGTCCAATTGTTTGAAAATTGTGCAAAAGGTACCCTTGGCCGCGTACGAATCCGCGCCGATAAAAAATTCGCCACCACAATTTTCCTGGTGAGCGGAGGTTACCCGGATCAGTATGAAAAAGGTAAAATCATGACAGGACTGGAACAAGTAAAAGAAAGCCTGGCATTTCACGCCGGCACCAGGGTGCAAGGCGACGGCGTGGTAACCAACGGCGGCCGGGTTTTGGCCCTCACCAGTCTGGCAAAAGATATGGAAAGCGCGCTGCGCAAATCACGACGCAATGCCAAAGTGGTGCAGTTCGAAGGAAAATATTACCGGCGCGACATCGGCAAGGATTTAGAGAACCTGTAATGGATAACATCAAATCCTTTTATCTTCACCACTCCAAACCTAATCGCCTGTATTTTGAGACACTTCCTGCCACATTTTATTCAGGAAAACTACCGGAATGGCATCCATGAAGGCTCGTTAAACGCCTTTACGATGTTCGTCGACCTCAGCGGGTTCACCCGACTGACGGAGACACTTATGCAGAAAGGTTCGGAAGGCGCCGAAGAACTGTCCGTAGCGCTCAACCACATCTTCCAGCCGATGGTGCATCTGGTTTACGAGCAGGGAGGTTTTATTCCATATTTTGCCGGAGACAGTTTTACAGCCATTTTCCCCATTTCCAACAACAGCGCCGTCGATCCGGAAACCATGGAAGTAGCCCGGCGCGTGATCCGGACGGCGCAATCGACGTTGGCGCGTTTTGCCCTGCAGCAGGAAGATGAAGATTCCATGCTCGTCGAACACAACATCGGTATCAAAATCGGCCTTTCCGTGGGCAGCGTGGAATGGGGCATTGTCGGGAAAGACCGCAAAGCATATTATTTCAGGGGCGCACCAATCGACGGGTGCGCGCAGGCACAGGTCCGGGCTGCCAGTCTGGAGGTGGTCGGAGACGTTCAATTGCGGCCGTATTTGCATCCGCTGCAACTGGAAACGGAAAACCTTCCGGACGACTATTCTAAAATTAACCTCCCGCCTGAAAAAGAACAAAAACCGGGCAGTGTTGCTGATAAAAAATTAACGCAGGACGAAAACAGAAAACCGCTTCCCGCACCCGATCCGCATATCATGGCTGATTTCCTGCCGAAGGAAGTCTTTGAAAACCAGGGTATGGGCGAATTCCGGAATGTCGTCAGCGTATTTATTTCTTTTGCCGGTGTGGAACATCATGCTGCGCTCGATCATTTCGCCTCCGCCGTGTTGCAGGAGTGCGACAATTTCGGTGCGTATTTGAAAGAAATTGACTTTGGCGATAAAGGCGGTGTGATCTTTTGCCTGTTTGGGGCGCCTATTTCTTTTGAAAACAACGTGGAGCGCGCACTGGAATTCGTAGCGGCCATTCATGAACAAATGGGAACGCTGGAAAATCTGACCGGCGCGAAATACCGCATCGGTATCACTTCCGGACTCGCATTTACCGGCGTGATCGGCAGCGCCGAACGCTGCCAGTACGCCGCCGCCGGCGCCCGCGTCAACCTCGGCGCGCGCCTGATGATGAAAGCCAACTGGGGGGAGGTGATGGCAGACGAAAATGTGCAGCGCAACCGCAATTTCAAATTCACTTACCGCGGCGAAGGCTATTATAAAGGTTTTGAAAAAGCCATACCTACCTACCTGCTCATGGGCAGGAACCTGGTGGGCCGGGCGAGTTTTTCGGGCGATTATTTTGGCCGGGCATCGGAACTGCGCAGCCTGGTCGATTTTGCCCTGCCGCTGCGCGAAAACCGCTTCGCCGGCGTAGCCTACGTTTTTGGAGAAGCCGGTATCGGTAAAAGCCGCCTGAGTTACGAATTCCGCCGACAGGTGCGCGACGGCATGACGGTGAGCTGGTTCACGTGTCAGAGCGACCAGATCCTGCGCAAACCGTTCAACCCTTTTATTTATTTCCTGAAAAATTACTTCGAACAAAGCCCGGAAAATACTTCCGAGCGCAACCGGGAACTGTTCGAGCAAAATTTTATAGAACTGCAGTTCGAACTCACGGAAAGCGGACATCCGGAAGCGGATGCCGTGCGCCGCGAGATCAGCCGTACCCAAAGTGTGCTGGCTGCCATGCTGGGCATCACTTACTCGGGATCATTGTGGGAACAACTCGACGGCCGCGGCCGCTACCAGAACGGACTGGCTGCCATGGCCAACCTGTTCGTAGCCGAATCGCTGCTGCAACCCGTGGTGATCGAACTCGAAGATGCGCACTGGTACGATGAAATGAGCCTCGAATTCCTGGCACAATTTATCCGCCGCGCGCCGGCTTACCCGCTGCTTTTTCTGGCCACCAGCCGCTACGAAGACGACGGTGCAAAAGCCTACCTCTTCAAAAAAAATATCCTCGGTGAATTGTCGATTCCAAACATCGAGGTCGACCTGAATTTCCTGCATCCCGACGACCTGAAAGCGTTTGCAGAAGCGCGGCTCGGAGGAATCCTGCACCCCGAACTGCTCGAACTGCTGCAACGTATGACCCAGGGCAACCCGTTCTACATCGAGCAAATGGCCGAGTATTTCCGGGAAGCCAACCTGCTGAAAAGCACCGACGGCATGCTCCAACTGAAAAATCAGGACGTGCAGATGAACGACTCCGTAAAGGAGATCATGATGGCGCGCATCGACCGGCTCAGCGGACTGGTGAAAGAAACCGTAAAAGCCGCCGCAGTGATCGGCCGCGAATTCGAACTGCCCGTTTTGTCGGCCGTTATGGCTAAACAGGAAGAATTTATCCGGAAAAACGGCGACATGGAACTGGTGCTGCGCGAGCAGATCCAGACTGCCGAAAAATGGCAGGTGTGGTATGCGATGAACGAGTTGCGCTATATTTTCCGGCACTCCCTGCTTCGTGAAGCGGCGTACGACATGCAGCTGCGCACGCGGCTGCGGGAATTGCACCAACTCATTGCCGATGCCATCGAACAACTATACCCGAATTCGCAGGAACGCTTCGTCGATCTCGCTTTCCACTACGAACAGGCGGAAGACGGACGGAAAACGAATAAATACCTGGAAAAAGCCGCGCGATACGCCCAGCGAAATTTCCAGAACCGGCAGGCCTTGTCTTTTTATGAAAAACTGATTGCCAACACAATCGACAAGGATAAAAAAGGCAAAAAAGTGATCAAACTGATCCTGCGCAAGGGCACCGTGCACGAACTCGTCGGGCAATGGGAAGAAGCCGAGCAGGATTACCGCACAGCACTGGAACGCGCTAAAAATCTGAACGACTGGTACCTGATCGGTCGCGGCAACCGACGCCTGGGCCAGTTGCTCATGTTGCGCGGCAATTACCCCGAAGCCAAAAAACACCTCGACGTAGCCATCACCTGCTTCGACCTGGCCAGTGACCAGATCGGCATTGCCAAAACATACGGCAACCTGGGCACCTTCTTTTTCCGCCAGGGTAGTTACGACGCTGCCAAGAGCTGGTTTGCAAAAGCCATCGAGATCAACCGCGCCAACAACCGCGAAACGGAAAATGCTCCCATCGTGGCCAATCTCGGGCTCATTTTCATGAATCAGGGCCACTACGACGAGGGCATCCGATGGCTCGAAGAACAACTCGACATTGCCGAACGGGTGTCGGACAAGCAAGGGCTCACCACGTTGTATACCAACCTGGGTATCATTTACCTGGAAAAAAACAGCCTCGACAGCGCCTTGCTTTGCCTGGAAAAAGGCCTCACCTACTCCGAAGAACTGGGCAACAAACTTTTTATGACCATTTGCATCGGTTCCATCGGCTCGGTGTGGGAAAAGAAAGGTGACTATGCCAAGGCCATGCAGAATTTCGACCGCGACCTGCTACTGGCGCGCGAACTCGGCGACAAACAGGGAACGGCTATCGCCTGCGGGCTCATCGGCGACCTGCTGTCCACAATGGGCCAGTTTGATGCGGCCATCGAATTCCTTGATGAGAACCTGGCGCTTAGCCGCGAACTGAATTATAAAAAAGGGATCGCCAAAGCGCTCAATACCCTGGGCGACACGTGGTTTTTCAAACGCGATTACGCCAGAAGTATTCGCTACTACAACGAAGCCATCGAATATGCCCGGGAAATGGGTAACCGGCTGGTGCTCGGATATTCACTGGTGGAAAAAGGACTGGTGCACCTGTATTCGGGGGAAGTTGCCGCTGCCCGCCAACTGCTCGAAGAAGGCCGCGATATTGCGCTGGCGCTGGGAAATGCCGACCTGACTTTCAGTTCCAATATCCTGCGGGCACAGGTGATCATTTCGGAAGGCAACAAAATTGAAGCTTTGCGTCAGTTGCAGCAATTGCTGGCACTGGCCCGGACGGAACGCGAAGAAGCGGCCGTGCATTTTGAATTGCGGCGTATTGCAGACAATCCGACGCCGCACCACCTGCGGGCGCTTACTTTATACCGGGCTTTGTACGATCGGACGCCGCAATATATTTATAGAATGCGGCTGGATGAGTTGGAGAAGGAAGGGGGAGTTTAATACTACTGAACCCCAGTTCGGTGTCTATTTCACCGAACTGGGGTTCGGTGGTACTACGCCTTCTCCCACGAAACCCCTTCTTTCCCGTCTTTCACCTGAATACCCGCTCCTGCCAGCGCATCCCGGATCTTGTCGCTGGAAGTCCAGTCTTTTTGCGCGCGGGCGTTGGCGCGTAGTTCGAGGATGAGTTCCATCAGATTTTCCACCGTGCCGTCTTCTTTGGCCACTTCTTCTTTCAGCCCGAAAATATCGAACAGGAAAGTGTTGAACGCCGATTTCATGCGTTCTAGCACCCAGGGCGCTACATCGCTTTGGGCCAGTTGTTTGTGGGTCAGTTTATTCACATAACCGCCGAGTTCGCTGAGCGAAGCCAGTGCGATAGCTGTGTTGAAATCGTCGTCCATACCCTGGTAGGCATCTTCGATCAGAGCGAGGATGGCACGGTCGTGTTCCGTTTCCGATCCGTCGAATTCGCGCGCGTCCACCGGAAGTTTTTGCAGGAGCGCGTACGTATCCATCAGTTTTTTAAACCCTTTTTCCGCGGCCTGTAGTCCGTCGTCGGTAATATCGAGCGTACTGCGGTAATGCGCCTGGAGCATAAAGAAGCGGATCGCCATCGGCGAATAGGCTTTGCTGATATGTTCGCTGTCGCCGCTGAACAGTTGCGGCGGATTGATCGTATTGCCGTCAGATTTCGACATTTTTTTGCCGTTCAGCAGCAGCATATTCGTATGCAGCCAGTAGTTGGCAGGCGAGCAGCCGCAGGCGCCGTTGCTTTGGGCTACTTCGTTTTCGTGGTGCGGAAATTTCAGGTCATTGCCGCCGCCGTGAATATCGAATGTTTTGCCTAAGTATTTGGTACTCATGGCACTGCACTCCAGGTGCCAGCCCGGGAAGCCGGTCGACCAGGGGCTTTTCCACACCATGAGGTCCTGCGGGCGCGCTTTCATCCAGATTGCGAAATCGGCCGGGTGGCTTTTTTCTTCCTGGTTTTTCAGGTTATCGCGGGTTTCGGACATCAATTCGTCGATGACGCGGCCGGAGAGTTGACCGTAAATGCCCGGATGTTCCTGGGAAAATTTGATGACATTGAAATATACGGATCCGTTGCGCTCGTAAGCGTAACCGCGGTCCAGAATATCCTGCACCATTTCGATCTGTTCCGGAATATGACCGGTGGCACGCGGCTCGATGCTTGGCGGCATGTTGTTGAAAATCCGCATCATGTCGTGAAACCCAACGGAATAATGTTGGGCCACTTCCATCGGTTCGAGTTGCGCCACTTTCGCGCCTTTGGCCATGCGGTCCTCGCCGTCGTCGGTCAGGTGACCCACGTCGGTAATGTTGCGGACGTAACGCACTTTGTAGCCCAGGTGCAGCAGATAGCGGTAAATGATATCGAAACTGGTAAATGTGCGGCAGTTGCCCAGGTGCACGTCGCTGTAAACGGTGGGTCCGCACACGTACATGCCGACGTGGCCGGGTACGATGGGATTGAAAATTTCTTTTTTGCCGCTAAGGCTATTGTACAATTTGAGGACGCGCGGATGTTTCATAAGGGCGCAAAGTTAATACGAAGACCGGCCGAAGACGATGTACTGTATATTGTTTTTGTGAAAAAATCTATTTTTGGCAGACAAAACGGGATCCATTCAAAAAGTTGTCTGCGCAATAATCAGGCAAGAGGTATGCCACACTTAATAGAAGGCTCCCGGTAAATAGTTCCACCATGCGCCACTTGATCCTTCTGTTCACTCTCCTGCTGCTCCTGACGCAGCGCATTTATGCCCAGCCGCAACAGGTTAAAACGGGTGTTTACCTCATGAACCTGTACGACCTGAACATGGACGAGCACTCGTTTTATGCGGATTTTTATATCTGGTTCAGGTGGAAAGGCCGCATCGACCCAACGAATATCGAGTTTGTCAACGCCATTGAGAAATGGAGTATGGACAAGGCGACTTTCGATGGCGACAGCACCCCCGTACAACTTAAAAGTGGAGAAAAATATAAAATTTTCCGGATTGAAGGTCGCTTTTTCCACTCTTTTTCGCTCAACCGTTTTCCGCTCGACCGGCACTCGCTCGATATTCAGATTGAAAATCCGGAACATCCCGCGGACTCGCTGATTTATGTTTCAGATACTTCCGGAGCACAAATACGAAATACCCTGACCCTGGTGGGCTGGGAAACCGAAGGCAGTGAAATTATTTCGCAAGTACACGACTACGGCACCAATTTTGGCAATCCGTACGAAAATGCGCAACGGTACAGCAACCTCAGTTATAATATTACCCTGTCGCGTCCGATCAGCTATTTTTTGCTGAAAATGCTGTTGCCTTTGTTCATCGTCATGTTAGTGAGTATCGGCGGACTGCTGCTGCATCCCTCACACATCGACTCCCGCTCGTCGCTGCCCATCGGTGGACTACTTACGGCCGTTTTTTTGCAACAATCTTATAGCGGCGCCTTACCCGATACCGGTTATATGGTGCTGATGGATAAAATCTACCTGCTTGGGTACATTCTTATTTCTGTGGTACTACTACAGATCATCCGGGCAGGTAACGTAATGGCAAAAGACAAACCGCTGAAACCGGTGATCAAACTGGAAAAACGGCTGGCGCAGGTGTTGTTTGCCGTTTTTGTAATCGGGGTGATGGTGCTGTGCGCGATTCCCTGATGTACAACCGAACCCAGTTCGCTTTTCTTTTTCAACCGAACTGGGGTTCGGTTATACGGCGAGGGCCCGAAGCGCCAGTTTTACCAGTTCTTCCACTTTTGCAGCGTTGGGATGATCTTTGGTCACCGCATTCAGCGCCTTTTGAACGGCAATCCGGTTGAAGCCCAGCGACATCAAAGCGGAGAGCGCTTCTTCGCGCACGGCATTGTCTACAGCCGTCGGGAACATGACGCCGGCCTCGGGCGCTTCCTTGCTGAGTTTGTTTTTCAGATCGAGGATGATCTGTTTGGCGGTTTTGGCGCCGATGCCTTTGACGCGTTGCAACACGTGTGCCTGTTCGCCGATCACCGCCGCCCGCACTTCATCGACAGTCATAGAAGAAAGAATGAGTTGGGCCGTTGTGGCGCCCACGCCGGTTACGCCGATGAGTTGGGTAAACATGCTCCGCTCCACTTGCGTGGCAAAACCATATAGCGTGTGGGAATCTTCCTTGACGATCAGATGCGTATAAAGAGTGGTTTTTTCCTGTCCCTGAATAGCGGTAAATGTGCTCAACGGAATATTAACGTGGTAGCCCACGCCGTACACTTCCATTACCACGTAAGCGGGGCTGCGGAAAGTGACTTCCCCTTTTAAATATGCGTACATGCGTTTTTAGTGTTTGGTGTTTGGTGTGTAGTGTTTGGGATAAAGGGTTTGTAAATCGACCTTAAAAAAGCCGAAACACTACACACCGAACACCAAACACTACAATTATGCGGCTGTTTTTTTGCGCACCTTGGGCGTGCCGTTTTGAGCGGCTTTGGGCCTCACATCCAGGCCGATAGCAAGTGCCAACACGTCTTCCATGCGGTCGACGTATTCGAAAGTGAGGCCTTTGATAAACTCGGGCTCGATTTCTTCCACGTGCTTACGGTTTTCGCGGCAAAGAATAACTTCCTTAATGCCGGCCCGGCGGGCGGCGAGGATTTTTTCCTTGATACCACCTACAGGCAAAACCTTGCCGCGCAGGGTAATTTCTCCGGTCATCGCCAGGAACGGTTTCAGCGAACGGCCGGTGAAAGCCGAAGTGAGCGCCGACAACATGGTGATACCTGCCGATGGGCCGTCTTTCGGAATAGCGCCTTCGGGAATATGCACGTGAATGTCATTTTTCTCGAACATTTCCGGTTCGATGCCCAGGTGTTCGGCATGCGCTTTCAGGTAACTGAGCGCCGTGCTGGCACTTTCCTTCATCACTTCGCCGAGGTTGCCGGTGAGTTGCAGACGGCCGTTGCCTTTATTGAGGCTCACCTCGATAAAGAGAATTTCGCCGCCGATGGAGGTCCAGGCAAGGCCGATGGCCACACCGGGTGGCTGCACTTCCTGGTAAACTTCAGCGTCGTATTTGGTAGGACCGAGAATACCGTGCAGGTGTTCGGGGCGGATAAGAGGTTCATAATGTTCCTCCATGGCGACCCGTTTGGCAACATAGCGCATCACGGAACCGATTTCCCGGGCCAGGTTGCGCACGCCGCTCTCGCCGGTGTAATCGCGGATGATGCGTACCAGGGCTTTGTCGCTGATCTTGATCTGGCCCGTTTTGATACCATGTTCCTTGCGTTGTTCGGGCACGAGGTGGCGTTTGGCGATTTCCACTTTTTCTTCCAGCGAATAACCGGAAATTTCGATGATCTCCATGCGGTCCAGCAGCGCCGGCTGAATGGTGGAAAGCGAGTTGGCGGTAGCGATGAACAACACCTTCGAAAGGTCGTATTCCAGTTCGAGGTAGTTGTCGTGGAACGTCGTATTTTGTTCAGGGTCAAGTACTTCCAGCAGTGCTGACGATGGATCGCCGCGGAAATCCTTGCCTACTTTATCGATCTCGTCGAGAATAAATACCGGATTACCGGATTTACCTTTTTTGAGCGACTGAATAATACGCCCCGGCATAGCGCCGATGTAGGTTTTGCGGTGGCCGCGGATTTCCGCTTCGTCGTGCAGGCCCCCGAGGCTCATGCGAATGTATTTCCGCTTGAGGGCTTTTGCGATACTGGCGCCGAGGGAAGTTTTACCCACACCGGGAGGGCCGGTAAGGCACAGGATCGGCGCTTTCATATCGCCTTTCAGTTTCAAAACGGCCAGATGCTCCAGAATCCTTTCTTTCACTTTGCTCAGGCCGTAATGGTCGCGGTCGAGCACATCTTTTACTTTGCGGAGATCGAAATTGTCCTTGGTAAATTCTTCCCAGGGCAAATCGAGCAGCGTTTCGAGGTAATTCAGGCCGATGGCGTATTCGGCTACCTGCGGATTGACGCGGCGGAGTTTGTTGAGTTCGCGGTCAAACGTTTCGCGAACGTTTTTCGGCCATTTCTTTTTGGAAGCCTTGCGCAGCAGGTCGTTGATTTCCTCTTCCTGCGGGTTCTGGCCCAGTTCTTCCTGAATGGTTTTGAGTTGCTGGTTCAGGAAATAATCGCGTTGCTGCTTTTCGATGTCGGTGCGGACTTTCGACTCGATCTGGTCTTTCAGTTCGAGCAGTTGCAGTTCACCGTCCATGTGCAGGAGAATAGCGCTGGCTTTTTCACGCAGATTACTGATTTCCAGAAGATCCTGTTTCTCGTGGATCTTGATACCGAGATTGGAAGCGATGAAATTGAGCAGGAAGTTGTCGTTGTTGATGTTTTTGAGCATCACGACTGCTTCCGA
>ENA-UOWO01000339-UOWO01000339.1-activated-sludge-metagenome-genome-assembly--contig:-NODE-339-length-69547-cov-7.495309_pt1 | contig 69547 bp, 85 predicted proteins | sample MGYA00238148_ERZ761564 | MGnify/ENA primary metagenome ERZ761564 (study PRJEB28885, sample SAMN05720194) | activated sludge metagenome | isolation source: Anaerobic digester | place: USA...
TATGGCTAAGATAGCTATGACAATCATGAGTTCTACAAGGGTGAAGGATTTTTTAAAATTCATTATATAAATATTTATACTTAAAATATAGTATACTTTTAATTAAAATACAATATTTAATATATCTTTTATATCGGGAATAATTTTATAATTATTAATAACATTTAAAATATCACTGATTTTAAATCATTGATATTCTGAATGTTCAAAGTCAAGTTTAAATTCTTTAGTATTTATTTCCACTAATATTGGAAAGACAATTCAAGTTTTATTATATTCTTTTTCATCACGACGAAAAGGATTAAAAACTTTTATAGAAATAATTTTATCTTCGGTTACTTTTAATTCTTCTCATAATTCTTCTTTAACTTTATCTTCAATATCTTTATGATCATCTAAAAAACCAGATAAACCATTCCAATAATCAGGATAAAAATTTGAATCCGAACTACGTTTTAATAATAAAAATTCATCATTGTATTTAATAATAGAATTAATAGTCGGACAATAGCGAATATTAGTATAATCTACCTGCCCCGGTTTAGGTATAAATGTGGGTTTTGTCATAATTAATATTTTATTTTAAAGATATTATTTGAATACCTTTTTCTTTTATTTCTTCTTCTGGTCAAAACAATTGATCAATTCTAAATTTTCCAACATAAGTTACGGTTTTTTCAACTTTACGACCGGTATAATTATTAATATTTTTATCTCATTCCTCTAAAATTAATACATCTCCTTCGTTAATCTCAAAATCATTTAATCTAAGCTCGTAATTCTTTTTCCCAGAATAAATAGCTTCAAAATATTCTGGTAATATTTTTTTGTGAATTTCAGCCATAATTTTTATTTATCTAATTTTTTATTTCAATAAATAGCAATTATCTTGCGATTATTACTAGTGGCATAATGATGCACTTTAGGAACTTTATATATAGAACTATTACTGATGGCTTGATTATTACCGATATAAAAACCAATATGCGCATGCAAACCATCAGAAAATTCTTCTGGCTCTCAAACTAGTACAGCACCAATTTTTTTATTCTTAATCTTATACCAACCACTTTTTTCCATATCTTTAACAGTGCTAGTAACTGTAGTATGAATATCGCCTATAATTTTGCATCAAAAAAGAATGGATGATACAAACATAGCACATGATAAATCCCCACCATCTAAAATATCTCTTTTTATATTATTATACTTGGCGTATAAATTTTGAAATATCTTACTATCAACACTATTTTTAATCCTAGACATATATGTATCAAAAAGGATGATTTTAATATTTGGTTTTTTCATGATATATTAAAAAATTATTCGTTTGGATTAATAATACCAATAATATGATCTGGAGAAATACATCCTGGAGCAGTGCTAAGAGTATTATGTAATTTTGTTTCTGCAAAAGTTATATCAAAAACAACAATTCTAATATGTTCTCCCTGGAAACGACTATCTTGAGAAGTAAAGTCAACTTCTGATTCGTTGGCTCAACCTCGAGCTGTACTTCACAAAAAAGATTGTTTTGAATAATCTAAACCAGTTTTAGCAATTTCTTCAGCTAAATCTTTAGAAGTAAAATGAACGCAACGAACATAACCTGCCTTTAATTTTGGTAGCTCTTCTTTCTTTCTAATTATTTTATTTTCTGGTTTTGGAAGATTGATATTGCCCATATTACTATTTACCACAACAGTGTTTATATTTCTTACCTGATCCACATGGACATGGATCATTGCGACCTACTTTTTCTTTACTACCAGTAATAACAACCGTGTTAGTTGGTTTTTGGTTTTGAATATTAGCTTGTGAAAAGTTCATAACAAAATTTAAAATGTAATTAGCTAAATCAATCCATAAATCTTTATAAAAAACAAAAGAGTCTTTTTTATAAGCAACTAAAGGTTCAATATTTGAATAAGCTTTTAATGATACGCTATCACGAAGTTGTTCCATTTTTTCAAGATGAACCATCCATAAATTATCTAAAATATTTAAAGAAACTGCTCTAGCTATTTGATTAAAATCAGTAATATCTTTTTCTTTCTGTAAATATATTTGTTTAATATTTTCAATAATTAATGATAAAAGTTTATCAGTATTATTTAAATTAGTTTTAATAACTGACTCTTCAATATTTAAATTAAATTGTTTTAAATATTCTAAAACAGATTCAAAGCGTAAATCAATATGTTTTAAATCTTGTTGCAATTTATCAGAAATTAAACCAAAAAGAACTTCTTTAGTTTTTTGATCATCTTTTTCAGTAAGTAAAATTTGACGTTTAGAATAAACTGATTTTCTTTGTTGATTTAAAACATCATCGTATTCGAGCACATGTTTACGAATATCTAAATTAATACCTTCAATTTTATTTTGAGCAGTTTCAATTGATTTAGTAATCATAGGATGAGAAATAGCTTCATCTTCCTTAAAACCAAATCGCTCCATAATAGTACTAATAGTTTTAGGAGCAAAAATTTTAATCAACTCGTCTTCAAGAGAAATAAAAAACTGAGTGGTACCAGCATCACCTTGACGACCAGCACGACCACGAAGTTGATTATCAATACGACGAGCATCATGACGTTCAGTACCTAAAACAAATAAACCGCCTAATTCTAATATTTTTTCTCTTTCTTTTTCGACACTTGGATTACCACCTAAAATAATATCAACGCCACGACCAGCCATATTGGTAGCTACTGTAACAGCACCCAAGCGACCGGCTTGAGCAATTATTTCGCCTTCTCTTTCGTGTTGTTTAGCGTTTAAAACATTGTGTTTGATACCTTCAATAGATAAAAATTTAGAAATCTTTTCATTAATTTCAACGCTACGAGTACCAATTAAAATTGGTTGTCCCTTTTGATTTCTTTCCTTAACTTCATTAATAATAGCCTGATACTTTCCATTCTCAGTACGATAAATTTTATCAGATAAATCTTTTCTAATATTAGGTTTATTAGTAGGAATAGTAACTACTTCTAATTTATATACTGAAGCAAATTCTTCAGCTGAAGTAGTAGCCGTACCGGTCATACCACAAATATGTTCATACATTCTAAAATAGTTTTGAATAGTAACAGTAGCAACTGTTTTACTTTCAGGGTTTACGTATACTGCTTCTTTTGCTTCTAAAGCTTGATGAAGACCACCAGAATAACGACGATCTGGCATAGTTCTACCAGTAAATTCGTCAACAATGATAACTTTGCCATCTCTGATAATATAATCCTTATCTCTTTGAAATAAAAATTCAGCTTTTAGCGCCTCTTCTAAATGATGTACAAAATGAACACCTTTTTGATCATAAATATTGAAACCAATCATCTGCTCTAATTTATCAAGCCCTGGTTCTAATAAAGATATGGCTCTATTTTTATAATCAATAGAAAAATCTTCATCAGCAATTAAACGTGGTGCAATTAAAGCAAATTGTTTATATAATGAAGAAGATTCAACATCGGGTTGAGAAATTATTAAAGGAGTACGCGCTTCATCAATTAAAATACTATCAATTTCGTCAATGGTAGCATAATGATGGCCACGTTGTACAATATCATTAATATTTTGAGATAAATTATCACGTAAATAATCAAAACCAAATTCAGAACTAGTACCGTAAGTAATATCACATAGATAAGCATCTTGACGTTTACTAGGCCTTAAAAATTCGCTAAATACTTTAAAACTAGCGGTTTCATCTCTTTCTTTATCAATATGACCAGCATCTTTATTAATTAAATCTTGAGTATAGGTTGGATCATATATAAAAGCGCCCTCTTGAGTAATGCAACCAATAGAAAGCCCTAATAAATAATAAATTTGACCCATCCACACAGCATCGCGTTTGGCTAAATAATCATTAACAGTTACAACATGAACGCCTTTTTGATTTAAGGCATTTAAATAATTAGCAAGAACCGCAGTTAAAGTTTTACCTTCACCAGTTTTCATTTCAGCAATTTTGTTTTCGGCTAAAGCAATACCACCAAAAAGTTGTACATCAAAATGACGTTGACTTAAGGTACGAATACTAGCTTCGCGTGCTAATGCAAAGGCTAATGGCAAAATATCATTTTGCGATTTTTTACTACTAGATAATAATTCTTTTAATTCATTAGTTTTATTTTTTATTTCTTCGTCAGATAGTTTCTTGATTGAATCTTCTAATTCATTAATTTTAATAACAACATTCGTATTTTTATTAATAAATTTCTGATTTTGATCAAATAGTTTGTTGAATAATGACATTACAATAATTTAATTTTTAATTTAGTTGGAATCAATATCTTCAAAGATATTACTTTTTTTGTTTTTACGTCCTAATAAACGATTTAAAAAGGCATATTTATTTTTAATGGCATTTTTAATAATATTAGTTTTAAACTTCTTGGTGCCTTTAACAATTTGAGTTTTCAAATCGGCAAAACATTCATCAACGGCACTTCTTAATTGTGAATGCAATTTATTAATATATATTGATTTATCATAAATAGTTAAATTGGCTTCGCAACGATAATGATTGCCTAAATCATCAACTTTTACTAATTCTTCAATTTCAATTTTTAAAAATGGATTACCTTTAGATTTCTTTAAAATGTTTTTGATGTTGTTAATTTTTTTATTGAGAATTCTATTTTCACTAGGCGTTAAAGTATAATTTTTAATATTAAAATTTGTTTCCATATTGCATATTTTAATAGTTTTATTACTTGATAAGATTAGCAAAAAAGCTAAAAATACGCAAACTAAAACTATATAAAAAACAATAAAATATTTGACACTTTGTGTCAAATATCGCTATTTTTCTTTGATTTTATATTTAGCCATATTTTCTTTCCATCAACCAGGCTTATACTTAGCAAAAATCTGCCAAATAATATGCTCCTGTTTTCCTAGTAAACGACAAACTGTTATATTATTAGAAGCTAACAAGGCCTTTTGAATTCTTTCTAAATAAGGTTCTATTTCCTCAATGGTAAGCTTCGGTAATTTTTTAATATATTCAATGTTTTCTTTACCAATAATTGCTATCGCCTTTTCTTCCATTTTCTTTTTATTTTCTTCTCTTTTTTCTTTATATCAGGATACATTATATTTTGGATCAATTTTTTTGATTGATCTTCAAAACAAATCACTTGTTATTTGAATATCATATTTTTCATTAACAGTAGATAAAGCTTTACCCAAAATTATATCTTTATTAATCATATCAATAATTTCTAATAAAATATCTTCTGATACTTCTTTGTTAGCAGGAATATATTTATCTTTGCTATGAGTAACTACAAAGTGTCTTAGAGCACTAGGTTTTAAATTAAATCTATGGGCCGCTTCTGTTAAATTAGTTTCTTTAATGGCTTGTTTAATAGCCATTACATGTGGAGCCAATACTTCTTCTCTTAGTTTTTGCTCTCCCCTTACTTTAAAAAACTCTTGTACAAGATCGTCAGAAATATATTTTTTTAAAATCAAATCTATTTTTTTGTTTTTTTCCATAAAATCAACTGATTTTTCAGAAATTTTACTATTCTGTTTAAATCATTTAATTATAATATCGTTTAAGAGTTTGGCGTGTTTCTTAAAATTAATATCTTTTAAATCTTTGCCATTTTTAGCTAATTTTTCTTCAATATATTTATATATCAATAAAGCGGCATCAATAACATTAGCATCAGAGAAATTCTTTTTCTTAGCGTTATTTTCAAAATGACCAAAATAGTTATTAATAATAATACTAATGTCCGAATTTTTTTCATCAGCATTAATATTAGTATTATCATTAAAAGAAGGTATACCAAGCATTGTTTCTCTTTCTTGATATTGTAAAGAATTATATAAAAAAGAATAAATAAAATTTTCAATATGATTTAAAAGATAAATCTTTCCAATTGAATTTTCTTTTTCATCAATACGCATAATCGGTTTGTTGCTCATGATATATTTTTATTTTATTTTTTTATTCATATTTGCTTCTCACCAGCCAGGTTTATAGGCATGAAAAAAATGTCATAAACTATCGGTCTCTTTATTTATTAATTGAGAAACGGTAATATTATTGGTTTGCTTAAGAGCTTTTGCAATTAAATCTAAATATGGCCCAATTTCTTTGATATTAAATTTTGGTAATTTTCGAAGATATTCAATATTTTCTTCCCCGATAATATCAAATGCTATTTTATTTAATTTTTTCTGATAAGCATCTCTTTTCTCACGATATCATTCTATGGTATACCTAGGATTAAATTTTTTCATTTTTCCTCAAAAAACACTAGCAGAAATATTTAAATTATTCTTTTGACTAATAGTTTTTAAAGCAACTTTCAATGGCACATCCTTTTCAACCATTTGTATAATTTGGGTTAGCATTTCTTCTGATATTTCAATTTTATTTATATTCCATCTTTCAGAAGGCATTTTTTGAAAAAAATCAGTTAAAATTTTTGGCTTTAAATTAAAATAATCAGCTACATCTTTAGCGCTAGTAAGTTCAACAGCTTCTCTAATAACTGCTCTGTTGTCAAATAATATTTGCTTTCTCTGTTCGATATTGCCTCTGGCTTCAAAAAAAGATTGTCTTATTTCTTCAGAGACATGTCATTTGATAATATTTTCTTTATTTTTATTTCTTGATAATTCTTTGGAAACATTGGTATTTTTCTTAAATCATTCATTAATAATTTTATTAAGAATTTTACCATGTTTTTTAAAATCTATCTTAGTGAGATTTGTATTTTTTTCTTGAAATTTTTCTTCAATAAATCTAAAAATTAATTTAGCGGTATCCATGATTTTAGATTGTATAACATTAGTATCTGTACTATCTCCTAAAAGATCAAAAAAATAATTATTAACCATATTTCTAACTTCATCAGGTTTTTTCTGATAATGGATATTTTCAATATCATCATTCAAAGCAGGATCACCAACTAAAATTTCTCTGGGTGTATCACTCTTGTCTTTTAACAAAGCAGAACGAATAAAATTTTCAATATGATCTAAAACAAAAATAATGTGATCATATTTTTCATTATCATTAATGCTAATTAAAGGTTTATCTTTTTTTATCATACTTTTTCTTTAATATATATCTAAAGTATATATAATTTTAATTAATTTTTCAAGCTAACTCAAAAACCACACAATTAAGTGTGGTTTCTGAGCTAAGGCGGAAACGAAGCATCTAGATTGAAAATAAAAATTAAACTATACAATCTGGTTCAAAAGCAATTTCTTTAACAATTCTTTCCATATGCATACTATGCGATCCTTTAACTAAAATTAAATCACCAGGATAAATTAAATCTTGTATTTTTAAGCGAACATCATTAGAGTTATTAAAATGATAGATATTGTTTTGATCAAAACCTGCTTTTTCTAAAGATTCAATAGTAAATTTAGTTTTTTCGCCAACAGCAATAAAAATTTTAATATTATTGTCCATAATATATTTAGCAACTAAACGATGAGCTTTTTCAGAATAATGTCCTAATTCTAACATATCACCAAAAACAAATATCTTACGTTGATCAATAAAATCACCCATTAAATTTAAAGAATTTTCAACAGCTATAGGTGATGCGTTATAGCAATCATTAAAGATATAGCTATTTTTAATGCCATTTACGAGGTTTAAACGCCCTGGTAGCAGTTGGTAATCCTCTAAAGCTCTTAAACTATCTAAAAGATTAATATCTATGGCAATGCCGACACATACGGCGCATAAAAAAGCATATGCGAAACCACGACCTAAAACTTGTTTAATTTCAAACGGAGCAAAATGATTTTTATATTCAAAACGCATGTACATCGATGACTCTAATAAATCAGGTTTGGTTTCAATTTTATAGCTACTGATATGTACATCGGCTTCGCTATTAAAACCATAAGATATGATATTAGCTTTAGTAAATTTTCTAAAATTATATATTTTCTCATTATCAAAATTAAGAATAGCGCTACCAGTTGATTTTAACATTTTAACAATATTGGCTTTTTCGTTATATATCTTATCAATATCATTAAAATACTCAATATGAACTGGTATTTCACCAATATTAGTTAGAACAGCAATATCTGGTCTTGCAATATTACAAAGTTTTTTAATATCATTGACACGATCAGCTCCATATTCTAGAATTAAAACTTTAGGATAATTTTTATCACGTTTAATTAATAAACCAATACCGATCAATAAATGCTTAAACCATACTAAAAAACTAGGACTGCCACTTTGCTCTACACCCATAATGGTTAAGGCAACACCAATTTCAGTATTATAGTTTAATTCATTTTTACGAATAGTATATTTTTTTGATACAACTAAAGCAATAGCTTCTTTAGTTGATGATTTGCCAACATTTCCAGTAATAGCAATAACAATTGGACGATATTTCCAAATAATTAATTTAGCAATAGTAGTAGAAAATATGATAGCTATTTTGGCTTTGATATTCATATTAATATTTTATTTTTTAGTGATTTCATCGGGCGGAATATTATAATAATCAATAATAAACTTAGCCATATCGTGAAAACCATAAGTGGCACTAGTACTAGCAGCTGGACCAATGGCTGGTTTATTTAACATAACTAACATAGCAACTTTAGGTTTATAGGCAGGAAAAAATCCAGCAAAAGATTGAATAGTATCATCAGTATATTTACCACCAACAGCAATATCCGCCGTACCAGTTTTACCAGCCATAGTATACCCTTTTACTTTGGCATTAGAACCATAACCATGTTCAACAACACTAACCATCATGTCAGTAATAGTTTTAGCTGTAGATGCTTTAATAATTCTATCGGGATTTAATTCTTGACGGTTGACTGATCCATAAAGACCGCTAGGACTTTTAGTGGTTTCAACTACATAAGGATAAACTAAATAACCACCATTAGCAATCGTAGCATAAGCACGTAAAATAGAAATTGGAGTAGTTAAAATACCATGGCCATAACTGGCAGTAGCATACTCAACATCACGAGCATCTGATTTAGACAAATTAATTAAATTACCTTTTTGCTCATTTGGTAAATCAATACCAGTAATATCATCCAATTTAAAACGAGTTAAATATTCATAAAACTTTTCATGACCAGTTTTTTGTTCAGCAAAAATAGCCCCCGTATTAATTGATTTTTCTAACACTTTTGTCATGGTTGCTGTACCATAACGTTCTAAATTATAATTTTTAATAGTACGACGATTAATAGTAACTGAACCGCCATCATAATAAGTAGTATTCGGAGTAACAGAACCGGTGTCAATAGCAGCTGACATGGTAATCACCTTCATAACTGATCCCATTTCTACTGGATCTTCAACCGCTAAATGACGATAAATTGAATAGTCAGATACATTAAAAAAACTATTTAAATCAAAACTAGGATACTCAGCCATAGCTAACATCTTGCCAGAAATAGGATCCATAATTAATATTGATCCTGACGAAGCTTTACGACTTATAACTAAATCTTTAATACGTTCCTCGGCTTGATATTGAATATTTTTATCAATAGTAGTGATTAAAGAATCGCCATTAATCGGAATATTTTCTTGAGATGCTAAGGAACGAATTAAACGCCCAGCTCGATCCTTAAAACCATAAAACAATCCTTCAGTACCATCTAAAGAATCATTATAATATTTCTCTAATCCATAAACTCCGATCTTTTTAGAGGAATCCTTGTTATTAGCAATAAAACCAATAAGATGAGAACCTAATTCTTTAAAAGGATAATAGCGTTCGAACTCTTCTTCAATACTAATTCCCATAATTTTTTTTAATTTCCCATTATTTTTAGGATCAGGGATTATTCTAATAGCTTTTATTTTAGAAACTAATTCTTCATTATCAGTTTTTTTAATTAAAACCTCGTATTGACTATTGGGTTTATTGAAAATAGCTAATAATTCTTGCTCTGTTTTATTTAAAATAGGCGATAAAAGTTTAGCTGCAATTACAACTTCATTGTCTCTTTGCAAAGTCTTGGGATCAACAACAATTGTTTTATATGATTTGTTAATGGCTACTGGTATTAAAGAACTGTTTTTGTCGGTAAAATAAATATTTCCTCTTTGGGCTTCAGTCTTATAGCTAATACCCATATCTTTATTGGCGGCATTAGAAATAGTTTCATCATATAAAATTTGTAATTTAAAAAGGAAAATAAATAAAAAAATAAAAACAACTGCAAATCCAATTTGCATTAATCTTAAACGTCGTTTATCAAGCCCATTGCTAGATGATGCCGATCAATATTTCTTCATGAAAAAAATTAAAAATTAATTATGAGAATTTAATGATAATACCTTTGGCTGGGTCATTTCAAAATGAGAAAAATTATTATTTTTTACAAAACCATTTTGATCGGCTCATTTAACAACATAGTCATTAGAAATATTTTGAACTAAATTAGTTTGTAATTCAGCATTTTCAATTTCTAATAGTTTTAATTGATCTTTACCTTCAGTAATACGATAATCCAAATCAGCATTAACTGATTGAAAACAAATAAAAGTTGTTATTAATATTGAACAAGCAATTATACAAAACAAAGCAACCGTATTGATAAAAGCTTTTTTATCATGAACAATATTACCGTTAATATAAGTCTTACCAAAGCGTTTAACTTTCTTAAAGTTAACAGCATTATTAATTCTTGGTAATGAAATTGTATTTACTGGTTTTTGATAATAAAAGCTATTTACGGTCATAATATTATATTTAATTTATTAAATTATTTTTTCAATAATGCGTAATTTAGCAGAACGGCTACGCTTATTTTGTTTTATTTCAGTCCATTTAGGAACAATAGTTTTTTTATTTACAATCCTAAATTTTTTTTGATTTACTAATTCTTTAAAATAATTTTTGACAATACGATCCTCTAAAGAATGAAAAGAAATAATAGCAATTTTACCTGACACTGCTACTAATTCGCTGGCTGCTTTAATGGCTGTTTCTAAGTTTTCCAATTCTTGATTTACAAAGATACGTAAAGCCATAAAAGTTTTAGTAGAAGGATGGATTTTACGATGATGATACCAAACGGGGGTTGATTTAAAAATAATTTCATTAAGCTCATAAGTACTAGTTATTTCATGATTTTTCCTTGTTTGAACAATATTTTTAACGATATTTTTAGCAAAAGTTTCTTCGCCATAATCATTCAAAATTCTTTCTAAATCTTCTGGCGAAAAAGTATTTATTACCTCTTTGGCAGTTAATGTACTTTTGATATCAAATCTCATGTCGAGTTCTTCATCAAAACGAAATGAAAAACCACGTTTACTTTCATCAAGGAAATAACTATTCAAACCTAAATCAAATAAAATACCAGAAATATTATTAAAGCCCCTTGAATCAACAATATTCTTAAGATTCTTAAAATTATCATTGACTAATACAAAATTATTTTCTTCAATTCCTGAATCAATAAATCTTTGTTTTACAAAGCCAATATTACGATGATCAAAATCAATACCTAATAATTTACCGTTAGGCAAAATATGTTTTAAAATTTCTAAACCATGTCCTCCTTCGCCTAAAGTACAATCAACATAATTTTGATTTGATTTAGGATTAAATCCTTCGATTATTTCTTTTAAAAGAACAGGGGTATGCACTATATAAATTTAAAATATTTATTAAATACCTAGATCAGCCATATGTTCCGAAATATCATTAGCATTAGCTTCAGTATTCTTTTTGTATTTTTCTCAAGCATCTTCATTTCAAATTTCCAGACGATCATATAAACCAGCAACTACTACTTTACTACCTAGTTTTCCATAATCTGATAAATAGCCAGGAATTAAAATTCGGCCTTGATTATCAAGCTTTACATCCATAGCGCCAGCTAACATTAAACGGCTAAAAGCACGAGCGTTAGCGGTTGTGAAAGATTGTTGTTTAATTTGATCAGCAACTCTTTTTCATTCTTCGTTAGTAAATAAAAACAAACAATTATCAAGACCGCGAGTGATAATGGCCCCTTCAGATAGTTGTCCTTGGAATTTTGACGGTATCGTCATTCTATTCTTTGGATCAATTGTATGTTTGTATTCACCAATAAACACGATAAAAGATTTAAATTATTAAATTAAAAATAAATAATTTACTAAAGAAAGCTTAAAATGTTAATATTGGGTAAAAATGGTTTTCCACAGAGTTTTTAGGTTTTCCCCACTTTGTCCCACTATCCTACATTTGAGTATAATTATACTCCACTCTCAAAAAAAAGTCAATACCTCTTATAGAGATTTTTTCCACAGTTTTCCACAAATATAAATATTAAATAAAACAAAAACCATCCCCTGTTTTAGAGGGGATGGCAAAGCTTTCTTTAATAAACTATTTTTTGTTTAGTTTATTTTTTACCTTTCTTTGCTTTCTTAGCTTTCTTTGCTGGTTTCTTTGCAACTTTTTTTGTTGCTTTCTTTACTTTCTTTTTTGCAGCCATGTTAAGCTTTTAATTTTTGTGTTAAGTTTTTTCGACCTCACAAAATATTTTTGAAAAATATTTCTGTGATATATTTTTCATATATAGTGTAAACTATTTTTTTAAAAAAATCAAGGGGTAAATCAATATTTTTTAAAAAAATATTTTTAAAAATAAAAAAACAATTTAAATTTGAAAAATATTTTTTAAAAACCAATTAATTGTATTTCTAATTCTAAATGGACACCAAATTTTTCATAAACTTTTTGTTTTACAAAAGAAGTTAAATTAAAAGTATCGGAGCTTTTGGCGCGATCAAAATTTACAATAAAATTCGCATGTTTTTCTGATATTTTAGCCCCATTAATACTAAATCCTTTAAGCCCACATTGCTCAATTAACCATCCAGCTGGTACCTGTTTTTTCCCTTGGCATTCAATCACTAATAAATTATTTTCGTTTCAAATCGAATTATCAAATTCAATTAAATTGACATTTTTAAAAGTTGATCCTGAATTAGGTAATTCGTATGGTTGATTTTTTAAACGCTTTTCCATAATATTTTTAATTTTTTCTTCAATTAAACTCTCCTCTGTTTTTTTACCAATTAAATTTGCTTCTCAAATAATATTAGCTTTACGTTTAAAAATACTGTCACGATAACCAAAAGCACACTCGTTTTTGTTATAAGTTTTTATTTCAAAATTATAGTCATTAAAACTTAATCAATCAATATTATAAACCTTACTTACGACATCTTTGATTTCGAAAAAACCAACACCGCAATTACCGCGAATTGATCCGCCAACAGTTCCTGGTATTCCATATAAATCTTCTAAACACGAAATTGATTGTTTTTTTAATTCAAGGATTAGATTGTTTAAATTCCACCCTGCCCCAACATTAATCTCAAAGGTTTCTTCATCAAGAGAATTAATTTTTAATTTTTGATTCTGTACTTTGATTACTAAACCATTAAACCCTTCGTCATGAATTAAAACATTGCTACCACCTCCTAAAACAAAAACATTAATGCCCTCTTTTTTGGTATTATTTAAAGTATTGATTAAATCATCAACATTATCAATTTGAATAAAATATTTGGCAATCCCTCCGGTTTTACATGAAGTAAATTCTTTTAAATTAACATTTTTATAAATAATGTTGTTGTCCATATTAATTATTTATATTTTTATCTAAATAACCCTGCAAAATTAAAGAACTGGCGGTTTGGTCAATAACATCATTTTTATTTTCCATATTATCCAGCCTGTTCTCTGCTTCTTTAGTGGTTAAAATTTCATTTTCAATATGAATTTTAATTTCTGGTAATTTATGGTTTAAAAAATCAATAAATTTTTGAGTTAAATCAGTTTGTTCAGTATTAGTAAAATTGAAACTAAGCGGAAGCCCAATAATAATATCAGTAATTTCTTCTTTTTGAATCATAGAAATAATCTGGTCTATAACATCATTAAAACCAGTATTAATTAGTGTTAAATATGGATTAGCAATAGTATTTGATCTATCGCTAATTGATATCCCTATTCTTTTGTTGCCATAGTCAATTCCTAAAAATCTCATATTCAATATATTATTTTGTTAATACAATAGGGCCTTTATTAGTAATGACAATTGTATGTTCAAAATGAGCTGATACTTGGTTATTTCCAGTAACAAATTCATCGTTATCATTTTGAACTACGATTGTACGATCAAAAGTAGCCATAGGCTCAATTGCTAAAGTGTAACCTGGTTTTAATTTAATGCCTGAATGTTTAATACCATAATTATATATTTCCGGCTCTTCATGAAGTTGATAACCAACACCATGTCCAACTAGTTCTCGAATAACATTAAAACCATTTTTTTCAACATGGTTTTGAATAGCAAAACCAATATCCCCTATAGTATTCCCTACCTTAGCAACTCGTATAGCTTGATCTAAAGATTCTTTGGTCGTTTGAATTAATTTCTTAATTTTTTTATCAACATTACCAACGCAAATAGTAACAGCGCTATCAACATAAAGATTTTTATAGGATAAACCGCAATCAATAGAAACAATATCGCCATCATTTAAAATTAATTTAGAACTTGGAACACCATGAACAATAACATTATTTTTGGATACGCATAAAGTAGCCGGAAAAGCATTAGACATAAAATCGGTTTTGTAATTTAAAAAAACGGGGATACAATCATTTTCGGTAATAAATTTATAGGCAAAATTATCTAGAGTTAAACCATCAATTCCTGGTTTTATTAATTTAGAAACTTGAAGTAAAGTTTTTTTCAAAATTTTACCTCCGATTTTCATTAATTTAATATCTTGTTCTGTTTTAGTAGTTATCATTTTATGAATTAATTTTTTCTTGAATTATTTTATCAATATTTTGAGCTATTTCATCGACAGGACCAACTCCATTAACATCATATAAAACACCTCTAGATTTAAGAAATTCTATTGTTGGCACCACTAATTGGTTAAACTCATCAATACGACGTTTTATTACTTCAGGCTTATCATCGTCACGAATTATTAATTCAGTATTATCATCAGTACAATGAGTAATACCAGGATTAAAATCTAACGAATAAGTTTTATGACATTTTGGACAATAACGACGAATTATTGAACGGCGTAACGATTCTTCATCAGGAATATTTAAATTAAATATGAACAGATGATTATTTTGCATTCATCTAAATAATTCTTCCATAGCCTGACCCTCAATTAACATACGCGGACTTCCTTCAAAAACAATTCCTTGGTTTTCATCTAATGCCATCAATTTAGAAAATCATAAATAAAAAACTAAAGCTGATGGTACTAAAATACCATTATCAATATCATGATTAATTCTTTTAGCTAAAAAACTATTTGGTTCTTTTAAAACTCATTCGCGTAACATTGATCCGGTTGATAATAATTCCAAATTGTATTTATCAGCTAATATTTTTGCTTGGGTACCTTTACCACAATTTCCCTTACCCATAAAACCAATATAGAGAGTTTTCATAATTAAAACTTAGATATTTATATATATTAAAATATTATCAAAGAATATAAATTAATACAACAACATGCTTATAAAGATAACAAAAACGATCTATTAATGTCTTTTAATGATAAAACTTGATTTTTGGTTGGATATTTATCAAAATCAATCTTTTTGACTAAGGCGATACATTTCATATCGGCTCGATTGGCAGCTATCATACCGCTAATGCCATCTTCAATAACAATACAATCAACGGGATCGAGATTAATATTTTTAGCAGCTAACAAAAAAATATCTGGCTCAGGTTTCCCTTTTGATACCATATTACTTGAAACAATAGAATCAAATTTATCAAATATTTTTAAAGCTTTTAAAACATTAGAGGCATAATCAAAAGTAGAAGCAGTGCCAACGGCTATATTAAAATTCATTTCTTTACATAAATCAAGCAGATCATAAATACCTGGCACTGGATCAACCGTTTGATTTGCTAATTCTGTCATTTTGTTTCATTTCTCAAACATCAAACTATCTAAATCATATTTTACTCCTTTTAATGATAAAAGGTCGTTAAAAAATTCTCTAGTTTTAACGCCAGAATAACTATCGGTAATTTCTGCTGGAGATAAATTAATTCCAAAACGAGATAATATTTCGGATTCAACACGAGAGTGAAGTTTTTGAGTATCAGAGATAACCCCATCCATATCAAAAATTATGCCTTTAATCATTTTAAAAATTTAATATTATTAAGTTGAAATTTTATTAACAACGCCGTGATTTACTTTAGCAGATATACGACCATGAATCATCTTTACAGAAGCTACTCTTTTTTGACATTTAGGACAATAAATTTCATCATTTAAATTAAATTTCTTATTTAAAAAAATGTTATTAGGGTCTTCTAAAATACAATCTAAATACATTTTCATTAAAAATCCTTTTTTGCGTTTATCATATTTTGCTAATTTATTGCCACATTGGCAATAAATATCAATTATACTCATTTTATGTGATATTTAATTAGTTTTTAAAAAAATATCTTCGATAACATTTTCAAGAGGAATGGTTAAAATATCAATATCTAAAACATTATAATTACCAGTAACATCGGCAATCAATTTTGGCATTAATTCTTTCTTAATTTTAAAAGTAATAGTCTCGTCATCTTGTTCATAAACATTGGCATAACCAATTTTAATATCACTAGGAAACTCTCCTTCAAAATAGAATTTAATAATTTTATTTTTATTATAACTACTTAATAATATATCTAAATCATTGTCATAGATTTTTTTACCATTATTAATAATAATTACCCTGTCGCAAACAAATTCAATATCATCCATATCATGGCTGGTTAGAATGATCGTTGTATGATATTTCTTTTGAAGTTCTTTTAAAAAAATCCTAATTTTCTTTTTAGAAATAATATCTAATCCTATAGTTGGTTCATCAAGAAATAGTATTTCTGGATTATGCAATATAGAACCGATCAATTCGCATTTCATACGCTCCCCTAAAGATAGCTTTCTAACAGGAGTATTTAAAACATGCTCAACATTTAAAATATTTGATAATTCTTGTAATCGATTTTGATAATCAATCTTGTCTATCTCATAAACTCTATAAAGTAAATCAAAATTCTGTTGAGGAGTTAATTCTCAAGCCAAGCCGGATTTATTACCCATAACTAATCCAATTTTTTTTAAAAAAATCTCTTGTTTGTCAAATGGATTGCAATTTAAAACCCTAACTGATCCACTAGTTGGAAAAATCAAACCAGTTAACATTTTGATAGTAGTGGTTTTACCAGCACCATTAGGGCCAACAAAAGCGATGCTCTCCCCCTTATTGATAGTAAAGGAAATATCATCAACCGCTTTTACGACTTTTGATTTAGGTCTAAAAATACCCGTAAATAAATTCTTATTAACACGAATAAAAAAGGTTTTAGATAAATTTTGTAAATTAATGATTGGTTCCATAAATTTAATTTATGAGGCGGAAGTATAGCGTTTTAAGCCTTGATGCCACACTCAATTTTTTAATCAAATAAAAACACTGACAACAAACAAAGAATAAATGATATTCTGATAATTAATTTTCCCTAAAGCTACAGAAACTGGCAAAGCAAAAATTAATAATGATGGGACTATAAAAATCAAAAATCAACGTATTTGTTTTGGAAAAGATTCATAAGGGTTTTTAGTGTCAAAAAAATGTTCCCCCATATAAAACATATGCTTGGATTCACCGAATCAGAAAACAAGGAATGCCAAAACAAACATAAAGCAATGTCAAATTACAAGACCTATTGCTAACATAACCATACCAATTAAAACATTAAAAAGCTTTAAATGTAATGATGATCAATTAATAAAAAATATATAGGGTAAAGTATTAACACTTAATTCTCTGAACACCATAACAATTGGTATTTTTCTAAAACTCACATAAAATAATGATGGAACAGGACGTAATAAAATAAAATCTAAATTCCCTTTCCGGGCGTCATTAATAAATATTTGAATAGAAGGTTTGGTAAACATATAACTTAAATAAAAAAATATTTGGCCAAAAAGAAAAAATAATAAAATTTCATTAAGTGAATACCCGGCAATAGTATGAAATTGATTTAATAAAATATATCAAAATAGTATATGAACCATTGTGTATGATAAAGTTGAAATAATATTACCTCAATTATTCCAAAAATGAGCCGTATCTTCTTGTCAACTATTTAAAGCATTGATTTTTATTAGATGCCAACACTTTCGTATCGTTTGGTAGAATTTTTTCATACTAAAGAAGTAATAATTGTTAATATTATCGACCAAAATACACTAATAGATAAATAACCTAAAATAATTGAAGTTGATAATTCCGTTTGTAAGATATATGTCGGCATAAAAGCCATAGATGGAAATGGTGTAAATAATAATATGTTCTTAATAAAATCAGGCATTAATGAAATCGGTACTAAAGAACCGGTGAGAAGAATCAAAGAATGTTGCGCACCATTACGAATACCGTCGGCATCAGGAGTATAAAAACCAATAGTTGATATTAAAACGCTAATATTAATAGCAATAATCATACCAATAATTAAAAAAACGACAGATCAAATACAATTCATAAAACTAACAGCTGGATAAAATATTAATCCAATTACTACTAGAATTAATGAATAAACATAACTAACTCAGTTCTCTCCTGTAAAACTAAAAGTTAAATAAGGAATAATCTTAATAGGCTTAATTAAATAATTAGAGATAGTGCCATCTTTAATGGTATCCCCAATATATTTACTTAAACGAAGATCATTAACATACATTAAAATTTTAAAACCATTAAGAATTAAAAAATAGGAAAGCATCAACTTAAAATTGATGCTGGGATTAGAAATACTAATGGTATATCAAAGTATTAACAACATTGCAACACTAACTGAACGGCCAATAATGGAAGATATAAATTCAGTTGGGTACATATAAAATTTTGAAAAGTTAAATTGAATGATTTTTCAATATAGTTTTAGATTGTGTTTATTCATATTATTAATTAAGCGTATACTATTGTAGACGAAAAATATAACCAAATATTACAGTTAATTATTTTTAAGCCCAAAAACGGCCATCATAGCATTAATATCGTCTGGGTGGCAGCCATATTGATCACGACGATAAGAAAAATATTTATCTTTCAGGCAATAAGTACATTCATCAATAAATTCAATGTTTTGTTTTTTTATATCGAGCTCAGATAATTTTTTAAGCAAAACATATTTTGAATCAAAATATGTTTTATCATTTTTTTGAATAAAAGCTTCGGGATAATTTTTAAAATTATCTATAAAATCTTTTTGAACTTCGTAACATTTATCACATATGAGTGGTGAAATCCCGACTAAAATATCTCTTTCATTTGAACTGTACTGCTCTTTCATCAAATTCATAGCGTTTTTTATTATATCGTCTCTTAGCCCTTTCCATCCAGCATGCAAAAGGCCAATAACATTATTTACTGGATCAAAAATATATATAGCAGTGCAATCGGCTATAGTGAAACTTAGATATACATTTGGTAAATTAGTTATTAAACCATCGCAATCATAAAACATGTTTATACTTCGATCTTTGACAATCACAACATTATTAGTATGTTTTAAACGACCAATAAATAAATTATCTGTACCAATATTGTTTTTCTTAATAAATACTTCGCGATTATTGAAATTGCGTTGGTCATCAGTAATTTTCATTGGGCCATCTTGCTTCAAAGAAAATAATGCGATTAAATTTATATAAGGTGTAAATATTTTAAACATACTAGTTATTTTAATAAAACAATAGCAAACAAAACAAAGATTTGTAAAATTTGGTCAACAATTAAAGCGCTGTTAATACCATGAACATTTTCACTGTTTGTATTTTCTGATTGTTTTGCAGTTTTAAAAAATGAGTTTCTATTTAAAACTATATGTGAAAGAAAAATTAATAGCAATCAACCGATTTTAATTTGAAAAAAGCTGAAGGCTATTGCAAATCCTAAAGTATAAATACCACTATTTATAATTAATCCTTTTAAATCGTTTTCTTTATGAAATGTTTTTCAAGCTGTTAAAACCCATCAATCAAAAACAAAATGAGTCATAAGTAATGCTTCAAATGGTGATATATTATGCATAATACAATTTTAATAATTAATAATATAATTATACCAAAATAATATAAAAAATAACAGAGGGGTAGCCCCCTCTGTTTAAAACAAAGTCTAAGGAAAAGGTGGTGGCGTCTCCTTTAGCCAATCTGGAGGACCTCCGGGTGGCATTCCCTGCCAAGTTTGATCGTCACCAGTCATTGGCGCGTCATATTGATTAGAGCAACCAATACAATGCAAAAGAAATACCATGGCAACAATACAAACTAATAAAATAATGACCTTTTTTCTCATATATCTCCTTTCTTGTTAAAGTTTCTAATATGAGCTTAACATATAATTATTTTGTCTTCAACTTAAGAAATACCATCTTTGTTTTTAATAGGAAAGAAGATCAAAGCAATTAGAGGTAAAATACTAATAGCAAAAAGTGATAATACTAAGGTTCTGTCAATTAATAATCCTACTAAAGGATTAATAATAACCAAGGATAAACTACTAAACATACTAATAAAAGAATTTATAGTTGCTCTTTCTTCAGTAGGAATAAGTTTATTGATATAGGCAACAATAAAAGTTAAACGCGTAAGACCAAAACCACCAGCGAGTATTAAGAATAAAAAAATAGTTAAAATATTTGTGTACAAAGCAACTATAAAAAAACCTAAACTAACAACAATGGCTGTAAAAATTAAATAATTCTTAATGTTTTTAAATATTTTTTCAATGAAATGAAAATTATGAGAAACAATAATTTCCAAACCAACTAAAACCGCATGAAAATATCCAAAAAAGATAATGGGGATATTAATTTTCATTAATAATGGCTGGTAAAGTCATATAACATAATAACTAGCAGCATGGATTAAAATAGCGTTTAAAATAACAATACTGAGTTTTTTGTTATTTATGAAGAAACTCATTCCCTTTTTAAGTATAGTAAAATATCTAACCGATTCAGAAATATTAATATTTTTAATTTCTTTTAATTTAAAAGCAAATATTGTGGCTAAAGCAAAGGGTATAACCATTAAAAGCATCGGAAAATTCAAACCAAATTTAGATGCTATAAAACTACCGATTGGAGCTCCGAATAGCAAACCGGCCATATGAAAACCAAAAGATTTACCAAAAACTTTTGGTGCTAAATCTTCTTGATTAGTTTCTTTCAAAGTATCATATAATAAAGCATTATCAGCCCCAGAAATTAAAGCCATAGCTAAAGCAAATAAAAGTTCGCCTAATAAAAATATATAAAAATTAGAAATTGAACCATAAATAATAGAGGCTATAATAGCAACCATACTACCTAAAACCAAAGAAGTTTTACGTCCAAATTTATCGGCAATCACACCGGTAGGTATTTCTAGTAAAAAATTACAAAGCATAAACCAAGCTTGCAACAATTGGATTTGAGCAAAAGAAATATTACCTCATTGTGTATAAAAAGGCACTAAAACTCCAGAAGTAAAAAACAAACCTCTTAAAAAACTGAATCAATAATAATTTTTAATATTTGAATGTAATTTCATAATATAATTTTAACAAAAAGAACACAGCATAAATGCTATGTTCTTTTAATAATATAAGTTTTTAATTTAGATTAATAATCATATTCTCGCATAGCGAGTTGAGCTTCAATGGCATTTTTAATTTCAATCGAAATAGCAACAATAAGTAATAAAGAGGTTCCTCCGATTTCAAAAGTAGTGACTTTGGTAACTTTTTCAATAACCATTGGTAAAACAGCAATTAATCCTAAGAAGATAGCACCAAATAATGTAATTTTACGAGAAACTTTTGATAAGTAAGAAACGGTGTTTTCACCAGGACGATAACCAGGAATAAAACCACCATTTTTTTGTAAATTATCAGAAATTTGTTTTGGTTCAAAAGTAATTGATGTGTAAAAGAAAGTAAACAAGAATACTAAAATAAAATAAAGCGAAGAATAAAATATCTTGTTTTCAATTAAATTGGTCACAAATTTAGAAGCATTAACAAGAAATGTTAAATTAGTAGTAGCTAGCATTTGACCAATCAAAGCTGGAAATGTTAAAATGGATAAAGCAAAAATAATAGGAATAACACCTGCTTGGTTAACTTTTAAAGGTAAAAAGGTAGTAACGCCACCATACATTTTATTGCCACGAACATGTTTAGCATATGATACCGTTAAACGTCTTTCGCCTTCAGTTAAATAAACAACGGCAACAATCATTAATAAAAGAATTAATAAAAATATAGCAACACCTACTCAAGCAATTAAAGTCTTGGACGATAGAACAGTAGCAAAAATATTTTGAGGAAGTTTAGTCGCTATACCAGAAAAGATAATTAAAGAAATACCATTTCCTAATTTCTTTTCAGTAATTAATTGACCAATAAAAATGATCACAAAAGAAGCAGCTGTTAAAATCAAAACATCTCTTCAAAGAACTAAATTAGATGAGATAGTAATGATTTTTTGCATGCGCAAGATATTTAAAATACCGATTCCTTGCAATACTGTTAAAGGTAAAGTTAAATATTTAGTTCAAGTTTCAAATTTTCTTCTACCTTCTTCGCCGTTTTCATGAAAAGTTTCTTTTAAACCTGGGAAAATGATTACTACTAATTGCATGATGATGGAAGCCGAAATATATGGACTAACACCAAGCAAAGCAATTGATAAATTCTCAAAAGCACCGCCAGTAAAGATATTAAATAAACCAAAAACTTTACTTTGTTCAATAAAACTTTTAATTTGGGTTAAATCAACGTCAGGTATAGGAATTGCAGCAATTAAACGAAAAACTAATAATCAAAATAAAATAGCAAGTAAGTTTTTGCGTAAATCTCTGTTCTTAAATAATTTTATAAAATTTTTTATCATAATAAATTTTTAAAATAATAAACCGTAAAGATAGAATTTATTTACTAAATTCTACCTTGCCGCCAGCTTTCTCAATTAAAGCAGTCCCAGTCTTGGTAATTTTACAATCTTTTAAAAATAATTTTTTATCAATATTATTAGCTTTACCAATAATTTTAAAATTAGTAATTCTTTTAGGTAATAATTTCATCTTGCGAAGTGATGACAAATTAACTATTGAACTATCGGGATATTTTTGAATTAAAATTTTTAATTGAATTTCAAAAGCATCATTCTTTTTGAATTGATTAGTAGCGCCTCGTAATTTTGGTAAACGAAGAATTTGCTCTTTTAATTCAGATGGAATTTTACGTCCGCCATGGGCAGTTTGACCTTTACCGCCTTTACCACTATAAGTACCACGTTTGCCACCACGGCCAATACGTTGAGTTTTTTGAATCTTAGTTTTTGGTTTTAAGTTATGAACTTGCATTTTAATGAATTTAATTTTTATTCACTTTTATTCTCAGTTGCTACTTCTTTAGAATCGACTTTAATATTACGTTTTTCGTTTTCCAAATCATAAATTTTACAAACATTCTTTAAAGCTTCAAAAGTAGCTTTGCCATTATTAATAGCATTATGAGATCCGCTTAAAATTTTACAAGTAATATTTTTGATACCGGCTAAAATCATAATATCTCTTACAACGCCGCCAGCAATAACTCCTTTACCTTCTTTAGCGGGTTTAACTAAAATGCGACTAGCACAGAATTTACCTTCAGATTTGTATGGAATAGTGTCTTTAACAATAGGAACGGTAATTAAATTACGCATAGCCTCTTTTTTAGCTTTATCAATAGCCTTAGGTACATCAACACCTTTAGCAGTGCCTAAACCAATCTTACCCTTATTATTACCGAGTAACATAGTAACACTAAAACTCATATGTTTGCCACCAGCAGTAACACGAGTAACACGTCTAATATCGGCAATTAATTGGTCAAAATCAGCATTCTTTTCAATAATTTTAGAAAAACCAGGAGTTTTGTTTTCATCCTTTTTGTTAGTACTGTTGAAAGGTTTACGAGCGCTATTAAAACCAGTTCTTTTTTTATTATCGTTTGTATTCATAATTAAAATTTAATTCCTAATTTACGTAATTCTTCAGCTAAAATTTTAACACGACCATGATATTTAAAACCACCGCGATCAAATACAATTTCAGAAATATTTTTAGCTTTTAATTTTTCGGCTAATTTTTGAGCTACGGAAACACTTTTATCAGTTTTTTTAGCTTTGATGGTTTTTATTTCTAAGTCAGAAGCAGAAACTAAAGTTTTTTGATTTTCGTCATCGATAGCTTGAGCATAGATATAGTTATTTGATTTAAAAATTGATAAGCGTGGTCTTTGAGCAGTACCAAAAACTTTAGCACGAATACGCTTGTGAGCTCTAATTCTTTTTTCTTTTGTAATTTTTACAATGTTTTGCATAATTAATTAAATTAAATATTTATATATTTGCTTTAGCCAGCTTTCTTACCGCTCTTCTTAATAACTCTTTCGTCAGAATATCTAATACCTTTCATTGAATAAGGATTGGTTTTTCTTTGAATACGAACTAAAGCGGCAAAGTCTCCAACTGATTTTTTAGAAATACCGGCAATATTAATAAAAGTTTTATCAACACCAACAGTTAAATCACTAGGAATCTCCAAAATAATAGGATGTGAATAACCAGCATTTAAAACTAAATTTTTATCTTTGACTTCGGCTTTATAGCCAATACCTTCAATAATTAAGCGTTTTTCAAAACCAGTAGTAACACCAATAATACAATTATCAATTAAAGCTCTTTCGGTTCCTCAAATAGCAAAAAATTCGCGACCAGTTTTTCTTGGTTTTAAAATAATTTCTTTTTGATCTTCGTTGATTGTAATATCAACTTCTTTATTTAAAGTATGATTCAAAGTACCCTTTTTACCAGTAATGGTTAAAAGATTGGTTTCTTTGTTAAACTCAACTTTAACATCATCTAATATTTTTATTGGTTGTTTACCTATTTTTGACATATTTAAAGTTTAAAAGATTTCAAATAATACTTCTCCGCCAACGCCTTGTTTCTTGGCTAATTTGGCAGGCATAATACCTTTTGGAGTTGATAATATAACTGTAGATTGGGTTTTAGTATTAATGTCTTGATAAGAAGTGTATACCCTTTTACTTGGTTTAGAAACACGTTTAATATCTCGTATATATGAAACTTGATTTTTTCCATATTTAAGAATAACTTCGATAAAAGATTTTTTATCTTTAATATTTACAGAAAAATCTTCAATATATCCTTCTTGTTTTAAAATTTTAAGAATTTCAATCTTAATCTTTGAAGATGGAAAAGATAATTTTTCTTTTTCGACACGTACTGCGTTTTTGATACGAGTTAGCATATCGCTAATTGGATCACTAATTGTCATAATATTAATTTATTATTAATTCTGATTATCAGCTAGATTTTTTAACACCAGGAATCTCTCCTTTCGAAGCGAGTTCTCTGAAACAAATTCGACACAAACCGAAATCTCTCATATATCCGCGTCTACGACCGCAATTAAAACAACGATTGACTTTGCGGCTACTAAATTTTGGTGTTTTCTTTGATCTTGCTATTGCAGATGTTTTAGCCATAAATAAAATTTAATTTATTTTTTTGATACAGTTTTCGCTTTCAAAGGAAAACCTAATTCTTCAAATAATTTAATCGACTTTTCTTTGGAATTAGTATTGGTAACAAAAGTAATTTCAACTCCAAAGTTAATTTTAATAATATCTAACGATAATTCTGGAAAAGCTGTCATTTCACGAATACCAATAGTTAAGTTGCCATTTTTATCAAAATTCTTACGTTCAATACCTCAAAAGTCACGAGTACGAGGAAATGTAATATTAATAAGTTTGTCAATAAAATCAGCCATTTTCTTACCGCGTAAAGTAACATTTAAACCAACAATCGTACCTTCACGAAGTTTGAAACCAGCAATTGATTTTTTAGCTTTACAAATTTTTGGTTTTTGACCAGAGATTCTCGCTAATTTATCGCTCAAATCTTTTACTAAATTGTCAGCATTGCCTTCGTTGGTAGTTAAAATTCTGCCAATACCGGAATTAATACAAACTTTAGTGATTTTAGGAATAGCTAAATCATTTTTTGATTTGGTTTCTTCTTTAAAAGCTGATTTGGCTTTATTTTTATAATTTTCAGTATATGATATTTTCATAATTAAAATTAATCTAATTTCTTATTACATTTTTTACAAATACGATATTTTTTATCCTTTTCAATAATGTAACCGATACGAGCTGGTTTATTACAATGAGAACAGATAAGAGAAATATTAGAAACATTGATTGGTTTTGGTATTTCAACAACTTGACCAACTTCCCCCTCTTTTCGAGGACGTTTATGTTTTTTACAAAGGTTTAAACCTTCAACGATAACTTTATTTTGTTTAGGAATTGATTTGATAACTTTACCGGTTTTAGATCTATCTTTACCTTTAAGTATTATAACCTTATCGTTTTTCTTTATTTTTAATTTTAAATTTATTTTAGTTTCCATATTGTTTTTTTAAACTAATTCTGGGCCTAATTCGATAATTTTGTTATAACCCATATCTTTGATTTCACGAGGAATAGGACCAAAAATACGAGTACCGACCGGTTCTTTTTTATCATTAATAATAACCACGGCATTATCGTCAAAACTGATATAGGTACCATTTTTTCTTTTCATATTGCGTCGTTGACGAACAATAAGAGCTTTAACAACATCTTTTTTCTTTACAGTTTTTCTAGGTTTGGCTGTCTGAACAGAGGCAACAATAATGTTACCGATTTGTCCATAACGACGATAATGACCTCCCATAATTTGAATGCAACGAATGGTTTGGGCACCACTATTGTCAGCTACTTTTAAAATTGATCGAAGTTGTATCATAATAGCAAATTAAGTAATTAATATTAATTATACACTAAAACCTTAGTATTTTCAAGAGTTAAATTATTTAAGCTTTTCAACAATAATTCAACTTTTATCTTTAGAAATTGGTCGAGTTTCTTCAATAATAACTTTGTCGCCAGTTTGAAACTTATTTTCAGGGTTATGTGCTTTATATCTCTTGGATGTCTTATAGTATTTGTGATATAAGGGATGTTCTTTTAATCTGGTTACTTCAACTACAGCAGTCAAAGCCATTTTGGTTGATGTAATAATACCGCTTAGTTGTCTTTTTTGAACTTTCAAAATATTCATAAAACAGATTTATATATAAATTATTGTTTATTAAGAATGGTAAAAATACGAGCGACAGTTTTCTTCAAAGCACTGATTTCTTTAAAATTTTTAACTTTGCCAAATCGGTTATTTAAAGTTAAAACATTAAGTTTTTGTTTATTTTCTTTTAATAAATTTATCAAAGCTTGTGAATCTTTATTTTTTAGATCTTTAATTTTCATACAAATTATCGTTTAATAATTTTTGTTTTAAAAGGAAGTTTATAGCCGATTTGTTTTAAAGCTAGCATAGCATCACTTTCAGGAATACCACCTAATTCAAAGATAACGCGTCCGGGTTTAACTTGAAATACATAATGATCAACATCACCTTTACCACCACCTTGACGTTTTTCGGGTGGACGCTTAGTAACTGGTTTATCAGGAAAAACTCGAATTCAAATTTTACCACCTTTACGAATAAAACGAAGTAAAATACGACGAGCTGATTCGATTTGACGACTAGTTATTCTTTTGTTTTCTAAACTACTAATACCAAAATTGCCATATTCAAGAGTTACACCGCGTTTTTCAAAATCACGATTTAATCTTCTACCCTTTTGAGCTTTTCGATATTTAGTTTTTTTAGGAGTTAACATGTTATGATTTAATAAAAATTATTAATTAGGATTTTTAGTAATTGGTTTTTTACCATTAGCTTTAAAAGCTTCACCTTTATAGATTCAAACTTTAATACCAATCTTGCCATAAGTACAACGAGTAAATACAGTGCCATAATCGATAATAGCACGTAAAGTGTTCAAAGGAAGTTTACCTTCTTTGACCCAATCAGAACGAGCAATATCAGCACCATCTAAACGACCAGTAACAAAAATTTTAGCCCCTTTAGCTTCACGATTAGACATAATACGCTCAAGATATTTCTTAATAGTTTTGCGATAAGGAATTCTTTTTTCGATATCATCACGAATATCAAAAGCAACAATTTGAGCTGAAAGAAATGGTTTTCTAACTTCTTCAATATTAATACTAATGCTATATTTATCAGTAACGTGATTCTTACGTCTAAATTTATTTAAACTTTTTTCAAGAATTTTTTTAATATCATCTAAACCTTCTCCTTTATGTTTGATAATCATACCGGGTTTGGAAGTGAAGATAACAACATTGATACGATCACCTTTACGTTCAATTTCAACGGTTTGATAGTGAGCTTTTTCAAGAATTATTTCCAATTCTCTGCGAATTAATTGATCTTCAGCTAATTTTCAAGGAAAATTACCAAGATCGAATCAACGTGATGTTCAATTTTTGTTTATCCCTAATCTTTTGACTGTTGGATTAATATGTTGAGCCATAATTTAGATTAAATAAATTGTTTAATTAATTGATAACTTTTCTTTGAATTATATTCTTACTCTGACCTTTAATAGCTTTAGCGTGGGTTTTATTATGTTTAGCTAGCGATTTGTTATTCTTGCTGACTTTTGATTTCTTAATAGATGATTTGGCATTCAATTCAGTATTTGAAATTGTTTTAATTTTCTTTTCATCAACTGGTTTTAATACCATATCAATATGACAGGAACGATGACGAATTAAATAAGCTGAGCCATGAGCACGAGGCATTGTTCTTTTCAAAATAGGACCATCGGTAACATTAATTCTGGCAATAAATAAACCTTTAGGATCTAAATGATAATTATGAATAGCATTAGCTTTGGCGGATTTTAACAACTTCAAAAGATCAACGCCAGAACGTTTTAAACTATACTTTAATTGATATTCAGCTTTTTCAACACTTAGACCTTTAACCAAGCGAGTCACTAATCTGACTTTTCTTGGAGCGATTCTAAGATATCTTAATGAAGATTTTATTTCCATAATTAATAGTTAAAATTATTGATAAAATTATTTAGTAGGAGCACCTTTTTCGGCAGCTTTTTGTAATTTACCACCGTGTTTGATGAACTTACGTGTTGGAGAAAATTCGCCTAAACGATGACCAACCATTTCTTCAGCAACATTGACGTTAATAAAATTTTTACCATTGTGAACGGCAAATACAAAGCCAATCATTTCAGGGGTAATCATAGAAGCGCGAGCTCAAGTTTTAATTGGATCTTTGTCACCAATTAATTTCTTAGAAACTTTTTTTAATAATTTTTCGTCAACGTATGGACCTTTTTTGAGTGAACGAGACATAATTGATAATTAGATATTTTTTTAATTATTTCGATTTTTTAGTTTTACGACGTGAAACAATAAACTTATTTGAATATTTGTTAACATTACGTGTTTTTCTACCACCAGTGACATTTCCTCATTTATCTTTAGGACGTTTAGTACCGCGTGGATGTCTACCTTTACCACCACCATAAGGATGGTCACAAGCATTCATAGCACTACCTCTTACGGTAGGGCGAATACCTTTATGACGGTTTCTTCCAGCTTTACCAATATTCATTAAATTGTGTTCAATATTTGATACTGCACCAATAGTAGCAAAACAATCTTTAGCAACTTTTCTGACTTCGCTAGATGGCATCTTAAGATAAGCATAATTTCCTTCTAAACCAACCATAGTAAGATAAGAACCAGCACTACGAGCTAATTTAGAACCTTGATTAGGTTTGAGTTCAACATTATGAACTTGAGTACCGCTAGGAATATTGACTAATTGTAAACGATTGCCTATTTTTAAATCAGTATTATCATCACACAAGATAGTATCGCCTATTTTTATACCTTCGGGAGCAACAATATATGAACGAGCTCCATTTTTATATAAAAGTAAAGCAATAAAACCAGAACGATATGGATCATATTCAATGGTTTCAATTTTAGCTGGAATACCTTTGTATAATTGTTCAAATTCAATCATACGGTAATTCTTTTTAACAGCTCCGCCTTTATGGCGCATTGAAATCTTACCACTACTTGATCTACCTTGAGCAGGTTTAAAGCCTTTGGTTAAAGCTTTGTGTGGTTTTGATACAGTAAAAACATTACGATCAATATCGATGTGATGTCTTTTAGTTGGTGTTGTTGGATTAAATTTTTTCATATTATATAGCTAAATCAATTTTATAACCCTCTTTAAGAGTAACGATAGCTTTTTTATAGCCACCCTTATGAGTTTTTATTTTATTAAAACCTATACGAGTTGGAGCAACAGTAAGAAAAATCATATTAACTCTATCAACTTTTACTTTGTAAGTATCTTCTACTAATTTCTTAACAATATTTTTATTAGCACGTTTAAGCACTAAAAAAATATATTTGTTTTGTACAGCTAAGCCATTGCTCTTTTCAGTAATATATGGCTGTAAATAGAAATCAAAGTTTATACTATTAGAATTAGTTTTAATATTAGAAATATTTTCAGAGGATACATTAGTTTCTGTTTTTTTTGATTTTACTTCTTTCTTTGTATTTTTTTTACCAAATAAAGGTGACATATAATCGTTTTAAGATTTTTTAAATATTTTTTCAATATTGCTAATAGCGTCTTTCAAAATAACAACATATTTGTAGTTAAGTAAAGTCACTAGGTCAATTGAATTATCAACAGTAGTATAAATAAAAGGAATATTTCGTGAAGCTCTAATAATATTTTTATTGCCATTGTCAACAACGATATAAGCAATATTATTTTTTTTCTTGTTAGTATCAAAAAGATTTTTAGCAATAATATTCATTTCTTTGGTTTTGTCATTCTTTAATTCAATCTTATCTAAAATAATCAATTCATTATCTTTTACTTTAGCGCTTAAAACCATAGCTAAAGCTTTTTGTTTCATTTTTTGATTAATAGCCTTTTTAAAATTAGCTTCATTTTGTCTAGGGCCAAAAGTAACACCACCATGTCTTCAAATTGGTGAACGATTTGAACCAACTCTAGCTCTACCAGTGCCTTTTTGTTTTCATGGTTTTTTACCACCACCAGATACTTCCGAACGATCTTTAGTCGAAGCTAAAGGTTGACGACGATTACTCAACATGGAAGTATATACTTGGTAAACAGTATCGGAATTGAGTTTAACATTAAAAATATTATTGTTAAGTTCAATTTGTTCAATTACTTCATTTTTTTGATTTTTTACATCTAATTTCATAATATTTATTTAGAAATAATTTTAAGTAAAGTTCCATGTCTGCCAGGAATTGATCCACGAACAAATAACAAATTATTAGTTTTATCAATTTTTACAACTTTGACATTAATCATTGAATGAGTTTCACCGCCAGTTCTGCCAGCCATTCTTTTGCCTTTGGCAACTCTTTGAATACCGGTATGGCCAATAGAACCTGGCTCTCTTAAAGCATGTTTAGTACCATGAGTTTTAGAAGCGCCATGAAAATGATGTCTTTTAACTACACCTTGGAAACCTTTTGATTTGGTAACGCCTTGAACTTTGATTGTTTCTCCTTCTTTAAAAGTATCTACAGATATTTCATCGCCAACATTAAAAATACTAGGATCTTTTACTTCAAATTCACGAAGATAGTGAAAGCTTTGAGCTTTTTCTCCTAAGTGTTTTTTGATTGATGATAAAACTGGTTTGGATAAATGTTTCTTGGTTTTAAAACCACAAACAATAGAATTATAACCGTCAGTTTCTTTGGTTTTAATTTGAGTAATAATCATTGGACCAGCTTCAATTACAGTAACAGGAATAGCACCTTTATCTTCATCAGGTAATTGAGTCATTTTTATTTTTTCAGCTAGTATAAAAGACATATGCTTGTAAATTTAATATTTAATATTGATAAAAAATTTTCAAAAGACGTATCATCAAAAAACTGAGAAAACTCAGTTTTTTGACGTTTAAGCCTTGATTTCAGCTTCAACCCCAGCTGGTAGATTTAAACTAGTTAGGGCTTCAACTGTTTTGCTATTAGAATTGATAACGTCAATTAATCGTTTGTGAACTCTGATTTCAAATTGTTCTTGTGATTTCTTTTTTACAAAAGTAGCACGGTTAACAGAGTATTTTCTTTTTTCGGTTGGGAGTAAAATCGGTCCAACAATACTAGCACCACTACGAACGGCAATATCAATAATTTGTTTGCAAGAATTGTCAATTAAGTGATGATCATATGATTTAAGTCTAATACGAATTTTACCCTTTTTATCTAAGGTACTATTTGTCATTTTAAGGAAATTTAGGCAATAATTTTTGTTACAACACCAGCGCCAATTGTTTTACCACCTTCACGGATAGCAAATCTTTGTTTTTCTTCTAGGGCAACTGGAGCGATTAATTTGACTTTGAAAGTTGCAGTATCACCAGGCATAACCATTTGGACACCTTCGGCTAAAGCAACATCACCAGTAACATCAGCAGTACGAATAAAGAATTGTGGTTTATAGCCTGTAAAGAATGGAGTATGTCTTCCACCTTCATCTTGTGATAATACAAAGACTTCAGCTTCGAATTCAGTATGTGGAGTAAGAGAATTTGGTTTAGCAATGACTTGACCACGTCTAATATCTTCTTTTTTAATACCACGAAGTAATAAACCAACATTATCACCAGCTTGAGCATCTTCCATACTCTTGTTGAACATTTCAACGCCAGTAACAACTGTTTTAGTTGTTGGTTCATAACCAACAATTTCAGCTTCATCATTTACTTTAACAACACCTCTTTCAATTCTACCAGTTACAACTGTACCACGGCCTTCAATTGTGAAGATATCTTCAATAGGCATAACAAATGGTTTTTCAGTATCACGAGTTGGAGTTGGAAAATAGGTATCAACCGCATTTAATAATTCCATAACTGATTGAATAGCTGGATCTTCAAAAGTTGTAGCTTCAACGGCTTTTAAGGCAGAACCACGAATTATAGGGATTTCATTGCCAGGAAATTCATATTTAGTTAATAAATCACGAATTTCAGCTTCTACTAAATCAATTAATTCAGGATCTGAAACCATATCAACTTTATTTAAAAAGACAACTAAAGCAGGAACACCTACCTGGCGAGCAAGCAAAATATGCTCTCTGGTTTGAGGCATTGGGCCATCAGCAGCAGAAACAACTAAAATAGCACCATCCATCTGGGCTGAACCAGTAATCATGTTTTTAATATAGTCAACGTGACCTGGACAGTCAATATGAGCATAGTGACGATTATCTGTTTCATATTCTGAGTGATGAACGTTAATAGTAATACCACGAGCTTTTTCTTCTGGAGCCTTATCAATTTCATCTACGCTAGCCGATTTTTTAACTAAACCCTTTAAGAAAAGAGTGTTTAAAATAGCGGCGGTTAATGTGGTTTTACCATGGTCAACGTGACCGATAGTACCGACATTCATGTGTGGCTTTGAGCGCACAAATTTTTCTTTATCTGCCATAATTTTTTTTTAATATTTTTTTATAAAAATTATTAGTTGAAAAATGTTCAACCAAACTTAATAGATTTTATTAAGTTTTTTCAAGTAATCATATATTAGCGCATTTTATCTAATTTGTCAATAGGTATTAATGTCTTCCCTACTCAACCTTAAACAAACCTAAATTTGGTTGCCAAAAAGTAAACAAAGAAAAAGCAAAAATCAAAAGAAATGCCAATAACAAGCCGATCATTAATTGGTATTTTTGATATTGTTTTTTAGATAATTGAATGTAGCTAAATACCTGCCCAATGATAACGGCGAAAACATAAGTTAAAATATCTAAGATAAAAAGGTTACGCTTTAAAATTCAAGTGTATAAATAAAACAAAGAAATAATGCTAAAAATGATTAAGTACATTTCCAATACTTTGATATAAATGAAATGACCTATTGATTTGATTTTTAAAAAATTAAATTCTAGAATACTTCATAATAATAATGGGATATAGGCTAATTTCATATGTTCTCAGACACTTTCGTTGATTGGAGCTATAATAGAGGCAAAAACACTTTGTCAAATATCACTGTATAAAAAATGCATAAATGATCCAGAAAGAATTAAAAATACAATACCGAAAATTTCTCAAATTAATAATTTTTTTTGATTCATAGTGTAAAATTTAATATATATTTTATTATATCAAATTTTATATAAAATGAAAGCGGGATTATCGTTTTGATAATCCCTAAATAATAAAAATAGATTTTTACTTGGCCCGTTAGGGCCAAGTTTGTGCAGTCATAGTCATTCAATCATATTGTTTCTACGCTCGTGATATGATAATTAATGAGGTGAAATAACAAACCAATTGAGATTTTGAAACGCCATAGAAAGGCAAATCTCTGAACTTGATTCGATATGATTTTTAAAGTGCAAGTAGCTGGATATGCAATATATTCTCTTAAAAGGAGAGTTGTTGCGATTTTTTGTTTGATATGGAAAGATGGTCAAATCGCAAGAACCTTATATATTGAATATCCAACTTAATATATTATATCATAGAATATAAAATAAAAAAAGGGGGGATATTTTTGTATCTCCCCATTTCAAGAAATAATAAAAAGGTGCTAAATTTTCTGCTTGGCCTATGAGGTAGAGCCAAGCATTGCTAGTTGTTAATAGGATCGAGGTTATAGTACGTTAGTTACTGATAAGATTTTTTGATTTGATATTTTGATATATCAGATATTTATTGAAAACGTACTATGTGATTTATAGTAATAGTATAAATAAAATTTAAAATAAAATCAAGTATTAAAAATAAAACGTGGGGTTGCTAATGTAGCAACCCCAATAATAAAAAAGAACAATAATTTTTAGCTCGGGCAAGGATGAGATTTTCCTAGCCGAGCTATTTGAAAGGTTGGCATTTCACTAATGGAATTATTAATAATATATCAAAAAATAGAAAAAAGTCAAATAAAAAACTAGCAAAAATCATAAATGATTTTTGCTAGTTTAATATATATTTTATTCTTTTGAAACAGTTGGTTTACGTTTTGAAATAATTTCTTCAGCAATATTCCTAGGAACTTCTTGATAACTATGAAATTCCATATTGAATGTACCACGTCCTTCAGTAAAAGAACGAAGATTAGTTGCATAGCCAAACATTTCCGATAATGGAACTAATGAATCAACAATACGTAACCCTAAACGTTCATTCATTTGTTCAATACGTCCACGTTTAGAATTAATATCGCCAATAACATCACCTAAGAAATTTTCAGGAACAGTGACTTCTAATTTCATGATAGGTTCCAAAATAACTGGTTGTGCTTTTTTGGCAGCATCTTGAAAAGCCATGGATGCAGCAATTTTGAAAGCAAAATCAGATGAGTCAACTTCATGAAACGAACCATCAAATAAAGTAACTTTCAAATCGGAAATTGGATAATTGGCTAATATACCTCTTTCTAATGCTTCTTTAGTTCCCTTTTCAACGGATGATATGAACTCTTGAGGAATAACACCACCTTTGATTTGATTTACAAATTCAAAGCCTTTACCGCGTTCCATAGGTTCAACTTTCAATCAAACATGACCATATTGACCTTTACCACCAGATTGACGAATGTATTTACCTTCAGCTTCAGCAGCGCCATTGATAGTTTCACGATAAGCAACTTGAGGTTTACCAGCATTAACTTCAACATTAAATTCACGTTTCATACGATCAATTAAAACATCTAAATGAAGTTCGCCCATGCCGCCAATGATAGTATCATTGGTTTCTTGATCAGTTTTAACTTGAAAAGTTGGATCTTCATCTGCTAATTTTCTTAAAGCTTCTCCCATTTTATCTTGATCAACTTTTGTTTTTGGTTCAATACGTAATCAAATAACTGGATCAGGGAAAGCAATATTTTCTAACATCACAGGATTATTAATATCGCATAATGTATCGCCAGTTTTGGTATCTTTTAGCCCAACGGTAGCAGCAATATCTCCGGCTTCAATATCATCGATATCTTCTCTTTTATTAGAAAACATACGCAAGATACGACTAATTCTTTCTTGTGAATTTTTATTTGAATTTAAAACATATGATCCTTTAGTTAATCGGCCAGAATAAACACGGAAAAAAGATAAAGTACCAACATAAGGATCAGTAGCAACTTTAAAAACTAAAGCAGTAAATGGCTCTTTAGCATCTGCATGACGTACAACTTTTTCACCTTTAGTATTTTCAGCTTCAATTGCCTTCAAATCAAGTGGACTTGGTAAAAAATCAACTACAGCATCAAGCATCAATTGCACACCTTTGTTTTTAAAAGCAGATCCGCAAACAACAGGAACAATTTTATAATTAATAACTGATTTACGAAGTGATGAGCGTAATTCTTCTTCAGAAAAATTAGTATCACCATTTAAATATCTCTCCATTAAAGCATCGTCTTCGGATGCAATTTTTTCTACTAATTCATCATGACGAGTTTTAGCTAAGGATACCATATCTTCAGGAATATCAGACAAAACGATTTCTTCACCATGAGCACCATTGAAATTGACTTTCTTCATGCGAATTAAATCAATGACACCTTCAAAATTTGCTTCTTTACCGATAGGTAAAGTCAAAGCAACAGCATTAGGGGTTAAGCGTTCGCGAATCATTTTCAAGTCATTTTCAAAGTCAGCACCCATACGATCTAGTTTGTTTACAAAACAAATACGAGGAACTGAATATTTATCAGCCTGACGTCATACAGTTTCTGATTGTGGTTCAACACCAGCAACACCATCAAAGACAACAACCGCACCATCTAAAACACGCAAAGAACGCTGTACCTCGGCTGTAAAATCAATATGGCCTGGGGTATCAACAACATTAATTTTGTATTTATAATTTTGATCGTTATTACGATAGCTAGTAGTTCAAAAACAGGTAGTAGCAGCAGAAGTAATAGTAATACCTCTTTCTCTTTCTTGTTCCATTCAGTCCATAATAGCAGCTCCTTCATGAACTTCACCAATTTTATGAGAAAGACCGGTGTAAAACAAAATACGTTCCGATGTGGTAGTTTTTCCAGCATCAATATGAGCAATAATACCAATGTTACGTACTTTTTCAAGAGGATATTCTTGAGACATATTAGAAATTTAATTTTATTAAAATGTTATTTTCCGAAATGAGCAAAAGCTTTATTGGCTTCAGCCATTTTTTGAACATCTTGTCGTTTTTTAACAGCACTGCCTTCATTTTTGAAAGCGGCAATAATTTCATCAGCTAATTTTTCAGAAATTGATCTACCTTTTTTACCACGAGCAAAATTAATAATTCATTTCATAGCTAATGTTAAACGACGTTGATCAGGAACAATTACAGGAACTTGATAGTTAGCACCACCAATTCTTTTGCTTCTAACTTCTAATGTAGGACCAACATTTTTTAAAGCTGTTTCTAAAACAAAAATACAATCATTTTGAGTTTTTTTCTCAATAATATCTAACATTTTGTATATATGTTTACGAGCAATGGTTTTTTTACCACATTCCATAATCATATTAATAAATTTGGTAACAATTGTGCTTTGATATTTAGCGTCAGCTTGATATTTTTTTTCATTGACGATAAGATCCATAATAATATTTTATTAATAATTAAAAACTAAAACAAATTCTATTTAAAAATTTATTTTTTGACTTTTTTAGCACCATATTTACTTCTTTGTTGTTTACGACCTTCAGTACCGCTAGTGTCATACTTTGCACGAACAATATGATAACGAACACCGGGCAAGTCTTTAACGCGACCACCGCGTACTAAAACTACTGAGTGCTCTTGAAGATTATGTCCGATGCCAGGAATATAGGCAGTAACTTCATCACCATTAGATAATTTAACACGAGCTACTTTACGAAGAGCTGAATTTGGTTTTTTAGGTGTAGTGGTAAATACTTTAGTACAAACACCTTTTTTGAATGGTGAATCATATAAAGCAGGTTTATTTTTCTTAATATTAAACCCTGCTTTCAATGCACGAGCATTGGCCTTTTTGGCAATAACCTTTCTTCCTTTTCTAACTAATTGATTGATAGTTGGCATATATCAAATATTAAAATTTAATTAAGTTTATGAAATATTAAAATTTCATGTAATATAAAATTTTATTTCACGAAGCCATTTCGTAAAATAAATTATGTATCTAGCACATCAACATAATCCTAATTTATAGGTAAATAAATATTAACATAAGAACCAGCAAAAGTCAATATAAATGAAAAAACCTGACTATTTTTTATATAATATGTCAATACAAAAAACCTGCATTTAGCAGGTTTTTTAAATATGTATTATTTTAATATTTTTTGTATTTTTACTTGCAATTCTTTCTTCTTATCAATATCATAATATCCTTCTATTTTACCGAAGATCTTCCCTTCTGTAAAAAATAACAAACTGGGTAATTTTTTGATTTTATATCTCTCTAAAAACTTTTTATCATTATGAATATTAATTTTACAAAATTTCATATTTTTATGGCTAACAATCTCTTTTAAAGGAATGGATCTTAATAGACATTGAATTGAGCTATCGTTATATATCTCTACCATCACAATTTTAGTAGCTTCTATAACATTAGCTTTAAAATTTTTTAATTTATATATAAAACCAGGATGTAATGGTTGAGCACCATATTTATCAATAAATAAATCAGAAATTTTTCTTTTATCTTTAGCTATTTCTTTTTTAATTTGTTTGTATTCTTTATCATTTTTAGCCATAAAAATAGCTTGCACAGGACACATTTTAACACAACGACCACAGCTAATGCATTTGGAATTATCAATTTTGATAGTTTTCTTTTTGGTATCTCAAGACAATGCTCCAGTCTTACATACCTCAATACCACCGCATTCTTTAGCGTTATCGCAAATTTTAAAATTAATTAATACTGACATAATATATATTTAGTAAAATTTCTCCGTATTATTACGGAGAAATTAATAATTGTTATTTATTGTAATTTGCGAAAAAAGCGATAATATCTTGATCACCAATTATACATTCGCGAGTAGCACCACCGGTTCAAAGGAATGGCACGCCAATACTATCTTGAGGTAATTCACATTTTTTAATAATAGCTAATAATAGTTGGACGTTTACATCAGAAGATACTTCTTTTTGTTCTAAATCAATTTTGCTAGTAATATTGTTTTTAGTAATATATTCTTCAACAACTTTACAATGGGGACAAGTATTAGAGTAAAACAAAATTGCCTTTGAAGGTATTTCAACATCAGCAGTGATAGCATTTTCAGGGTTTTGATTTTCTGTTCCCGTTTGTTGAGTTGGAGCTTCAATTTTTTTATTATTTCATACAAACGCAGCAATAATAACTAAAGCTACTAAACCGATAATTAAAACAAAATTCTTTTTGCTCTTCATAATTTATTATTTAAAACTTTTATATATACATATATTATATATAAAAAAACAAAAAAGTCAAATATTTGATAATTACCGTATCAAAAAATACAGTGAATAAATCACTGTATTTTTCTTTGAAATAATAATTATCTTTTTCTTCATTGAGGAGCGCGTCGAGCTTTGTGCAAACCATATTTCTTTCTTTCAACAATACGAGCATCGCGAGTAAGTAATCCGTTTTGTTTTAAAACGGGTCTGAAATCTTTATTGAACTTTATTAAGCAACGACTAATACCTAAAACAATAGCTTCGGCTTGTGAATTGAAACCACCACCAATAACTTTTACGGAAATACCAAATTTATTAAAAGTGTCAGTCAAGCGTAAAGGAAAAATTAATCTTTCTTGCATATTTTTCAAAGGAAAATATTCATTTAAAGATTTATCATTAATAGCAAAGCAGTTATCATTTAAATAAAAGCGGATGCGAGCAATAGATGTTTTGCGACGACCAACTGATTCTATATATTTACCCTTAAAGCTTTTCAAATCTTTTTTATCTGCTTTAGTTAAAGGATTATCAAAAATTTCCCTTTTAACAACTGCTTTTTTAATTTCCTCGTGGTGAACGACTTTTTCTGTATTGTCAGTTGCAACTTTCTTAACAGTTGGTTTTTTAGTTGTAGTTTTTGGTTTGTTTGTTGTTTTCTTAGCAGGAGCCATATTTTATAATTTTACAATTAAATTTTTTAAACGTTTATCACGTAAGGTATTTTTAGGTAACATACCGCGGACCATTTCTCTGAAAGTTTTAATAATATCTTTATCTAATTTATTCTTTAAAGAAAATTGTTTGTTATTGCCAATGTAGCCAGTTCAACGATAATACATTTTATCATTTAATTTTTTACCCGTTACTTTAATCTTCTTGATATTTAAGACGGTAACAATAGTATTGCCAACTTTACGAGGCTCAAAATCAGCTGATGCCTTGCCCTGTAAAAGAAAAGCAACTTTACTAGCTAAACGACCAATAGCTTGATCAGTAGCATCTAAAATAACTTCTTTGCGAATTTGATCTTTTTGAAGTTCTTTTAACTTATTCATAATATTATTTTACTAATTGAATTATTACTAATGGACTTTTATCTTTTAATCGACGTTCAGCTAATTTAACAATACGAGTAAAACCACCATTGCGATCTTTAAAATCTTTGGCTAATTCATAATAAAGCTTATCAGAAGCTTTCTTTGATAATCGAGCTAAAATATACCGATAAGCAGTTAAATCTTGTTTTTTAGATTTAGAAATTAAACGCTCAACATAAATTTGGGTTGCTTTTGCACGAGTAGGTGTAGTTTTCATGGAACCAATTAAAATTAAATTATTGGCCATAATTTTTACTAAAGCCTTTCGTTGATCTGTTTTACGATGTAAAATTATTTTTTTATTTAGATGTTTCATAATATGATTTTAAAACTAATTATTTCAAAGAAAATCCTTGATTATTTAGAAATTCTTTTAATTCATTAAATGACTTATCGCCAAGACCTTCAAAACATTGAACGTTTGCTTCTTTTTGCTTAAGTAATTTACCAAGAGTTTTGACATTGTTTTCTAATAAACAATTAATAACTCTTTTAGGTAAAGGTAATTCTTCAATTTTAGTATTGTCATCAAAAGTATTAACATTTTCAACAATATCTAATTCTATTTCTTTATGTTTATCTTTACCAGATAATTCATCAGAAATTCAAGCAAAGTGTTGAGCTAAGATATTAGTAGCTTGTTCTAAAGCATCTTTAGGAGCAATGGAACCGTCAGTTTCAATTTCAATAATTAAACGATTATAATCAACTCTACCTTTAAGACGCATATCTTCAGAATCAACTTTTACGCGAACTACGGGAGAAAAAGCAGAATCAACTAAAATAGTACCAATTGGAGTTTTTTCATCTTTAGCTTCCTCTAAAGTTCTGTAACCAGTTCCCTTTTCAATAGTAACTTCTATTTCTAATTCTGATTTTTTATCAGTTAAAGTGGCAATTTTTAATTCTTTATTTTGAATTTCAATATTAGGATTTTTTTCAAAATTAGAAGCAAAAATTTCTTTTTCACCTTTAGCATTTAAAACTAAAGTTTGAGCTTCCTCAGTAAAAAGTTTAACGCGTAACATTTTAATATTTAAAACAATGTCTAAAATAGATTCTAAAACTCCACTAATCTCACTAAATTCATGGGATACTCCTTTTATTTTGATAGCTGTAACCGCAGCGCCTTCAATTGAAGAAAGCAAAACACGGCGTAAAGTATTACCAATAGTAATACCATAATTAGGATGTAATCCTTCTATCTCAAAGATACCAATATTGGGATTGGTAGTTTGTTTTTGTTTAATTTCGATAGGTAGAGATATCATAATTGTTTTTAATTAAAATTTTTTTAAAAATTAATTTAGTGAGAATAATATTCAACAATAGCATCAAAATTAAATGGCAAATTGAGCTCTGAAATTACAGGTTCTTTTTCAAGCGTAACAATTAGTTTTTCGCTATCAATTTTAATAAAATTGGGAGATCTTTTTTTAATAATGTTTTCTTTGATGGCACTAAAATCTTTTATTGTTTCTGACTCTTTACGAATAGTAACAGCATCACCAATTTTTAAAATAGTTGATGGAATAGTATGGCGACGATTGTTCAAAACAAAATGGCCATGATTAATTAATTGACGAGTATCCTTCTTAGATTTTCCGAAACCAGCATTAAATAAAATATTATCCATTCTTTTTTCAAGAATCTTACCTAAATTTTCGGGGGTAGATCCAACCAGTCTCTTGGCTTTTTTGAAAATATTTTCTAATTGACTTTCGTTAACTCCATAAAACAATTTAACTTTTTGTTTTTCAAATAATTGTTTTTGGAAGTTAGACATTGAACGTTTGTATTGTCTCTTTTGTTTTGTGCCTCCAGGAGGATATGGTCTTTTATTTAAAATACAATGTTCAGAGTTACATTTGTCACCCTTTAAAAATAGTTTTTGAGCGTAAGCACGACATTTTTTACATTTGGCTTGAATAATCATATTTGTTAACTTTTATTTAATAATAGTTTAATTACGACGGGCTTTAGGAGGACGGACGCCATTGTGAGGAATGGGAGTAACATCAAGTACACAATAAATGTTCAATCCTGCTTGACCACCAGCATTAATCAAAGTTCTTAAAGCAGTTTCGCGACCACGACCAATACCTTTCATTCTTACTTCAATATTTAAAGGAAGATTTTTTCTAATTTTTTCAATTAAAGCTTCGGCAACTTTTGAAGCAGCAAAAGGCGTAGATTTCTTGGTGCCTTTAAAGCCTATAGAGCCAGCGGAAGCAGTAGCAATAACACCACCACGATCATCAGCTAATTGAATAATAGTGTTATTAAATGAAGAATTAATGAATATTATTCCCTTTTTGGCTTGTTTTAAAAATTCATTTTCTTTTCCCTCTGATTTTTTGATTGTAGCATTTATTTGTTCAGCTTCATCAGTATTGGAAGCTTTAGAAATAATTCTAATTTTTCCCATATAATTATAGATTAAATATTAATTGTTATTTAGGTGTAGCAGCTTTAGCACGCCCAGAACCGACTGATTTTCTAACATTGCCTCTTACTGTTCTAGTATTAGTTTTAGTGCGTTGTCCACGAACTGGTAAATGACGAGAATGACGATTACCACGATAAGAACCAATATTAATTAAACGAGTAACGTTTTTTCTTGTTTCACGTCTTAATTCGTTTTCAACAGTAAAATGTTTTTCAATATAGTCTTGGATTTTCTTTAATTCATCAACGGTGATATCTTTAGTCCTAATATTTTCATCAATTTTTAATTCTTTTAAAATCTTTTTGGCTAAAGGAATACCTACGCCATAAATGTAAGGTAATGAATAGCCAATTTTTTTATTATCAGGTATGGTAATACCAAAAATTCTTGCCATATGCTTAGTTTTATTTCTTAGAATTTAAAATTCTATTAGTTTATTAATAATTATCCTTGTCTTTGTTTGTGCTTTTTGTTTTTGCTACAAATAACTCAAACTCTACCCTTTCGACGAATAGTTTTGCAATTGTTACATATTTTTTTTACAGATGCTTTAACTTTCATTATATAAATTTTAATAATTAGTAAATTAGTGACAAAAATTATTAAACCAAAATATTGGCTTAATAAATTAATGTATTAAAGACAATAATATTAGTAGCGGTAAACAATTCTACCTTTTTTATCATCATAGGGAGTCATTTCAATAGCAACTTTATCCCCAACAAGAATCTTTATAAAATGCATTCTCATCTTACCGGATAAATAGGCTAAAATAACCCTACCATCTTCCACTTCTACTTTAAATGTGGCTGATGGTAATGATTCTATTACAACTCCATCCAATCGAATGGCATTGCTGTCATTTGTTTTTTGTGTTTCCATGATATGTTTTATATATTACTACAAAAAGTTCAATTAGTCAATACCCAAATGAATTTTGTTTGTAACCGATGGAATAGTATTAATTCATACGGGATATAAGCGAATATTGGCTTTTTCAATGGCAGGATTATTGGATAAGATTTTTTTAGTCTCATCAATGTTTTTACCCTTTATAATATTGATTATTTCAGTGCCATCTATCTTTTTCTTGGTAGGATATTGAATAGTAGTATTTACTAATAATTGATTATTTTTAGCATCTGGCTTAATGCTGATAATACTTTCAGTAAATTCGCCGAATAATTCTTCATCTTTTTCTAAACTCTTTTCAACATTGTATCTAACCAAATTGGCATAATCATCTTTAGAAAAAACTATAGTAGTAATTTCACCAGTAATGTTAACTGTAAACTTTTCACGACTATCACCGACTTTAGCTCCTGCAAAATCAATCTTGGAAATTTTATTAACAATGGCGTCCTTAAATGTTTTTTCGCTAGATAAAATTTGATTCTTAAGTTCATTATCCAATTTTTCAAATAAAGTTTCGCTAATTGTTTTTTCAGCATTTTTAAGATCAATACTTGAGATTGCAGTAGATTCACCATCAGAACCACCAGTAAATTTTTCTTTACTTTCACCATAAAAACCAGTAAAACGATCTGTACCTTTAAATCCAGGAATAGTAAATCTAACAGGTGCAATGTTATAAGCAGCGCCAATTTCACCTGCAGTTACATTAGCAATAATTGAAGAAGGAACGATTTCACCATTTTTTAATGTTGCACCAGGAACAGTCACACGAGAATCAAGTCTAAAAATTAAACCATCAGGACTTTCAAATCTAGTATTTTGTACTAAAATTTGTGGTGAAGTATTATAGGCATTATAAATAGTAATTTTACCTTTAGCTTTGGCCCCACCATTTACTTTACCAGTGGCATCAAAAGTTTGAGAAACAGTCTGTGATATTTTAATAACCCTGCCTGGCAAAACATTTTTGGTATAATCAGCTTTAGTACTCTTAGTGTCTATTAATATATTTCCTGCATAATCTATAGATCCCTTTTGAGCATTAATATTAATAGTAACGCTATTAGCAAAAAAAGTCAGAAATACAAAAGTACCAGAAACTATAAATAAAGAAACACCCACGATAATAAATATTTTCTTTTTAAAACTACCAGTTAAACTAATCCTTGCTATTGAACGTCTAGTAGAATTTTTCTCTTTCTTTGGTTGATTAGTTTTTGTTTTATTGCGTCTAAATCATGAAAACTTCTTTCCTAATTTTTTACTTTTTGCTTTAGTTGGCTTTTCATATTCAACCTCCGGTTCGTCTTCGACAACAACTTCTTCAATAACTTCTTCGTATTCTTGATCATCGTCTATAACTTCTTCTTTTATAATATTTTTCTTTTTATCAATATTTGAAAATTTTTCCTTTCGAATAGGAATTTGATAAACATGTTGGTCAGAAGATTTTTCTTCTTCCTCTTCTTTAATGGCAGAAGGAGAAACTATATCAAAATACAATTCATCTTCTGGTTGGCTATTTTTCTTTTGCTTTGGCACAATTTATTTTTTAATTTCTTTGTTAAAAATAAAATTGAATTTAATGTATATAATTAGTATATAAAACTATCAAATAAAAGTCAATGATAATTGTTAATTTTTAAATAAATTTCTAAGAGTATCAGCTAAACCTGATTTATCAATTTTTTCTTGTATCTCTTTGCGTTTTTGATCAATAGCAATTTTATTAGACTTGATAGAGGTATCATCACAAAATTCTTTTTCAGAAGTATTTTCAACTATATTAGGCAATGATTGATTCAAGGCTTCTCTTTTTTTCTTTTTAATAATTTCAAAACATTCATTACAATAAACTAATTTTGATGGATCTGGTTTAAAAGGTACTAAAGATGGTTTTTGACAACGTGAACATACAATTTCTCAATATTCAGTTTTTGGTTGTATTTGAGACATATTTTTAGAATTAACAAATTCCAAAGCGCTTCACTTTTTAATATGGTCTTCAACATCATCTCTCTTCTGAGCATATAGATTACGGGTAGATTCAATAATTTCATTTTTATAACTAATCTCAAATGGTAATAATGGCGGTAAACCAATGGCTGAAAAAGCATTACTAGGCATACCATCAATTAAATATTTAATATAAAAATTATAATTAGGAATATTGATTAAATCATTTTCGCTAAAATCAGGATTAAATTGTTTTTCAATAAAAGCAGCATCATCAGGGCCAATACGAAAAGAAATAATGGTACCAACATTACCAAAAACGGCATCTCTCACCTTCTCGGTAAGTTGTTTAATATATTGATGGGTAATAATAAGATTTAAGTTATACTTACGAGCTTCGGATAAAATATTTGCAAAAGATTCAGTTGAAAAAGTTTGAAATTCATCGATATATAAATAAAAAGGCGATCTTTGATCAAATGGTACATTGGCACGCGACATAGCGGCTAATTGTATTTTAGTAACCATTAAAGAGCCAAGTAAAGTAGTATTCTCTTCTCCAATTAGACCTTTAGAGAGATTGACAATTAAAATCTTGCCTTCATCCATAATTTTACGTGCATCAATTTTACTTTCTCTTTGGCCAATAATATTTCTGATCAAAGGATTAGAAATAAATTGACCTACTTTGTTTTGAATAGGTGCAATAGCTTCACGTTTAAATTTTTGATCATATTTATCAAATTCATTAATTCAAAAAGATTTTACGGTAGGATCAGTTACTTTAGAAATAATATCACTGCGATAATTATCATCAGATAACATACGATTTATACTAAGTAATGTAGCGCCTGGATATTCCAATAAAGCTAAAATAGCATTGTTTAAAATATATTCCATACGAGCAGATCAAACATCAGGCCAAATTTTTTTAAATACTCCCATTAAACCAGAGGCTACAATATGTTTCATTTCGTTTGGGACCTCTTCAATAATATTAAAAGCTATTGGATAATCAATATCAGATGGGTCAAAATAAACAACATCATTAATTCTTTCTTTGGGAATATAGTTAATGATTTTATCAGCTAATTCACCGTGAGGATCAATGATAGCAATACCATGATTTTTAATAATATCTGATAAACACATATTTTCAATAAAAGTTGATTTACCAGTACCACTTTTACCAATAATATACATGTGATATTTACGATCATTTTTCTTTATACCAAATTTAACCCGACTTGATCGAAAGTTGGTTAGGCCTAAAGATATTATTTCATCAGGGTTATTATCCATAGTATAAAATTAAATAATTAAAATTAGTCAACGATTGGTAAGTTAGCAGGAGGGGCATTCTCTTTGTTTTTAATATAATCCAAAGCATTAGCTGATACCTTTTGAAATGGAAAGTGATAAATAGTAGCTAATTCTTCTGAATTTAAAATCATAATTTTATTTTCTAATTTACGATTTAAAATTCTTTGAAATAAATCTTTCTTCATACTTAATTCTGTTTGCTCTTTAGTAAAATTAGCTAATCATTTAGGAATTAAACCTTCCACTTTATATTCGGTTCCCTTGTCAGGAATAGTATCAAAAGAATTGTTGCTAGAAGCAAACTGTTTAATAAACATACCTACTGAAGAAGAAACAAATTTTTCAGTACAAATTTTAGGAGAGATATAGGCAGATCGTAAACTAACTGCAAAAACACCGAAATTATTTTTAGTCTTTAATGTTTCCGCTTTAGCCTTATCTTCAGCACTAGGCTCTTTCTTCTCTTCTTTTTTATCACCATTTGATTCTCCAAATTTAAGAAAATCGTGAACACCAGCAGCTTCTTTCATCATTTGTATAAAAGCGCTTAAGAACTCGCTTCTAAAACTTTTATTCGTAACTACTGGTTTTCCTAATAGTTTGTTAATAACATTATCTCCCTCTAATTTATAGTTATCTTTTTGTTTATCATTTAGTTGAGATAAAACAATTTGAATTAAAATCATGCCTTGATAATCACTTTTGGCAGTTGCTTCTAATAAAATAGTGATAGGATCTATTATCTTGCTATCTTTTTCGCTAACAATATCATTTTTAACAACGTTTAGTTGATAAATATTTTCTTCTTTAAGCTTGTATTCTTCACCCCAAATATCAAAATTGTTGTTCGGAATATTAGGCGGTAAAGTAGATAGATAATCTAAAGCTACATTAATTTTAATATCTGGATATTGAGAATAAAAAGCAACTTCAATCAAGTCTTTTAATGAGCTATTAGTAATACAAATATATCTTAATTGATTTTTAAAACAGAAAATCTCAAAAATAACTTTTTTACCATCTTTAATTTTAATATTCTTTAAATTTTCAAAAAAATTCTTCATAGATGTCACTGGTTGCTTAAAACTATCTACTGAAAATTTTAACTCAAGAAAAACTAATGGATCGTCATCTATTTTGGCGGTTAAGGTTTTGTAAGTTTTAAAGATTTTAATAAAATAAATAAAAAGAGCTGATGGAATTATTAACCATCAAAACTCTCTTAAAAGGATATATATTATTGAAATAATTTTTGATAAAAAGTTACCAAAATTAAAGGCCATTAAAATATTTTAGGCGCTTAATATTTTTTCATTGTCATCATTAATATTAAGCATTGCTTTTAATTGATATTTACCGTCTTCATTTCTTTCAAACTGACGGCCATTACGTAAATTGAATTTTATAGTATTATCCTTAGCCATACGTTGCTCTTTTACCTTCGTAATAATTTCATTTTCACTCAAAGGTCTGTTATTGGTTTGAAGAATTTTAATAATAACATCTTTAATGACTCCTGGCTGATATCCTCATTCAGTTAAAGCATAATGTCCATGCCCTACCAACACAAAACGACTATCTTTAATGAGTTCATTATGAACAGTTTGAATACTTACTTCTTTTTTCTTACGAGTATCCACTTGATTAATATTTAAAGTATTACTTTCTTTTAAATAATTTGTTAAAGCTTTAAAATGAACTGGTTTTTTTAAATAATATTTCATTAGAAAATAAGCTTTATCTCTAGCGTTGAGAGGATTAATAATTGATCACGAGATTAAACCAAATTGGCCAAAAGGATTAGATCCGATTTTTTTATAAACATGCATTACATTTTGAATATGTTTTGAAGATATTTTTGTATTAATTGCTTTCTCAATTTCCTTTAATGTCATGGGGGATTGATTCTTTTTCATAATGCTTTCTATTTTTTCAGCCAAATCTTTGATATCACTTAAATTGATATTAGCAAAACATCAAAATGGTTTGAAAAAATTATTTCCCGAAAAGAAATAAAAATTTTCGTTTAAGCTTAATAGAAAATTAATAACCCCTTCAGAAGTATCTTTTCCATATTCATCTTTAATATAATTAATAAAAGTAGTACTTTCTAAAACATCACCGTTTTGTTTTAAAATCTTTTTAGCATCAGTAATAAAATTTTTAAAAACTACTGGCATTCTTTGAGAACGAATAGTTTTTAAACATTCTTCTTGTATTTGTCTTATGCGTTCACGAGTAACTTTAAATTCTTGACCAATAGCATTAAAAGTCATCGGTTTTTTATCAAAAAGACCAAATCTTTTTTTGATAATAGTTTGATCACGATTACTTAATTCTTTTATTAACCCTTCGGTTAAACTGGTTAAATTATTTTTTGGCATGTTAGGTAATTATTTGATTGTATTTTGTTATAATATAACATAGAAAAAGAAAGAAGTCAAGGCTTTAAATAAATAAAAAACCCTTGTTTTTTAAGCCCTTTCAGTATATTCACATCTATCGGTGTTTACAATGATGGTATCCCCTTCTTTTATGAACATGGGTACATCAATTTCTAAATCATTTTCTAAAACTACCTTTTTCATGGCACCACTAGCAGTATTCCCTTTAGCTGCCCCAGGAGCTTCTTTTACTAAATATGATATTTTTATAGGGATTTCAAAATTGACTGGCTCATCAGATACATAAATAATATCAATCTGAATTCCAGATTTAAAATATTTTAATTTATCTTCAAAAACGGTTATTGGCAAGGAAAACCGATTTTTTTCCCTTAAATCATTAAAAAATACTTCCTTTTGATTGTGATAAATATATTCAGCTTTCTTTTTTTCTGAATCAAGTTCTTCAAATTTTTCTATTGATTTAAATGACACTTCTTTAGTAGCATTAGTTTTTAAATTTTTAATTTTCGTTTGCATAAAAGCACCACCTTTACCGGGTTTTAAAAATTGATATTCTAAAATCATCCAAGGTTGATTTTCATATTTAATAATTGTTCCTTTTGCAAAGTCAGATGTTGATATCATAATTATATTTTTATTTTAACTATTAATTACTATGCCAAACGTCATTATCTCAATGGTAATTTTGATCCATACCGCCTATAATTCAAATTTTGTCTTTAAAAACAACAACGCCATGATCTTCACGTCCAACAAAATCATCGCTAACAACATTTTGCTCTCAAGAAATACCATCTTTGGTAAATCACATGTCATTAGTTTTTTCGATATCACTTCAACCACTAATAATAATTAAATTATCTTTATATATTTCGGCAATATGACCATGACGTTCATTAAAATTAGGTTTGTCAGTAAGTAATTCTCAAACATGGCCATCGCTAGATGTTCAAATATCGTGACTAATCTTTTCACCAAAATCAAGACCACCCATTAATCATAATTTGTTTTGAAAAACTACGGTTGAATGATCATATCTGACTGAAAATGGAGCTGAAGTGACAGCTGGTTTTCAAATTAAACCATCTTCAGAATATCAAATGTCATTATAAGTTATATGTTTATCAAAATTAACTCCCCCGATTAATCATAATTTATTATTAAAAACGGTAACGGTATGACCTTCTCGAGCACCAAAAGAAGCTAATTCGCTAACTAATTTTCAATCTTTTCCATTAGTAGTGCTTCAGATATCTCCTTTAGTGCCAACACCTTGTTGATAGCCACCAATTAACCAAATTTTATCTTTGAAAACAACTATTGGTAACGATCTTCTCTTGCCTCATGGTGCTTTATTGGTAATTAATTCTCAATTAGACCCATCATTACTTTTTCACACATCAGAAAAATGTGGAGCTTTTCAATATTCAACCATCTTACCCTTAGTAACACTATTACCATCTAAGCCACCCATTACTCATAATGAATTTTTATAGACAACCGTACCATGAGAATCACGAGATTGAAAAGGAATATCAATATTCTTAGTTCAAGTTAAATTTTTTAAATCTAAAGGTTTACTAGTGGTTGAGACACTGGTTGTAGTTACTAAAATATCTTTTGTTTTAAACAATTTTTTTGAAAAATTTAAAACAAAAAATAATATAATAGCTGATAAAATCAGTATGGTTATAAAAATCTTCTTCATATTAAAATTTTATTCAATTATCAAATAACATAATAGCATATAAAATATATTTTTTCAAATAAAAACTATTGACATTTTGATTGAATTATAGTAAAATAAAAAATACAAAGAACTTTTGTTCTTTTTATTTTGATAGTAATGCCCCCATAGCTCAGTTGGTAGAGCAACAGCCTTTTAAGCTGATGGTCGCAGGTTCGAGTCCTGCTGGGGGCACAAAAAAATACACAGCAATGTGTATTTTTTATTTATAATATAATTTTTCAGGATAAAAACGCATATCTATATAACTAGATATCAAACTTTTGTTTTTATCATCTTTTAAATAAAAATCATTAGCCGTATTAAAAGCTTCAATAATATTGGCATTAAGTGTTAAATAAATATTAAATAAATCCTTAATACTGGCGGTTATAGAACTGGGAGTGTTTAATGAATATTCAAAATGATATTTCCCAGTATATTCTGGCTTAGATTTTAAATAATTAGCTAATTTTATAAAATTATCTACTTTTTCTTTATCTAAAAGATTACTTGGTATATTAGTATTTTGCTGTTTTAATTTAATAACAGCAATTTTATCATTATCTAATAAATCGCTTTTAAATACTCTGCCATCTTCAGCTAAATAAGTATCTTTATTAGTAATATTAACAAAAGCTGAATCGTTATTACTTTCAAAAACAATACGAGCTATAGGTTGTTTTTCAACAACATGTACATTTAGTGTTTTAGCAAAAAAATTTCTAGTAGCATAAATACGGCTAACGTCACTAATTAATATTTTATTTATACGACTTGTATTAATAAATATTAAATTATTATTTAATGGCAAAATATTATTTTCATTTAAAATGAAGTTAATTTCTTTTTTTACTAACACTTCTGGGACACGCTGAATACCTAGAATACGAACATGATTGATACGAAAAACATTACTAAAAATTACAAGGTAAGATGTAGCCACAATAATAATAGCAAAAATTAAAAACCAAACGATTTTTTTAAAATATCGCTGGCGTTGTTTTTTTAAATAATTTGTTTTAAAACTACGGCTCATTTAAATTATTTTTGAGGTTTAATTACATTAATTTTTTTAGGCATATATTTTTGTAATATTTTCGGAATTGCCACAGAACCGTCTTTTTGTTGATAGTTTTCTAAAATAGCGATTAAAATCCGTGGGGATGCAACAATAGTGTTATTTAAAGCAAAGCAATAATTTTTATTTCCAGAAGCATCTTTAAAACGAATATTAAATCTACGAGTTTGTCAGTCGGTTAAATTAGAACAAGAATGGGTTTCGCCATAACCATCACGACTGGGCATATAAGTTTCAATATCATTGGCATAATACTTGCCTGCTCCCATATCGCCAGTACATAAATTTATAACACGGTATGGCAATTTTAATTCTTTTAATATTTCTTCTGAGACTGATATCATTTCTTCAAAATATTTTTGAGATTTCTTGATATCATTCTCGCAAATAACTACTTGCTCAATTTTGGAAAATTCATGAATACGATAAAGCCCTTTAGTATCCTTACCATAGCTGCCAGCTTCACTTCTAAAACATGGAGAAAAAGCACATATTTTTATGGGAAGTTTTTTAAAATCAATGGTATCTTCACTAAAATATCCGAGCAACGATAATTCAGAAGTACCAGCTAAATAAGTGTCTTCACTATTAGCAATTTTATAAACTTCATCTTGCAAATATGGGAAAAAACCACTACCAAAAAAATTAAAGCCTTTAACTAAAGCCGGTGTAATAAAGGGTTGAAATCCTTTTTTAATAATTTTTTCAAAAGCATAATTTAAAATAGCCATATGAAGTATAGCCCCTTCATTCTTTAAATAATATCCTCTAAAACCATGAACTTTAGTTCCTTTTTCAAGATCTAAAATATCTAAAGCAATTCCCAATTCAATGTGATCCTTGACAGGAAAATTAAATTTGGGAACAGTGCCAACGGTTTTTATCACAACATTGCCTTTATTGTCTTTATCTTTAGGAGTATTTTGAGAAACAATATTAGGTACTCTAAAATATATATTTTCAAATTCATTTCTGATTTCTTCAAAATCTTTTTCAAGTTTTTCTAGTTCATCTTTCAAAATTTTACTTTGTTTAATTAAATCATCATCGCGTTTATTTTTCATACGATCATTGATCTCATTACGTTTTGATCTAATAGTTTCAACTTTTATCTGCAATTGGCGTTTCTTCTCGTCTAAATCAATTAATTTATCAATATCTAATTTGATACTTTTTAACTCACAAGTTTCTTTTACTAGATCAATATTTTCTTTTATAAATTTGATATCTAACATAAATTAAATTTAATAATTATTTTAATTATTCTTTACAACAATCTAAAGCTTTTTTAACTAGATCACCAATTTTAGCAAAAAGACCAGTTGATTTTTGTTTAATATTAGTAATATTTTCTTTGGTAATTATTTCTTCTTTGTTATCGCTAATTAAATTAACTTCCGATTCTTCATTTGCATCTTTTTTAATATCGACTACATCAACAACATCTAAATTTAAAGCTCAAAACAACGAATAAAGATCATATGCTTTTTGAAAAGAATCCTTGACGTTATCCATTTCTTGTTTTTTCAATTGTTTAGTACCCACTTCGTTAAGACGCATGGAAGTAGCTAATAAATGCTTTGAAATACATCATACTTCTCCGCCAGGATTTTTAACAATATCTTTCATTAATTGAGTTCTCATAAGACGCATTTCATTTAGCATATCTAAATATTTATCTTCTTTGGTTTTTTGATATGTAAAGAAAAAATGTTCTTCTAGAGAAATTAAATTCATAATGGCAATTGATAAATCTTCACCTTGTGCTAAATCATATTTATTGTCGCTTTTTAATTCATTAATGCGTTTAGCTAATTCGTCTCCATTTTGTATCATAATATAATTTTAATTGTTTATTAAATGTTACAAATAGTAAAATAAAAAACCAAACTAAAAATTAATAAAACTATTACTGGAATTACTACTTTTTGGTATGGGAAAAATACTTTATTCTTATTGTATTTCTTTAATCCATCACTGGCTAACGAGCTTAAAATTACTAAAATTGTACCGCAAATTGAACCAAAAATTAATCTATCCATACCAGCAATTCTGTTAAAACCGTGTCCAATAATTTTTGTTAATTGTAATGGCACAAATACTAATAAATAATTTAAAATTAATAAAATAAGAATTGAATATTTAAAGTTTTTCTTTTTATTTATCAAAATAGTATTAATTGATGAGGATAAAGATAACAATACTCCGCCAACTCATAAACCAGAAATCACATCATCAATACCAAGATATCGACAAAGGCCTAACCCAGAAGCAATAGCAACGGTACATACAGGACAAGTTGCATAACTGATAAAAGGTATTAATAATAAAATCAGAGAAGAAATAAAAATAAATTTTAATTTTGCAATCATATTAAATAAATTAATAAATAATTAAATAAATTAACAATGATGTTCGGCTTTCGCAAATTCTTTCATGCGATTAATTAATGTCTGAATAGTGTACGAAATAACTGCTGGATCAAGATGATAAGATATATTATTAGTACCTTCTTCTTGCTGTTTTTTTACTTCTACACCAAGTAGAGAGGCTCAAGCGCATATCAAAAAATGATTATAAGCTGCCTCTCTATTTCTGTTAGATTTAGCAACTAATTTCTTGTCAGCATACATATTATCTTCGGTATAAAAATCAATTGATAATCTATTTTTGGGATAGACTACCCTAAGATATTTTTTAAATTCCTTTATACAGGCATCTAAAATATCATCTTTGGTTTGACCTTCAATTTCACCGGCGGTTTTTTCTGTATAATTTAAAAAATTTAAAAAATCGTGTTCGGCGCTTTTTAATTGATCTTTATCACTACTTAATGGAAAAAATGATCAATTGTCATCCTCAAATTCGAAGCTATGTATAGGTGTTGGTTTCCATTCATCTTTTTCAATATCATGAACATCTTGCGATGGTATTTTAGGATCCATATTAATATTTTATAACTAATATAAAATATTATAGTAAAACCAAGAATAAAAGTCAAGCATAAAAAAAGAGGTGTTAATACCTCTTTTTTGTTAGCAATTATTCTGAATCTTCATCATCATATTCTTCGTCTTCACTGTCAGCATAAATATTAGATAACTCTTCGCCATCAATTTTAGCTAAATCTTCATCTCCTAAAAAAGCGGTTTCCTCTTCGTCATGAGCTAAAGTTTTTAATTCCATGGGTTTGTTGCAACAAACAAGTTCCCCTTCTCCAGCAGTAATAATTTTTACTGTATTACCGCAAACAGAACATTTATATATTTGATCCTCAATGGTCATAATATAATTTTAGTATTTATTAATTAATATTCTTCACATTTAAGTTGATAAAATGCTTGAGCATGCTTACAAGATGGGCATTCATTGGGAGCAACTAAGCCAAAATGAACATATCCGCATTCACGACAAACTCAATACACTTCATGATCTTTCTGAAAAACAGTGTTATTTTCAATATTTTTTAATAATTTTTGATATCTTTCAGAATGATGGCTTTCGGCTATAAGAATAGATCTAAACCATTTAGCAATTTCCGGAAGGTTTTCTTCATCAGCGGTTTTAGCGAAATCAGAATACATTATTTCTCATTCATAATTTTCTCCAAGAATAGCTAATTGTAAGTTTTTCTTAGTGTCACCAATTTCAATAAGGCATTCAGCATCAACATTAATTTTAGTTAATTCTCCTTCAGTAGCTTTTAACTCTTGAATTTTATCAAAAATTTGTTTAGCATGCTCTTTTTCCTGTTCCGCAGTTTCAAGAAAAATAGCAGCTATTTGTTCGTAACCTTCTTTTTTAGCAATCTTACTAAACATAGCATAGCGATTACGTGCTTGGCTTTCACCAATAAAAGCTTTTGCTAAATTTTCTAATGTTTTTTTCATAATTAATTTTAATATTTTTTTAATTACCTAAAATGTATAAGATTTTTTAATTATTGTCAATAGGGCTAATGAAATTTTTACCAACTAAATAACCAGTGGTTCAACACATCTGCAGATTATAACCTCCCGTCTTACCATCAATATCAATAACTTCACCAGCAAAATATAAATTATCAATAATTTTTGATTGCATAGTCTTTTGATCTATCTCTTTTACGTCAACGCCACCAGAGGTAACAATGGCAGTTTCAAAACCCAAATGATCGGTAACTGTAATTTCTAAATATTTTAATAATTTTACCAGCTTCAATCTCTCTTCCTTAGTAACCTGATGAACTTTTTTTCGAAAATCGATATGAGATAGTTGCAGAATAGGTACAATTAAATTTATAGGCAATAAATCATTTAAAGAATTTTTAAAATCATGGTTCGCATATTTTTCAAAATCTTTTTGAAGTCGTAAATCTAATTGTTTTTCTGTTAAACTTGGTTTTAAATCTAAATTTAATACAACTTTCCCTTTTTTCAATAATTTAACAATATCATTACTAATATTTAAAACAATAGGACCAGAAATACCAAAATGAGTTAAAAGCATTTCTCCAAAAATTGATTTTTTAGTGCCCTTTATAGTAAGCTCAACATTTTTTAAAGAAAGCCCTGATAAATTTTTGACTCATGTATTTTCTACCTTTAAAGGCACTAATGCTGGGGTTAAATCTATAATATGATGTCCTAGTTTCTTAATAATATCAAAAATATATCCGTCAGATCCAGTAATTGGATAGGATTTGCCACCGGTAGCAATTACAAAATTTTTACCATTAATAACTCTGCCGTCACTCAGTTCTATTGATGATATTTTTTTATTCCTACTATGGATTTTTGATACATTCGAGCTAAATAAAGTATCAATATTATTTTCATTTAATTTACGATTAAAAAAATCTAAAACGCTCTGGCTATCACCTTCATTAGGAAAATAACGATTACCCCGCTCTATTTTTAAATTCAAACCATTTTTATTAAAAAACTCTAAAGTTTGTTTTACTCCAAACTGAGAAAACCCAGAATATAAAAATTTACCAGAACTATTATAATTTTCAATCATCTTTTTAAAATCAAGCTCATTATGAGTAATATTGCACCTGCCTTTGCCAGTAAGCAAAAGTTTTCGCCCAAATGATCTATTGCGATCAATGATTAAAATTTTAAGCTTTGAATTTTGAGAAGCAATGGTCGCGGTCATCAAACCAGCAGGACCACCGCCAATAATAACCAAATCATATATTAAATTAGGCATAAATAAAATTAAAAATAAATTATTAAATAACCGTTAGTAGTATTATCAACATAATTTTTAATAGTACCATTATTGGCAAAACTATTCAAAATAGTACGAACACGATAAATTAGTACTGGTTCATTATTTTCAGAATGAAGTCCTTTACCAACAATAATTTGTAAATAATGATGATTATTACTTTTGGCTTCAACAATTGATTCCAAAAAAAGATCTTTTAAGAAATCGAGAGATACATTGGTACCCAGATGATGACAATCAATAATTGGAACTGGTTTAATATTGTCAGATGTATTTTCCATGTTTAATAATTAAAGGGATTTTCTTTAGAAAAATCAGGATTAAAAATATCTTTAGCGTTGGCTTCTAAAGGTTGATAAAAAATTTCTTCAAACTCAAAAACTTTTAAATAATCCATAATATCATTGTATTCAGGCATATTTAAAGATCGATTAATTTCTGGAAAATTTATAGCTTTATACATAGGGTTATACTGTGTCATTAAACTTAATATAACATTATTTGAAAAAGAATGAATTGTTTGAATACAATCTTTAGTATTCTGGATATTACTTGGTAAAATCAAATGACGAATAATTACTCCTTTTTTAAGCAAATCATTCTCAATAATATTTTGCGGCTGTTGGTGGATCATTTCTAATATACAGGTCTTGGCAATACCAACATAATCTTTAATTTTTGAATATTTTTCAGCAATATTGTTATCGCTATATTTAAAATCAGGTAAATAAATATCAACTAAACCATTCAATGTTTTTAATCTATTGATATCATCATATGCATTAGTATTATAAACTATGGGTATATTTAATCCATTGTGTTTAGCAATAATAATCGCTTCTTTTATTTGATCAATTCAAATACTAGGTGTTACTAAATTAATATTGTGGACATTTTGTTTTTGAAGGTCTATCATAATATTAGCTAAATTATCAACGGTATAATCATTGCCTACTCAATCTTGAGAGATTTGTCAATTCTGGCAAAATTGACAATGAAGATTACACCCAGAAAAAAATATTGTACCTGATCCATTAATACCAGATATAATTGGCTCTTCTCCAAAATGTTTACCAAACCAAACAATTTTAATATTCATTATGATTCTATTTTATAGTTTTTAATAAAGAAAATTGACCATACAATTCAAATAGTAAGAGTAATTATTTCTGGAATAGCGAGGCCATATTGATAAATAAAAAGTCAAATCATAAAAAATATAAACCAAAAAACAATTAATGAAAGAGCAATAATTTTTGTGAATATAGCTAACCTTCTATTATTTGGTTTTAAATGATTTCCTAAAAAATAAAGCCCGAATGGAAATACGCTAAATAATAAAATAGCGAATATAAAATGGACCAAATATTTTTTGGTAAAAATACCGATAAGAATTAAAGCGATGGAAGAAAAAATCAAAAACAAACGACAAAGCCAGTATCCATTCTTACGCTCAATAGATGTTAAAGTAAAAATTCCCAAAGAAATGCCACTAATAATCAGGCTAAGATTAAAAAAGTTACTAATTAAACCAAAATCGCTTAATGATCCTTTAATCCAATTAAACCCATTATAATAAGAAAAATAAACTGACAAAAATATCAATAAAAAACTGAGTAATAAAACTTTGTTATTTCTAATCATATATTTATCGTAAATTATTAATATTTTTTATTAATTGGTTAAAATCATTTTGATTATTTATTTTAACAGCCATTTGTCTTAATTCTTTAGCGTATTTAAAACCTTTTAAATAACTACTCAAAAATTTCCTCATTTCAATAAAAGCCTTGTTTTTGTTATATGCTAAATAATATTTCATATGAAGTTTAATAATTTTTACTAATTCTTTGTTGCTAAGATAATAATCTTTTTTAATTTTAAATTCTTTAAAAATTCAAGGTTTTTGCATTGCAACACGACTAACCATAATACCTTTAATATTGCTTTTCTTTAATTCTTGATAAGCAGTTTTCTGATCAATAATATCACCATTTAAAATAATCGGTATTTGTAAATTATTAGCAATTTTATGAATATTATTTCAATCAGCTTTACCAGCATATCGTTGTTTTACAGTACGGCCATGAATAGTAACAGCATCAATGCCAATATCTTCAAATCGTTTTAATAAAGGTAATATATCAAACTGGTTCATACCTAAACGAGTTTTAACCGATAATTGCCCCTTGTAATTTTCCCTAATTTTTCTTACAAATTCAAAAGCCTTGTCATAATCTTTTAAAAAAGCAGAGCCACACATATTTTTAACAATTTTGGGTGCTGGACAACCTAAATTTATATCAAATCCATCTGGTTTAAATTTCTTTTCAATTATATCAATGGCTTTAATCATATCATCGCTATTTGAACCAAAAAGTTGTATAATTATAGGCCTTTCTTTTTTAGTAAATTCAATAATTTTAAAAGTTTTTTGGCTACCGTGCACAATAGCGTGGCTTGAAATCATGGAAGTAAAAATCACATCAGCGCCAAAATATTTACATATTTTCATTAGTGGCAATGTAGTAATATCGGCCATAGGCCCAAGAATAAAAATCGGTTTGTTAATTTTGTTTCAAAAAAAATTCATATAATTGATTTATCCAATAATTATATCATAAATAAATCCAAAAATCAAAAAAGGTGATCGGTTCTAGCCAATCACCTTTCTAATAAGATTTTCCAATTCCGGCAATTCGCCGGAGAATATAGCTTGATTTAATGTTATGGTCACATAAATCGTACTATTGTGATAGATACTAACCTCATGCGATCTAAAATCTGATCGCAATTTCAAACCTTTATCAACCATGAAGTTTACCCTATAAAACATAGTAATGTTTTTGGGCGCAGTGGTTCTACGACAACTTGCATAAGATAGCTCTAGGGACGACCAAAGTTTTTCTAAAATATCGCCGTTAGGATCGTTTTGAATAAATAATCTTTTGTTTTTGCTCATAATCACTCCTTCCATAAAGATACTAATAATAAGCTAACAAAATAATTAACATTTTGCAAATAGAAAAAGCTCACTATAACGAGTGCGCTTTTATAAAAACAAGAAATATTAAATAAAATAATTTCTCCCTGGTTCAGGAATAATTAATTTGGCTTTAATTTTTTTAGATAGTTCTTGCTTAAAACCAGATGATTGATCGATATCTCCGTGATTGATAAAAATAGTTTTAGGTGATGGATGTTTAATGTTTTTAACAAAACTATGAAGTTTACGCTTATCCGCATGAGACGAATAAGCTGAAATCTGAACAATATTACATTTAACTTTTATCTTCTTCCCTTCTACAAATATATTTTTGTGATTATTCACTAATTTTTCACCAATGGTATTTTTAGCTTGATAGCTAATAAATACAACGGTATTGTTTTTCTGAGTTAAATAAATAGGTAAATAATTAATAATACGTCCGCCAGATAACATACCAGATCCAGCTAAAATTATCTTGGGATGTTTATCGTTAATAACTTTTAATGATTCTAAACTGTCATCAATAACGTTAAAATTGGGAAAATTAAATATATCATCTCCTTTTTTAATTTTTTTAATAGCAGTATCATTAAATAAATTTTGATATTTTTTATAAACTGATAAAACGTTCTTGGATAAAGGGCTATCAAGATAAACTGGAATATCTTTTATCTTACCTTCGTTAATCAAATCATTCAAATCGTATAGTATTTCTTCAGTGCGCTCAATGGAAAATGCAGGAATCAAAACTGAACCACCATTTTTTATAGTTTTATTAATAGCAGATAATAAATCTAATTTACGACGATCCATGCCTTTATGCAATTTATTACCATAAGTAGATTCAATAACTAAAGTATCACAACCGTTTATAAAATCAGTTGATTTAATAATAGGAGTTAAAGTATTGCCAATATCACCCGTAAACACTATTTTATGATTTTGATTATTTTCATGGATATCAACTTCAATTAAACTTGAACCTAAAATATGTCCTGAATTTTTAAAAGTAACATAAATATCTTTGACAGGATTGAAAGTATCATAATACTCATGTGTGTCTACGTGTTCTATTGTTTTTAAAACTTCGTTTTGGTTATAAATAACAGGGCGATGATAACGTTTTCAGTTATTTTGCATTACTAAAACAGCATCCAATAAAATATAATAAAGAATATCTTTAGTAGCTGAAGTAGTATAAATTTTATTTTTATAGCCGTTTTTAATCATTAACGGTAAGCGTCCGCAATGATCAACATGAGCATGCGTCAAAAGAATAAAGTCTATATCTTTTACATTAAAATCAAAAGCCTTTTTATTACGAAAATAATCATTTTCATTTCCTTGAAAAAAACCACAATCAACTAAAAATTTATACTTATCTGTTTTTACAAGAATAAGTGAGCCAGTGACTTCACGACTAGAACCATAAAATGTTATATTCATAAAGTTTTAATTTAAATAATTAATAATAGAATAACAAAAAAAATAAAACCATTCAACCCCTTATTTAATTGTATTTTAAATAAAAATACGTTAATATAGTATTATAATGGAAAATAATACTAAAAAACGAGAAAATTGGGCTGATATTGCAAAAGGAATATGTATTATATTTGTTATGCTAGGCCATACATCAATCGGTAAAGCAATAACCAGCTATACCTATGTTTTTAATATGCCTGTTTTTTTCTTTTTGGCTGGTTATTTTTTAAATTTAAAAAAATATAAAAATGATTTAGACCTTGTTATAACTAGTATGAAAAAAATACTAGTGCCATATACTATATTTTCATTAATCTCAATAATTTTTTATAAATTTTACTTTAACATGCCACTTTATGATTATGCGACAATACTTAATATGATAAAAATGTTTTTTATAGCCACTCGTAATCAAATATTTTATAATATACCTCTTTGATTTTTACCAACATTATGTTTTACACAAATTCTTTTTTACTATATTAAAAAAATAAAACACAAATATATCGAATGACTATTGATTATACCAATTGGTGCATATTTTATAATAAAATGAGATACTTTATATAATCCTAGATTATTCTGAACGATAGATAATGGTTGTTTTTATTTAATATTTTTTGCATTGGGGTATTATATAAAACAAAATTGGTTTAATTGAAAATTAAAATCAAAATGATTATTAACTATTGTCTTTTTAATATCACTTGCTGTTAATACTTTAACAATATTTAATCAAGCTTTGTTCAATTCTTTATTTAAAAATAATATTGTACTAAATTATAAAATATTATATTTTTTATCTTTGCTTATTTTGGCTCTATCGGGCATATATGTTACAATAAAAATATCAAAAATTATTAATAAAAATAAAATACTAGAATATATCGGTAAAAATTCTTTAATATACTTTGGATTGCATGTTTTAATTTTTTGATTGCTAGACAGAATTATAAAACCAATGGAATTTTTTCAAAATAAATTAATCCTAATGAGTATTCTCTATACAATAATTACATTAATTATTATATCGCTAATCATACCTAAAATAAAAAAAATATTACCACAGGTTTTTGGTAAAAACTAAAAACCAGCTGATATCTGCTGGTTTTTAAATATAATATATTTATGGTTTATTTTTAACTGCTTTTTCAATTTTTTCGGCTAATATTTGAGAATAAGATTTATTCTTGGAATCAAATCCAAGATCTCCGGCAAGAAAATTACTAGAAAATACTTTTTGAGCAATAAGCAAAACTTCTTCCATATCAGATTTTTCATTACCATGAATAACAATTTGATCATTTAAAAATTGACCTTGTTCAGCTAATTTTTGAAAAATCTTAATATCACAATTATATCCTGCATTTCTGACGGCTTTCATTAATTCTATAAATTTGTCCGGTGTTAATAGTTTTATATCCTTAACAGTAATATAGGCTTTGGGAATTACTGAAAGTTTATTATCTACGCCCTTATTAACTTTAAAATACAATCAAGAACTATTTTTTGCAGTAGCCGAATGGACAAAAATATTGGTATCAATTTCTCGTATTTGTTTTGATGCTTTATCAATAACTTTTCTTCTAAATTTATCAAAATTCTGATCTTCAACTGAATTGATTAACTCTTTTTTTGCTTTTGATTCTTCTCTGTTAAGTTCATCTAAAGATGTTATATTTCTTTTTCAAGAAGCCATTCTTAGTTGATGGTCTCCTATGATTAAACGTTTATCTATAGCATATTTAACATATTCTTTTCTAGTTAATTTTGATAAATCAATATTTTCTTTTTTAGCTATTTCGGCAAGTAAAAGACCGGCTATTATATAGTCCATATAATCATAACTTGACTCTTTTTTATTATTTTCTTCAACAGCTTGTTTAACAAAATCTTTCAAAATATTAACAATAACATTGTCAGTTGATTTTTTATTTTTTTCTTCTTGTATATCATTAATATTTTTATCTTTCTTGTCCTTATCTTCTTTTTCTTTATTGGAAGTATTTTTAGGTTTTTCCTTCTCTTTGGGCCTTTCTATCTCTTTAGGTTCGTTTGTTTTTTTACCTTCATCTTTTTCTGGTTTAACTCCTGATCTTAATTGGGCTTCTTTATTAATAGGGATAAGAGGTGGTAAAATATATGGTAAAACTTTAACGCCATTCGACATGGCTGTTATAGAAACAGTTCTAGAAAGTGTAGGAACGGTTGAATTAATAATAAATTCTTTTATCGAATCACTACCATTTACGCTAGCTAAAATATTTCATAAGTTAGGTTCTTTAACTGCAACTTCTACAGTACCACCATTAAATATAACTTGCCCATTTTTCATAGAAAAAAATGATTTGATAGGTGAATTATCATCTAAAACAAGGCTTGATGATTTCAACGGTAATTCAAAGACTCGGCCACTAGTATTCCTAGATACCGAAACCAATATTTTAGCATTGCCCTGCTTGATAGCTTCTAAAATATCAATATTTTTATTGAAATCAAATGATCCAGCACGAGTCATTTGACTAATATCAATAACTGGATTACCATTACCATCAATTACATAGTTTATCCCTCTTTCATTAAAATCATAAACACCTGGAGTTTTGTTAATAATCCAATCACGTTTACCAGCAACATTCACCATGTCGGGGTTATTATTAGTAAATTGTTCAGTGGAAATTAATGTTCTAGAATGATTTTGCGCAACAGTATTGGCCAGATGCTCATCAACAATCAAACCATGTTGTTTCCAAGTATTTAAATTATCAACTAATCTACCTTCTTCAAAGCTAATAATATCATTGCTAATTAATTTACCATTATGATAAAGATCATAATTACCACCAGTATCTAATCGCAATTCTTTTCCGGCATCTAATGAGATCTTATCTATCTTTTTATTAACATCAAACACTTCTCTTTGTCCAGTAAAAGCAGCGGCTGAAGAAGCATGCTTGTTGCTAATAAAATCAGTAAAATCTTTTAATGCTGTCTGTGTAGTTGGGTCTTTATCAACATGACCAAAAGCTGATTCTAAAGCTCCTTGAATATTAGGATGAAAAGCAGCAACTACTTCTTGGGCAACAATACCAAACAAAGCAGTGTATATTGTTGTACGAACAAATGTTTTTGCTGCTTCTTTATTTTTATGTTGAGCAAATTTTTTATTTTTATCATCAATACCGTCTGAATCAGATAATAATTTATTAGCATGTAATTCAACAGAATCTTTCAGACTTTGATCAAAATCAACTTCTGCAAATTTTCAATTTTTTTCTGCTGCAAGATTTCGTAATTTAACTTTTAATTGGGCACGTTGAATATCAATTTTAGTACGTTCACCTTCAATTGTTTGAGGATTACTATAAGTGATTAAATCAATAGCTCGCTTGTCTGATAATTTAATTCTTGATTCTACCGCTGCAAGTAATTTAATATAGTTATCCATTTGATCTTTCGTAACAGCATCTTTATCGGCATCAATAGTATTTAAAATATTATTAAATACTTCTATCGTTTTAATTGCACTAATACTTTGGAAACGAAATCTTTCTAATGTTTTTCTGAGAGAATCTTTAGGGTCAATCTTTTGGATTCGCCCCCCAGCAATATCTCGTTCATGTTGCCTTCTTTTCTCTTCTCAATAATTTCTATTTCTAATCGAACCCAAAACGCCAGAAGCTAAAGAAACACCGCCCAATGATGCAACAGCGGCAACTCTATTATATAAAAATACTGAGCTAATAGCTGATCCAATACCAAGAGCAATAGATAAAGATGAGGCAAGCGTAGTTTCGTTAATAAATTTACCGGGTTTAGTATTGTGCATTTTATCAACTAAACGATCTACCGTGCTTAGTTTTTGTTCTGTACGTACACCTGATTTCATATTGCCAACAATAATGTCTAAATCAATGTCAATATTTTTCATGTCTTCTTTATGGCGATATGCATTTCTTAATCCTCGAGCTGTTTCTAAAAGATTATTGGCATTGATAACTGTGCCTCCAAAAACATCTTCGTTTTTTCTATTTATTTCTTCGGAAATTTGTTTTTGATAATCCAAAAATTCAGCGTCACCTATAGTACGCTCAAAAGAATAACGACGTATTACATCAATAATTTTATCTTTAATTTCTGGATCGGTTAATAATTTAGTTTTTTCTCCGGCATGAGTAGCTTGAGTCAAATCATCAATTTGAATTAATCTTTCTATTAAATCATTATTTAAATTATTCTGAGAATTTTGTGTTAGATCCTCATCATAAAAAAGATTTTTCTTATCTAAAATATCTTCTTTAGCCTTAGCAATTTCTTTTTGACGATAGTATTCTTTTCAGATTCCATATTTCCATGTTCTTTTTATTCCATTAACAAAACGATTTAAAAAACCTTTTACTGGCTTATGATAATCTTGAGACATTTTTCTATCAGCAACATCGCGTGCATAAGCTTTTGCCAATTGTTCTGAATATGCAATAAAAGCGGTTTTTATTTTTATTTTATCAACTTTAGGTTCTTCTGATGCAGAAGACTTTTCCCAATCCGGTATAGTTTCGCTTGTTGATTTTTTAGCATTATTTGTTTTATCAAATTCTTTAAGCTCATATTTATTAATTTCAAAATCTTTATCTTCAGAATATTTTTTTCTTCCTCTGTTCTTCATTTCTATGTATTTGTATGCCTTTAAATATATACTAGCAGGTTTAAAATTACCTTGTAACTCCTCCGCCATTAATCGTAATTTTTGTTTATACATATTATATGTTTCGTCATTTGGTGACTTTCCATATAATGCTTTTTCATATAATGCAATCAATTCTGGTAATGTAGTTTCCTCGTTAATTGTACTTTTCAAATTATTAAAAATCTCTTGTTCTAAATCAGTCTTTAATTTAGGATTGTCTTGGTAAATTACTTTCAAAACTTTTTCTAAAGCCTTGGTATATTCATTATAATTTTTAATAAATTCTTTGTGTTTTTTAATTTTATCTGCTTGATCTGCAGTCGATAAATAATCTTCTCATAATTTTTTAAGATTCTTAGCAATCTCTTTTGGCGTAGCTATTTTAATAATTATTTCTGAATAAACTCTATCTTCATCTAATGGATCTCTCTCTATTTCACCTGCTGCATTATTAATATCTTTTTTGTCTTTTTTTGATGTTAATTTACTAATATCTGTTTTTTCCTTGCTTAATGTTAATTTACGAGTTTTTCAATCTTGTAATACATTTTTAATTTCGTATTCGCTTCTAGTAGCTTGTATATTTTTAGTTGTATCAGCTTCTTTTTCTATAAATTCAAAAGCGCTTAATATCAAATCAGGAGTTTCCATTTTTTTTAAATGCAAATTTGATTCAAATAGCTTAAATATATTAATTTTTTCCTGTTTTTCTCGTTCTGCTTGTTTTTCTTGTTCGCTTTGATTTTTAGCTTCTTTTTTATTAATTTTTAAAATCTTGTAATCAGCAATATATATTTCCTGCAGTAAGTCTATTATTTCCTGTTTTGAATATTTATCAGAAAATTTCTCCAATACTAAATCAATTGATCTTTTAACATTATCAATTAAATATTGGTATTCTTTAGAAAATTTTTTAGCACTAATGCTCTTTCCCTCTTTTCATAATGGATATTCGCTTTGTTTATTTTCCATAATACGCTTTTAGATAATTAAAAATTATTGCCAGTATAGCTATCTCTAAAATTAATTAAGGCCATGGCTACAACTTGATTTAAATCGGAAATATTCTTGCTGCAAAAAGCTTGAATTTTAATTTGATCATTTTCGTCTAATAAATTTTCAAATTCTTCTAGTTTACTTTCTGGAATATTTTTTAAAATTGACATATTAATAAAACTTTCTACTCTTGGTTTTAAATCTTCTTTAATTTGGTTTAATACCTCTGAATCTAAATCTTTAAATTCTGATTTTTGTTTTATTAATTCGCTAACGTATCAATCAATACCAGTATCAACATTAAAATCGGCTGGTAAATTATTTGGATCAATATCTGAGAAATCCATATTATATTTTTAATGCTTTTATTAATAATATTATAAAATATATAAAACAATTTGTCAATGATAAAAAATGCTGATTAACTGTTAATTAAAAACTTAATATATTGCTTTTAAGAAAGTTTTGTAATTCTAAAATTGAAGCTTCCAAGGTTAATATACCTTCAGAATATGGGGCAATTTGATACGGATTAAAATGAAAAATAAAATTTTTAGCATCAATACTAAATGTAAAATTTTCGAAATTAATATATTTAGGACTTACCCCTTCTTCAATTCAATATTTATTGCTAATATTTTCGCTTATAAACTTATCAATAGCTTTTTTTGATAAATAAGCTAAATATTCATCATTTTTAAATAAATCTTTTAATATAACCTCTCGTTTAGTAATTAAATCAAAATTTTTAGTACTGATTTGTTGATTACCATGAGCCCCACCAGTATAAATGCTAGATATAAACCTAATGCTAATAAACTTATCTGATATAAGATAAGCGTCAAAATAGATATCTAAACTGTTTTTATTATCACTAAAAATTTCATATTCAGCAAATTCATTTTTAAAATCATTGATGCTTTTATCAATAAATTTTTGAATATTTTGATCAACAAACGAAATATTAAAATTAGGATATGTGATATTTATAACATATTTCTCTTGCCCATCTTTAATATTTTTAGTTTCAAAAGTAATCGTTTTCGGTAAATCTAATTCTTTGGAGCTAGTAGTGGTAGTTTCTTTTTTAAATAAATTGCTTTGATTTTGTAAAAATATAAATAACAAAACACAAATAATAACAAAAACAATAAATCAAATAAGGTTTGATGATTTTTGTTTTTTATGTCTTCCCATATTAAAAAGTTATGGAAGTGATTAAAATTTCATTATCAAGGGTTATTCCTTTGATATTAGCCTTATCTCCAGTTTGAAGAGTTAAGTTTTTACAAGCAACGGTGCCAGCCATACATTTACCGTCTAAAATATATGCTTTAGTAATAGTGGGTTTACCAGGTTCTTCATAATAAATAACTCAGCCATCTTTTGTTTCAACAAAAGTAACAATTTTGTTGAGATCAGGGTCACATTTCCCTTCTCATAATCTTTGGCATTCTTGTTTGCTAGGACATCATTGATAACCAGCTCCAATTAAACAGCCATGACTATCTTTGTCACCTCCAATAAGCGTAGTAGTGGTAGTGCCGTTGACATTTGTTTTTTTATTAAAATAGCTCCTTATAATTACAAAGCTAATTATAATAATTG